>Ga0210406_10005619_pt1 | contig 13102 bp, 27 predicted proteins | sample IncBWC30MmetaG_FD_155454 | JGI IMG/M metagenome (GOLD analysis project Ga0210406, IMG submission 155454) | Forest soil microbial communities from Barre Woods Harvard Forest LTER site, Petersham, Massachusetts, United States - Inc-BW-C-30-M | ecosystem: Environmental > Terrestrial > Soil >...
ATTCGAAGAGGAGAATCCGATCGATCTCGGTGATATTTTTCGCACCATCGAGCTCACGCGCGACCTTAACAACGTGCCCATCGTGCGGGTAAACGGGACACTGGTGTCGTGACAAATGACGAACTAAAGACAGGCATTATATTGTGCATCGGTGCCCATTGGCCTTCCGACTTTGTTCCAGAGGAAGAGCTATGCGAAGCGGTCAATGAATTTTTAAGGTTGCCGCATTGTGATGCATTTTTCGATCTGATCAAAAATAAACAGTTGGTTCTGCATGTGAACGACAAGGCGGCTAGAGAGCGTTGCGGTTGTTGGCTGACTTTTCAGCTCGGTCAACAATGACGGAAAGCCGGTATCGTGAACGAACCGATCTTTTGCATCCGCGCTGGAATCGAAATGACCAAAGAGCAATGGATGTCGCTGCCCGATGATCTGCGTCAGCGCTATTGGAAGGACACCGACTGGGGCAAGCAGCCGGCGTCTGCGGCGATGGTGGCCGAGGTCAAGGCCGCGCACGAGGGCCGATCATGAGCGAGAGTCCTTCGATCGTCTGCCCGCACTGCGGCAAGCGCTCCTATAATCTTAACGATATCAAATATCGCTACTGCGGAAGCTGCCGCGAATTCCACGAAACGCTGGTCGAGATGGTCGATCGGCATGTCGACAAACTGCTCAAGGAAAGACAGCAGGATGGCTAATCCGCTTGACCAGATTGCCCGGGATTGGGGCGTGCGCTGCTTTGGGGTCACGCACATGAGCAACCCAAAGATCCGCGCGCTGCGCATGCTCGAGGAGGCGCTCGAGCTCGTCCAGGCTTTAGACATTGCTCATGGCGTGGTGTTGACCCAGGTCGCAGAGGTATTCAATCGGCTGCCTGGCAAGGTGCGCCAGGAGTTGGGCGGAACCATCCTGACCTTGCGAATGCTGTGTGAGGCGCTCGGCCTCGATGCCGAGGAGGTTTATGCGGACGAGCTCCGCCGCTGCTTGGGCAAGGATCCGGAACATTTCCGCAAACGCAACGAGGAGAAGCTGCGGCGCGGACTGGGGACCGTATTCGCCCGCAAGGGCGAACAGGTGACGTGTCCGAACGGGCACGTGGTCGAGACCTTTGCGCGCGATGTTTATCAGGGCGAGGTTCTCACCGCGGATTGGTTTGTCGATTCAAAGCTCAAGCCGGGCGGCCTCTGGGGGAAGTGCCCAACATGTGGAGTTGAGTGCTGCGCTGGCGAGATTGGGGAAGGTGACGGCGTACCCGAGATTGTTCGCGTCTGCACGCAGATGAACATCAATGGGCAATGGCGGGAAATCGCATAATGCAGGACTGCAACGAATAGCGCCTGCGCCATGGCCGATACGCAGGAAGCGAGACACGAAATCGGCCCAACCAAATGGAGCTGCTCATGTGTGACTATAGCCTGCAGAGCATTAAGACACGCGATGCCAAGCTGTCCGATCCGCTCGTGGTCAGCGATTTTGGAACGGGCACGCGCGGCTTTGCCGATCCGAACGCGCGTAAGACAGCGCTGTGCGTGAAGCCTGGGACCGAGATCGCGTTCGACGAGCCGATCAAGCTCGATCGATGGAGCCTCGGCCCCAAAGGCAACCCCACGACCGCGATCTTTCGCCAGGTCAACAAGCACTGCCCGCATACGCATCATGATGCGCTCGAGCTGCCGAACGGCACCATGGTGCTGCTGACGTCCCTGCGCGCTGGTCAGACCGGCCGCATCCTGCAAATGCCGGCGGCGCCGAAGACCAAGCAGGAAAAGATCGACCAGACCCGCGTCGCCTTTGAAGTAGCCTTCTGACGATCAGCGGATGATCTGGCCATTCTCAACGCCTGGCCGGCGGATCGAACTGCCGAAGGAATAATCCGGGCGGCGTCTCCGGACAGCCACTCATTCCGGGCGGCGTTATGTAGGCCGCTCATTCGCTGTGGTGAGGGTGAGCCTGTGGTGACATAGGCTTGGATGCCGCCCGGACGACCCTGCGCTAACGAAAGAGGAAGTGCGCGAGATCGTCGAGAGAGTCATCGCGCTTGCAAAGCTATGAGGTCGCCTTGAATAAAGTGCCGTTTGAGCCGCGGTTATCGAAGAGCGGCCTCTGCAGCGATTGCGGTGTAGTGGCGATTCTAGCTGACAACGGCAACATGAAAATCTGCCCGCGCTGCTACGGCGTGCTTTGGAGTAGGGATTCCGAAGATCATCTGCGCAAGAAGCAAGCGGAAGCGACAGCGGCAGCAGCACGAATGGCAGAGCGGCGTGCATTCAAAACAAAGCTCAAAGCAAGAGAAGAAGCGTTGAAGAACAAAGATGTGCCATGACCCTGACATCGCTCGCCGCTTTCGACCCGCTGAAGCTCTCGACGCTGCTTCGAAACTTGCCGTCGGGCGCGATTGTCTATGGGCTTGCGCCGACCGGGCCGCTGGTCGCAATGCCGCGTGCGCGCCGATCGAAGAACGAGGTCCCCGGTGCGATCGTCCATGACGGCGACAACACCATCGCGGTCTGGGACGGGAACCAATACCGCCCGATCCTCCGGCTCTCCGAGCGCGACGGACAGCCAATCCTCCTCGCGCATTATGAGCAACCCGAACATGAGATTGAGTGAGAAACTTTCCAATCTCGGCATTGGCAACGTTCACATGATCGAGGCCTCGCCCGACATCAAGCTGGAAGATTTGATGCGGATGCTCTCGACTGCTTGCGATGGTTTCATGGCCAAGTTTGAGCGCGTCGCGCCGATGTATCACATCGTCTGCCGTTCAGGCTTTCATTTGATTCTCGACAGCATGTCAGACGACAAAGATGAAACCGTCGCCAAGGTGCGATTCTTGCTCAAGGCTGCCGATGCCGTCGCGTATGCGTTCTGCGACGAAGCATGGATTGCAGAGTATGGGCCAGACGAAGTGAAGGACATGGTGCCAGATGTTCTGCCGCGTGATCGCCCGAACCGCGAGGAAATCGTTTTGATCCAAGCGGAAAGTGAGAGCGAAGGCGAGCGGACGGGATCGCGCAAGATCATTCGTGACAAAGACGGCAAGCCGACGCTCGGCCCACTCGAGATCGATCGCTACAATCAGAGCTCCGGTCGCATGGTCGGATTGTTGCCGCAACGCGGGCCAGTGCAATGAGCATACCTGGCCCTCGGCCGCGGACGCACGCAGAGTTCATGCGGAGGTTCAATCCGTTCATACGGTGGATGACGGTGTGGGAGGTCGAAGTGCGGCCAGGAGTCTGGCTACAGGAGACGTTGGCGCCGGAGCACTATCCGCCAAATTGGTGGTGGGAGTGCGAATGCGGAAAGGCCGACCCGGGATGAAAGACACCCGGCTACGCCCTTCGCCGTGTCTGAACTGCGGCAAAGAGCTCGACGCGGCGACCGATGCGTTCGGCGATTCTGCGCCGGGGCGAGGAGACTTTACGATTTGCCTGGACTGCGGCCATGTCATGGTGTTCGGCAAGAAGTTGCGGCTGTGCAATCCGAACCGCAAGCAGCAGATCGCGATCGCGGGCGATCCGCGGCTGATCATGCTGCAGAACGTGATGGCCAGAGTCAAAAGAGAAAAGCAGGCGTAAGGCTGATGAGGAAGGAATGAGCGAGACCGACGCTTATTGGAGAGGAATGGCTGCGATGGAGGGGATGAAGCACGCCGAGATTGAGCGGCTGAACAAAGAACTGTCCGAGGCGCGAACTGAAATAACCCATTGCCATGCCACAATCGACGGTTTGCGAGCAGGCAAGAACGTGGAATTTCTCGATGTCGAGCTCGAGCGACTAACTACCGCTTTAGAAGATCGCGGGAAAGAGTTGGTCGAAGAGCATGACGAGGTCGAGCGGTTGACTGCATTTAACGCCAAGCAGAATGAGCAATTGAATACAGCGATTGCGGTGATCGCGGAACTGCGCGCCGACAAGGTGATCACGCTGGCAGCGCTGGACGAGATCATCAAGCGATACGAAACGGCAGAGGATGGCTGGCCTGCGGAAGACATGCTGGGGATAGCCCGTGAGGCACGCGCCAAGGTGACCTAATCATCGAACGCCTGCGGGGCCGAGAGCGTGACGTGATGCCAATATCCTGGGAAGTGGGGATAAAGCTGCTCTATGCCGAATACCGCGCGCGTTATTGGCGCTGCGCACTGTGGGTCTGGGAATGCTGAGAGATACGAGGCACGAGAAGTTCCGACTCGGTCAGCGGCGGGATCGGGGCCGAAAGGCGACCTGCGGATCGTGCTTCGTATGGTCAAGATGGTTCCGTTCAAGGTCGCCATGCCGCCGCATTAACCAAGAGCTAGACCAATGATGAAGCATGCGGCCAATTCGTCGGCGTGGGCGCTTGGCCGACAACAGCGCAACGGTTTTCATGTGCGCCGCGTGGTGTGGGGATTATTGATGGCGCAATCGGAGCGTCGCGATGATGAAGAAATTCGGGCCGCAGCAATAATGGTTGAGGCCAGATTCAAGCGCCGCAGCAAAAGGAGCTGAATGATGTCGAAGAAGAAGAAGCAAGGGTACCCGATTCCGGTGCGGCAACATGCAGAGCCACCGGCACCATCAATGGCAACATTGGCGGCAATGGTTGGGGAGCCGGAGGCGGGCAAAGGTTTTAGCCACAATAATCTCTGCAGCCTACGTGAAGTCACGAACGCGAATCTTAGCAATCTGCAAGAGGAGATGATGGAAGCGCGCGCGTCCCGGGCGGCGACGATCGCCAACCTGGAGGCCTGGCGCGACGAGCTCAACGAGGCGATCGCAATTCTGCGGGCGCAGCAGGGATGAGACCATGCGCAGAGCCAAGACGGCCAAGAAACGCAACGAATCTATCGGCATCAACTTGGAGAACGTAAATCCCGTTTTATCCGCCGACAATGAGCACACTGCAGCCGGGACCGTTGCTTTAGCGCGGGCCGTGACATCGCTGGCGGAGGCCATTTCGGCTGCGGCGCGTGCGCTGGAAGAGGCGGCACGGGCCAGTCAGAAGGCCGGTGTGCTTATCGGCAACTGTCACATCGGTCCGGTTGATACCGGGATTTCCGTCACTGAGCGAAAAGATGACAAGAGATGACCGACGACGCGCTCGAGATGTGGGTCGTCTATTGGAGCCCGCGCGATTATCCGGAACTCTTCGTCGCGCGCAAATGGCGCATTTTGCCCCACGAACTACCGATGCCGACCATCGACATGTTCACATCGACATCGCTGGCCGAGCTTCGCAAGCTGTTGCCTCTTGGTCTCGTCAACATCGGTCGCATGGAAGGTGACCAACCGCAGATTCTCGAGGTTTGGACATGACACGATTGTGATGTGAGAACATGAGCGAATCAAACAAGCCGCGGGACTATTCGGCGATCGACGCGCTGAAGCGCGCGGAAACAATTATCAGAATGCTGCACGATACGCTCGACGAGATCCAGGCGCTCGCCGCCGACCCGCAGGATGAGCCAGAAGACAAACTCGGAATGATACTCGACTGCGTGAAAGAAGGGCGCGAACGCGCCTTGTGGGGGGACAAGCGACCTGATCCGAGCTCGAGCGATCCTTGGTGAGATCATGAATCCATTCCTGGTCGGCGTTATGGTGTGGGCGGCAGGCTTTATCTTCATCGGGGCTGTAACGTTCTTGACTGGCGGGGAACACCACATCGCGGGCCGCCGCGAATGGGGCTGGCTGCTGTTCAATCTTGCGATCTGGCCATTGTGGCTTGTGGTTCTGGCGACAGCTTCGGTTGCGAGGGCGATTGATCGGTATTCATGATGAGCAGGCCGACAAAATGACCGGCATCATGTATCGCAGCAAGGTCAAGCGGCTCGATGAGCGCAAGCAAGTGGTGCGCGGCTGGAAGAACAAGGACGGTCAGGCCGAATTCGAAACCGAAGTCCTCGGCCACGGCCTGGTGCTGGAAGGCTCGCGCGAATGTATCGTCTTCAATGAGAAGCCACCGTTCGAGGTCGGCGATCTCGTCGAGGTCACGATCAGGAAGATCGAGGGGGACGATGCGGCGGGTGCTGGTTGAATCTCCCTACAAAGCACGCACCTTTATCGGCCGCTGGCTCAACCGCCGCTATGCGCGGGCGTGTCTGCGCGATTGCATCGAACGCGGTGAGGCGCCATTCGCCAGTCATTTGCTCTACACGCAGCGCGGCATCTTGCACGATGGCGATCCGGTCGAGCGTCAGCGTGGCATCGTGGCGGGACTAATCTGGGGCAAGGCCGCCGACGCTACGGTCGTTTACACCGATCGGGGGGTTAGCGAGGGTATGAAGCGCGGGATTGTCAGCGCCCAGGAGCAAGGACGGCCAATCGAATATCGCAACCTTCACGACCGGGTAGCAAAGTGCAGAGCGTGACGGTGCTGCGCCAGCGGAACGGTCGTTTACCGTGGGGGACGGGGGGACTGGTCGTTGCCGCTGGCGCGTTGCACCGGTTTGCAGCCCGATGCGTGGTATTAAATCACCGATCGCGATTTTGGTTCCCGGCAAATGTCAGCACACCGTCATCGATGAGCACCCGCGTCTCGAGCTGACGGAGCTGGAACGCCAGCGCGGTCACCTCTTTGCGCACATAATCGAGATCGCGATATTTCCGGTCGGGTATCGGGAGTTCGGCAATCAATGGAGCCATCATCCTGTTGAGGCCCGGAGAGACATCCCACGCGTGCCCGCAATCGAAGCCGAAGAACCAAAGCCCCGACGTTTGCATATCGCTGCAGCCAGCGAGCTCGCCCGACCACGTGATTCCCTGATGCGCCTTGAGCGTCATGCCGAGCGGGATCGTGCCACGCTCGCCCGCACCCTGCATCGCGTAGATGAATGTGTTGAATATGCCCATGTCATCGATGGTCGTGTCTTCGTCGAGATCACCGGGCGCGAGCTTGATGTTGTCGCCATAGCCCCAGCCGAAATAAGGATGCGTCGGCGGCACGCCGACATAGCCGTTAAGGTGTCCAAACATCATGTTGCGAATGATCCGGCACGCAAGGCCAGTGCGCTCGTCATTCCATTCGACGCGGTCCGGCTCGTCCTGCCACGGGCCCGGTCCCCAGGCTGATTTTGGGATGTCACTTTCTGGCATTTTCGACATAATTATCGTCAGCATCTTCTAGCCCGCAATTGCCGCGGGTCTTGTGCTGATCGCAGAACGCGCGATAGGTGGGCTGTGTGGGCTCGTGCTCATGGCCATCGCGACAGTAAAGCTTTTTTAGTTGATAGCGGACGGTCGCCGGATTGGCGCAGCCTTCCTGATCGCACTTGCCATTTTCGTTGCCGCCAAAGTGCGCCTTGCCCTCATCGATTCCCATCATGTAATCGCTGAAGGCAAAGCCGCAGGCGGTTTCCACATTGCGATAGGTCTTCTCAAAGATCACCACACCCTTGCGGCGAAACTGCACAAGCGCAGAGATACGCCACTCGTCGCCAGATAGGCCGGACTGTTTGTACCGTGGCATGGTGGTGATGCGGACCTCGTCGAAGGCCTGGGCATCTGGCCGCAGCGCATAGTTTTCTTTATTCATCATGGCCTGACCGGCCTCCTGGCTTACGGCCTGCACTGTTGCGGATTGCCGCCGCGGCGTTCGCATTCATCCTGCTGTTTCTGCAGTTCTTGCTGGGCGGTGCGCGGCCGATCGAACCTGCGTGGATTAGAGCACGAGCTCAGTATCAACACGGCGGCGATAATCATGATCGTCGGAAAAATCCACCAGGGCGGCGGCGGGATCCGCATTTTCACTACACCGGCTCGAGCCGCGAGATCATTTCAGGTTTCGCCATACGATCCAGTCGCTTGCGTAAAAGACGACGGCGAACAACAAAAGAACGAACAACAGTGCAAATAGAATCCAAGTCATCTCTTCTCCGAGGCAGTAGGCATGAGGCCGAGCACGACGTAGCCGGCGACGAGGCCGCAGTTTGGATCGCGGTCTGGATCTGGATCGAGAATGTAGCTCACGCGCATGCGATGCTCGCGCGTGGTGTAATACGGCGCGCCCTGGAAGCCGTGTTCTTTGGGCTCCCATTCCTTGAATAGAATCGTATCGCCGACCCTGAACTTGCGATCGTTGAACCTGACGTCGAAGGTCTTCGCGCCGTGGACGATGTGGGTGAAGAACGGCGGCCAAATTTTGAGCTCGTGCTCGGTCATGCTTTTTCCTTTTCACGCAGGATCGCCAGCTCGCACTGCACGGCATAATCGAGCATGATGATGGCGATTAAATCTTTGGCGCGTTCGGGCAATGGCGGTAGATTCGTCGGCCAGCGCGCCTCGAGAATCGTCTTTGCATCGCGGATGCGCTGCTCGAAATCGGTCATGCTTTTTCCCTCTCCTGCTTGGCGCGTTGCAGCCCTTCGAATAATGTTTGCTCGGTGTGCGGCTCCTCGTTGGTGCCGCTCTCGACGTAATGCCATTGGCCATCGTGCGAGATGCCAGGGCCGAAAACGGCAACAGCATCACGGTGGTTGCGGCGGACCAGCGCGCCGATGCCTTCCTTCGCGCGGCGCTCGATGAACGCGAGCAGCTTCGGCTCGCGCCAGGCCTCCGGGTTGGTTTGATCAACCCAGATCTGCACCACCTGGACCGTGCGCTGCTCTGCGCCATCGTTGAGTGTGACGAAATCCGGCATCGCATCGATCACATAGCCGACACGGTCGGGCCGCGAGAGCTCGGCCGTGTCGTCGCCGAGCAGCCAGCGGCAGCTCCACATGCGACAGCCGAATGGCCGGTTGACGTAGATCGTGCAGCCCTTGTGATGGCGCTGATATTTGCAGCGCTGGCCCGCCGGCTTATCGAAATCGTCGATCATATTCGCGCCAGCGTTCTTCTGCGCGAGCCCGGCGGCGATCATGTTGTCCAGCGTGCGCTCGACCTTGGCCTTGGTCCCGCTCTTCATCGGCAGCAACCGGCAACAGAGCTGACAGTCCCCGCAATGGCGCTTGGTCTCAGACTGGAAGACGACAGTCACAGCCTCAGCCTCTCTTCTTGGGCGCGCTTTGTGTCATACTTATCAACTTGCGTAAGTGGTTAAGTTGACCGGAATGCTTGACTTAGCCAGCCGCACGCTGCGCCCACGTTCATTTTTCCTTCTCTCTTTCCCGCCGCCAGTCATCCTCGGCTTCCGGCGTGATGAGGATGCGCTTGCCGACCTTCATTTCGCGCGGACCTTTGCCGGCACGCTTGAGCGCGTAATAGGTCGAGATGCTGATATTGTTGGAATCGCAAAATGTCTGAACCGAATGGACGTCGTTCGGCTCGCGCCGCTTCCGCCGCTTCGCCATGACCCCTCCTGATTCGAGAGGCCATGAACGTAAAAACAGTCGGGCGCAGGCGCAAGCATGATGGCGCATTTCTACACAATTAAGCGGCCAGCGGTACAACGTTATTCCCTGGACCGGTGTCGACCAGCGCCGCGCGATCGAGGTCGTCGTGCGGCAGGAACTTCGCGTAGTTGGTTTCGATGATCACGGCTGACGTGTTGTGCATCGTCGCGACGGCCTTGATCGGAATGTTGCGCTCAAGCATCCGCACGATGGAACTGTGACGAAAGGCGATCAGGGTGACATCCTCACCGTTGATCGGTGCGATGGCAGCAGCCTCGCGGGCCTTGGCAAAAAGCCGATCGGCGCGCTCGCCCGTGGTCCAGGCCGCGCCGTTGGCGTCGGTCATGAGCAGGGCATCGGCCGGCCGGTCCTTGGCCAGGCTTGCGAATCTGGCGGCCAGGCCAGGCGCCAGGGCTCGGCGGGTGTGGCCGCTGCGGCTCTTGTGCTTGCCGCGGCCCTTGCCGCTGTTTGGGACCATCACCCGGTCACCGGTGACGTCGCCGACGGTGATGCGGGCGATCTGGTCGCTGCGGGAACCGAGCTCGGCGTGGGCCTGGACATAGATGCCGAAGCCCTCCTCGAGGGCATAGGCGGCGGCGACCAGGGTGCGGACTTGGGCCAGCGTCAGCACGGCGTTGCGGGCCTTGGCAGCCCCGGTGATGAATTCGAGCCCGCGCTTCCAGGCCGAGGCGTTGGCGGCGACCCGCTCGTCGTGCTTGGCGGCGAGGTTGAAGCAGGCATGAATCGATTTCAGCAGCCGGTTGAGCGTCGGCGCCTTCATGCCGGCGGTGAGCAGGCCAAGCCGCCAGTCGGCCAGGTCTTTGACCGTCACGGCGGCCAGGCTCGTCCCCATCAAATCGGACGATTTGAGATGGTAGCGGGCCGTGGTGGCATTGTAGCGGTTACCGCCGCGCGCCTTGAGCTCGATCTCGTAATTCGTCAGCGCCTCGTCGACCGTGACGGGCCGCGATACCGCGCGCACGTCATTGCCGCGGCCCCTGGCGAGCTCTGCGGCCTTCTTGGCTGCCTGGCTATAGGTCAGAACGTAAACGCCGTCGGCGGCCTCCGTATCGTCGGCGCGGCCGAAGGTTTCGGTCCATTGGCGGCCGCTGCCGTTCGACGCGATCACGACCCAAGTCCCGGCGCCGGATAGCGGCTTGCGGTAGCCGAGGGTGAGCCCGCGATCGAGCGAAGCCTTGTGCGGCTTGTTGCGAGCCTCGAGGCGGGCGCGAGCGGTAGCAGTTTGCAGGCTGATCATGGTGCAGTTCCTTGGATTGTAATTGCTTTCGCCTGGTCAAAGCTCAGGACATCGATCCCGTTGGCATCCACAAAGTCATCCGCGATGCCGATTCGGGTCCAATTGCTGCCACCCTTGCCGTCAGCCTTGCGAACGGTCCACGTTCCGGCCTGACCTTTGAGCCGCCGATAGCCGAGATTCAGCCCAGGCACAGATGTTTTATGGAAATATGGCTTGCTGCGAGCTAATAAGCCGAGTCTGGTTTCGCGGCTCCAAAGCACGTTTTTCGATGCTTCTTGTTCTGGCGCCGAGCGATAATACCGGCGGCGAGCCTCGAATACCTTTCGTCTCTCTTCTGCTAGAGCCATATACTCGCGGTGAAGGCGCTTCCTTTCGCGGAACGCGGCACGCCGAGCAGCGACCGCTGCCTTAATCTTCTGAGCGCATTGTTTAATCGCGCACCCTGCATCGTCGCGCACGGTTTCCCAATGTTCGATGTTAGCTTTTGCTGCGGTCGCCTTGGCATTCCACTGCTCTAAATTTACCGCGCCTGATGGGCCCTCGCCGCCATCGGTGAGATTGCAGAGCGTGCCAATACAGAGGTCACGCCGACCATATTTTGCGATCAGTGCAATCTCGAGCTCAAACGCGTCATTTTCACTCGCAAACCGCTCGACGATCTCAATAATTGGCTCAAGGTTCAGGGTCTTGCATTTGGCAAGGATGCGCCTGAGCAACGGGTTGCCGCGAGCTTGATCTCTAAGATGCTGTTGTGCCCGAGCACCCTGGCCTTTCCCCACGTAAATCGGAGCCAGTTTTTTGTCTGGTCGCGGATCACGATACAAATACACGTAGAATTTGGTCGAGACGATCGAATGGCCCGCTGGCGTGTAAATCAGCGCCGTATCTTCATCCAATTTTGTCGTCTCGCTGGCCCATGCTGGGCGCGCGGCTAACTTGGCGAGATACTCAGCGTATAGGCTGGTCATGGCAGCAACATCGAGCCCTTTTCATCGAGCTTTGCGGCAACAGATTTCATCCCTTCACACCAGACAACCATTGCGTAGCCGTTACCGCCGCGGGCATCGTCCGCCGCAATGAGATCCTTCCGCAGAATCTAGTGCAGTATCCTGCATAGACCGTCCTCCCCACAAGGGAAGGCGATATCGTTGATATATCTATGCTATTTCCGATATGTCCAGGGCGCAGTCCAGTATGCAGGAAACTGCGACACCCTGCCACACGCTGCGCCGCAGTGTATAATGCTGCGGGATGGCTTGACAGCCGAGGCCGAACGGCAGCAGATTGCGCGCGGTTGGTCATGACCGCCGCGTTTGGGTCCGCAACCCTCTGCGCTCATGGACACCCAGGGAGGAACCGGGCGTATCGCCGAAGTGTGTGCCTCCAAGTCCCGGCCCGCCGCCCGCCTCCGAAAGGCCCCCTCAACCGGGGGCCTTTCTCTTTTTGTGCCCCTATCTTGCCATAATGGTTAACAAATCGTTAACGCCCTGGAAAACGGAAGTGGGGCGCGCGAGTCCCCCCGCCTTCATCGGCGGGGGTTTCGTTTTTTGGCCACTGGCCTTGCAAGCCGGCTGAATCGGCGTAGTCTTTGGGCGCCCTGGCCCGGCGAATCCGTCTCGCGCAGGCCAGGACTTGACCTGACAACCGCTGTGATCGGTCGCCATGCCCGGGCGCCAGCTTATCACGTCTGAACGGATTGAACTCGACGCTGCCAGCCAGGCGGCGATCGACGCGATCGAGGCGTCTCGAGCTGAACCAATCGAGAAAGAATGGCGGCTCGACGATCCGCGGCTCGAGCGGCATCGCGGCTTGATCCAGAGCAGCCGGACGATCATCACCACGGTCGATGACGTCATGCCAGCACTCGAGGAGTTCACCGTGCGGGTAAGGGCAAGCCCGATGCAGAGGGAGATCCACCCGTTGGCCCAGCGGCTCAAGGAAAAGCAGGAGGCCGTCGGCGTCTCGCTTCAAGACCTCATTCGGAACGCTCTGGGCTATGAGCAAGACGGGCGACATGTCCCGGCCCACATGGCCCTGATTTCGGCCTGCCGGATTTACGAGGTCTCCGCTCCGGTCACCGTGGTCGAGCCGAAGATGCCCGAGCCGAAGACGCAGCCGCCTGCGCCTGAGCCGACGGCGCTCGAGCGCGCGATCGCGGCAATCAAGGCGAGCCCCGAAAAGTCGGTGCGCGAGATCGCTGACGAAATTGGTGTGAGCCGTCAGACGGTTATGCGTGCGCGCCAGCAACGCGAAAACGTTGCGGGCGATGTGACAGTGAATGTGACAGTGGGTCGGGACGGTAGGAGTTATCGCCGAGCGAAGGCGGCGCAGCCCGAAGGCAGCAGCGCACTCGATGCGCTTTTCCCGCCCGGCTCCCCGGCCTGCGATGAGGATTTCGAGGCACACGACCCGGACGGTGGGTCGTTCCAGCACCGGCGCGCCTTCCAGTGGCAGGTCCTCGAGGCCGAGCGGCTCGCGGTCGAATCGGCGCTGCTGCGCGAGGGCGCCAAAGTCAACAAGGGCGACCTGCAGA
>Ga0210406_10005620_pt1 | contig 13100 bp, 10 predicted proteins | sample IncBWC30MmetaG_FD_155454 | JGI IMG/M metagenome (GOLD analysis project Ga0210406, IMG submission 155454) | Forest soil microbial communities from Barre Woods Harvard Forest LTER site, Petersham, Massachusetts, United States - Inc-BW-C-30-M | ecosystem: Environmental > Terrestrial > Soil >...
TTGGTTGTCGCCCCGATAAACGGTCATGTCTTCGGCCAGCCAGGCAGGAAGAGCAGCGAAGCGGTGCGTCGTTTGTGTCTCTAAATACCAAGTAATATGGACGAGCGCGCCACTCTCCTCGTACCAGACCGTGGTCTCGACTCCCGGAGCTACCCGCTGGAAGTAGAAGTGCTGGATGGCATGCCGTCCAGCGTGTGGCCCCTTTTTCAGGGTGTAGTCGACAATGTCGGGCCCGACGATCGCAGGTTCGAAGACCCAGCCGTTGGCAAAGTGCCAGCTTAGTCGTGCGCCAAGGATGCTAGTGAGCATGTTAGTTAACTCCTGTTTTGAGATCCGACAAGACAATTGAGTTGTCGGTTTCGAGACGGTACGTAACGTCTCTCGGTACCTCAAGGTGCAAGAGGCGGGCCATCCGCAAGAGATTGAAAGGACAGAAAAAAATGGGTGGAAAGCTGCCTGTGGATTTAGTGAAATTGGCGAAAACTGCGATTTCACCAGTCCCCGGAAAAGGCTCTAGCTGAGTTTGAAGGAACTGTTGCGAATCCTTAATGTCAGCGAATACAAGTTTGAAAATCAGCATCTCACCGAGGGTGCTGTCGCAGGAGTTAACTGCCAGTGAGAGCAAAGAGAGAGGGAAACTGTATTTCGACGGCCTCCCGGATTGGCAGAGTTCTTCACACCCTGGGAATGTGTCGCACGTTTGAACGGGCCCCGCCCAGGGATCACGTGCGATTCGCCGCAAGAAGTGTCAGAACCTGTAAATCACTTTTCCAGATACATACGCCGTGTTCCTTCCCGGCGGAGAAGTTTCTCGCAGAAAGGCTCCGGCTTCGTAGTACGCACCCAGCAACTGAACTGTCGTGTGGTGATCAACTGTCCAAGTAATCGCAATGTCCTGCAGGGCTCCGACGTATTTCTTTTGAGAAGCCAGGCCGCTTCGTAACAGAACTCCAGGGTGAGAGTACAGTCCGTCAGTCGTACGCTGCCGCCAAAATAAGAAATTATCTGGGGCTAACGAGACTTTCTTTGAAATCTGCAAAGCGATTGTTTCGTGCAACACTATGGCGTTCAAAGAACCGCTGTCATCGATGACGCCGTAATAAAGGCCCTTCGGAAACAACGGATAGAAAGTCTGAAGATCTGGATTAGCGTGGTTCTTATCTCCGCTTGAAATCCCGAAGAGCAAACTTGGAACGGGTCGAAATTTGAGATGGGAGAATGAGTACGAGAGAGTTTGGGCATATTTCCACGCGAGAATGTTGCCCCTGCCGAATTTGCCAAATTGAAGATCGCCTTCCCCCACGTAGGAGAAATTGCCCTTTCCCCCGTGTATCAGAGACCCTGCTGTATGCCGTTGATCTCTTCCGCTGTCCTGAGCAAATCGCGCGAATTTGCGATCAAGATCCAAGTAATAGGCGTCCAACTGGCGGATGAATCGGGGCAGGTGCTTCGAAGTTATGCCGTAAACACCCCAAAGCGTCTGCGTATGATCCGGATAATCGTCGAAGAGCCCCGGATTGCTTAACGATGGGCGCATAGCGAACAGATCCACCTGCCAGCCCTTCGGCCTCAAGATCAGTTTGATTCCGTCGAACGATTGACGCACATTCAGATCGCGTACATCCAACAAGGTTCCTTCGCCGTACTGAAGATCTTGTCGTCCAATCTTGAGGCTTGCGAGTGGACGATCGCGGTGTGACGGCGGGTGGAATTCTATGAATAGCTGATTTATATCCAGCCTGTCCTCGTCTTGAACGGGCCTCGGGCCACCAGCCCGTCCGAATTCAAGGCCGCTCTTTAGCTCGAAGAAGAAGCGTGTTGAGGAGCCCAGGTGAAAATCAACGCTGCCAAGAAAACGATTGAGATAGTATCCATTGCCGTCTTGCGGGCCGACACCCCAGTTGTAATTGCGATAGTGCTCATAAAAGGAGCGTTCTTCTCCAGCCAGCGTAAGGTACCAACCTGGAGCGTTACGCAAAGCAATGTACTTAAGTTGATCCCAAGGATCTGTGCGCAATTCTGGGTCCTTCAGAAGACTCCAATCCTCCTCGCTTCTATCAAGCGGTAGATACACCGGACGCCTGAATTCACCCGCCGTCGCCTGATACGAGTTATTTGCCTGCCCGAAAGAAGCAGGGAGCAGGAGAGCTACAACCAAGAGCAAGCTGAGTACACTAGTTTGCGATTCGGAAGTCGCAGCAGGTCTTCGGACTTTTTCGCATCGCATTTCACCATCTTTATTATGCGCATTCAAAGCACGAGGGTTGGTTTCGTTATTCGTTGCTGAGTGAGAACTTTTTCGTAAGCCGGAATCGCGTTTGCAGACGCTTGGAGACAGTGGTCGATGCGTGAGACGGCTTGTGATCGCGCTCATGGCTGTGGTCCCAGAGCGCCCGATCTCGAGAGTGAGATCGGGCTCAGTCGATCGTCTGAAACAGAGTGCGAAGGAGCTAGGACGCCTTCTGCACCGCCTTTGCGGTCTTGGACTCGAAACTGTCCATCAAAAGGCCATAGGTGTGATAGTGGTCGTGGAAGACCCGCCCCAAGTCCTGCCCGGTAGGCAAGCTCCAGTCCCGCTGCAGCTCGACCGCAACCGTAGTCCAGTTGATGGGTGTGACCCCATGATCTTGCATTCTGGCGATGGCTAGCTCGCGGGTTGTCACATCAAGCGCGCCGGAAGCATCGACCACGCCGTACCGCTGTAGCCCGCGACGACCGCTTGCATGGCGGCGAAGGCGAGGCATACTTCAACGGTGACGCCCGCCATGATTAGGTTCTTGCGACCCGTCTTCTCGACCGTGGCCACGAACTCCGGATAATCCCACGCGCTGATGGTTCCAGTGGCTCGACGAATCAGCGGCGCACCGGGGAACATGCTTAACAACTCCGGGATAATCGGGCCGTTTGGACCTTGATCTGAGCTCGTGGTCAGGACTGTAGGCAGCTTGAAGACCTTTCCGAGCTTCGCGAGCCCGATCACGTTGTTGCGCAACTCAGCCGGTGAATAGTCATGCACTAGCTGCATGACTCCCGACTGCTGGTCGATCAAGACGAGTGCTGCGTCGCTCGCGGAGAATCGAGTCTTCGTATAGTTCTTCGTATTCATTGGCTGCTTGGCTCCTCTTGACGGACGTTCATGTGTCATGGCGTTTTACTTCCTAGTTCGAGCACCGCCTCTTTGACCGCCGGCCATGCGCTCGATCGCGGGTCGATCAGCTCAAAGTGTCCTGCGCCCGCTACTTCGATCAATTTCGAATCGTCTCCGCTTTTTTGCGCGGCGGCGACATACCGGCGGCTGATTTCCAACGGCACTACGTCGTCGTTGTCCCCGTGCAGAACGCGTTGCGCGATACCCAGCGGCACCAGTTCTATCGGCGACGCGGACCGATAGCGGTCCGGCAAGTCCTGCGGCGATCCGCCCAACAAATCCGCCACCACCGTGTTGCTCAGCTTCAGCTCCCACGCACGGCGCAAATCCGCCACAGGAGCGAGCGCCACAAGGCCCCTCAGCGCAATCGCGTTCTGTTTCGCCAGCCAAAGCACCAGGTGTCCTCCCGCGGAGTGCCCTATCGCCACCACGCGTTTCAGATCGAGTGATCGCTCCGCCGCGATCTTTTCCAAATGCTTCGCGCCCGTTCGCACATCGTCGAGCGTCCCCGGCTATCCTCCACCTGGATTTCCAATGCGCCGGTATTCCAGGCTCCACGTCGCCAGTCCCTGCCGGGTTACCGCTTCGCACAGATGTTCGACTTCCGCCAAGTCGTAACGCGCGCGCCAGTAGCCGCCATGGATCACGATGGCCACTGGATGCGGGCCGCTCCCCGACGGCACGCGCAGCTCGCCGAACTGAAATTCGCCACGACTGTATGCGATTCGCGTGTCCGGCGGCGCAGGCGGAACATCCTGCATGCTAGTGAGCATGTTGATCACACCCTCTCTGACATCCGAGATACAAGGATCTGAACACGGCGAAGTTCGCCGTCCTCCACGAACTTGAGAACCAGTTTCCTGTCGCCTTAGAGACGCTCATCGCTGAGCCCACCGGCGGGCCGAGGGCAGTTGCCCGCTCCCCGGCTCCCTCAGAACGTAGCGTGCGCGCCGGCCTGCAGGATGCGCCTCACCGTGACGCCGAACGAGACAAGGTGCTTTTCTGCCTGCTCGTTATTGCGTCAGTAATTCGTCCCAGCAGGGTGGCGAAGTCCAGATCAAGCGCCGCATATACGTCGTTGGCGAGTGGATCAGCGTTGGTTGTCATGATCTCGCAGATGATCGAGTAATAGTCGACTGGGATTACCCCGGCCTGTTGAATTCTGTCGGTCCCGAGCTGGCGGTTGGGCGCGTTGAACACTCCTGACGCATCGACCGCCACATAAGTCTTGTAGCCAGCGGCCAAGGCCGAGTAAGCAGGAAGCGCCGCGCAGACTTGAAGAGTAACGCCCGCAAAAATGAGATGCTTGCGGCCTGTCGCTTCAACCGCCTTGACGAAGTTCGGGTCATCCCATGCGTTCATCGTCATTCGATCAATAATTGGATATTTGTTTGTATCCAGTACTGCGAGGAGTTCTGGGAACGTCGGTCCCCAGAAAACATCTTTGGCTGTGGTAGACGCGATAGTTGGTATTCCGAGAATTCTTGCCGCCTTGGCGAGACCGACCACGTTGTGTTTCAATTCGCTGATCGCGATATCACGGACTCCAGTCAATAGACCGACCTGATGGTCAATCAGGCATACTGCTGAGTTGTCTCTCGTTCTTCGTTCCATGGCAAATCTCCATTGGGTTTCGAGACGGTGCGTAACGTCTCTCTCAGCAACTCACGATGCATGACGCGGGCCATCCGCAACAGGTTGAAAGGACGGAAGAGAAGAAGGAAAGCTGCCCGTGAATTTGGTGAAATTAGCGAAAATTGCGATTTCACCAGTGATGGGAAAAGGCCCAGCTGAGTTTGAAGCGGCTTTTACGAATCCTTCGTTTCTTAATGGGTAGGCCAAGGTCGAAGGTAATCCGAGACTTCCCGACATTTCCGTCACTCCAAGTTCTCTTTCAAGCCCTGCTTTCAGCGAAATCCTATTGGTCACTCGGTTGCACCACTCCCGATGAGCATTTCGATGGGCTTACCACCGCATTTGGACATCATTGGACGCCCATAGAAGTATCGGCCTAGTTCTGGTTAGAACCGGGAGAACTCGAATCGGACGGAGAATGAGGCATTCCGTAATGTAGAAGGAGGTCGAATTGAAATTAGCGGAAAGTATAACGTCCGAGGCCTTTCTAGTCTTTGCAGGTACAGAACGCGTATCACAAAACATGGCAGATACTTCGGATGCACCGCTGGCCGCTTCACTTCCCGGTGATTTCAGGAACGGCTATGGGGAGGTGAACGGCACCCGCATCCACTATGTCGAGGGTGGCAAAGGCACGCCCGTGCTCCTGCTGCCGGGCTGGCCTCAGACTTGGTGGGAGTTCCATAAGATCATGCCGGAATTGGCGAAGCGCCACCGCGTGATCGCGGTTGATCTTCGCGGAATGGGAGGTTCTGCCAAACCGGGATTGGGCTACGACAAAAAGAATATGGCCAAGGATATTCACGAGCTGACCCAAGCGCTCGGGTACAAGCAGGTCAACATCGCGGGACACGATATCGGAGCAATGGTCGCCTATAGCTTCGCTGCTAACTATCCAGATGCGACGCTCAAAATCTGCCTGATCGACGTTGCGCATCCCGAAGAGAGTCTCTACACACTGTCGCTGCTCCCGCCACCCGGATATGCGGTCCGCGGAACCGGGAAATCAACCCATCCGGTCTATCTCTGGTGGTTCGCTTTCAATCAATTGCCGGATCTTCCGCAACAACTGCTGGCTGGGAAGTCCAGGTTACTGATCGACTGGCTCTTCGATTCTCAACTGCGAAATCCCGTTGCGATCTCGGAGCGTGATCGTGCGATCTACGCCGCCGCGTACTCGCATCCGGATGCGATCCGCGCTGGAAACGGCTGGTATCAGACGTTTGGGCAGGACATCATTGACGCCAAATACTACGGCCAGATAGCAACTCCAGTTCTAGCCTTGGCCGGCGAACGTAATTACGCTTATCTGCGCGAGCTTCTTCCGACACAGGCTTCAGACGTACGTGTCGTAAAGGTCAACTCCAGTAGCCACTACGTCCCCGAGGACCAGCCCGAGGCCGTTGTGCGAGAGCTTCTCGGATTCTTTAAGCCATAGCGCTTAGTGTGAGCTGCGAATCAAGGAGACGGAGCGCAAGTACTACTGAGCATTGGGCCGCCCGGATGATCATCCGGGACTAAACGATCTTGGCGTCTAAAGCCAAATCTATCCACGTGCAGGCAAGTAGGAAAGACCGGGCTGGTGGTTCAGTGAAGTCGAAACAGGAGATATCGATACCAGCAGTCGGTTAATTTTTGCGCGAGTCGACGAGTTCGCTCCGATGATACAGACGCTAACCCACCACCCTGTAGCTTGCTTGATCGCCTTTCTGTCGCTCGTCGTCCTGACGTTTGTAGCCAAGCGGCTGGGCCTGATCTCCTGGTTTGCGCGGCTCGATCGTCGTGGGAAGGATCGTCACGAAGAAGAGCGTGACAGCGAAAACACAGATGAATATTGGAGGATACACCAATGAAAAAAGGAGCCCCCACGTAGACCTGTTCTCAAAGATGAGTTTGCATGTCGTCCAGGTCGGTGACCTGAATTCTGGCGCTGGACCCGATCACGCAATCAGACCCCTTGCGCGCGGGAAGGCCAAATCTATTCACGTGCAGGCAGGCTTGGAAACACTAGCTATACCTTCGAAATGGTGGTGATTCAACTTGCGTAACTAAACGGGGAACAGGGAATGTCATGGTCAGCCACTGCGCCAATCCTGACTGTAGGCGGGAACTCCACTACTTGCGCGAGGGCAAGATTTATCAGTTCGTTTTGTCTCCGAAGACAAGCAGCAAGCGGCTGGAACACTTCTGGCTTTGCGGTAAGTGTTCCAAGAACATGACCCTGATTTGTGTGAACCAGTCCGAAGTGAAGACCGCGAGGAAGCGTGCGAAGGACCATTGGAGTGTGCATGAGTGAGCAGACATCCTTCACTCGCCGACCTTGGGCTTCATTTTCATCTTTATTAATTTCTACCTGATTGCTACGAAGGGAACTCTGCCTCGGCTCGGCACCGGCCAGTGCGGCACTTGGGTGGGTTCGATCATAAAGGTTCAACAAAGGTTCCCGAGGGTGATTTTCGTCGTTCCCGTTGGCTGGAGTCGTGTGAGTTCCCATCCGGCCCAATGCGCCAGCCCAACCTCGACCCTTCCATTCCCCGCTGATTCCCAACCGTCCGATTCTCAACTGTGTCCGAAACTGACTGAAAGTGTGTTGACAGGGTGGAGTCAGAGGTAAGCAATTGAAATCTAACGGCGCGATTTTGCGTTCCGGGGCGGCGGGGGAATATGCTAAAACGAGAACCACGAAGGCCCATTTGGCGCACGATGGCTCTAGGTGCGAGGGATCTCCGGCAGCTGGGGGCTTGAATGGAAGTTCAAGCCGGGAGAATTGTCACCAAACGGATCGACTTCCGGACCAACTTGTTTTGATAGCGGTCACTCTCTCAACATCAATGAAGCACCTGAAAGTGGGGAACAATTATCCTGGAACTTTCAGAATACGTGCTCGAACCCCTCCGAAAGGATGAGGAGTTCATCCTATACCGGGGCCAGCACCGGAACCAGGTAGACGCACCTTCTGTTCTCCTGCTAACGCCTGTTTCAACACGCCGCGCAGCGGAAAGCCTCAACAGGATGGAGCACGAATACTCGTTAAGGGCTGAGCTGGACCTTTCATGGGCGGCTCGGCCCTTCGCTCTCTCCCAGTTCAATGGGCAGACGATGCTCGTGCTCGAGAACCCTGGCGGTGAACCTCTCGATCGACTCATTCAAGGCCCGATGGAAATGACGCAGTTTTTGCGCTTCGCCGTTGGTCTCGCAACCGCAATCGGCCGGCTACACAAGCTGGGTCTGATCCACAAAGATATCAAGCCACCCAATGTTCTCGTTAACTCGGCGACCGGCGAGGTCTGGCTCATGGGCTTTGGTATCGCTTCGCGCCTTCCGCGTGAGCACCAGTGGCCCGAACCTCCCGAGTTCATCGCCGGAACTCTTCCTTACATGGCGCCAGAACAGACCGGGCGAATGAATCGCTCGATCGATTCGCGGAGCGACCTTTACGCCTTCGGTGTCACGCTTTACGAAATGCTGACCGGTAGGCTTCCCTTCACGGCTTCCGATCCGATGGAATGGGTGCACTGCCACATCGCCAGACAGCCGGTGCCGCCCAGCGAGCGGTTGAAGAATGTCCCGGGCTCGGTCTCTGCAATCATCATGAAGCTACTCGCCAAGACTGCTGAGGAGCGCTACCAGACAGCGGTTGGCGCTGAGGGCGATCTTCGGCGCTGCCTTGCTGAATGGGAAACTCAGCGCCGCGTCGACGAATTCGCGCTGGGCGAACACGACACGTCCGACCGGCTGCTGATTCCAGAGAAACTATACGGGCGAGAATCCGAAATCGAAACCTTGGTTGCTGCCTTCGACCGTGTTGTAGCAGGCGCCAGACCGGAGTTGGTTCTTGTTTCCGGATATTCCGGCATCGGCAAGTCGTCCGTCGTCAATGAGCTTCATAAACGGCTGGTTCCGCCGCGCGGCCTGTTCGCATCGGGTAAATTCGACCACTACAAGCGCGACATCCCGTATGCCACTTTGGCACAAGCGTTTCGGACACTTTTGCGTCCGCTTTTGACGAAAAATGAGACTGAGCTGGGCAAATGGCGCGATGCGCTTCAAGATGCGCTCGGTCCGAACGCAAAGCTGATTGTCAACCTTGTTCCTGAATTGCAACTGATCATCGGAGAACCCCCGGCGGTTCCCGACCTTCCACTGCAAGACGCACAACGCCGATTCCAGTTCATCTTTCGGCGATTCATCGGCGTGTTCGCAAGACCTGAGCACCCGCTTGCTTTGTTCCTCGACGATCTGCAATGGCTCGATTCGGCAACTCTCGACTTGATCGAGGACCTTCTGACGCAGTCCGATGTGCCGCATTTGATGTTGATCGGCGCCTATCGCGACAACGAAGTCGATTCTTCCCATCCGCTGACGCGCAAGCTGGATGCGATGCGCAGGGCCGGCGCGCCTGTGCAAGAGATCGTTCTTGCTCCACTAACTCGTACAGACGTGGCCGTCTTAATCACGGATTCTTTTCACCCCGAACCCGAGCGTGCCGCTCCGCTGGCAGAGTTGATCCACGAAAAGACGGCCGGCAATCCGTTTTTCGTTATTCAGTTCATTTCTGCGCTTGTCGAGGAGGGTTTACTCACATTTGATTACGGCGAAGGGCAATGGCCCTGGGACCTGAATACCATTCGCTCCAAAGGTTATACGGACAATGTGGCCGACCTCATGGTCGGTAAACTGAAACGGCTGCCGATTGAAACGCAGCAGGCACTGCGGCTACTCGCCTGCCTTGGTAACCGCGCGGAGTTCGCCCTTCTCGAAATGGTTTCCCAGCAGTCGAGCGACGAAATGCACGCCCAGTTTTGGGAAGCTACCAGGACTGGATTAGTTTTCCGCTCGGGTGACGCCTACTGCTTTCTCCATGATCGGGTGCAGGAAGCAGCTTATTCTTTGATCCCACAAGATTCGCGAGCAAATGCCCACCTCCGGCTAGGGAGGTTGATAACTGCCGCGACGCCTCCCGAGAAGCTGGAGGAAAGAATCTTTGAGATCGTGAACCAGTTCAATCGCGGCGTGCCGCTCGTCACGTCCGACGCAGAGCGGTTGCAAATCGCCGAGTTGAATCTGATCGCGGCTCGCCGCGCACGGGCGAGCACCGCTTACAAATCGGCACTGGTCCACCTGGCCGCGGGAGAAGCGTTGCTCTCCGAGCAAGACTGGGAGACGCACTATGGCCTCAGGTTTCCTTTGGCTCTGCACCGGGCGGAATGCGAGTTCCTGACCGGTGAGTTTCTCGCCGCCGACGAGCGTCTGTCAAGATTGCGACTGAGAGCCATCGGGTGGACAGATCTCGCCGCCGTGGCCTGCCTGCGGATAGCACTTTACACCACGGACCGCCTCGATCGCGCAGTCGAAGTCGGAGTGGAGCAGCTCCGAACATTTGGAATCGAATGGGCGGCTCATCCCAGTGAAGAGGAGGTTCGCGCGGAATACGATGAACTCCGGAAGCGCGTCGGAGAGCGTCCGATCGAGACTCTCGTCGATCTGGCGTCGATGAGGGACGCGGATTTACTCGCGCTCATGGAGGTCTTGTTGGCCATTCTCCCGGCCGCGTTGTTTACCGAGAGGAAGATCCATGACCTCGCCGTTCTTCGCATGGCGAACCTCAGCCTGGAGCATGGTTACTGCGATGCATCACCCCTGGCGTTCGCCCAGTTGAGCATGACGATCGGTCCTCGCTTCGGCCAATACCGAGACGGCTTCCGCTTCGGCCATCTGGGTGTCGCGATCGTGGAGCGAGAGGATCTCGCGCGTTTTCGCGGCAAGGTCTACTGCGTCGCCGGCTACCATGTCTTGCCATGGACTCATCCCATCCAGGCTGCGTCCTCGATGATACAGCGGGCTCTCGATCTGGCTCAAGAAACAGGCGATCTGCTGTTTGTGGCCCATTGCCAGACTCACTTGACCTCGCTAGGCCTCGCATCGGGAGCTCGGCTGGACGAGCTGGAGGTGGAAGCTGAACGCTATCTCCAGGCCACCCGCCAGCTGCGCTTCAGCCTCGTCATTGACACCATGACGACGAAGCTAGCACTGATTCGCACGCTCCGCGGCTTGACGCCCCAATTCGGCTACCTCGACGATGTGCATGTTGATGAGCTTCGGATGGAGCACCACTTATCCGGCAACCCTATGCTGGTGATCGCCGCCACCTGGCACTGGATTCGAAAGATGCAGGCGCGTTATCTTGCGGGCGACTATGGGGCAGCTGCGGATGCCTTATCGAAAGCTCAACCGCTGGGCGGCGATCCCTTTTCCCAGCATTTCGAAGCAGCAGAGTTTTGTTTCTATGGCGCGCTTTCCCACGCGGCCTGCTGGGATTCCGCTCCTTCGGATGAAAAGCTGCATCACTTCGAGGCTCTAAAAGCTCATCACAACCAGCTCGATATTTGGGCGCAGAACTGCCCTGAGAATTTCGAAAACCGCCGCGCGCTGGTCAGGGCGGAGATAGCCCGCATCCAAGGCCGCGAGCTCGAGGCCGAGCACCTTTACGAACAAGCCATCCGGTCGGCGCACGAAAACGGCTTTGTCCACAATGAGGCGATCGCCAACGAACTCGCCGCGCACTTCTATGCGGCACGTGGTTTCGAGAAGATCGCGCATGCATATCTGCAGGATGCCCGGTACGGCTACCTCCGTTGGGGCGCCGATGGCAAGGTGCGGCAACTCGATCAGTTATATCCGCACCTGAGGAAGAAAGAGCCGACGAGCACGATCGGGGCGCCGGTCGAACACCTGGATCTCGCTACCGTTATCAAAGTCTCGCAAGCAGTTTCGGGCGAGATCGTCCTGGAGAAACTGATCGACACACTGATGCGCACAGCGATTGAACACGCGGGTGCTGAACGAGGTCTGTTGATTCTTCCGCGAGGTGTTGAGCAACGGATAGAGGCGGAAGCCACTATCAGCGGCGACACTGTCATCGTGCGCCTGCGAGATGTGTCCGCGGCGGGTGCCGCGCTGCCAGAGTCAATCGTAAATTATGTCGTGCGCACCCGGGAGGGCGTGATTCTCGACGATGCCTCAGCTCAGAACTCGTTTTCCGCGGATACGTACATCCGTCAGCATCGCGCCCGTTCAGTTCTCTGCTTGCCTTTGATTAACCAAGCCAGACTCATCGGTGTGCTTTACCTCGAAAATAACCTGACCCCCCACGTCTTCAATCCGACCCGGATCGCGGTGCTGGAGTTACTGGCTTCGCAAGCCGCCATTTCACTTGAGAATGCCAGCCTCTATTCTGATCTGCAGCGCAGCGAAGCTTTCCTGGCCCAGGGACAGACCCTCAGCCTCACCGGCAGCTTCGGCTGGAGCGTTCTCAGCGGAGAAATCTACTGGTCAGAGGAGACCTACAAAATCTTCGAACACGATCGAGTAATCAAGCCCACGCTGGAATGGATCCTGCAGCGAATTCATCCCGACGACCGGGATCGCGTACAGCAAATTATCGATCGAGTGTCGAGCAAGAGGGAAGATTTTGACGTCGAGTATCGCTTATTGATGACGAACGGTTCGGTCAAACACCTCCACGTTGTAGCTCGTGCGTTGAAGACTTCGGCTGAGAGTCTCGAATTTGTGGGCGCCGTAACCGACGTGACCGCAGCAAAGCAAGCGGAAGAGGAGCTGCGCCACCGCGAAGCAGAGTTGCTCGAGGCCCAACGGCTAACCCGGACCTGCAGTTGGAAACACGAGATTTTATCAGGGAAGGTGACAGTCTCCGCGGAAGGGCTTGTAATGTTCGGTATTAAACCTGAAGATGACGCATCGTCGGTTGATTTCTTTCTCGAGAGGCACCATCCCGAAGATCGGCCCGAGGTCGAACAAGCTTACGCGGAGGCTTTGCTTAGAAAAACTGATTTTGAGGCAAATTTTCGGATTGTCCTTCCAGATGGAACGATCAAGAACACCCGCAGTATCGGCCATCCCATCCTGGACGAACGCGGCGACGTCGTGGAATTTGTCGGGGCCTCAATTGACGTCACCGAACACCACCGCGCGCGAGCCGACCTGGAAAAGGCGTTTGAAGAAATCAAGCGTCTGAGAGATCAACTGCACGACGAAAACGTAGCGCTCAGGGAGCAGATCGACCAAGCGTTCATGTTCGAAGAGATCGTCGGTACCTCGTCGGCACTGCAGGAAGTGCTTTCTCGGATAGTGAAAGTTGCTCCCACCGATTCGAGCGTACTTGTTAGTGGGGAGAGTGGAACTGGTAAGGAACTGGTCGCCCGCGCCATCCACAAGCGATCTCGTCGTTCGCAGCGCGCCTTCGTGAGCGTGAACTGCGCAGCGCTTGCCCCATCGCTGATTGCTTCCGAACTCTTTG
>Ga0210406_10005621_pt1 | contig 13099 bp, 10 predicted proteins | sample IncBWC30MmetaG_FD_155454 | JGI IMG/M metagenome (GOLD analysis project Ga0210406, IMG submission 155454) | Forest soil microbial communities from Barre Woods Harvard Forest LTER site, Petersham, Massachusetts, United States - Inc-BW-C-30-M | ecosystem: Environmental > Terrestrial > Soil >...
ACTGCCCTGGGCAGGGCCGTACAAAACGCCTGGCTGGCGGTCGATGTCGTGCAATGCGGCTATTGCCAGGCGGGCCAAATCATGTCCGCCAGCGCGCTGCTCGCGAAGCATCCCAAACCCAGCGACAGGGATATCGATAAGGCCATGTCCGGCAACATTTGCCGCTGCGCCACCTACACGCGTATTCGCGCTGCGATCAAACAGGCCGCCGGGATGCCGACAGCCGACAGCCGGGATTCCTTCGCATGATGCGCACCCGCGATGCGGCCCGCGTGAGCGCTGAATCGCGCCGGGCTTTCCTGCGCGCAGGCGTCGCCGTGGGCGGCGGGCTGCTGCTGGATTTTTCGCTGCCGGGAATGCTCGACGCCCGCGAGAACGCTGCGCAACCTTCGAGCACGCTGAACGCGTTCGTGCAGATATCGAATGACGGTGCCGTCACGATCACGTCCAAGAATCCGGAAATCGGGCAGGGCATCAAGACCATGCTGCCGATGTTGATTGCGGAGGAACTGGACGTCGACTGGGCCAGTGTCCGGATCGAACAGGCGCTCAGCGATCCGGCGCGATATGGCGTGCAATTCGCGGGCGGCAGCCGGGCGACGCCCCTGAATTGGGAACCGTTGCGGCGCGTCGGCTCGGCGGCGCGCCAAATGCTCATCAGTGCCGCGGCCCAGATCTGGTCCGTGCCTGTTTCAGAATGCGACACCGAATCGGGCAAGGTCATCCACATGCCGACCAAGCGACGCCTGAGCTACGGGCGCTTGGCGCCGGTGGCGGCGACGCTCGCCGCGCCGGATCTGACTCAAGTGGCGCTCAAGGACCCGAAGAATTTCAAGATCATCGGCAAATCGCGCTCCGGGGTGGACAGTCCCTTGGTGGTCACGGGCAAGCCGCTGTTCGGCATCGACGTCACCGTGCCGGGCATGCTGTACGCGGTATTCGTGAAGTCGCCGGTGTTCGGCGGCACGGTCGTCAGCGCCAATCTGGACGCGGTGAAGGCCCAAGCGGGCGTGCGGGATGCGTTTGTCGTGAGCGGCGGCGCCGTTTTCAACGGTCTGGTCAGCGGCGTTGCCATCGTCGGTGCGAATTGGTGGTTGGTCAACAAAGCGCGCGAGTCGCTGCAGGTTGTCTGGGACGACGGCGCGACCGCCGCGCAAAGCACCACGGGGTTCGCCCGGCAAGCCGTCGAGCTGTCGGCTCAGGCGCCCGGCGCGAGACTGGTGGCTGACGGCGACGTGACTCAAGCGCTCGGCGCGTCGGCCAAAAAATTGGAGGCGGCTTACAGCTACCCATTTCTTTCGCACGCGACGCTGGAGCCGCAGAATTGCACGGCGCACTTTCACGACGGCAAGGTGGAAATTTGGGCTCCGACGCAAAACCCGGATGCGGGGCGAAAAATCGTGGCGAAGACGCTGGGGTTGACGGATGCGGACATCACCATCCACATGATTCGTTGCGGCGGCGGATTTGGCCGGCGGCTGATGAACGACTACATGGTTGAGGCGGCTTGGATATCGAAACAGGCCGGTGCGCCGGTGAAGCTCTTGTGGAATCGGCAAGACGATGTGCAGCACGATTTTTACCGTCCCGCCGGCTTTCACTTCTTCAAGGCAGGCCTCGATACGGGCGGGAAATTGCAGGCATTCAGCGATCATTTCGTGTCCTTCGGTGAGAATGGAAAAGCGGCGCCGAGCGCCGACATGAGCGCCAACGAGTTCCCCGCGAAATTCGTCGCCAATCTCGAACTGGGGATTTCCTTCATGCCGCTGGGCGTTCCGACCGGGCCCCTGCGTGCGCCGGGCAGCAACGGGCTCGCATTTGTATTTCAGTCCTTCATCGACGAGATCGCGCATGCGGCGGCTCAGGACCCCCTGCAATATCGCATTGATCTGCTGGGCGAGCGCCGTCAAGTCGGTGCGTTCGACACGGGGCGCATGATCGATGTCCTGGCGCTGGTCCGCGACAAGTCCGATTGGGCCCGCCGCAAGCCCGCCAAAGGCTCCGGCATGGGCGTGGCATTTTATTACAGCCACCTCGGGTACTTCGCGGAAGTGGTGCATGCGACCGTAGCCGCGGGGGGCAAGATCACGGTCGACAAGGTCTGGGTTGCCGCCGATGTGGGCAGCCAGATCATCAATCCAACGGGCGCCGAAAACCAGGTGCAGGGCGCGGCGCTGGATGGCATCGGGGAGGCGTTGGGCCAGGCCATTACGCTGGAAAACGGCAGGGTAGCGCAAGGCAATTTCGACGATTTTTTATTGCTGCGCATGAACCAAGCGCCGCCGATCGAGGTGCATTTTCTCAAGACGGAGCATCCTCCGACGGGATTGGGCGAGCCGGCGCTGCCGCCCGTGCTCCCTGCGCTGTGCAATGCATTGTTCGCGGCGACGGGCGTGCGGGCTCGCAGCCTGCCGATCGATCCGCAACTGTTTGTTTAGCGGCCGCCGGCACATCAACCTCCCGTCAGCACATCCTCGCGCAGCACGTAGTCGGGCGACATGATGGTTTCACCTTGGCGGTCGCGCGCAACTTGCACGCTTTGCGGTTTCACGAAGACTGCGGACACTTCCGGGTGGGTGCCGCGGATCTGCTTTTCCAGATCGACCACGGCGCGTTCAATGTCCGGTGCCCGCAAATAGTCGAAGAAATCGAGGCTCAAGTACACGACCACGCTGTTCGGTGCGAGCTGCACGGTGGCGATGCTGTTGGCGTTGCATACCCCGGGCAAACGCGCCGCAATGCGAATGATGGCGTCGCTCACAGAGGGGTCGGCCCGCTCGCCGATGAGCAACGCCTTCGATTCCTGAGCCAGCAGCGCAGCGACGCCGGCCAAGATGGCGGCGATCAACAGGGACGCGATGCCGTCCCAACGGCTATCCGCCGTCAGAATCGCCGCGGTCGTGCCGGCGGCTGCGACCAAAATCCCCAAGACCGCCGCGGAGTCCTCGAAGACCACAATGAATGCCGGCGGGTCCTTCGATTGGCGGAATGCCTCCCACCAACCAAGATTGCGTCGGGCATGGTTGAATGCCCGCGCTCCGATGAACCAGGAGCTGCCCTCGAATACCAGGGACGCGGCGAGCACCACGTAGATCACCAGCGGCCGGTCGATGGGTTGCGGTTGCAGGAGCCGCTGGATACCCTGGTAGGCTGAAACACCGGCACCCACCGAGAAGATCAGCAATGCCACGACGAAGCTCCAAAAATACAGCTCCCGAGCGTAGCCTAGGGGGTGCTGGCGGTCGGCGGGACGGCGGGAGCGGGCGATGCCGTACAGCAGCAGGAGTTCGTTGATGGTGTCGACCAGCGAATGCACCGCCTCGCTCAACATGGCCGCCGAGCCCGTCATCGCGGCGGCAACGAACTTGGCCGCCGCCACCAGCAGATTACCGGCCAGTGCTGCCCAAACCGCCTTGAGGGTGCCGCTTTTTCCCATGCCGGATTCTAGCTTGAAGTATCGGCCGGCGGCCCCAACTCACCCAAACCAATCTTAAAATGCCAAGGCCATGACAACAGAAACCGAAGCGAAGGCGCCGCCCGCGCCGCAAATCAAAGAGTTCCAGGCCGAAACCAAGCAAGTGCTGCGCCTGGTCATCCATTCGCTGTATTCGCACAAAGAGATTTTCCTGCGAGAGCTGATCTCGAATGCCTCGGATGCGTGCGAGAAATTGCGCTTCGAGGCGATTGCGCAGCCTGAATTGTTGGGCAGCGACACGCTGTCAGTCGCACTGACCCCGGACGCAAGCGCCGGCACCTTGAGCGTCAAGGACAACGGCATCGGCATGAGCGAGGCGGAGATCATCGACAATCTCGGCACCATCGCGCGCTCCGGCACCAGGAAATTCCTGGAAACCTTGAGCGGCGATTCCGCGAAGGATGCGCAGCTGATCGGCCAATTCGGCGTCGGCTTTTATTCCGCTTTCATCGTGGCCGACAAGGTGACGGTGCTCACCAAGCGCAGCGATGCGCCCGCCGTGCGCTGGGAATCCGACGGCGAAGGCCAGTACCAGATTCAAGGCGCCGACAAGACCGATCGCGGCACCGAAGTCATTTTGCACTTGCGCGACGAAGACAAGGAGTTCCTGGAGCCGGCACGCCTGCGGCAATTGGTGCGCAAGTACTCCGACCATTTGAGCATCCCAATTGTGCTCAAGGGCGGTGAAACCGAAGAGACCTTGAATCAGGCGAAGGCGTTTTGGACGCGGCCGAAATCGGAACTGAAGGACGAGGATTACCAGGCGTTCTACAAGCACATTTCCCACGATACCGAGGACGCGCGGGTTTGGGCGCACAACAAAGTGGAAGGCAACGTCGAATATACCTCGCTGCTGTATCTGCCGAAACGCGCGCCATTCGACCTGTACGACCGCGACCAAAAGGGCGGCATCCAGCTGTACGTCAAGCGCGTCTTCATCATGGACAAGGCGGCGGAACTGCTGCCGCCGTACCTGCGCTTCATGCGCGGATTGGTGGATTCATCCGACCTGCCGCTGAACGTGTCGCGCGAGCTGCTGCAAAACAATCGCACGGTCGAGAAAATCAAAGCGGCCCTGGTCAAGCGCACGCTGGACCTGCTCGAGGATCTGGCCGCGAACAAGCCGGACGAGTATGCGGAATTTTGGAAGACATTCGGCACGGTCTTGAAGGAAGGCATCATCGATGATCCGGCCAACAAAATCCGCATCGCGAAACTGCTGCGCTTCAATTCGACCGCGGAGAGCGGCGATGTGCCCAATGTCACTCTCGAGGCGTACGTGTCGCGGATGAAGCCGGATCAAAAGGCGATTTATTACCTCACCGCCGATACCTTGGCGGCCGCGCGCAACAGTCCGCACCTGGAGGGTTTCCGCGCCAAGGGCATGGAAGTTTTGTTGCTGACCGATCGCATCGACGAGTGGGTGGCCGGGCATTTGCACGAATTCGAGGGCAAGACCATCTCGAATGCCGCGAGCGCCGCCGCCGATGTCGCCTCGGCCATCGAGACGCCGGAAAAGGCCGCGGCGGAGACCGCCTTCAAGGAAACCCTGGATCGGCTCGCCAAAGCGCTCGCCGGCAAAATTGCCGGTGCGCAGGTGTCGGCGCGCCTGACCGATTCGCCTGCCGTGTTGGTGGCGGGTGAGTTCGGCCTGAGCCTGCGAATGGGTCGCATCCTCAAACAGGCGGGACAGAACAATCCCTTCGCGACATTGCCGATCCTCGAGCTGAATCCCAAGCACCCGCTCGTCCTGCGCCTCAAGGACACGGCGGACGAGGCGGCGTTCGCCGATCTCGCCCATGTGCTCTATGACCAGGCGATGCTGGCGGAGGGCGGCGAATTGGACGACCCCGCCACTTTCGTGCGGCGCGTGAACCGGCTCATCGTCGAAGGGCTTTCGGCGCAGCCGAAAATCATCCTGAGCTGAACATGCTGACACCGCAGTGGGCTGCAAACGATGGTGCGGGCGGGGCGAGCGGCAGCCCTGAGCCGCCGCTCGACGATGCGCCGCTGCTCGACGCTTACTCGGGCGCGGTGATCGGTGCTCTCGAGCACGTCGCGCCAGCCGTGACCTTCATCGAGGTGGTCGGTCCTGCCCGCGCCGCAGCGCGCGGGCGGCGTCCCGCTCAAGCCAGTGGTTCGGGCTTTCTCTTCACACCCGATGGCTATCTGCTCACCAACAGTCATGTGGTGGATGGTTCCGATGAGATCACCGTGCGCCTCAACGACGATACGCGGTTTAACGCGGACCTCGTGGGCAATGACCCCGATTCGGACCTGGCGGTGCTGCGCATCGGACACCCGAGCGCGCTGCCGTATGCGGAGTTCGGCGATTCCGCGCGCTTGAAAGTCGGCCAGGTGGCCATCGCGATCGGCAATCCGCTCGGTTACTCGAAAACCGTGACGACGGGCGTGGTGTCGGCGCTCGGCCGCACCTTGCGTGCGAAATCGGGCAGGCTCATGCACGACGTCATTCAGACCGACGCCGCGCTCAATCCGGGAAACTCCGGCGGTCCGCTGGTTGACTCCAAGGGCCGCGTCATCGGCGTCAACACGGCCATGATCCCGCAGGCCCAGGCGATTTGCTTTGCCACCGGAATCAACACCGCGAAATGGGTCATCGGCCAGTTGTTTGCCCATGGTAGGGTACGGCGTGCGTACATCGGCGTTTCGGGCGCCACGGTGCCGATCGCCACGCGGGTGGTGCGGCATTTCAGCCTGCCGGGCAACACGGCCGTGCATGTCGCCGACATCGTGGCGGGCAGCCCGGCCGCGCTCGCGGGTGTGCAGACCGGCGATCGCATGGTTGCGCTCGACGGCGTTCGCATCAATGGAATCGACGGCCTGCAGCGCACGCTCGATGCCAGCTTGATTGGCCGCGAGTGCGAACTGCAGCTGTTGCGTCGATCGAGTGTGATCAAGACGACGATACGGCCGATCGAAATGCCGCTGCATCGAGCGGGCGGCAAGTGACAGGGGAATTAGCAATGGGTCCAACGCATCCGGTCACTTTGGCTGTCCCGCCCGAATCCACGGATCACTCGCAAGGACCGGAGCACGCGCGGGTCGTTGTGGTCGAGTACGGGGATTTTGAATGCCCGACCTGCAAGCTTGCCGCCACCACGCCGACGCTGCTGATGGAACGCTTCCCGAATCAGGTGCGTTTCATATTTCGAAATTTCCCGCTGGAGGAAGCGCATCCGCACGCGCTGCTGGCGGCCGAAGCCGCCGAGGCTGCCGCCAGCCAAGGAAAATTTTGGCCGATGTACGATGTGCTTTTCCGCAACCAGTCGCATTTGAAGGCCGCCGACCTGCAGCACTATGCCCAGGATTTGGGTTTGGACATGGCGCGCTACGTGGCCGAGATGGACGACCACATTTACCTGCAGAAGGTCCGCGAGCATATCGCGAGCGGCCGCCTGAGCCACGTCCGCTCGACGCCGGGCTTCTTTCTGAACGGGGTGGTCCAGGATATATCCTTCGGCATGAAGGCATTGCACGACGCGGTGGCCGCCGCCGTGTCCAGGCACCACTAGTCTGTGAGGCGCCTTCCGATGGCCGCCGGGCCGTCGGGTGAAATAAAAAGGGCGCCTTGGAAGGCGCCCGAGTGGGGAATTCGTTCTAAATCAGGCGATTAGCTCCAGTCGTCTCCGCCACCACCGCCACCGCCACCGCCGTCGTCCCAAGAGCCGGGATCGTTGGCGCCAAAGTCGTTGCCGCCCATGTCGCTGTTGCTCGGCTCGGCCGCATCGGCCGATGGAATCACGCCGCCTTCGCGCCGTCCGCCATCCAAGAAGTGATGCGCCAGCTCCTCTCCGGCGACCACGCCGGCGCCCACCGCCAAGCCAGAGGCAAGCCCGCCGGCGATACCGGAACCCAGGCCGCCGCCCATGGGCGGAGCGCCGTAACCCGGGGCACCACCCGGTCCGTAGCCACCGGGTCCATAGCCGGTGGGTGCGCCGCCCACGCCGGGGCCGCCTGGGCCCGCGGCCGGATACTGTGCGTACGGCGTCCGGCGCCGGAACAGCATCACCAACAGAGCGACTACGATGAGGCCGATGAATAAGGCGCCCCAGGGGAAATGCGGCACGGAGCGGGCCGGAATCGAGACGATCTGCGAGCCGCTCGAGCGAGGACTCAGGCCCAGTTGAGCTTTCAGCTCTTGCACCGAGCGGGGACTAAAGGAGGTCAAGCCCGGATTGAGGCGCTCCGCCGTGCCGAGCTCTGCGCGCCCAAGCGAATTCTTACCCTCTTTCGCGTACAGCTCCGCCTGCACGTAGTGCGCTTTGGCGCTGTTCGGATGATCGGCCAGCACCTGGGTGATCATTTGCTGTGCTTGATCGAGATGGCCGCCCGCGGCCGCCTCGTAAATCTGATTCATGGTGGGATCAGCCGCTTGCGCGAAGCTTGGCGAGCCCAAAGCGAAGGTCGCGCCCAAGCTCATCGCAGCAGCAGCTAGAACTAATTTCCGCATGGCAGCCCCTCAGTAGGTCGAATTGACCCTTGTTGGGTTAGATATGGGCGTTCGGGCGAAGTTCAACGACCCGCGAGGACGATACTTTGCGGGTTCTCGAGTGGCGCCGCGCCTGGACGCCGCCGCGTCAGATCACGCCGCGGCGCTTCTGATCAAGCTCGATCGATTCGAACAGCGCCTGAAAATTCCCTTCGCCGAAGCCCTCGTTGCCCTTGCGCTGAATGATCTCGAAGAAGATCGGGCCGATCGCATTCTTGGTGAAAATCTGCAACAGGATTCCGGTCTTGTCGTTGCCGTCGATGAGAACTCCGCGACGCTGAAGCTCGTGCACCGATTCACGATGACCGGTCACACGCGCATCGACGCCTTCGTAGTAGGTCGCGGGAGTCTCCTGGAATTCGACGCCGCGGCCGCGCAGGACGTCCACCGTCTTGTAGATGTCGTCGGTACCCAAGGCGATGTGCTGAATGCCTTCGCCCTTGTACTCGTTCAAATATTCTTCGATCTGGCTCTTGTCGTCCTGGCTTTCGTTGATGGGGATGCGAATCTTGCCGCAGGGAGAGGTGAGCGCGCGCGAGAACAAACCGGTCTCCTTGCCTTCGATGCTGAAGTAGCGAATCTCCCTGAAGTTGAACAGCTTCTCGTAAAAACCCGCCCACACGTTCATGTTGCCGCGCTTGACGTTGTGGGTGAGGTGATCGATGCGCAGCAGGCCCGCGGGAACATGCGGCTCGGTGTCGATGACCGGTATGAAGTCGACATCGTAGATGGTCCGCTCGCCGTAGCGATCGACCAGATAAATCAGGCTGCCGCCGATCCCCTCGATCGACGGGATATTGAGTTCCATGGGACCCGCCGTGACCGGTCCGGGTTTGGCGCCCAAATCCAAGGCGCGCGCATAGGCCAGGCGCGCGTCGGCGACGCGAAACGCCATGGCGCAGGCGCAGGGCCCGTGAGCCCTGGCAAAGCTCTGCGCGAAACTGTCGTGTTCGGCATTGATGATGAAATTGATGTCGCCTTGATTGTGCAGCGTCACGTTTTTGGAGCGATGGCGCGCGACCGCCGGCAATCCCATGGACTCGAACAGGCGGCGCAGCAATTCCGGATCGGGCGCGGCGTACTCAACGAATTCGAACCCATCGGTGCGCATGGGATTGGTCAAACTGAGTTCCGCGTTCATGGCGAAATGATGACTTTGCTTTGCGAGGAGATCGCCGTACCGAACACGTAATCCCACAGCGGCGTGGTGACGCCGAAATTGCCCCGCTTGGGGGAATGATGGTGGCGCATGTGCCAGGCGCGCAGCTCGTTGAAGTAGGCCGAAGAAGAGTCGCGCGCATGATGGTGAATGACATGATGCACGTAGCCGTACCACCAATAGCCGACCATTACGCCCACCGTAAGACCGTCGGCGACGTTGAAGCCCACCCACCACCAGAGCGGCAGCAAAATGACGCTGACCCAGACGGTCACGCTGACCCAGGAGGGTGTGCCGATGAAGGCCAGCGGCTCGCCATGATGCAAACTGTGCATGGGTGAGAACACCGGCATGCGATGCAGCGCAATCCGGTGCAGCGCATATTCCAGCAACGTCCACAGGACCAATCCGCCCAGGCAGGCGCCGACCCAATCGCGGCCGCCATGCGCGGTGAAATGGCTGAAATTCACGGCAGTCAGCGCGATCACCGTGATCGGATAAACCACGAAATCGGAGTAATAGCTGAATTTGCTGAGTTGCATCGTTGCCCCTCGCTGTTGTGAGTATGCTATTTGACCACGAATCCGGGCGAATGTTAGCCGAAGAATACCCTTCCCGCACGGCCTTCTGGTGTGCGGCGCTTGGTAGAATTTCCAAAGTATGCGAAAAACCTTCGTTATCGTGGGTGGCGGATTCTCCGGTACGGTGCTCGCAGCCAACCTGCTGCGCCGGCCGGCGGCGGGGGGCGCCGACGTGGTGCTGATCGAGCGCGGCGCCGTCATGGGCCGCGGCGTGGCGTATGCCGCACACGCATTCCCCTATCTGTTGAATGTGCCGGCGGCCAGGCTCTCGACCGATTCGCGCGATCCGCTGCAATTTCTGCGTTTCGCCAAGGCCAGGCTGCCGAACGTCGATGGCGAGGATTTCCTGCCGCGCGCGTTGTACGGCGACTACTTGCAGGATCTGCTGCTTCGCGCGGAACGCGAGTCGCAGCCGAATATGCGCTTGATCAAGGTGTTTGGCGAAGTGACCGGCATCGTGCGCGCGCCGAGCGGCACCGCCCTGGGGGCCGAGTTTGCGGACCGCGCACCCATATTTGGGGATGCCCTGATCCTGGCCCTGGGGAGCCCGTCCGTGCCGTTGCCGCCCTGGGCCGAGAAGCTCAAGGGTCATGCCGCGTTCCGACACGACCCGCGCGACTTGCCCGAGTCGCTGACCGCGGAACAGTCGGTGCTCATCGTGGGCAATGGCTTGACGATGGCGGATGCCGCGTCGGCCTTGAGCCGCCATCCCGAGCGGGTGCCTACGCTGCACACGATTTCGCGCCGCGGCCTGCTGCCGAAAACGCAAACCACCTTTCGCACCGACGCCATGCGCGGCAGCCGCGAGACGCTGCTGTCAGCGACTCATTCGCTGCGGAAATTGCTGCGCGTTTGCCGCGACCTGGCGTTCGAACTCGAAAAGCTCGGCGGCGACTGGCGCGAGGCCGTTGCGTTCATTCGCAGCCTGGTGCCCGCCATGTGGCGGCGGATGCCCGACACCGAGCGGCGCCGCTTCGTGCGGCATTTGCAGGTGCACTGGGAAACCTTTCGGCACCGGCTGCCGCCGCAGTTGACCGAGCGCCTGGAACATCTTCGGCGCAGCGGCAAATTGAATATCAGGGCGGGGCGCATCCAGGACGTTGTCGCCGTGAACGCGCGCTTGGCGGTTGCATGGCGTCCCCGCGGCAGCCGAGCGACCGAACAACTCACCGTCGACGTACTGGTGAATGCAACGGGGCCCAACTACAACATCGAACGCTGCGCGGACCCGCTGATTGTGTCGCTGCGGGACTCCGGGCAGGTGTCGACGGATGCGCTGAAGCTCGGAATACGCACCGCGCGGTTCGGCGCCTGCGTGGACGTGCACGGCCGCGCGAGCCGGCAACTCTATTATTTGGGGCCGATGCTGCGAGCCGATCACCTGGACGCGACCGCCGCCGCAGAATTGTCCGGCCACGCCGAACAGCTCGCCGCGCACCTTGCCGAGTGCGCCTAGATCCGCGGGAGCGGCTAGACCAGCTTCGCAATCCCTTCCAGCAGGCGCTCTATATCTTCTCGGGAGCTGTACATCGACACGCCGGTGCGCAGCAGTCCGCCGCGATCGGCCAGGCCCAACACCTCCACGGCGCGCGCCGCATAGAAGTGTCCATCCCAGACGCAAATACCTTCCTTGCCCAGCGCGCTCGCCGCGGCGGCCGCGGTCATATTGCCCAAGGTGATCGACACGGTGGGAGCGCGGGAGCGGCGGCTGAAATCGGGTCCCCACACCTTGACGCCGCGCAGCTCGCGCACCGAGTCGTGGTAGAACTTTGCCAGCCCATGCTCGTACGCGCTGATGCCGGTCATTGCATCCACAATGCGTTCCCGCAACGCCGCGCCCTGGCCCCAGGCGGCGAGGTATTCCACCGCGGCGCGCAATGCGTCGATGGCCGCATGATTCAGCGTACCGGTCTCGATGCGGTAGGGAGCGGCGGGATCCTGCACGCTCAAGCGATCCGTCGGCAGACGATCGAGCGCTCCCGGGCGCGAATACAGCACGCCGATGTGCGGCCCGTAGAATTTGTAACCCGAGCACAACAGAAAATCCACACCTAAGCTCTTCGCGTCCAACGGAAAATGCGGCGCATAGTGCACGGCATCGACAACGAGCAGGGCGCCGACCGCATGGGTGAGCCGGCGTGCCAGCATCAGGTCATTGACCGTGCCCAAGGCATTCGACGAGGCGCCCAGCGCAAAAACTTTGGTGCGCGGCGTGATCTTGGCGGCCATGTCGCTCAAGTCCAGCAGTCCGGTCGGCAGCAGGCGCACCTCCTGCAAGATCATGCCGCGGTCTTTCAGCCGCAGCCACGGACCGCGATTGGCCTCGTGATCGAGCTGCGTGATCAGCACTTCGTCGCCCGGTTTCAATGTGTGGCCGATGGCCGCGCTCAGCGCGTAGTTGAGCGTGGTCATGTTCTGGCCGAAGGAGATGCAGCCGGCACTCTCCGCACCGAGGAAGGCCGCGAGCACTTCACGTGCCGCCGCCATGCGCCGATCGACTTCTTGGGAGGGCCAGAAATTGCCGTGAGTATTGACGTTGCAGGTGGCGTAGAAGTCACCGAGCGCATCGATCACGACTTGTGGTACCTGACTGCCCCCCGGTCCGTCCAGATACGCGAGATTCAATCCTTGGGGCCGGCGCGAGAGGGCGGGAAAATCTTTGCGGCAGCGAAGAGAGTGTTCGTCGATGAATGGCATAGTAAAGTGTCCAGTATCTCATGAAATTTCCTCCGCTGGTGGATCGAATCAAGGGCGAGAGCGTGGCCGCGTGGACCATTCACGGCGAGGCGCGCGAAGCACAGCTGCGCGGCGAAGACGTCATCGTGCTCAGCATCGGCGATCCGGAGCTGGAGACGCCTGCACCGGTGCTCGAGCGCGCGATCGAAGCGCTGCGCGGCGGCGATATTCGCTATACGCCGGCGGCAGGACGCCATGCCCTGCGTCAGGCCATCGCGCAAACTCATGAGCGGCGCACGGGTCAAGCGGTCAGCGCGGAGAATGTGGTCTTTCTCTCTGGCGCACAGAACGCGCTGTTCGCCGCATCGCTGTGCGTGGCCGGCGCCGGCGATGAAGTGCTTGCGCTCGAGCCCCTGTACCCGAGTTATCCGGCGACGATCAGGGCATCGGGCGCGGAGCTCAAGCGGGTGGCCGCGCCGGCGGCCGCGGGATTTCGCCCGGACTTGGAAGCGCTCGCCGCGGCCATCACCGCGCGAACCCGCGCATTGTTTTTCGCAACGCCCAATAATCCGAGCGGTGTGATCTTGAGCGAGGAGGATCTTAAAGTGATCGGCGATCTGGCGCGCCGGCATTCGCTGTGGATCGTGGCGGATGAGGTGTACGCGGGGCTTGCCCCCGGCGGCCGCGTTCCCAGT
>Ga0210406_10005622_pt1 | contig 13094 bp, 10 predicted proteins | sample IncBWC30MmetaG_FD_155454 | JGI IMG/M metagenome (GOLD analysis project Ga0210406, IMG submission 155454) | Forest soil microbial communities from Barre Woods Harvard Forest LTER site, Petersham, Massachusetts, United States - Inc-BW-C-30-M | ecosystem: Environmental > Terrestrial > Soil >...
TGCGCTCTTCGACCACGCAAAGCACACAGGCAGAACGATACTGGGCTGCCTTGCGCACGAATATCAATGATCTTGCGCGCTGCTACAACTTGACGCCGATGAGCGTGTAGGTCTGACTTCAAGTCCCTGATCTCGGCGGTCGAGCTCGGCTGTTTGGAACCATCTCCTTTTTTCTTTGTTCTTTTGTGCCTTGCGTGGTCGAAGAGCGCAATCGGTTAAAGCGTATCGACAGGCCGGTGTCTGATTTCATGAAGGTTGTAGGGAACTCAGGGAAGTTACGGACTCTTCGGGCTTCTTGGCACGATTCGAAATCCGTTAGCGCACAATCCGAAGATCGAATGGGATATGTCCGAACAGGACGCACTTGATATCCTCACGATGGCTTTGTTGATTCATCGAAAACTAGATAAAGCGCATCGCCGCAAGGCTGGAGCCCCATAGTTATTCCGTGAAACCGAAATTGCTTGTGGGCCACAGGTGTATCAGTTTTCCCCTCTCTGTAAGCTACCCCCTGCGACGCGTTGACGGGTTAGCGGATACGAGCGGAAAAAAGGGACCACTCCCTGCGGCCCAGTGTTGCCGCCTTTGCTTCGTCCTTCTCACTCGTGGGATAGGAGATAGGAGGGAGCGAAACTACCCAATTTGAACTTGTGCGTTAATCAGATGGCGCGCAATCCAGCCCGTTCGTTTGACTTGCCTGCTCACGCAAAATAAGATGTGCTGCACATGCACAGCCAGGACTCCTTCCTCGGCCACACTGTTTCGCATTACCGCATCGTCGAGAAACTCGGCGGTGGTGGAATGGGTGTCGTCTACAAAGCGGAGGACACCGAGCTGGGCCGCTTCGTCGCTTTGAAGTTCTTGCCTGAGGATTTGGCGCAAGATGCACAAGCTTTAGAACGCTTTCGCCGCGAAGCGCGCGCCGCTTCTGCGCTCAACCATCCCAATATCTGCACCATTTACGAAATCGGGGAGCATGGCGGTAAGCGCTTCATCGCCATGGAATATCTCGATGGCCAGACGCTGAAGCACCGCATCAACGGTAATGCCGTTGAGATTGACGTTCTGCTGCCCTTGGCCATCGAGCTCGCTGATGCTCTGGATGCCGCGCACTCAGAAGGAATCGTGCACCGCGACATCAAACCGGCAAATATTTTTGTCACCAAGCGCGGCCACGCCAAGATTTTGGATTTTGGATTGGCCAAGCATACTGTGGCGGGAGCACAGGCGGAAGAAGCCACGGCCATTGGCGATGCCACTCAAGGTATGACCGGGGCGCATTTGACTAGTCCGGGGTCCACACTGGGAACAGTGGCGTATATGTCGCCGGAGCAGGTGCGCGCGAAACAGCTGGATGCACGCACGGATTTATTTTCATTCGGAGTGGTCCTGTACGAAATGGCGACGGGCGCATTGCCTTTTACCGGCGAGAGCACCGGAGTGATCTACGACGGGATCATGAATCGCACGGCATTGCCGGCGCTGCGCCTGAATCCGAAACTTCCGCCGAAGTTCGAAGACATCATCAATCGCGCGATGGAAAAAGATCGCGATCTTCGTTATCAACATGCTTCGGACATGCGTGCGGAATTGCAACGTTTGAGGCGGGATACCGATTCCGGACGATCTGCATCGGCCAGTTCCGAATCCATGGCGGCGTTACACGATCCCACCGAGCAGTTCACCCGACCAGGAGGAGTATCCGATTCTTCGGCGACCGGTCCGATTCGAAAATCTTCGGCGAGCAATGTAGGTGTCGGAGGCATAGCCGCAGGGAATGGGAAGGTCTGGAAAATTCTGATTGCAGCCGCCGGGATTTTACTCGCTACCATTGGAGGATGGCTCTATTTGCGAGCACACCCGTCAGTTGGAAATCCGTCTGCAACGGCTTTGAGCGGGAAGGACACGATTGTTCTGGCGGATTTCGAAAACAAGACCGGAGATACGGTGTTCGATGACACCCTGAAACAGGGGCTTGCGGTACAACTGGAACAATCACCGTTTCTCGATTTGGTTTCCGATAACAAGGTGAACCAGACATTGGGAATGATGGGTCGTCCGGCCGGTGACCGCCTGACGCGGGAGGTGGCACGGGAAGTCTGCCAACGCACGGGAAGCAAGGGGATGCTGACCGGTTCGATTGCAGGGCTGGGCAGTCAGTACGTGATCGGGTTGAAGGCCGTGAATTGCAATACCGGCGATGTGCTGGCGGAGGCACAGGAGCAGGCGGCGGGCAAGGAAGGCGTGCTCAAGGCTCTGGATGTTGCAGCCATCAGCCTGCGGAGCAAACTGGGCGAGTCGCTCAGTTCGGTGCAGAAGTACGCGACGCCCGTGGAAGAAGCGACCACAACCTCTCTGGAAGCGCTAAAAGCCTACAGCTTGGGGCAAAAGACCCGCTCTGCGAAGGGGGACACCGCCGCGCTGCCGTTCTTCAAACGGGCAGCGGAACTCGACCCGAAGTTCGCTATGGCTTTTCGCGCGATGGCCCGCGCCTACTCGAACGTGAACGAAATTGGCCGTGCGTCAGAATATGCGCGCAAGGCCTATGACCTAAGGGAGAAGGTGAGCGAGCGGGAGCGATTTTCGATCGAAGGATTCTACTATCTCATCGCAACGGGGGAGCTGGACAAAGCGGCACAGACCTTTGAGCTTTGGAAGCAGACGTACCCCAGAGACGAGCTTCCTTATTTAGACTTAGGATTTATTTACGCCAGCCTGGGCGACTTCGAGAAGTCGTTAGCTGAATCCCGCGAGGCGCTGCGCCTTGAACCAAATGATGCGACCAACTATGGAAACACCGGCAACTCATTGGTGGTCCTCAACCGGCTGGACGAGGCGGAGGCGGTGTACAGACAGGCGGAGGAGCACAAACTGGAAGGCGAGGTAATGCTTGTAAATCGCTACCAATTGGCTTTCCTGAAAGGCGATAAAGCGGGGATGGCGCAATCGGCCTCGGCTGCGATAGGCAAGGCGGGTGCGGAAGACCTACTGCTGGCCGCGCAAGCGGATACGGAAGGTTGGTACGGCAAACTGAAGAACGCGCAGGAACTCACCCGCAGAGCGATGGATTCCGCCGAGCGCAACGACGCTAAAGAGAGTGCCGCAGACTATCAGACTGCAGGAGCACTGCGCGAAGCGGAATTTGGCCGCCGGGAACAAGCACGGGCCGACGCGAGTGCAGCGTTGAAGCTGGCCCCCAACCGCGATGTGCGGACGGCGGCAGCAATGGCACTAGCCCGCGCAGGCGATACAGCAGGCGCGGAGAAATTGGCCAGCGAACTCGACAAGACATATCCGCTGGACACGATTGTACAGAGATACTGGCTGCCCACAATCCGGGCAGCTGTCGCATTGGAGCGCAAAGACCCGAACCGAGCCGTCGAACTATTGAAGGAGACCGGTACGATCGAACTTGGCCAAGAAACACAAGCCACTATCTCTCTGTGCCCTATTTATATCCGCGGAGAAGCGTATCTGATACTGCGTGACGGCAATTCAGCTGCGGCGGAATTTCGGAAGTTCATAGACCATCGGGGAATCGTGGTGAACTTTCCTTGGGGGGCGCTGGCCAGACTTGGGATGGGGCGCGCTTACGCATTGCAAGGCGACACCGCCAAAGCCAAGGCCGCCTATCAGGACTTCCTCACCCTCTGGAGAGACGCCGACCCCGACATCCCGGTGCTGGTCGCGGCGAAAGCAGAGTACGCGAAACTACAGTAGGTCTTGCTGAAATTCTGCGCTCAAGTCTTGTCGACGTGGCTGCAGATGACGGGTTTCGTCTGCTGAAAAATGCTAATGTAAGCTTCTACCGTCGTTCACCCAGCCCGTTTGCGCCGGGCGTGTTGGCGTAACCGGTCCTAAAGTCCACTACTCTTCTCGCAGCCCTATCACCACCTTCGCAAGCGTTGAAGCCTTCACCTTCCTTCTATTCAGAATTGCCCGAACCGTTTTGCGATCAAGTCCCGTCTCTTTGCTTGTTTTCCGCAATCCTCGCACGCTGATCTCGGCGATTAGACTTTCACGGTTGCGCATCGAACCAGCTACATCTCACGGTCTCAGATCGCGGGGCTGGCTCTGATGTTGAATCGGCAATGAACAAAGGGGGTCTGACCGGCATGCGCGAGCGCGTTCTGCTGATCGGTGGAAAGAGTGTGATTGAATCGAAGCCGATGGGTGGAACGACCATCCATGTTCGTGTGCCTCTTGAGCTCGAGCGCCGTTCTCAGCTTGCGTCGGGGTGAGAGTTTACGCTCGCCCCCCAGATTATTTCATGCACTATATCCGTTTATTGTTGATTCTGAACTACAGTTCACTTGGTCGTTCTTAGAACGGGAAAATACGCAGATCCGTATTGTGTCTGATGCGGGACAGGAGTAGTCTGCGCTTCTATGGCCGCGTCGCGCAGGCCCTGAATCCTAGTCGTTGACGACAGCGCTGCCGTGCGCGGTGCTATCCGCAACTTTCTTGAAACCAAAACCCACTACCGGTGTGACGAAGCCAATGATGGTTTGTCCGGCATTCGTACTGCCGAAGAAAACCACTGTGAACTGGTCCTTCTCGATTGGAATATGCCAAACCTGAACGGCGTAGAGACGGCAGCAATACTGCGCTGGAAATTGCCTCAGGTGAAGATTGTGGCTTTTTCTGTGCTCATTGGGGACGCTGACTATAAGGACCAGTTGCTGCCCACCAAAAACTTCGACGTGGTGCTATCAAAGTTCGACGGCTTGGAGAGGTTGTTGGAAGTGGTTAAGACGCTGGTCCCTGACCCACCATAGATTCACGACCCTAACGAGTGCCTAATCGGACATCGCGCACGATGCCCTTTCCTCTGATTAACGGCGCTGCGACCCTCGATTCCGTCATTTACGGTGTCCGTGAAAAGCATGGAGCCATTCTGGCCGCAATGCACTTTCGAAGCATTTGGATAGTTGGTCCGTCCGTTTCCCGAACGCATCAGATCGACATCCTGCCTGGAGGCAGATTCCGTGCGGCAAAGATTTGTTTGGCGCTGAGCCCTCGCCATCCATTGAACGCCGTCTAATCGTGCCGGAGTCAGACGCGCCACCTAATTCTCACAGGCAAAGATGGCAGTTTCGCCCGCCAGGCACTACGCACTCAGTAGCGTCTTGCCTACTCTCGAGGTGGGTGCAGGGGCGCAAGCGCCGAGAGGCCGATTCGTTGGATAAGAGTTCGAAAATCGGGTTCATCGCGCAGGTTTTTGAAAGCGGTATCCATCGCGAGATACAGCAAATAGTTCTCGCGCTTATTGTACGCTGTCTCCAAGTACTGAAAGGCCTCTTCCTTCTTGCCAAGCCGGGCGTACGTTACGGCTAAGGCATACGCAGGCACGGATCCTTTTTCGTAGAACTGCTTCTGAATCAGCAGCGTGTTCTCTAGCATCTTCACACTCCCAGCCTTTGCGAACCCGTCTTTCGCTGCCCTTACGAGCGCAAGTTCTTGCTGGTCGCGGGTAAGAAGAGCGGTCTTTTCCCATTCGGACAGATAGTCTTCATAGTCCTGACGGTTAAAGTAGATTTCGGATAAGTATTTGTGCGTGGAGGCAAAGGATGGTTCCGTGTCCTGAATTTGTTTCAACAGAGTCACCGCATCATCCGTCTGACCGGCGGCGCTCAGCATCAAGGCTTTGTCCGCCAGAATGGACTTTGACGAAGGATCGAGCCGCCGGGCTGTTTCAATCTGCGCCAGTGCTTCTGGGACGCGCCGGCTCGTTAACAGAAAGCTCGCGTACCAATGGTGGGCACGCGCGTCATTGGGATTCAGAACCAACGCGCGCTTGAACTCACGTTCTGCCCCGACAGCATCCCAGTTCCCGAAAAACGTCACAAAGGCCAGAGAGGTATGTGCTTCCGCCAAGCTGTCGTCCAATTCGACCGCCTTCGTAGCGGCTGCCAGCGCCCGCGGATACGCTTCGCTGTCGGGCATGGCGCTGTACTCACGCAGCAGGTTGTAGCTGTCAGCCAGCCCTGCGTAGGAATTGGCATAACCCGGATCCCGCGCAATCGCTTGCGTGAAATAATCCACCGCACGGTTGAGATCGTCGGGAGTTCGCTTATTCCAAAAGTAGCGGCCCTTCAGATAAAGGTCCTCGGCTTCAGAGTATGAGGAGCCAAGCGAACCTCGCGCAGTGGTATTGGTCGTCTCCAACGCGTGCACACCAAGGCGGTGACCGCCACGGTAAAAAACCAGTACAGCTATCAGAATTCCGCATGCCGCCAAAACCCCTGCCAGTTTTTCGACTGAATGAAGGTGGGAACGCGTTTTAGCCACTCTGCCTTGTACCTTAGGGCTCTCTCCCTGAGGTCCGCGCGAATGGATTTCCGCATTAACTGCCTGCGATGCCATCAGCCATTCGCGGAGTTCGCTTTGATAGGCGAAGACTCGTCCTTTTGCCCCGCCCGGAATTCGATGCACAGGCAGCGCCTGCTCTTTTTCCCATCGGCGCACAGTCCTCTCGTCGCGTTCGAAGAAGGACGCTATTTCCTTCCAGGAATCAAGGCGGCGCCCAGAATTCTCGTGTGCCAACTGGCCCATGAGCCCTACCCTGTCCAACTATGTCCGGTTGTGTCCGATTCCGCCTGTTGCTTGGTAGCGAGAGCCCAAGTATACCTATGCTAAGTTTTGCCAGGCAAGACGTAAGAAGCATTCATCGCACCGACCAGCCGGAAATGCTGTATTCAGAAGGGACCGAGTTGGTCTCGGCCACAAGTCGATTTTGTTCGTGACTGAGTTCACAACCATTAGGGAGGGCGAGGTCCCGACGGTAACCGTAGCGGTGATAAATTGGGCGTGCAGGGAGGCACAGCGGAAGGAGAATATGGGGGTCTGCCTCCCGCCTAACGGTAGCAGCAGGAGTTTCACAATTGCACGAGCATGATTAAGACCTGTTCCAAATGCAGGTCAACCAAAGTAGAAACCATTAACGTGGAGATGGCATTCGCACGTGCCAAAACCGAGCCAGTTTACGTACTTGCAGTCAACTCGGTTTGCTTGGACTGCGGTTTTGCTGAATGTTTCCTTCTACAGGAATCTTTGGCGAAACTCAAAGAACTGGTTCAAGCCTGACGACCTGTTCAGACTCTGTTCTGGCCCACAGTAGCATGCGAAGGGATGGCTGTCCCTTGCCTGCTCTCAGCACCGCTCACGGACTGCCAGTCAGACAAGAACCGACTCGTGAGGTCACTCTCAGGAGAGAAACTCCGCGCAAGAATTCGGAGGATAAGTGGCGAGAGTGTTCAAGTTCATTGATGTCTCGGGATGCGAAATACATACGGTACAGGACCCAGACGATAAACTTCCGGTTCCCACAAGCAAACAAGTGATTTCCATCGGGTCCAGTAGGATGCAAGTGGAATCAGTGACTACGCTCGGGAACTCAGAAGCGTTTAGCGTCTATTTTGTGCAGGTTAGAACTTCTGTAGGAACCAACTAATTGAGAATCACATAATATAGCGAACTTGCACGGGTTCACCTGTTTTGTGCTCTTCAATCTGGAAACGCAAGAAACGGCGAATCGCATTGGCGCGTCCTTGCCCGTTGAGGATATGACCACACGGCCGCCATTCGGTGTTTCCTCGAACACATAGCGGATGTCCTCCTGCAACCGTTTCATCTCCGGAACACCCGGTGCAACCGTATCGTGGACGAACATAGGAATGTCAAAGTCCCCGGTTTGAAACGCGTGAGCGATGTGCCTCAAATGTATCCTGATGTCATCCCGATTGGCCAAGTCAGTTCTGAAAGCCTTAACACCTAGAAAAGGATCGCTTAATCGCCTCAAGCGCTAGCTCCCAATCGTGTCATTAAGATCATTGCCAACGGCGCTGCCTCGCTGAGATAATTCCACTCAAACGGGTGCGATTGTGACACTACCACCGAACTGGAAAAATTCGTACCCACGTCCTGGCGTGCCGACCTTTCCGCTGCCACGTCCAGCTAAACGCAAGGTCTTCGTCAGTTATCACCATGCTTTGGATCAGCCCTGGTTTGACTCTTTCTGTAACACCTGCTGCGACCTGTACGAGGTTTTTCAAGACCAGTCTTTGGACTTGGAAGCTTGGAAGTGGACAGCGAAGATCTGGAGTATGAGTAGAGTTATCCGCGAGGACTACATCAAAGGTTCTTCTATAACCATAGCTCTATGTGGAGCGCAGACGTGGAAGCGAAGATTCATAGATTGGGAAATAGCCTCCACACTCCATCACGAGCACGCCTTGCTGGGCATCCTCATACCGGGAACGCCGCTGGCAGCGAACTGAAAATACACCGTCCCTGATCGCCTTTATGAGAACATCCAGAGCGGTTACGCTGCATTTTCGATTTGGCCTGGGAGCCTTGACCAGCTCAAGGCTCAGATCGAGGGAGCCCTGAGCGAAAGTGACATTAAATTCTTAATTCGTAGTGGCAGCCCTAAGATGAGAAGGAACCTTCGTTGACGCATCCATATGAGTACAGAGAATAAGCTAAAGCACCTTGAATTTGTCCAGTCGGTCATCAACCGCATGGCAGCTAATTCTTTTCTGCTCAAAGGCTGGACCGTAACGCTGGTTGCTGCGCTGTTTGCTCTCGCCGCCAAAGATTCCGATAAAAAGTATATTGTGGTCGCATATTTTCCGGTCGTGGTGTTTTGGATTCTCGACGCATATTTCCTCTCACGAGAGAGGCTCTTCAGAAATCTGTACGAAGGCGTCAGGAAAAAGAAGGAAGGGGAAGTCGATTTTTCGATGGACACTGAGCCGTTTGTCGACGGACGAACTCGTTGGACTGCTAGTTTTTTCTCAGCGACGCTGCTAATTTTCTACGGCACTATGATTCTGCTAATGATTTTTGTTATGTATTTCGTTGAGCGGATAAGTTCGTGACCGAAATTAAGCCAGCACGACACGTTCAGATTTGGCAGAATATCAAATCCTCATCCTTGAACCGAAGTCTAGGAGCCGATGCTAGCCGCACGACTAACAAAGTCACCATAAAGCTGCTGGCCAAGAAGCCTTTGAATTCTTCCGAGCAGTGCAGTCAAACCATCGACAGAATAAGCTGACATGTCAATATAGTGATATTCGTCCAGGACCGGTCGGATTAGATCATGTTTCTTCGATGGTTCGGAGGCTCCTGCTGTTACAGGTAAAATCACAAGAGGTGGTTTGGAGCCCGCTATTATACGGTGACGAAATTGTGTTAACTCCTCCAGGCAGTGTTGAGAAGCAGCGTATCTATCGCTAATTATTGCTACGAAAACCGTGGCTTGTCTAATTGCCTCATCTATACGCAATCGCCAAGCATCTCCGACTTCCAACGCAGACGGTGCGTACCAAACGGGTATCTCTCTTGCTTCGAGATTCCGTCTGATCCCCATTGCGAGACTTTTGTCTTCTTTGGCATAACTCAAAAAGACGGGCCTCACGAAACGAACCGCATCCAGTGCCATCCCTCGATTCCGACCTTCAAGCCTATACAAGCGACGTTTCCTACCGATCTCCGCCATAAGTTCCATCTTTTTTACCACTTGAACGACGCTGTCGAACGGTTTGCGAATTACTGCTACGATACCCATTCTGAGCGCCTTTTCCAGGTCATCTCCTCCAGCTCCTGAAATGACAAGTATTTCGGACGGAATGTCCCGCTCAACGAGTTCGGTTAGAAGCTGTATGCCTTGTATCTTTCCCGGCTCCAAATTCAAGTCCACTACAAGTAGATCCGGTGGAGCTTGTTGAGGCGGATCGAAGAGGGCACTCAGGACCTTTTCCGCTTGCCCGTACCCACAGGCGTCGAAATTCGCAAATCCTTTCAGGCAATCGACGATCAACTCACGGACCTCTACATTGTCATCCAAAACGAAAGCCGTGTACTGTTGCATGGCGTCCTACCGGTGACTTCGGATTTTGGGCAAGTCTAGCACAGTCTGGTAATTCTCGTCTGAATTGCGGTGTCGCTTGCTGGGTGGGGCACTAGAGACTCAGCTCACGCAACAATTATCCTAACGCGACCGCACCAAAACTGCGCGGGGGCAGTTTCAAAACCTCCTATCTCGAACAGCGTAAATCCTTGGCACGAAGAAAGGACCTCAGTGAAGCAGACTTGGATCGTTTGGACAAATCGTTAAAGATTTTGGCAAATGCGACTAGCTACGGAATCTTCGCCGAAATGAATCGACAGGAAACAGAAAAAAAACAAGGGTTCAGTGTCACGGCCTCGCCTCGGAACCATTTACCTGCCCCGTACTCCATCCAGAGCAGCCCGGCGAATTTTGTTTCCCGCCTTTGGCATCTCTGATTACGGGTGGCGCAAGGCTCATGTTGGCTTTGCTCGAACACTCCGTTTCGAGGGTGAGCGGAACTTGCGCGATGGAAGACACCGATTCGATGGCTATCGTGAGCACAAGAAAAGGTGGATTCATTCCCGCAAAATCCGTTGGAGGCCCCATCAAAAGTCTCGGTTGGAAACGGGTAATCCAAATCGTCAGAAAGTTTGAATCGTTGAACCCATACGACCGGAAGGTAATTCCCGGTTCAATCCTCAAAATCGAGAATGACAATTTCGATCTAAAGTCTGGGAAGCAGCGACAGCTTCACTGTTTGGCCATTTCCGCAAAGCGCTACGCACTCTTCGTCAGACTCAAGACTGGCGAGCCAGTGCTGCTCAGGGAAGGAAAGAATAACAAGAAAGATCGGTGGTCAAGACACGGGCTAGGCCATTTGCTAAACCCGTCAGACCCTGAAGCTTCCGAGCGAAACTGGACAGCGGCAGTCTGGGAAATGATTGTTCGTAAGTAGCGTGGTCTAATAACAAAAAAAGTAAATTTTGCCGACCTTCCGGCGATTGGGCGGACCACTGTCAGCAGTCCTGGCTTGATGAAAAGTTTTGAATCTCTGAATCGCGGCAAACCGGCGCGTGCCAACGACTTTGAGACAGGTGCTCACGAAATTTAGTGAGTTTTTCATGTGTTGGGTTTTCATGAAGAAATTTCGCGCCAGGATCGCTTACGGACACGGTCAATGAAAACCGCCGCTTCTGAGTCGGTGTCCGAATTTGGACATTGACAGCCGAAAACGAACATCCCCTAACGACGCGGCCCATGGTAAGTGATTTACAATGTGGGTCTTCCTATTGGCACGCGTCGTGCTGATACACGCGTCGTGCTGATAAACGCCGAGGGGGCAAGAAACATGTCATTTTTCCGCGACCTAAGAGTTGCGTTCCACTCGCTGACGCGCAGCAAAGGGCTTGCGACCATTGTGACCCTCACGCTGGCGCTTGGCATCGGGGCCAACGCGGCCATCTTCACGCTCGTGCGGGGAGTGCTGCTCAAGCCGCTCGTCAACCGTGACGAGAACAGGCTCATCTACATCCGCCAGAGCGCCCCCGGCCTCGAAGGCGACAACGCAACGTTCTCCGTGCCCGAAATCAAGGACATCGAAGCCAGCGTTCACTCCGTGAGCGAGTTCGGCGATTTCTCGCAGATGGGCTTTACGATGGTCGGACTCGGTGAACCTCGCGGAGTTCAAGGTGGCGTCGTCAGCGGCAACTACTTCGAAGTGATGGGTCTGCGTCCTGTTCTCGGGCGCCTCGTTGGACCTCAGGACGACGGTCCCGATGCGGCCGGCGTCATCGTGCTCACCTATCGCTTCTGGTCCACCGTTTACAAGAAAGATCCGAGTGTGATCGGCAAGACCGTGCGCCTCAGCAGCAGTGGCGATCGTTCGGCGACGGTCATCGGCGTCCTCGAACCCTCTGTGCCGTATCCCGCGGATACAGAGATTGTCGCCAACCTGGTCACGAGCCCGCATCATCTTTCCGCCACGATGGTCACCGGCCGCGTCCATCGCATGACCGAACTCTTCGGCAAGCTTGCTCCCGGCGCCACTCTCGACCAAGCCCGCAGCGAGTTGCGCACCGCCTACGCCTCCATGGAGAAAGACCACCCCGAAGCGTATCCCGATAACGGCGGCTACCGCATTGAAACCAGGATGCTCCGCGACCAGATTACCTCCGGCGCGCGTACCGTTCTCCTCGTCCTTCTCGCCGCCTCAGGCCTCGTCTTCATCATCGCGTGCTCGAATGTTGCCAACCTGATTCTGGCGCGGACGGTTCGCCGCGAAGGCGAACTCTCGATCCGCGCCGCGCTGGGGGCGAGCACCTGGGCGCTGCGCCGCATGTTGCTAGCCGAAGGCCTTCTGCTCTGCGGCGTGGGCGCGGCGATCGGCGTAATTATCGCGCAGCCATTGGTCACAATCCTGGCTCGATACGCCTCGCGCTTCTCCGTCCGCGCGCTGGATTTGACGGTCGATTCCACCCTGCTGTGGGTGGGAGTGACGCTGGCGGTAGTCGCCGCGGTGATTTTGGCATTTGTGCCGCGCCTGCCGTCGGCTAACGCGTCGAATGGCATGAACCTCGCCAGCGGCAGCGTCCGCATCACCAGCAGTACCAGCCGCCGCCAGCGCATCTTCGCGGTCACGCAGATCGCCGCGTCTTTCGTGCTGCTCGCGGGCGCATGCATGTTGATCACTACGCTGATCGCGTTGCAAAGGATCCAGACCGGTGTAGATACGCGTCACGTCCTCGCCATTGACGTTCCGGCGCCGTCCAACGGAAGAACGCCTCAGCAAGTCCTCGATTTTTACAAGGAATCGATACGTCAAATCGATGCGCTACCCGGCGTCAGCGAGACGGCTGTCGGTATGATCGCTCCCTGGCGTGATGCCGACAACTTCGGTCCAGGTTTTCAATTCTCTGCTGATGGTCACGTCCATGGCAAAGACGATCCTCGCGCGCTGTGGCGTAACATCTCTCCCGGCTTTTTCACCGCGCTTGGCGTTCCCATTATTGCCGGCCGCGATTTCAACGCGCTCGATGACCAGAATGGAGAGCCGGTCGCGATCGTCAGCGCCACTCTCGCACAGAGCATGTTTCCTGGTCAGGATCCGATCAATCGGCATGTCTATTGGACCGATCCCGTGCTCGAATTCCTTGAGGGCACTGCGAGCGAAAAGGCGCGATTTACGGCGCCCCACCGCATTATTGGGGTCGCAGCCGATGTGGACGACGATCATATCGTTCCTGTGCCCACCTCCACC
>Ga0210406_10005623_pt1 | contig 13090 bp, 13 predicted proteins | sample IncBWC30MmetaG_FD_155454 | JGI IMG/M metagenome (GOLD analysis project Ga0210406, IMG submission 155454) | Forest soil microbial communities from Barre Woods Harvard Forest LTER site, Petersham, Massachusetts, United States - Inc-BW-C-30-M | ecosystem: Environmental > Terrestrial > Soil >...
TTTGGGACCATCACTTCCACCCGCGCCAACATGCGCCAGATCCAATTCGCGCTGAAGTACAACTTCTAGCGCTGCCGGTCGCCGCACGAAATAGTACGGGAGCCCCGGAAGTTCACAGGAACTTCTGCGTTTGCTTTTCGTCTACCCTCGTGAGGAGGGGAGCCAATGAAAACAATTCTGCTCTTTGTGCTCATGACCGCTCTTGCCGGCGTCGCTCTCGCCGACACAGATGTAACCGGCAAGTGGTCGGGAAGCTTCAATGCCACCGGCCCCAATGGCGAGACCAAGGAAACCGGTGCCGTGTTCATGCTCAAGCAAAATGGCGCCGACATCACAGGGACCGTCGGCCCTACCGAGGAGGATCAATTGCCGATCCAGAAAGGCAAGATCGAGGGTGACAAGATCACCCTGGAAACGGACCACGATGGTCACACCATGACGTTCAGCCTCGTGCTGGCCTCCGGGCGGATTAAAGGAGAGGCGCAGATGTCTCGTGACGGCCAGACCATGAAGGCCAAGATCGATGTGACACGAGTCAAGTAGGCGGTTCGCTAATCGGGTTTACTTTGTAGTGTGTCGCGTCTGGCCCACAAGAACCATCGTTCATTTACTCGCTTGAGTACGACGAAATCCGATCGTCCCGAAGTTCCGCCAGGCACGGTGGGTTCTGGAATCGGCTTGAGACGAGGCAGCCACGGAAAGCAGAGATTCCACCCGACGTACCGGCGATATTCTTCCCATCCCGTATCCTCCTCGGAATTCTTGATGTCGCCTGGTGAGTTGGTAGCGTCTTCGGGCCCGAACGGTTGGATCAGGTAGCTGCAACTTTGGTAATCGGCACGCATGCGCTGTTTCTGTTCGACCGTAAAGACGTTCGAAGAGTCAAAGAAATATTGAGGCTTAAGATTGTTGTGGTGCGCAAGCACCGCAAAAGCGAGACGATCACCTGGATTCGCGCAGATAGGGCCGATACCGGCCAACGCTGCGTAGTTGGTTTCCAGACTGACATCCCGAACATGTCGCGCCCGCGCCAAAGCCGCCGTCCAGCGTGGTTCCCCCGCAATCGATTTTGCGTATCCTAATAGCGGTGATTGTGGGTGCTCGTCGACCCAGCGCAGCATCTTCTGTCCGGCCGCGGATAGATACGCCGGATACATGAAATGAAATGATATGGCTAGACCGATCACCTGAAATGCGATGACGAGCGAGCTGCAGTACGCCAATTGCCATTTGGGGGAACGCCAACTCCCCAGGATTCCGAGCAGGAATATGCCGATTCCATAGAAATAAACGTGACCCAGGTCCGCCCTACCCAGCGCACCCGGAATCATACACACCGACGTAACTCCAATCGCGATCGTCACCGGATCGCCAAACGGCCCGGCAAACGGTAATTGCGAACTGCGTCCTGTGAATAGCGAGAGTCCGCGAGCCAACAATCGCGGTACAACTACAAAAAGTGTCGCCAGGTACAGCAGCATGTAAAGTGATGGCATCACCGGGAACGAATTCCCTCCTACGGCAAATCCGCGCAGGGCGAGAAACATCTCGCCGGGAATAATGCTTGCCGCGAAAATGGTCAGCAATATGTATACGCCTGCGACCCGCACGAACTCCCGACCGAAGCCGAACTTCAATACCATGTAGGCCAAAATGCCGGGGATGAATGCGCATCCAATTTCCGGAGAGATTGCGAATACCGCCAGTGTGAGCCCAAGATACATCAGAGGGAGTACAAACCAGTGGACTCGCCGGTTTTCGGTAACCGCTCCAACCAGAACCAACGCGCCGATTCCGCTTAGAAAACGCAGTAACGTGTACTGCGGTGCCATCCCGATATGGAAGCAGGCGGCAAGGCAGACAAAAGCGGCGAGCTTTGTAAAGCGGCTGGCCTTCGCCTGTCGGAGGATGGCCCATAGGATTCCATAGCCTGCGACCCCGAAGGCCCAAACGCTCCAGGTGTACGCTGCCTGAGCAGAAACTCCCAGGAGGTGTTGGGCCAGGTAAGGCACGTATGCCAACACCGGACCGTACGCAAACTCAAAGCCGCGATAGATGGGAAGGCCTTGGTTCATGTAGTAGAGTCTTGGCAAAAAGTACGCTGCTTCGCCTATCGGGGGGTTGCCATCCGCGAGCCAATGGAGAGGCACGAAAACAAGAGTCTGGATGCCGCAGACAACCAGCAGCGAAGTGATCCCGATTTGTCCCGCGGTCGCGGGAATTGGGACGGCCCGAGAGTTCGGCGGCGAGAACATCGCGAGGATGGTAGCCACCGTGAGTCCCAAAAAAATGGATGTCAGCGCAACGTGGTTATTGAATCCGAATCGCAAAGAATCCGAAACGATCTTATACGAAGTCGGAACGTAATAAGGCAGCCAAAACAGGCCTGTCGCCACGGCTGCGATCAGCAGCACCCACAACGGGCCAATTAGCCGGCGGAGAGATGTGGACCGGACTTTCACAAGTCTGATCGTAACCTAGCCGGTCCAGTAGATCCGGGCCTCCCGGAAATCCGTCCCAACCGGATCGTACGCGATGTTACTACCGCGGAATTGCACGCAATAACCCCGAACCTTCATTCATGCCCATTGACTCCGCATCGCCTTTGCCATATATCTCGAAACGGGTCTGGAGGTAATGGGATGAGAACGATGGATCGCCCCGCAATCGACAAGCAGGACCTTCGCTCCATGAACGATGTCGAGCTATCGAAGCTGGGTGTACATATGCTGAATCGCAAGGATCTGGTGCTGGAATGCGCCAAGTGCGCAGAGACCTGGGCTCCGCAGTTGGATTCCAGCGGCAAGCTGCCGTTCGATTATTGGCTTTGTCCGGCGAAGTGCAACGCACTTGGCTCCACGCGATAGCCGTCGATGAATGGCGAGGTGTCGTCGACACTTAGAACGGTGGCGATTTCGGGCGTTCCTGCTTACTCTCTTCTAGAACGGGTCTATATCGCTGATTCGCAAATAGCCCAGCGGTACACATGGCCATCAACGCCGCTAGCCTCATAGCGGAAAGTTTTTGCTCTCGATGGGACCGCGTTGCCGGTTAACCATGCGCTCTCGGCTCGACGGCTAGTTGCATTCGACGTTGAAATCGAAGATGTCCACGGTCACATTGCCCGCCCCGTCGATAACCAACTGGATGTAATACGTGATGAATTGATCCGGTGTGCTGCCCAACCCTATTAGCCTCTGTCTGCGCTGCTCCAGATAGGAGAATGGCGTGCCGTCCGGGTTCGGCCCGAGACTTGTATCAATGTGAGCACGTTCCATGAACTTGTACTGTGCGCCGGACGTGTCACCTGTGCCGTCACCCTTCAGTGCGTCTTGTTCCTTAACCTCAACAGCTCCGTCTGATTTCAATCGCGTCTTTATTGAAATGTCACCTGGACCCAGGATGTGTACGTTCTCGCCGTTATTGCATCCGTTAATGATATTCGTGTCCAGCGAAAACGCGACTTCCGATTTCATCCATCCCTGGCCTTCGCCGTCGTATGCGAGCACACGCGTCGGATGCCCGAGGCCGAAAACAAGTGCCGCCAGCACCGCCATTGCAAGAACTGTCCGTTTATTCATAATGCGACTCACGCCCCCACTTTTATGTGCGCAAATCAGGCAAGGAAAGTATCATCAGGACAGAATGTTCGTTGACGAGAAGAAGTTCCACGAGGAGCCGCCTCGAAGGTCCGGCGCGCGCACTTCTTTCCTTGGAAGGGGAATTTTATCGGGTGGCGGAGAGAGTGGGATTCGAACCCACGTTAGAGTTTCCCCTAAACACGCTTTCCAAGCGTGCGCCTTCAACCACTCGGCCATCTCTCCGAACCTTCAGAATACCACGACCGGCCGCCCGGCTTAGAATAGAGGAAGTGCCCCATCCCCTCATCTCGCGGCGAGCCCTGCTCGTGTCGTCCGCCGCCGCCATCTCTTGCGCCCGCCCCAAAGCCGAGCGCTTCCTCGGCTACTGCTTCGTCGCCAATTACGACGGCCATTCCATCGCCGCCGTCGATCTCAGCCGCTTCAAAACGCGCCAGCAGATCCCGCTCGACGCTGCCCCCACCCAGATCCTTGCCCGCCCCAAAACCACGCGCGCCTACGCTCTCACTCCCGACAACGGCACCATCCACGAAATCGAAGCTTCGCTGCTCTCCATCCCCCGCCGCGTCAAGGCCGGCAACGACGCCGTTTCCATGCGCGTCTCCCGCACCGGCGACGCCCTCTGGGTCCTCTACCGCGACCCCGCCAGCCTCGTCGAAATCCCCTTCGACACCCTGCGCCCCGCGCGCCGCATCCGCCTCTCTTCCGCGCCCGACGATTTCGATCTCAGCCGCGAAGCCGACGACGCCTGCGTTCTCAGCCGCCGCGATCGTACCCTCGCCATCGTCTCGCTCTCCAAGTCCGCCGTCACGCACACTATCCATTCCACCGCCGAACCCTCCCTCGCGCGCTTCCGCCTCGATGGCCGCCAGTTGATCGCCGGCAGCCAGTCCGACCGCAGCCTCACCTTCTACGACGTCCCCACCGGAAAAATCATCGTCCGCCTCCCCCTCGCGCTTGCTCCCACGGAGTTCTGCTTCACCAGCGATGGCGGCCAGCTCTACGTCACCGGCGACGGCATGGACGCCGTCGTCAGCGTATTTCCCTACCGCACCGAAGTCTGGGAAACCCTGCTCGCCGGCCATGCCCCCGGAGTGATGGCCACCGCCGAACCCGCCAAGCCCCCCTACTACCTCCTGGTTGCCAACCCTGGCGCCGATACCGTCACCGTCCTCGATATCGAATCCGGGAAACTCGTCGCCCTCGTCACCGTCGGCAGCCAGCCCGGCCAGATCGTCCTCACTCCCAACCGCGAGTACGCCCTCGTGCTTAACGAAAAATCCGGCGACATGGCGGTCATCCGCATCTTCTCCCTCGGCGGCAACCAGGTCGGCGGCGATCGCGTCAAGCGCTACAAATCCGCTCCCCTCTTCACCATGATCCCCGTCGGCGAACGCCCCGTCAGCGCCGCCGTCGTCAGCCTGACCTAGCCTCTATCCGGTCTCCCTCATCCCCGCCGCGTCCCACTTACACACCCTCTTCTCATAACAACTCACATTCGCCAATAACGCCGGACCCGCCGCCCGGAACCCGAACACCGCGTCCTCCACCGGACGCTTCCGCGCCCGCACCGCTTCATAAAACACGCGATGATGATCGCGATGTGCATCGTACCCCGCGGGCGGCGTGAACACTTCCGGCTCGATCTTCGCCACGGCCTTCGCGGTGGCCGGATACTTCTCCCGGTACTGCCGCATAAACTCGTTCTGTACCACCTGCGGAAACGTTCCCACCGAATAACCGGGCTCCCGCTCCGGCGCCGCCTTCTCCAGCCGCAGGGAGCTCATGCTCGTCGTAATCACCCCTTCGCTGCCCATGAACCGGAATCCGAACTGTTCCTCCGGCACGCCGCTCTTCAAATTCACCCGCAGCGCCATCGTGAACTCCGGGTGCGCCTTCTGCCTGGGATAATCGAGCATCGCCAGCATCACGTCCGGCACATCGCGCCCGTCGTTCCAATACCGTAGCCCGCCCGTCGCCAGAATCCGCTCCGGCCCCACCGACCCCGTTGCCACGTGCAGTCCGCTCAGCAGGTGCACGAACAAATCACCCGCCACTCCGGTGCCGTAATCCTGGTAATTCCGCCAGCGGAACATCCGCACCGCGTCGAATGGACGCCGCGGCGCCTGTCCCAAAAAACGATCCCAATCCACCGTCGCCGGCGACGCGTCCGGCGGAATCGAGTACTGCCACGCGCCCATCGCCGTATTCCGGTCCAGCCACGCCTCCACCATGTTGATGCTCCCGATCGCGCCCGCCGCAATCAGGTCCCGCGCCTTCTGATACACCAGCGACGTCACGTACTGGCTGCCCACCTGGAAAATCCGTCCCGTCCTCTCCTGCGCTGCCACCACCGCCTGCCCTTCGCCCACCGTCTGCACCATCGGCTTCTCGCAGTAGACGTCCTTGCCCGCCTCCATCGCCGCAATCGAGATCGTCGAGTGCCAGTGGTCCGGCGTGGCGATGATTACCGCGTCCACGTCCCGCCGCGCCAGCACCTCCCGATAGTCGCGCGTCGTGAAAATCTGGTCGCCATACACCTCGCGCGCCCGCGTGCACCGTCCGTCGTAGACGTCGCATACCGCCGCCAGTTCCACGCCCGGAACCGTCAGCGCGTATTTCGTGTCGCCCATCCCCATACCGCCGAAACCGATCGTGGCGATCCGGATCCGGTCGTTCGCCCCTGTCGGTGGCGTGCTCTGCGCCGCCAGGCCTGCCGCCAGCGCGCCGCCTGTTTGCAGAAAATGTCGTCGCGTGCTCATCGCCCCCCATTCTATCGGGTCCAAAACGCCTATACTCAATCGAGGAGAATCTCCCATGAAAGTCATTTGTCTCGCATTCGCGGCCGGAGTTGTGCTCGCTGCCCTCCCCGCTATCGCCCAGGACGGGCCCTACAAAATCTTGAAGACCGCCAAGGTCGGAGGCGCCGGCGGCTTCGATTACGTCTATGCCGACGCCGCCGGCCGCCGCCTCTACATTCCGCGTAGCGGAGCCCCCGGGCGCATCACCGCCTTCAACCTCGATACCCTCGAACCCGCCGGCGAAATCCCCGGCAACGCCCGCGGCGCCGCCGTAGACCCCAAGAGCGCCCACGGCTTCGCCACCAGCAAGCCCGTCGTCATGTGGGATTCCAAGACCCTCGACACCATCAAAACCATCGATGTCCAGGGCGGTCCCGATGGCATTCTCTTCGATCCCTTTAACCAGCGCGTCTGGGTCTTCAGTCACAGCGCTCCCAACGCCACCGTGCTCGATGCCAAGGATGGCTCCATCGTCGGCACCGTCGATCTCGGCGGCGCCCCCGAACAGGCCGCCACCGATGGCAAAGGCCACATCTACGTCGACATTGAAGACAAGGATAATGTCGCTGTCGTGGACACGAAGACCATGAAGGTTACCGGCAACTACTCGCTTGAAGGCAAAGGCGGCACTCCCGCCGGACTCGCCATGGACGTCAAGAACAACATCCTATTCGTCGCCTGCCGTAACCCCGCCACCATGGTCATCATGAATGCCGCCGATGGCAAGATCATCACCACGCTCCCCCTCGGCGCCGGCACGGATGGCGCCGTTTTCAATCCCAAAACCATGGAAGCCTTCAGTTCCCAGGGCGATGGAACCCTCACCGTGATCAAGGAAAACAGTCCCACCAGCTTCGTCGTGGAACAAACCGTCAAGACTCCGGTCCGCGCCAAGACCCTCACCCTCGATAGCAAGACCGACCACATCCTGCTCATCACCGCCGAGTTTGCGCCGCCTCCCGCACCCGCCACTCCGCCTGCGCCCGGTGGACGCGGTGGACGCGGAGTCATGGTACCTGACTCCTTCTCCATCGTCGTTGTCGGTAAGTAAGTAACACGTACCTTAGTAACATCCTTCTGGGGCAGACATCGTTCTGCCCCTTTGGGGGTGTCTTCTCACCTCCGCCATCCATACCCTCTTGTAACCTGAGCCATTCCGCACAGAATTACTTCCTCCCCGGATTGATAATGCCGATGTCGAGGAAACACCCGTGACCCCGGAAGCAATCATCACCCATTTGAAGCAACTGGTCGAAACCAGTAAGAACGGTGAGCTCGGTTACACTACCGCCGCCGAGCACGTCAGCAACATGCAACTCCAAACCATCTTCCGCGAATATGCCAAACAGCGCGCCCGCTTTATCCAGCAGTTGCAAAGCGAAATCGCGCGTCTCGGCGGCACGGCTGAGGGCTCCGGTTCCATAACGGCTGCCCTTCACCGCAGTTGGATCGATGTGAAGTCGGCCCTCTCCGGAGGCGATGGCAGCGCCATCGTGGCCGCCTGCGAAACTGGCGAAGCCGCCGCCCAGGCGACTTACGAAAAAGTGCTCGATATGGCTCTCTCCGGCGAAACCAGGTCGCTGATCGAACAGCAGTATCGAAAAGTCCAGGAAGCCCACCGCTACATGCTTAGCCTCAAGGAAACCGGCTTGCATGCGGGCAGTTTTCCAAAGTCGGAAGTGAGGGGGTAGGTTTAAAGGGTCCGCCTGGGTAGTACGGACCCTGCACTCAGAGGGTTGGCGGCGGGAGGGGTCTCGCCGCCAGGGATGCTGTTGAATTAAATATACCTATTTAAGATCTGTTTGTCCAGTATTATTTTCTTGTTTATTTGCAACCCATTCGTTTCAGCTGCTTGACAGCGTAATTGCAAGATAGTTTCGCCGTCGCCGCCGAAACCGATGGTCTAATGGGCCAGCGGAAGCGCGATCGCGGCATCACCAGCGCCGCCTGGCGCGCAGCTTTCGCTTTGATCACCGGTCTACAGTGCGCCTTCTCCGTGTTCTCCATTGCGAATGCGAATCGCATCTTCAATGGGGAACACGAAGATCTTCCCGTCGCCGATCTTCCCCGTCCTCGCCGCGGTGCCCAGCACCCTCACAACCTCGTCCAGCCGCGAGTCCGGTACCACCAGTTCGATCCTCACCTTCGGAATCAGGTCCACGTTGTATTCCGCGCCCCGGTAAACCTCGGTGTGCCCCTTCTGGCGGCCATGCCCGCGCACCTCGGAGATCGTCATGCCATCGATCCCGATGTCGATCAGCGCCTGCTTCACATCCTCCAGTTTGAACGGCTGGATGACCGCATCGATTTTCTTCATGTTCTATGCCTTGTGGGGCAGCCAATCCTGGCTGCCGCCGGCTTTCAGCCGGCGCCCCGCGGTGACCGGCCATGCCGCCAAATAACCGACCTGCCCTCTCACCGAACCGCGACCGTAACTCGCTCACTAGCGAGCAAGGGGAGCGATCTACCCTTCTACACCCGCGCCTGCCCCGCGTGAACCGCGTCTTCCGGATACGCCACCATGCCGAACTCCGGCACGTCCAGGCCCTCCAACTCCACCTCCGGAGCAACCCGCATCGATTTCACCGAGTTCACCACCTTGAACACCACATACGTGGCGCCGAAGGCCCAGATCGCGCACAGCGTCGCCCCTCCCAACTGCACCAGAAACTGTTTGCTGTCGCCGTAAAACAGGCCCGTGACTCCCCTGCCGGCCTGTCCCAGATAGCTCGTCGCGCCCACGCCATTCCAGCCCGAGCCGTAAGTTCCATCGGCGAAGAGTCCGACGCTAACCGCTCCCAGCCACCCGCAGAAACCATGCACCGAAATCGCGCCGCACGGGTCGTCGATCTTCGTCACCCGCTCGTTGAACAGCACTCCCGCGCACACCAGCGCGCCCGCCAGCGCTCCGATGATCACCGACGAGGTCGGTCCTACGAATGCGCACGGAGCCGTAATCGCCACCAGGCCAGCCAGCATGCCGTTGCACGCCATCGTGACATCCGGCTTGCCGAACATCCGGAACCACACCAGCATTGCCGTCGCCGACCCCGCCACTGCCGCCAGGTTCGTATTCACCGCCACCACCGAGATGCGCAGGTCCGTCGCTCCCAGCGTCGACCCCGGGTTGAACCCCATCCAGCCGAAGAGCAGAATGAACGTTCCCGTCACCACAAACGCCAGGTTGTGCGCCGGGAACGGCCGCGGCTTTCCGTCCGGCCCGTACTTGCCTAGCCTCGGACCCAATATGATGGCCAGCGCCATCGCGGCGAACCCGCCCACCGCGTGAACCACCGTCGATCCAGCGAAGTCCACATACCCGTGCCCCATACCCATCGTGGAACCGAGCTGCGACATCCAACCGCCGCCCCACACCCAGCACCCGAATACCGGGTACAGAATCGCGCCTATGAACAGTTCGCACAACAGGAACGCGCCGAACGTAATCCGCTCGCAGATCGCTCCCACGATGATGTATCCCGCCGTCTCCATGAAAACCACTTCAAAAAGTGCCAGGACGTTGCTGCCCGCGTCGTAAGCCGGGCCCACCATGAAGAAGCCCTTGCCGCCCAGCCATCCCCACTGCCCGCTGCCCAGCAGAAACTGGTTCAGCGTCGGCACTCCGCCAATGTTCGCCGGAGCCGCGTTGATCGCCACCGCCCCGAACTGGAAGGCATAGCCCACCGCCCAATATGCCAGGAACGCGAACACATACGCCGCGAAATTGAGCATCATCAGGTGACCGGCATTCTTCTTCCGCACCAGTCCGCAAGTCAGCAGCGCGAACCCGCATTGCATGAACAACACCAGGTACCCGGTATTCAGCGTCCACGCAAAATTCGTGCCTATCCGGACGTGTCCCACCGTTTCCGCCAGCTTCATCGTCAGCGGCTCTTTCGCCGCCTGCGCCTGGAACTCCTCGAATGCCTTCCTTTGCTTCTCGTAATCCGGCGCCCTCTTGTCGGTTGGCTCCGGCACCACAAAGGGATTTCCTGCCCCGTCCACCACGGTAGTCTTGTCGCCCGTGGCGATTCCCGCGGGATCCGGCTGCGCTTGTTGCGCCAAACCCGGTGTCACCAACAATGCGAAGACGCCCACGCTCAGCAGGCGGAAGATTTGTTTGGATCTCAAAGCTCACACTCCCTGGCAAGTCTATCCACACACGCCACAGACAGGGTGGAGCCTGGATTGCACGATGCTACTAGAAACGAGATAAGGAAACTGCAAGGGATTTATAAGGAAAGCGTAAAGAGTACGATTCCTGCTACCACCAGCATCGCCGCGAAAAGTGCGGGTCCGAGCCACTCCGGCGCAACCCCAATCTTAAAGTGCGCGAGAATGAGAACCCGGCAGCAAAACGCGCCAATCAGTACGCTGGATACTGCGGCAGCCCACAGTGGGGACATAACTCTCTCCACAGAATATCCCACCAGGCATCAAGAAGTGATAAGAAATCCTGAAGTTCCCGTAAAGACCAGTTACAAGCCTTTCACGGAACGATGATTTCGTCACCCGGCTTGAGCCAAATATTCTGGCCAGGATTCTTGCCATCCTTGACCTCCGTCATAGCGAAACCGGAACTCCGTGACCTTGCCGCGATCGTTCCGGAGAATCCGAATCTCATTCGTATTCGCGAACTCCTGAAATCCACCGGCCTCGACCAGCGCCCTGAGGACGGTCGTCGGATACGTGAGCGCGAATGAACCGGGTGACCTGACTTCTCCGTGGACGAAATACTTCTTCACCTGCGTCTCGCTATTCGGCACCGCAACCGTCTGTGGTCGGCCGGCCGCGACCGCATACGTGAGTAACACTCCCGAGAGAACAATCACCGCGACGCTACGCCTGGGCACTCCGCGCGACAGCACCGTCGCATCAAGAATACGGTGAATGCGCTCGTCCGCCCGGCCGTATCGTGCCATCGGCACCCCCTGCCAGTTCGCACGCCTCAGGCCGCGCTGCATGAAATCGAGCAGCACTTCCGCGTAAAACGCACGATCGCCGGCCGCCTCCACCGCCGCGTCATCGCTGGCTTGCTCGCATGCCTGCACCACACTCCGGTGCAGGTACCAGCTGAGGGGGCTGTGCCATAAGAGCGCCCGGTGGATTGCTGAAAGCACCTGTACCGCCGGATCGTAACGCCCGATGTGCGAGCATTCGTGGGCCAGCACTGCGTCCAACCTGCGCCTGTCCCACGCGCGCCAATCATCGGGGAGCACGATCGCCGGCCAGACAATTCCTAGCGTGACCGGTGACGCGACCAGCTCTGATTCCAGAATCTCGATCCCGTCGATCATCCGTCCCGTCGCCCGGCTCCGCTTTCGCAAGCGTTTGCCCATCGCCAGGCCGGTGCAGAGGCGCAGCAACAGGACGCCGGCCACCAGGAAGTACAAAGTGAGTGCGGCTCGCTGCCAGTCTACGGACGCAGCCTCCGCGGACGCGGCTTCGCTGGTAATCCTGGATATCGATACCGGTGCGCGCATCACGTTAAGTGGCACTGCCGGCAGCGCCACCGTGAGCGCTGGAAGCGCCAATGAGCTGCCTAGCATTGCAGTGCACGCTGCCAGAATAATGGCTGGATCTTTCACCCGCGACATCCTCAAAATTAGGATGCCGCTGAGGATCAGAATCGACGAACGAACTGCCCATTCCGCCAGAAACTGCATAGTGTTCATCCCTTCTTCCCCTTGCGCGCTTCGATCTTCGCTGCCAGGCTCTTCAGTTGGCTTGGTCGCAGCACCTGATTGTCCACCAGGCCCACCAACAGCTCTTCCACGGATCCCCCGCAAAATCGGTCGATGAGCTGCTGCGCCGCCTGCACAGCCACATTCCGCTTGGTATCCAGCGCGCGGTAAATGAATGTGCGCCCGTCAACCGTATGGGTCGCGTAGCCCTTCGCTTCCAGGTTCCGAAGGATAGTTCGAATCGTGGAGTCCTTCAGTGCACGCCGGCCGGAAAGTCCTTGGCGGCAAGTCTCGGCCGTGCACTCCGGATTCGCCCACACATAATCCATGACGGCCTGCTCAAGCGGACTGAGCGGCTTCCGCTTCCTAATGTTAAATACCATAGCGTTATAGTGTATAACATTGCATGACAACGTTGTCAACGCCAGCGTTCATTCAGAACCGCGGAGGGATCCCTCACACCGAACCGCGACCGTGAGGGAGCGATCTCTTGACTCCTGTGCTGCTCGCCTGTGACGTGGGGCAGCCAATCCTGGCTGCCGCCGGCTTTCAGCCGGCGTCCCGATACGCCGCCCTACTGCCCCGCCTTCACCGTGACGAACCCCAACGACGGAGTCTGGAAACTTCCCAGCGTCAGCGTGACCGCCTGGTCTCCATCCCCCAAATTCGCCGGCACGCGAATATTCAATTGATACAACCCCGCGATCCCCGGCGAGACGCCTGCGTATAAAACGTCATCCGCATTGAGCGTCACCGTCCCCATCTTCACACTCGCCGCATTCACCGTAGCCGCGGTGGTCGCCGGCGCCGTGCCCGGTGCGAACGCCGGAATCGTCGGCCCGAACGAAACTCCGTAGATCGTCAGAATATCGCCCGGCTTGGCCGGCGCGAACGTCAATCCCGGAATCAATCCGCTCGCTCCCACATCCTCGCCCGTGACCGCATTCACCGCGACCAGCGGATTCTTCCCGTCGGCATTATTCACGCAATACAGAAGCTCCGGCGA
>Ga0210406_10005624_pt1 | contig 13089 bp, 13 predicted proteins | sample IncBWC30MmetaG_FD_155454 | JGI IMG/M metagenome (GOLD analysis project Ga0210406, IMG submission 155454) | Forest soil microbial communities from Barre Woods Harvard Forest LTER site, Petersham, Massachusetts, United States - Inc-BW-C-30-M | ecosystem: Environmental > Terrestrial > Soil >...
ATACCTGCAACGACCTACCCGACTGGCCCTCCAACTGCAGTAGCAGTGCGACGAGGCGGGAGAGCCCGCGCGCCAGTGGAGGAAGTATGTCTTTCGCACTTTACATCATCGGGTTCGTGGTGCTCATCGTTGGCTTAGCGGTTGGAGCACATCTGATGCACATTCCGCCGCAGTGGATCGGCGTGGGCGTTCTAATACTGATCGGCCTGGGCGTCGTGACAGGCGTGACGCATACCCGGCAGCGGGATTCATCCAGCTAGTCTGATTGGTCGGGCTCCCACGGCTTGACGATCTGACTCTGGGTCTCAGCAAGCATTTGGCTGACTGTCTTTCCAGTCACGGGATGTGGCAGGTCAGGGGCAAGCTCATTAAGCGGTTCCAGGACGAAGCGCCGCTCGCTCATGCGCGGATGGGGAACCTGCAGTTCGCGCGTGCGAATGACGAAGTTTCCGAACAACAGAATATCGATATCGATGGGGCGGGGGCCTTTCGGCACCACTCGCCTGCGGCCCATCCCAAGTTCTATCGCTTGGGCCCGAGCGAGCAAGAGCCGGGGAAAGAGCTCCGTCTCTATTTCCACTACCAAATTCAGAAACCAGGGCTGGTTGAGCAGTTCCTGTGGCTCGGTTTCGTAAATCGACGACCGGCGGAGGGTGTGAATACCTGCGGCTTCGAGCCGATCTAACGCGTCGAGCAAGTGCGCCTCACGGTCGCCGAGATTGGATCCGAGGGAAAGAAAGGCGTGCTTCAAAGACTTAGAAAAGCGAATTTTGAGCGGTGCCGCGCAGCTTGCGCGGAATCTGAAAGTATTCGAACGCGCGATCAGTGCCGACCCGGCCACGCGGTGTGCGGTCGATAAAGCCGAGCTGCATCAGGTACGGTTCGTAGACTTCTTCGATGGTGTCGGCTTCTTCGTCGATGGAAGCGGCGATGGTGTTCACACCAACTGGTCCCCCGCTATATTTTTCGAGCAGGGTGAGCATGATTTTCTGGTCGATTTCATCGAGGCCGAAGCGGTCCACTTCGAGCAGATCGAGCGCGCTGGTGGCGATGGCAAGATTGATGTGGCCTTGAGCGCGGACCTGAGCGTAGTCGCGCACGCGGCGAAGCAGACGGTTGGCTATGCGGGGCGTACCACGGCTGCGGCGTGCGATCTCCTCGGCGCCATCGGGGTCGACTGGAACGCTGAGCAATTGAGCCGATCGCAGAACGATGGCGGTCAGCTCGGCGACTCCATAATGATTCAGCCGCAGCACCAGGCCGAAGCGCCCACGCAGGGGTGCGCTCACGAGTCCCTGCCGCGTAGTGGCGCCGATGGCCGTGAAGTGGGGAATAGAGATGGAATGGGTGCGAGCGCCTGGCCCGGTGCCGATCAGGATATCCATCCGAAAATCTTCCAGCGCGGCGTAAAGAATCTCTTCGACATCGGGAAGCAGCCGGTGCACTTCATCGATGAAGAAAACCTGGCGGGGACGAATATTGGTGAGCACGCCGGTGAGATCGAGCTTCTTCTGAAGAATGGGGCCGGAAGTCTGTTCGAAACCGACACCGAGCTCGGCGGCGATTATTGTGGCCAGCGTGGTTTTGCCGAGGCCGGGCGGGCCGTAGAGTAGAACGTGATCCATTGCTTCGCCGCGCTTTTTGGCGGCTTCGATGGCAATGGAAAGATTCTCCTTGAGCTTGGGCTGTCCGGTAAAATCGGCTAATTTCGTGGGGCGGAGCGCGGCTTCAAACTGGCGTTCACCTTCGAGCGGCTCAGACGAAGCGATTCCGATCTCACGCATGTGGTTCTAGGTTAGCAAGCGGAACTATCAGCGAACCAATTCGAGGGACTTTCGAAAGAGCGGCTCGAACTCGGCCGGTGCTCCCGCAGTTTTGGCTTTGCGGACGGCCGCTTCCGCCGAAGCGCGATTGCAGCCTAGGTTCAGCAGCGCCGACATCACATCCTGCTCGATAACACTCAGGGCCGAGGCGGCGAGAGATGCCGGGACACCGGCGGCGGCCATGGCTGCAACACCTTCCAACTTGTCTTTTAGCTCCAGCACGATCCGCTCCGCCGTCTTTTTGCCGACGCCCGGGATGCGGACCAGTTGCTCGACGTGGCCGTTGCGGATGGCTGCCGTGAGGTCCGATGTAGCCATACCCGAAAGCACTTTGATCGCCAGCGTAGGCCCGATGCCGCTGACCGAGATCAGCTTCTCGAAGATGGTCTTCTCGTCGGAAGTAAGGAAGCCGAAAAGCGCGAGCGCGTCTTCACGAACATGGGTGTGAATGCGCAGCTTCACTTCCGAACCGGCCTCGGGAAGCGCGGAGAAGGTCGAGATTGGAATCACGACATCGTAGCCGACGCCACCGGTCTCAACGATGATTTGGTTGGGGTGCTTCTCGAGCAGCCTGCCGCGGAGGAAAGCGATCACTTGGGTACATTATAAGGTCAGTGCATGTCCTACGGACTGGCGTACAGTAGCTTACATGGCGCGACGCCGGTTCTTTGTCGATGCGGTGCACAGCGGCCACGCCCAAATCGTTGGGGAGCAAGCCCATCATCTGAGCCGGGTCCTGCGAGTTGCGATCGGGCAGAAATTCGAGATCTCGGACAACCAGACCGTCTACCTGGCGGAAGTGGAAAGCGCGCGAAAGGATCTGGTATCTTTCGCGATTGTCGAGCGGATCGAGGCGGGCGCGCCGGTGGTTCGGACGGCGCTGCTGGCGTCGCTCATCAAGTTCGAGCACTTCGAGTGGATGATTGAGAAGGCGACCGAGTTGGGGGTGGAACGGGTGATCCCGGTGGAAGCCGAGCGCAGCGAGAAGGGGCTGGCCGCCGCAGCCCTGAAGCGCACGGCCCGATGGAACCGCATCGCTCGGGAGGCCAGCGAGCAGTCGAGGCGGACGCGGTTGCCGATGATCGAGCGTGTAGTCAGTTTGCCCGACGCCTTGCGGGGTCAGGCCGATTATCGATTTGTGCTCGAGGAGGCAAGCGCTGCTCCGATCATGGCGATCGTGCCCGCCTCGCTCCGAGCTGAGGATCGAGTAGCGGTACTGGTGGGACCCGAAGGCGGGTGGACCGATAAAGAACGATCGGAAATTGCCGGTGCAGGTTGGACCGCTGTTTCGCTCGGCCCTCAAATTCTGCGCGCGGAGACGGCGGCGATTGCTGGATTGTCGATTATTAACGCGCTCTGGAACGCTAAATCCCCACGATAGCCGCGCTGACCGGCTTGGAGCCGACCGGGATCATCATGAACAGCGGACCTTTCTTCCAGCGCCGCTGCTCATTCACCGCGCGAGTGACGTTCGGTATACGGATTACCGCCATGTCGCCTGAAGCCTGGTTGAGCACCAGGGCATATTGATCGTCGGGAGTAATGGTGATATAGGAAGGCTCTGTTCCCACGGGCGTCACCGCGGCCACTCGTCTGGTTTCAATATCGAGGATGCTCACGTCCGCCGATTTGGGATTGGCAACGAAGAGGTAGCCGGGAGATGCGGACGCGGCCATCGCGCCCGGATTGTGGCCCGCGAGTACGGTTTCGCCAATCTGCGGTGTGTAGTAGGGATAGACGACCACGACCGCGTCCATCCCCTCGCCGGTCACGAACAGTTGCCCGTCGTCGGCATTGAAACAGAGGTGGTCTGGCCGAACGGCGAGCGGAAGGTTGACGATCAGGCGGCGCGTAGGCGTGTGGTACACCGAGAGCATCCGTTCGCTGACATTGGCGGCGATCAACTCGCGCGAGTCCTTTCTCTGCTGAAAGCGAACCAGCCCGATTTCGCCGGTGGTCCTAACCAGCGGGAAAGCCTGGCGTTGCGCGAGGTCGACAAAGCTGATGGCGTGCGCGGCCCCGTAGCTGATGGCGAGCAGCGAGCCGTCCGGAGAAGTGTCGAAATCCGTCGGATCGGCCGGAAGCGGGAGCTCCCAATCCAAACGCATCGGCTCGAAGGCGAGAGCCACCAGCTTGCGCGGTTCTCGGCACAGCACGTAGAGATTGCGGTGCGATGTCGAAAGCCGCATGGTAATAGCCGAACGGGCTACCTGCAGCTTATGCGCGAAGGTGAGGTTGCCGGAGCGAATCTCATGGACCGAGCCGTTTTCGGGCGTCAGGGCGTAAACGCGGGCGCGCTTTTCACGGGCGACAACGGCCGTCGGCGAGCCATCCACTGGAATGTGCCGGGCCACCGCGAAGACCTCGAGGTCGACGGCGGCGATCGCGCCACCGTCACTGTTAGCGATAAAGGCGTAGCCGGAAAAGCCCTTGGCCTTGGTGCGGGTGCAGGCTGTCAGGGCGCCGAGGCCTCCGAACACAATTGAGCGGCGAGTTAACACGCAACTTGATTCTCCCACGCGGGAGGTTTGGGAACGGCGAGACGGGCTGCGCTACTTGTCGGCGGGAGGCTTTTCCTCTTTGGGAAAATCCCGGATGTCTTTGGTGATTTTGTACTTCGGGTTGCGGAAGTTGTCATCCGACCATTCGCCTTGCTGGGAGGGCTGCAGGATCACATCGCACCCGATGCTGAGGGAAGTGAAGGTCATGACGAGCGTGGCTGCCAAAGTCCGCATATTGAGTCAATGTAGCACATAAGCGTGCATTTGATAGCCGATATGATGGGGCTCACTATGGCTGAAACTCTGGAGTGCCCAAGCTGCGGGGCTGAAACCGAGCCTGATGCGCGGAAGTGCGGCAAGTGCCAACGCTACCTGAAATCTGAACTTGAATGTCTGCGTTCGATTGGTGGCTGGTGGTGTCTTTCTTGGAGCGGTCGTATATATCGTAAGCCGGTCATTTGGCTGAGTAAATAAGCTCTCTTGTGTGCCGGGGGAGAAGCGCGGCAATTCCGGCGCCGACCACCGCGCCCGCCGCCCCGGCTCCCGCGCCCAGAGCGCCACGCGAGATGCAAGGTCCAAATTGGCCCTGATGACAGCCGCCCACGGCTGCGCCGATCGCGAACCCACCTCCAAATCCGATAACAGCGCCGACGGCGGCGCGTTTGCCGCGTGTCCATCCACCCGGGCGGTAGCGATCTATCTCGAGCACATCTTCTCTTCGCGCGGTTACGGTCCCGGCCGTGACCTGCCGCGGCGTCCAGTCCTGGAATGCGCCATCCACCGGGCCAGTTTTCAAGGACAGCCGAATGTTATCGCCCGGGTGCAACTGCGCGAGGGATTGCCAGTCGTGCCGATCCTCCGCCGTGGCCGCCGGCCCGAGCGCGCAGATGAGCACGAACGCCACAAATAAACGCACGGCGATCATGCCACTCGCCACTGGGCCAGAGTGGCTGGAGCTTGTCGCCGTTTCAGATCCGGTGTTATGGCCAGTTCCAACATCGCCACACCGTCCAGGCTGACCTCGTAATCTTCGACTTCGCGAGTAGAACCCGCCGGGCTGAAGTTCCACTGCTGGCGTACAATCTCTTTCGGCGGTCCGCCCTCGGCCGCTGACCATCGAACGCTGAATTCCTGGGTACGCTCGAGCTCGGGCTCCACAAAAAGAAGATGAATGCGCCGAAGGATGGTGGGTTGATCGAAGATTATACGGATCTGTTGCGCGCCGTTTTGAGAAGCGCGCCAGCCCGGGCCATCCGCCGAGCCGAAAACAGACTCGATCGGGAAGTTGGGTTCTTCCGACGTCACCTCAATGGTGGCAATTTGTTCGAGATCGAGCCAGCCTTGTGCTGGCGCCGATCGCCCGCTGATCCGGCCCGGACCCACGATTCTCTTCCGCATCCCTTCATTCTCCTTTAAGAGAAGCTGACCCGTGCCGTAGATAGGTTCGATGAAACAAATAAACCACCGTCTCCGTAACTATGGGACATGGGCCGTCTCATGCAGGATCTCATTGTATCCTTCCGGCGTCTGCGCAGCAGCCCTGGCTTTGCCGCCGCTGCAATTCTGACCCTGGCTCTTGGAATTGGTGCGAATACCACGATTTTCTCTCTGGTCAACGCCGTGGTCTTCCGTCCGTTTGGCGTGGAACGCCAAAATGAACTGGTTTTCTTCAACATGCGTAGCGCCAAGGCTGAGTATCCTACGCTCTCCTACCCCGATTACAAGGATTATCGCGACCGCAACACCGTCTTGAGCAGCCTCGCGATGTACCGTATCGCGCCCATGAGCATGAGCCGTGGAGGAGGAGAGAATTTTCGCCTGTGGGGATATGAAGTCACTGGGAATTACTTCGATATGCTGGGCGTCCATGCTTTCCGAGGACGCGTGCTGCATCCCGAGGACGACGTCAAACGCGGGGGACATCCTCTGGCCGTCATCAGCTACAACTGCTGGCAGCGGCGTTTTGCCGGCGACCCCAATATCGCCGGAAAGAAAGTGAAGGTGAACGGGCTAGATTTCACGATCCTGGGCGTAACGCCCGCGGGATTCATTGGCACGGAGCTAATCTACACCCCCGAAATCTGGGTTCCGGTCACGATGGTGCATCAGATTGAGGGGAACGATTGGATCGACAATCGCCGCAATGGAAACGGATTCGTCATTGGCCGCCTGAAGCCGGGTGTTTCGATGAAGAGCGCTGAAGCGGCAATCAATTCGATCACTGCACAACTGGGTCGCGAGTATCCGGACGCTGACGCCGGCGTTTCCATCGTGCTCTCGCCGCCGGGAATGGCCGGAACTTACCTGCGCGGAGCCATCACCGGATTCTCCGCGGTGCTAATGGTTGTCGCCGGGATGGTTTTGTTGATCGCTTGCGTCAATCTGGCGAGTCTGCTGCTTGCCCGCGCGTTGGACCGGAGAAAAGATACAGCCATCCGGCTAGCGTTAGGGGCGGGTCGCGGCCATCTGATCCGCCAGCTTCTTACCGAAAACCTGGTACTTTCGATCGCGGGCGGCACAGCCGGTATTGTGCTCGCGTTCTGGCTCATCAATCTGGTCAACGCCTGGACTCCGCCCCTTGATGTCCCGGTGATTCCTCACGTCGTGATGGATATGCGCGTGCTGCTGTTTGCCGCCGCCGTTTCGCTCTTCACCGGGCTAGTGTTCGGATTGGCGCCGGCCCTGCAATCCGCCCGCGTGGGCTTGGCCGGAGCGATGAGGAACGACGCGCCTTCGGAAAAACTTCGCCGGGTGAACCTGCGCGATATTCTCGTCACCAGCCAAATTGCGCTATCGGTGGTGCTGCTGATCGGAAGCGTCCTGGTGGTGCGCAGTTTGCAGCACGCGCTCAGCTTGCATCTTGGGTTCGAGCCCCGCCACGCCGCCGCCCTCTCCTTCGATCTCGGTTTGCAGGGCTACAACGAAGAGCGGGGCCGAGAATTTCAGCGGCGCCTGCTGGATAAAGTCCGTTCAATGCCGGGAATCGAGGCGGCCGGAATGATCGACGGATTGCCTCTCACCCTGAATATCTCCAATAGCACGATCTTTCTGGAAGGCAAGCCTGTGCCCCGCCCGGGGGACGCCCCCATGGCAAATATGTACGAGATCACTCCCGGTTACCTGCGGGCGATGCAGACCCGCCTGGTCGCCGGCCGCGATCTGGATCAGCGCGACAGTAAAGACACTCCACTCGTGGTGCTGGTGAACGAGGCGTTCGCGAGACAACTTCTGCGGGGTGAGAATGCAGTGGGCAGGCGGTTCCGCTACGGCACCACCGGGAAATGGAGGCTCATCGCGGGTGTGGTGGAGGACGGAAAATACCGCTCTCTGGGCGAAACGCCGTCGCCCACCGTTTTCGAAGACATGGAGCAAGATTGGCACAGCAATGTCACGCTGGTGGCGCGCTCGCCTCTTCCCGAAGCGGAAACCGTCCGCCTGCTGCGGCGCGCGGTGGCCGAGCTCGATCCGTCGCTGACCATCTACGACGCCGGCAGTCTGACCAGTGAACTGGCACTGGCTCTGTTTCCGGCCCGGCTGGTGGCGGTGGTGCTCGCGTCGTTTGGCTTACTCGCCGCGGTGCTGGCAGCGACCGGCGTCTACGGAATCATGGCGTACGCGGTGTCGCGGAGGACGCGCGAGATCGGCATCCGCATGGCCCTGGGCGCGGCGCCTTCGCAAGTCCTGCGCGTGGTGCTGAACCGGACGGCTGTGCTGGTAGTGCTGGGCACCGCGGCCGGCTTGGCAATTGCACTGGCAGCCGGCCAATTTTTCGGTCAGATTCTCTACGGCGTGAGCGCGCGCGACCCATTGACCTACATCTGTGCGATCGTGCTCATGGCAGCCGTGGCGTTGGTCGCCTGCTGGGTTCCCGCCCGCCGCGCTATTCGCGTGGACCCGCTGACAGCCCTGCGCACCGAGTGAGGAGGACTACTTTAGTCCGAAAGCGTAGATCTTTCCGTCCCAGGTCGCGACGTATACTTTTCCAGCCGCCACCACCGGCTCGGTGAAGTGTGTCCAACTGGGGATCGTTTCTTTGCTCGAGTACAACTCTTTGCCATTCGCTGCATCGAATGCATAGAGCACTTCGTTAGTGACCGGAGTACTTCGGAATTTAGCGGTGGCACCCCTGCCCTGCAGCGTGTTCTCTCCAGTCTGAATGGCGTAGACAACTCCGTTCGCTACGACAGGAGGGTCGGGCACATGCATGTCGCGCGATCTCCAGGTGGGAACCACGTTCACTTTGCCGTTCTCCAGGACGACTTCAAATGCCATGATACTGCCACGCTCGGCGTCACCATAAGTGAACTTGAAACTTGGCGCCGCTTTAGCGGGAGGGCCCCACATAGGCATTAGAATCCAGCGCCTGCCCTCAGGATCTTCCCAGCTCGCCATTGCGCCCCAGACACCCCGGCCGGCCAAAAGCACCTCATCGTTGCCCCAGGGGGATGACCGATACAACGGCGTGTGATGATCCGCACCGCCCAGATTGTTAGCGTCCAGAAGATAAAGCACGGATTGCTTCGCGGCAGAGGCAACCAGCGTGAATTGCTTGAACGGAAAAATCACCGGGCCAGCCGCGCCCAAATCCAGGTCTTTGCTGTTCAAGTACTCCCAGTCGGAGGGTGTGAATGAATCCAGTAACTGGAGGGTCTTGGGATTGAGAGCCATCACCGTATTACCGAACTTGCCCGCCGCCGGATCGTACACGCCATCCGCGGTTTGAGCGTAGATGCCTTTGGGTCCACGGACCATGCCCCCGCGTCCCCACGCGCCCGCTTGCCTGGCCGTGCTGGTATAAAACTCGACGCGCCTGCCTGGGTCTTTTAAGTCCACCGCGGTGAAATGCGCAGCGGCGGCGCCACAACCTCGTCCGAGAGGAGTGTAAATGACGTTATCGATCAGGTTGAGGCTCCAGTTGCGCGCGTGCGGTGTAGTGAAGTCCGTCGGCGGCAGCCGGTCCTCTCCGTTTGTAATACTTAGACCGCGTAACTTTCCATCGGTGGTGTTGAGATAAATGATCCCCGAATCCTTGTCGATAACGGGCGTGGCGTTTTGAGTGTTGGAACAAAGCCACGTCGCGGTCATTTTCGGTTCGAGTGTATTCGGGAACCTGCGTTGCCAGCTAACCTTGCCAGTGTTGGCGTCGATGGCATAAACGGTATCGTCGCTGCCAACTGTAAATACCAACGTCTTGGCGCCCTGCGGTGTATTGGCGTTGACAACCAGAGGCGCGGTCAGCGTCGAGAGCACCGTTTCGTTCGGCTGCGTGCCTAACTGAGCCACCCATTTCAGTTCGAGCCGGGAAACATTGTCTTTGGAAAGCGTGGTCTCGGATTTGTTCCAGCCAGTTCGTTCCTGATCGTGGCCCCAGGTGAGCCAATCGCTTTGAGCGGACGCGAAACCTGTAAGCGAGGGAAGAAGCGCAGCGCTGAGGTAGAAACCTCGTCTCATTAGGGCTCAACCACGCCGTGTGGAATCTCGATGTCTTTGACTTGGAACACTACTTTCTTGGCCGCAGCATCGATCACATGTACGTCATCGCCTCCGGCGTTGGTTTGGTAAATACGCACGGACGCAGCCGTCAACGGTAGCGCCAGCAAGGCGGACAGCGGGAGCCATTGTTTCCTAATAGTACGGATCATGCTTCGAGATTCCTTCAAAAATCAGATGCCACGGGATCCGGCACGAGTTTGGGAACCGGCTGAGCGCGATGGCACGTGAAGCAGGTCACTCGGGCCGTCGTGTTAATTTGCTTGTTCATGTTGATCATCCGGCGCGCCATCTCTTTCATTGGGTTGGTGTCGGCCGAAAAATCACGCGCGTGGCAGAAGTTACAATCTACTCCGAGCGACACGTCAAAACCATACATGGCGTGCCCCACTTGGCCCGGCTCGAGAACCTTCAGATTGCTATAAGCCGGCGCCTTCGCCTGTTTGACCCAATCGGCCAGCACCTGCCAGTCCGGATCATCCTTAGACTCGAATTGGCGCCCGCCACCATGAAAAATATCTCCGCCCGCCAACGGTGACAGGGGATGCATCAGAAGAACGCTCGAGGCCGGATCTCCGGGAGCGATGAGGCGCAGGGTTTGCTGATAGTTTTGACGGGACTGCTCATCGGTCCACGTCGCCGTCCCATGAGCCAACGGCTGCAGGCCAAAGCCACCGGGCGCGCCCCCTTCTCCGTGACAGACGACGCAACGCCCATGGCCGGCGCGCTTCTTCAAGAAAATCGGCTGCACGCGCGTTTTGAAGTATTCGAAGTCAGCCGTGTCAGTTGACTGCGCCAATGCAAATGGCATTGTTTCCAGAACGATTGCTGCGGTTATGAACCGTATCAGGGTCATCGAAGCTCCGCCTTTGAGGTGAATGTCCGGCACTTGTGCATTCTACTATACCTCTGAGACATTGGGAGCGCGCAAAAGTCTGTCGTGGCTATTGAACGGATGTAGGACTCGAGCTGTATGCGCCCACTCCAGTGCGGACAAACTGACCCTCGCCGCTGGCTGGCTTCATGGGCCCGGAAAGTCCGTCCATCAATCCGAAACCCCGAATCAGAAGAGACGTCAGCCAAACATTTTCGAGCGCCTGAACATATTCAGCTTCGAGCTGAAACAGAGTTCGCTGCGAGATCAACACCTGCGGATACGCACCGGCCATCTGTTGGTAGCTCCTTTGGTACAGATGGTAAGCTTGTTCGGCCCGCGGCAGCATCTCCGTCTTGTATTGGTGGGCGAGGAGCCGCGCCGAATCGTAATCTCTGAACATGCTCGCCAAGTCGCGCTGCATACGCAGTTTGACCCGGGTCAGTTCCTGTTTGGCGCTCTCGATCTGGCCCTTCGCAGCAGCGATGTTGCCCTGATTGCGGTCGAAAATCGGCAACTGAACCCCAACCTGTGCCCCACCCTGCAATCCAGTAGGCTTTCGTGTTGTGTCCAGCGGTTCATAACTCTGGACCAATATGCCGGTCAGTTGTAGATCGGGAATTGGCGCTTTCCTCGCTTGGGCCAAGGAGGCCTCCGCGCGCTCGACGGTTTGCTGGGCGAGCTTTACTTCGGGGCTCTCTCGCATCGTGGTGGCCACCCATTCTTCGAAGTTTAGATCAGGGATGGCGTCTAAGTCACCCTCCAAGCGCGCTGGCGCCAGATCCGGTTTTCCAATTACGGCGGCTAGCACTCTCCACGCTGACTGGAGATTCTGCTGGGCTACGCGCAAGCCAATGTTGGCCTGCTGTTGCTCCACCTCGGCCTGAAGAATATCGGGCCGGTCGGCTTGGCCGACGTTGCCGAGCTGACGAGAAGTCTGTGTTACATCCGCCGCCAGTTGCGCCAAACTCTGCCTCACCATTACCAACCTCTGCGCGGCGAGGACCCCGTAGAACAACGTCCGAACATTATTCTGAATACGCAGGCGCTGAATCTGTCCACTGGTCTCGACTTCGGTCGCTTCGAGTTCGGCGACTCGACGCGCGGCGTGCAGCTTACCTCCCATCACGATCGTCTGGCTGACAAAGCCGCCCTGTTTACCACCTCCTAAATAACCGCCCCGAATTTCATCGCCGTAATACCCGATGGTAGGATTTGGATAATAACTAGCCTGTTGGGCGATTCCAGCGGCAACACGCAAGTTGGCTTGCGCCTGAGCTACGGTCGGGTTATTCGCCAACGCCATCTGCTCCAACTCGTCCAATCGCATGCTACGTTGATTGCCCGCGCCGGGATTTTCCGCGCCGGGTGTTACAGCGTTGCCGGGCGGAACGACCTGGACGTCGCGCAAGATGAAATCGCCCTCGTTGACCGTGGCTGTGATCTGGTCTCCGACTTTCACGCGATTAAACACCGCTTCGTTATCGACACCGTATCCCATCGTCATCTCGCCCATGCCGCCTTGGATGGGTTCGCTATGAACGGTGAGCCGTTTCGCGTCCCTGTCGATGCTCTCGACCTTCCCTCGGAATGTGTACGATTTCTTCTGGATTTCTTGTGCACAGGCCGGGGAGAAGAGCAGGGAAAACAGTATTGCCGAAACAGCGAGTCCTTTGCCGGGCCGGGTGGACTGATACGCCATGCCAATTTGTTTCACTTGGGGCCTTCCTCTTGTGTTTGTTGCGCTCGCTGTTTGGCTTTCAAGTCCATGATCTTTTCGTATTGCTCCGGAGGCAGGACACGCACCAGGGTCATCATGCCTCCCACAAATCCGCTCCAACCCGGGGGCAAGCCATACGTCTCAGGTTTGTCGACCTCTTTGTCCATCGCCATCATCGGACTCTCCATAAATGCGTCCTGCGGGAACAGGGGCACTTGATTCGCGTTCTTCGGCAATTCAGGCATGCTCATTCCGGGCATGGCGCCGTGATCCATCCCGGCCATTTTTGAATGATCCATTCCGGGCATCCCAGCCATGGCTTTACCGGCCTCGCTCTGTGACAAGGGACCGTTGGAACGCGCCATATCTGTCACGGATCCAACTCCGAGACCACGGCCGAGGCTGGGGGCCTTGTTGTCCGCGGTGGCATTACCTTCACGCAGCATGCCCATGGCCTCTTCCATGCTTGCCCCTGCCTGCATCCCTTGCCCCGCTCGCGTCATAGGGCCGACGTTCGAGGCCATCTGGTTCATCATGTGGTGCGGCAGATGGCAGTGAAACATCCAGTCGCCATTGCGATCGGCGACAAACTCGATGTCGCGCGCCTGCGCCACACCGACCAATGTCGTGTTTCCGCGGTGCCAAAGCGTATCAGGCTGCCTGGCTCCCTCGCGTCCCGTC
>Ga0210406_10005625_pt1 | contig 13086 bp, 21 predicted proteins | sample IncBWC30MmetaG_FD_155454 | JGI IMG/M metagenome (GOLD analysis project Ga0210406, IMG submission 155454) | Forest soil microbial communities from Barre Woods Harvard Forest LTER site, Petersham, Massachusetts, United States - Inc-BW-C-30-M | ecosystem: Environmental > Terrestrial > Soil >...
AAGCGGTATGAGGAGTTAAAGGCTAAATTGATGCCTCCTGCTCCTGAACTTGATGAAAAGGATATCACAATCGCACATGCGCGATATGCGATGAATTCGCTAATCTGGAATTATATGTATGATATGATTATCTATCTTAAGTGGTTAGAGAATCCAGAGGACGATGAAGTTCGTGGTTGGATCAAAATCCGAGACGAAAATAGAACGAAAGTTGATGCAATACAATCCGCGAATATTTTGTGGAAAAAGATTCATGACTTAGATGATAATCATGAAGATTGGGATCGTATTGAGCCGAAATTCAGAGAACATATTTTGGGCTCTCTTTCTGACATGCATGGTGGTGATTGTACTGCTGTTGCTTGCTCTTGTATGCGCTGTCATGCTGAGGAAACATTTAAAGTTCCTTATACAGCAAATTGGAGCAAGGGTGAGGGTTATAAAATAGAACAAGAATTTCTCAATTTGAAAAAGAGATTAGGTAAATGATATTATATCAATTTTGTATTGTTCTTAGTCAATGGTTTTTACAAATGGGATGGATATTAATTCTAATGCCTATAGGTGCTGCTATTTTAGGTAGAGGAATTGGTATCCTGTTAGATAAATATGTTAAATAAGTGATATGGAAGGTTAACTAGCTGGGAGCTAGGACAGACTGCTAATCTGTTCGTGTATCGATGATGCATCCGGGTCGGGACCGGGACCTTCCTCCAGAATTAATGAATGCGTGCCCGAGTGGTTTAAGGGGACAGACTGCAAACCTGTTAAATGAGCTAAGCTCAATCGTCAGTTCGAATCTGACCGCATTCTCCAAATATCATAGTAAAATTCTTCTTAAGTTTGGTTTAAATATATTTGCAATTAAAGGTTAATTGCACTATAATTTCAACACTGAGGAGAAAGTCATGTTAAATTTGTGGAACACAGTAGTAAATTGGTTTAAAGGTTTGTTCGGCAAAACAGTAACTGAAGTAAAAGCAGATGTAGCCGAAGTAAAGACTGACGTAACTAATATTACAAAGAAGTAAATCGCTTCACAAGGGGCAGAATCTGCCCCTTTCTCTCAAAATCTAAATTAAAGGAAAATATCATGAAATACGCTAAGTATATCGTTGCTGTATTGGCTATTGCATTGGTTGCTGCTTGTTCAAGCACACCAGTAAAGTCAATCAGTGGAAATTGCAATGATGGCAATTACCCACAATGCGTTCAAGGACTATAATCACACATGAGTGATAAAGACGACAAGAAGGATTTGAAAATTGAATTTGCTCCAGGTTGTCTCGAACAGCTTGAAGATGAAATGAGTCCAGAAGACCTTCAAGAATTCATGGATAAAATCAAATCTGCTATTGAGGATGGTTCATTTTTTGCTGATGCAGTAGAAATCAATATGGATGAACTTGAAGAAACTGATCCAGAATTATATGAAACATTAATGTCTGTATCAGATCAAGAATCAGAAGATAATACACCAACAATTAAACCCACATTACATTAATGAGACTCAACTGGTTTCGGAACATATCAGATTTAGTGCATTTTATATTGCTATTATGTTCCGCTGCGGGAATGCTTTTTCTTTTTATTGCTGGTGGTTTGATTTCATATATTAAACCTTTTAGAAAAATTGGTGGTTGGTTGCAGGATAAATCTGGCGTGCTATGAAGGCACTCTAACTTTAATTTAAATAGGATAAAACAATGTCACGACGAAACGTAAGTTATGGTTATGATGATGAAGATATGGCTTCTATTGAAACCATTGACAGTCGTAAGAACAAAGAAGCAGCAACAGCAGATAAAATCTCAATGTGGGCACGCAATGGTAAGGATTTCTATCCAAGCTATCCAGGAGTTTCTGGTGTCCCTGCAGGTCAGTATCAAATCAAGTATCGTAATGGTATCGGATTCTATTTGGAGCGTTCCAAGCTTGAAATGGATGAACTGTTCATTCTTGATGACAGCGTAACAAATGATATCCTTTCAGCAATGCGCACCTTCTGGGCAAGCGAAGAAAAGTATCGCAATTTCGGCTTCTTGTGGAAGCGTGGTGTTTTGATGTATGGTCCCCCAGGAACTGGTAAGACTTCTGCTGTGCAAATTCTTGCTGCTGAAGTTGAGAAGCTAGGTGGTATTTCTCTTTACATGAATGATCCACAGATGTTTGATGGATTGAAGGTTCTTCGTGAAATTGAACCGAAGCGCCCAATTGTTGCAATTCTAGAAGATATCGATAGTTTGATCGATATGTATGGTGAAAGCGACATTCTTAGTTTGCTTGATGGTGAAATGCAACTTGACAACATCGTATTTGTTGCAACAACCAACTACATCAATAAGTTGCCTGGACGTATTAAGAATCGTCCAAGTCGTTTCGACATGATTCGCAAGATTGGTTTCCCAAACGAAGCAAATCGTGCAAAATATCTTATGCACAAGGATCCAAGTCGCTTCAAGGGTAATGAAGTTGAACTTGCTGAATGGGTTAAGGAAACTGAAGGTTTCCCACTTGCACACATTAAGGAACTTATTATCAGCGTAGAATGTCTTGACGTTCCATTTAAGACTGCTGTTAAGCGTCTCCAAGCGCTTATCAAGTCTGAAGCTGAAGACAATATGGATCTTATCGAAGAAACTTTCGATCATGCAGATGATGTTAGTGCTGCAATAAAGAGCGCAAGCACTGCGCTTGGTTATGGTGGCCAAGTTAAAGGTCGATAATTTGTAATATTAGAGTGTTGTATTTTTACAACACTCTAATCAAAAATTACTTGCGTTTTTCTAAAATTATAGTATAATTAGGTTAGTAGTAACCTTCTCTAACTTACTTAAAGGATAATATCATGAAGTCTCTTACCGTTTTGATTCTCGCTGTTTCCGCACTAGTCTCCGCTTCTGCATTTGCTGATGCTGGTGATCGTGTTGATCAAGTATTCCCACAAACTCCAAGCGTTGTATCTGCTCCTGCAAGCACACCTGTTGCAGAAAGTGATTCTAATTTGCCTGCTTCATTTGTGAATGTGTATTTCGGCGGACAGTAATAAGTCAGGTTGTTAAAAAACAGAAGGCACCCGTAAGTGCCTTCTTTTATTTGTGATAGCAAAATGAATCGACTTGAAAAAGTATTAGCGAGCATTTGGATATTTACTTGTCTTGTGCAAGCATTTTTATATGATCCATTGGTATTTCTTTATCTAAGCAATATAGACAAATATTTCTTTGGCCCCACTACGATTGATAATCTTCTTAAAATTGACGTAGTTAATTTATACATATTTTTTGCACCGATGTTGATTTGTGCAATTGGATTCGGATTTTATGGTCTTTACAAACTTATTCAAAAGAAAGCCTAAGCAAGATAAGTCTTGCAAAAATTGCAAATATTATCAGCCTGATAATTGGTCTGACAATTTGAAGAAATTAGCTCCGAATATTGATTGGGAAGCTGATTGCGATAGACATAGATTTGCAAAATGCACACATCCATTAGCAAGATATCATTACGCTAACATTGAGCGTAATACTAATTGGATTGATGCAAGGGTTTTAGGAACTTGCAGTAACAGTGGGCGGCGTTTTGAGCCAAATATCGAAGGATTAGCTACCATTCTGAGGCAAAAATGAATTTCAATCCGTATGTCATTCTGTATGATATGCAACGAGCTTCAGTTAATTATTGGAAAAAATTTGGTCTAGATTATTCTGAATCACTAAACGAAATTTGGTCGTATCCGTTGTGGGAATGGTATTTTGAGGAATACACAAAACCTGGAGGATGTCTTGAAGGATACCAATTTGTCTGCGGATGTTAAATTTGCTTTATCTAAATTTAATGTGAATGATATAGTCAAATGGACTAGCAGGGGCCCTGACAGGATGGCAGTAGGTATAATTACTGAAATCGATGATTATGAAGTAGCAGTTGATTGGTTTATCATGCATGGATCAGTATGTGAAAATAAATTATTAACTTATTGCTACGAACATTATGGAGACTTTAGTGTCAATACTTTTTGGCTTTTTAAATGTGAAATAATTACAGAATGCGATAAACTAGCACTCTTATTAAAACTATCATGATAAAATTAAAAACATTAAAAGTGGATGACATACTCCATTGGTCTCTTGAGGGTGACCATATGTTAGGTAAGGTTGTAGATGTAGCTGACAATTCTGTAAAAATTATTTGGTATTACGATTCTGATGATAGCGCTGAATCTCAGCAGTCATTGGGAGAACCGCATACGGTTGATATTCGCAGTAATCATGGATGGATGTCATATACTGATATAATTACTGAAGAAGAAAATTTAATATTTTTATTAAGTCACAAATGATGACACCTTATAAATTATTAGCACCAGTAATACACCTCAGCAATAAAGCTAAAGCATTAGACCCAACGGTTGTCCCAGAAGACCTCTACGTTACGGTCGAACAATATTTAGGAGATAAGGTCTATTACTTCATATACAATTCAAATTTTAGTTGTATCAAATGCACTGCTCCGGTGCATTGCGAGGATGGCAAATATTCGTCATTTATAAAAACAATAGAGAAATTTTGTGAAAAGCATAACCTAGATTATGAAATTGAAATGGAAGAATTTTCTCGATATACTTTTATTTCTCACTTAAGATCATAGTAAAGGATTACTAACTAATTACACCAAAAGGCACAGAAATGTGCCTTTTTTATTGCATTAAAAATTTGGAGAGCGTAAAATTTGCTTTGTAAATACATAATAGGAAGCGCATAACTAGGAGTGTTAATGAGCAAACTTTTTCAACAATTTTCCAGTGACTATCAAACAGCATCTAAAGAATCAATGACGCTTAAAACATATCTGGATTTATGTAGGACAGATAAGATGGCTTATGCAACTGCGTCAGAGCGTATGTTGAAAGCAATCGGAGAACCAGAAGTAGTTAATACTTCTTCTGATCAAAGATTAAGTAGAATCCATATGAACAAGACTATCAAAGTCTATCCTACGTTCAAAGAATTCTACGGAATGGAAGACACAATCGAAAGAATCGTCGGTTATTTCCGCCATTCAGCACAAGGTTTAGAAGAAAAGAAACAAGTTTTATATTTGCTTGGACCTGTTGGTTCAGCAAAATCGTCTTTAGCAGAAAAGCTAAAAGAATTGATAGAGGTATATCCTATCTATGTTCTAGCTTTTGAAGGAGAAGATGGCGAGTTAGAGGTGAGCCCACTATTTGAAAGTCCATTGGGCTTGTTCAAACAAACATTGTCTGAAGCAATGTTTGATGAATATGGTATTGACAAGCGCTATTTGACTGGCATTGCAAGTCCATGGGCAATCAAACGTTTAGATTCAGTCAATGGTGATTTGAGTAGATTCGGTGTAGTAAAAATGAAACCGTCTAAACTTCGCCAGATTGGTGTCATGAAAACTGAACCTGGTGACGAAAACAATCAAGACATTTCATCATTGGTCGGCAAGGTAGATATTCGTAAGCTAGAATACTACAGTCAAAATGATCCAGACGCATATAGCTTTAGTGGTTCGTTAAATAGAACAACTCAAGGTATGATGGAATTCGTTGAAATGTTCAAGAGTCCGATTAAGTGTTTGCATCCTTTGCTAACTGCAACACAAGAAGGCAACTATGTTGGAACTGAAGCAATTTCTGCTATTCCGTTTCAGGGTATTATTCTTGCCCACTCGAATGAAAGTGAATGGAAAACATTCAGAAACAATAAGAATAACGAAGCATTCTTAGATCGTATTTGTATTGTTAAAGTTCCATATTGCAATCGTATCAATGAAGAAATCGAAATTTATAAGAAAATGCTTGCATCAAGTGCATTAACTTCATCGTCACTTGCACCACAAACATTGAAGATATTAGCTGAAGTAGTAGTTCAAACTCGATTGAAAGTTCATGAAAACAGCAATTTGTATTCAAAAATGCGTGTATATAACGGTGAAAATATTAAAGATATCGATCCGCATGCAAAGACAATGCAAGAATATAAAGATGTTGCAGGTGTAGATGAATGTATGGTTGGGCTATCAACTCGATTTGCATTCAAGATTCTATCAAAAACTTTCAATTTTGATCCAAGTGAAATTGCAGCAGATCCAGTTCATTTAATGTATGTTCTAGAAACAGAAATTAAACGAGAACAACTTGACGAAGAATTAGAAAAAACATATCTAACATTCATCAAAGAGGGATCTAAGCGTTATGCTGATTTCATTGGTAAGGAAATTCAAAAAGCATATCTAGAAAGTTACGGGTCATTCGGACAAAGCATGTTTGATCGATATGTTGATTATGCTGATAGCTGGATTTCTGATTCAGAATTTAAGGATCCAGACACAGGATTATTGTTGAATCGCCAATCAATGAACGAAGAATTAGAAAAGATTGAAAAGCCAATGGGTATTGCTAATCCAAAAGACTTCCGTGGTGAGGTGGTTAATTTCTGCCTGCGCTATCGTGCTTCTCATGGTGGAAAGAATCCGGGTTGGACGAGTTACGAAAAGTTGCGCGAAGTTATTGAAAAGCGCATGTTTAGTCAATTGGAAGAAATGTTACCAGTAATCTCATTTGATTCTAAGAAAGATAAAGAAACAGATAAGAAACATCATGATTTTGTAGAACGTATGAAAGCAAATGGATATTCAGAAAAGCAAACTCGCAGACTTTGTGATTGGTATACTCGCGCGGTAAAGAGCTAAGTTTTTCTAGAAGTAAATAGTAGTGAGGGGGATATTTTTATCCCCCACTTATTATATAGAGATTATTAATGCCAAATATTATTGACCGCCGCTCAAATCCTAAGGATAATTCTCTGTCAAACAGACAAAGATTCTTAGAAAGAGCAAGAGGCACAGTCAAAAAAGCGGTGCAAGATGCAGTAACTAAGGGGACAATTAAAGACCTAGAAAATGGTAAAATAAATGTTCCAGTTAAAGGTATAGATGAGCCTACATTTGGTCATGATTTTAAGACTGGCAATAAAAAGTATGTTCATCCTGGTAATAAAGAATATGTAGAAGGCGACAAGATCAAGAAACCACCCGGTGGTGGAGGTAAGGGTCAAGGAAATGAAGCTGGCGACAGTGGTGAAGGAGAAGATGATTTTACTTTCACTTTGACTAAAGAAGAATTTTTAGATTTCTTTTTTGAAGACCTTGAACTACCTGATCTTATCAAGAAACAAATCAATGAATTAAAGAAAGAAGCACCTCAACGTGCTGGTTACACAAATGTAGGGAACCCCTCTCTACTAGATATCAAAGCAACATCAAAACAATCTCTCGCAAGACGCATTGCGTTGAGAAGACCCCATAAAGACGAAATAGAAGAATTAGAAAAACAGATAGATGACATGACATGGAATAGTTCAGAAGAAAATCCATGTGATATCAAACTTCTTCAAGAATTAATAATACAACTTGAAAAATTAAAAAAGAAAACTAAAACTATCCCGTGGATCGATCCTGTTGATACACGTTATAAGCTATTTGTTCAACAACCAAAACCAATTAGCAAAGCAGTTATGTTTTGCTTGATGGATGTATCAGGTTCCATGGGTGAAAGAGAAAAACTAATAGCGAAAAAATTCTTCATGTTGTTAAGCATTCTTCTTCATAGAAAATATGAGAATGTCGAAATTGTATTCGTTCGTCATCATACTGAAGCAGAAGAATGCAATGAAGATGATTTCTTTCATAAGAAAGAAAATGGTGGAACTAAAGTAAGCAGTGGTTTGAAACTTATTAATGAAATTATTAAGGCTCGTTATCCGCTAGACCAATGGAACATTTATGTGTGTCAAGCGTCTGATGGCGATAACTTTGGCGATGACTATGTTCCCACTAAAAAAGAAATAGAAGATATGCTTCCTAAGCTGCAATATTTTGCTTACTTAGATATTCCCAATTCTTGGGCAAATACGATGGGCGGAAGTTCTAGCGATCTTTGGTCGATATACAAAGATATCAAAGAGAAATATCCAAATATGGAAATGACTAAAGCGGCACATCAAAATGATATTTGGAAAGTATTTAAAGATTTGTTTTCTAAGAAGGAAACTGCATAATGGCTAAGAAGCAAAAACCGATGTTCTCAGGAAGTGAATGGACTTTTGAACTTATCAATCGTGCATATAAAGAATGTGAAGAAATTGCTCATGAAGAATTGAAACTTGATTTGTATCCTAATCAAGTTGAAATTATTAGCTCAGATCAAATGCTTGAATTATATTCTTCTGTCGGTATGCCAGTGAATTATCAACATTGGTCATTTGGTAAGAGTTTCCTTCGTGATGAATTTAACTATCGAAAGGGTCTAAGCGGTTTAGCATATGAAATTATTGTCAATACTGATCCGTGTATTTCTTACTTAATGGAAGAAAATTCAATGACTATGCAAACACTAGTTATTGCCCATGCAGCAATGGGACACAATTCTTTCTTTAAAAATAACTACATGTTCAAACAATGGACAAACGCTGATAGCATTGTCGATTATTTGATATTTGCTAGAGATTATATTCTAGAATGTGAATCACGATATGGACGACAAGCTGTTGAAGAAATGTTAGATAGCTGCCATGCATTGTCCAGACATGGCGTAGATAGATATGCTCGGTCTGCCCCATTGGGTAAAGAGGTTGCTAGAAAGAAACAAGCAAATAGAGAAGAACAATTACGAAAAGAAGAAAATGATCTATGGCGCACCCTTCCAACTAAAAATAAAGAAGTAGAAGATCATCCTTCAACGTTCCCTTCAGAACCAGAAGAAAATATTCTTTACTTCATCGAAAAATACAGCCCAAATCTTGAAAATTGGCAACGAGAGATTGTGCGTATTGTTCGCAAAATTGCTCAATATTTCTATCCTCAACTTCAAACTCAAATTTGTAATGAGGGGTGGGCATCATTTACCCATCATTATATTATGACTCGCTTAGAAGAAAAGGGGTTATTGACTGGTGGCCAATATTTAGAATTTTTACAAAGTCACACCAATGTTGTCGCTCAAAGAACATTTGATCAAAAATATTATAGTGGTTTCAATCCATATTGGTTAGGTTTTAGTATGTTCAGCGATATGAAACGTATTGCACAAACACCAACCAAAGAGGATGAAGAATGGTTTCCAGACATTGCAGGACAAAATTGGGTTGATGTTCTACATGACGGAATGAAAAATTATCGTGACGAAAGTTTCATTCGCCAATTCTTGAGTCCAAAGATGATTCGAGAAAATAGATTATTTTTGATTGATGACAAACAAACATCTGATACATATGGAATTGAAAACATCCATAATGAATCAGGATATCGTGCTGTTCGCAGTGCATTAGCTGAACAGAATGCATATCACCATAAGTTTCCTGAGATTCAAGTTGTTGATGCAAATATGCGGGGAGATAGAAAGTTATCCCTAGCACATTATGTATATGATGGAATTTTGCTCAATGAAGGAACTAATAGTGTATTGAAGCATTTACGATCACTGTGGGGATATCCAGTCACATTGTATTGCATTGACGCAAATGATCATAAGAAGATTTTAAAGACTTATGAATTAGTATGAAAAAAGCGCTCCCAGGGAGCGCTTTTTTATAATACCCAAGGATCAACTATCACAGGAGTTGTATCTGCCCGCATCATGATATTGTTCTCATGAACGTCGAAATACCAATGGTGCTTTTTTCCTATACTATAGAGAGTATGTAATAGTTTATAAAAATCTTTTATTTGTTGCAATTGCTCTGGATCATTAAACATTGATGCAGTCTTTTTAAAATGGTCCACTTTCTTGAAGGATGCAAACTCATTAACTTCTTTCATCCATTTTTCAAATGATTCATCATATTCTACAGCATCAACTAAACTCTGTGTTAATTGGGATGTAAATCTGGGATTCTTATATAATTTTTCCTGCCTAAATTGAATATAGTTGTCACCCTCGAATTTGAATTGTTCTATGCCGTAAAATTTTGGTAGGTATGGATTGCTTGCATTTTCTTCACAAAATTTGGCCCAAATATAAAACATTTGTTGATCAATTGACAAGCCCCTTTCACTTCTTCCTGTACCAAATATCTTAAGAACATATCCAGTATTAGGTTCTTCCCAGGCTTGCTGATCTGCACCCTGACCCAATTTTTTATAACCCAACTTTTTAAGATGGCTATCAATATCTGATGAGATATATGATTCTGTAATTTCTTTAGTTTTCATTAACTATTTCCCCAACCTGCAAACCATGGATCGATAATGACTGGCGTTCCATCTTGCCTCATCATTACATTATCTGAATGAATATCGGACGTCCAACCCTTTTTATCAGCAATCTTATTTAATGCCATAATAGTTTTATAAAATTTCTTCATCCATGTAACGTTTTGATCATCGTCCAATGCCCTATATGATAGTGGATACCATTCTGCATTATTCTTAACTTGTTTAACAAATTCCTTAAAGGACTTATTTTTATCAGCAGATTCAACCATGTCTTGAGTAATTTCCATCAAGTTAAGTTTTGTTTTTACTAGCTTTTCTTGTCTGAATTGTATATAATTGTCATTGTTAAACACGAATGTTTCGATACCATAAAACTTAGGAAGGAATTCATTATCTTTATTCTTCTCACAAAATTTAGCCCATCTGTAAAACATTTTTTGTGAAGTAGAAAATGTTCCGTTACTGCTAGTTCCAAATATCTTAAGAACATATCCAGTATTAGGTTCCAACCAGGCCTGTTGATCCACACCATTGCCTAGGAATTTATATCCTAATTCTTTTAATCTTTCTGTGATACCATCGTCAATGTGTGTTTCTTCATTGATAATTTCGTGACTAAGCATATCGTTCTTAAATAGTGTTAAATATTTATCTAAAAATCATGAGCCCACATTTCAAACATATTTACTTACCCATACACGTAATGGGAATCTCTGCTATTGTTGCTGCATTCTTTGTAAATCCATTATGGTTATTATTAACACTGATAGGATATATTCTATGCTGGTTGCGGAATCTCAGTTGGCCATCATAGGTTGTTCGCACATCGGTCTTTCGAAACTTATCGATTCATAGAAATCATTCTACTTGCCCTAGGCATATTCGGTGGAGAGGGTTCAAGTATAAGTTGGGTAGCGATTCACTCAGGATTACATCATCCGTTTGCTGACACCCCAAAAGACATTCACTCACCTGTTAATGGCAAGTTAAATGCATTTGGTTCTTGGATGAATAAAGTTAAGCCCGACACAATAAGTCTTCGTTATGCTGCAAAATTGTTGAAGGATCCGATGCATGTTCATGTTCATAAGAACTATAACAAATATTTCTGGATTCCTATTATTATCGCTGCATTAATAAATTGGCACATTGCGTTGTTCTTATTTGGATTGCCAATTCTCATGTCAATCTATAAAGAAAATTTCGTCAATCTGTTTTGTCACATAGACACAAATATTGGATACAAGAATTTTCAAACTAAGGACAACTCAAACAACAATGTTCTTTTGGGGTATCTATGTTTTGGAGATGCGTTTCATAATAATCATCATGCACAGCCTAGAGAATATGATTTTGGTTTGGGCAGAAAATATCATTGGTATGAGATTGATCCATCTGCATTTATTGTCAATTTGGTTAGGAAACGCCCATAATATGTTGTAATCCCGCAACAATCAGTTGTATTAAAAGCCCATCGATAGTATTATTTGTTATTGATGGGCTTTCCTTTATGATACAAGTAAAAGATTATACAAACTTTGATGTACCTTATGACATGCACCTTCCTATAGATTTTTGGGATGACTGGTGGGCAGTCAGGATCAATACGGTAACGCCGCGTTCTGTATTGGATACTTGGTGCAGTAAAAAATGGGGAAATTATCATAACGCCCTTTACATGGATAGATCACCGTGGTTTCGTTTTGTCGGAACTGACGTTTGGTTATTTCAAAGTAAAGAACATGCACTTCACTTTACATTACAATGGGCAAATTAATGTCAATATTCATCGGAAAAGAATCAGTCGATATAAATGAAATGCACGTTGCTGACATACAGTTTAATATGGTCTCACTTAAAAATCTATCCGCTGCAGAAGGGTGGAATCTTAATGATACGGGATTTACTGATTTCAGTTACTTATGTGATAAAGTCGCATGCAAATACAGTGCAATACTAATTGTCATTGAAGATAAATCATCAAGCCCAGGTAAAACAATTTATAGCTTAGGATATAGATTTGCTACTGAACAAGACAAACTAGCATTCATTTTAAAATTTGACTAATATGGGATACTACAAAAATACAGGATTTATTGAATCCAGACCACCAAGCAAACCTATCCAATGGAAGGAAGTTTCAGTTAAAAAAGAGAATTTTGAAAAATGTATTATTTGGTGTGAAATCAACTTAGGTGAAGTTTATAAATGTTGGCCATTGGGCGGTGACCGATGGGGATCAAATAAAGGTCTCTGGAAATATTATGATAAACATAAAGAAAACGTTACTCGTTTCTGTTTTCGTGATGAAAAGGTCAGGCTTGAAGCAGAATTGAAATTTGGTTAAATAGTTGTATAAGGAGATTGGTCATGACCAAATTTCAACAATACGTAACAAATGTTTATAATGCTTCTATAAATTTCGCATTGGCTTTTGTGGGACAGTATGTTCCTAGACCAGCAAAGAATTATGGATTTAATCTAGCAGTTTCATTGGATGAATTTGGTAATGCAATTACTGGAGGTGATCCAGGTGAAACAATTAGCAGTCGTTCAGCAAAAGCAAGAAATGATGGTCGTGTTTGGGGCTGTGTGATGTGTAAATTCCTTAACATATTTCAAAAGAATCACTGTGATTTAGCACTAGATCCAAATGCTGGCGCTAACGCAGTAATACCAGATGGTGAGTAAATGAATCGCATTGTTTTTAGGCATGGTAGATATTATCCGCAATTCAAACAATTTTGGATTTGGTGGGACTATCAAACCTTTGTTCCTGTGTATGATACATTTTATGGTGAGGTGATTGTGTTTGATACCGAACAAGATGCCCAAAAATTTTTC
>Ga0210406_10005628_pt1 | contig 13083 bp, 11 predicted proteins | sample IncBWC30MmetaG_FD_155454 | JGI IMG/M metagenome (GOLD analysis project Ga0210406, IMG submission 155454) | Forest soil microbial communities from Barre Woods Harvard Forest LTER site, Petersham, Massachusetts, United States - Inc-BW-C-30-M | ecosystem: Environmental > Terrestrial > Soil >...
CGCCGGGCTCGTCCTGGTTCCTCTCGGTGCTGCTGGTCTTTGATGCGATCGCTGTGCTGATCTGGATCGCCGCGCCGCGCGCGTTCCCCGCACTCGGCCGGCGCGTGGCCTCGCTCGCGGACCGGCCGCTCACTGCGTTTGCGGCTTTCCTCGCCTTCTCGATCCTGATCTATCTGCCGCTGCACGTGATCTTCGGCGATTCATCCTGGTTCACCGCCGGCCACTACCCGCTGGTGATCCAGACCAGCCGGATCCTGCTCTATAGCGGCTACTTCCTGACGGGCGTCGTGGTCGGCTCGGCCGGCCTCGTCAGCGGCTTGCTCGCGGAAAACGGGGAGCTCGCCAAGCGCTGGAGCCTGTGGCTCGCCTTTGCGCTGGTGTTCTATGGCGCGATCATCGCTCTCGTCTATGTCCACCACAGCGGGCTGATCGAGCTCAGGACGCCGCCATTGTGGTGGCAGATCGCCTATGGGCTGGCGTTCGCGCTGTTCTGCGCGGCCATGACATTCACATTGCCCGCGATCTTCCTGCGCCTTGGGCGATCACGTGTCCCGCTGCTCGACGCGATGCAGCCTTCGGCCTACGGCATTTATCTCCTGCACTTCATTCCGCTGATCTGGCTGCAATACATCATCGCCGAGCCGCCCCTTCCCGCCTTCGTCAAATTTCTGATCGTATTCGCCGGCACGCTGTCCGTGAGCTGGACCCTGACGCTGCTGCTGCGAAGAGTTGCCGCGGTGGCGCGGATGATTTAAGGCGCCACCCGCTTGCCGTAGATCATGTCGGCGCGCTTTTCGAACGCCGCGGAAAAGCGCGTGAACGCAGCGTCGAACATCGCGCCCATCAGGGTGGCGAGCATCCGGCTCTTGAACTCGTAGGCGATGAAGAAGCCGACGTCGCAGGCCTCCTCGCCTTTCGGCTCAAAGCTCCAGCGGTTCTCGAGATTGCTGAAAGGTCCCTTCAGATACCGCACCAGGATCGTCAGATTGGACTTGTCCAGCGTCGCCTCGGTGGTGAAGGTCTCCTTCACCAGCTTGAACGACACCGTCATGTCGGCAACGATCGTCTCGGTGCCGTCGGGGTTGTGCTTGCGCTGGCGAATTTTCAGCGCCTGGCACAGCGGCACGAATTCGGGATAGCGCTCGACATCGGCGACGAGGTCGAACATCTGCTCCGCGCGGTGCTGGACCCGGCGCCTATTCAAAAATCTCGGCATATCAAGCGCTCAGCTGGCGGCCGCTGCTCGAGCCGCCCTGAGTTTGGCAAAATCCTCGCCAGCGTGATGCGACGAGCGGGTCAACGGGCTTGCCGATACCATCAAAAATCCCTTGGTGTAGGCGACTTTCTCGAGACCTGCGAACTCATCCGGCGGGATGTAGCGCATGACCGCGTGATGCTTGCGGGTCGGCTGCAGATACTGCCCGATGGTGAGGAAATCGACCTCGGCCGAGCGCAGATCGTCCATCACCTGCAGCACCTCGTGACGCTCCTCGCCGAGCCCGACCATGATGCCGGACTTGGTGAAGATGGTCGGATCGATCTCCCTGACCCGCTGCAACAGCCGGATCGAATGGAAATAGCGCGCCCCCGGCCGCACGCTGAGATAACGCGACGGCACGGTTTCGAGATTGTGGTTGAAGACGTCCGGCTTCGCCGCCACCACGACCTCAAGCGCGCCGTCCTTGCGCAGGAAGTCAGGCGTGAGGATCTCGATCGTCGTGGCCGGGCAGCGGGCACGGATGGCGCGGATGGTTTGCGCAAAGTGCTCGGCACCGCCGTCAGCGAGGTCATCACGATCGACGGAGGTGACCACGACATGGGCGAGACCCAGCTTGAAGGTCGCTTCCGCCACATGCTCAGGCTCGCCGGCATCGAGCGCGCCGGGCAGGCCGGTCTTGACGTTGCAGAAGGCGCAGGCCCGTGTGCAGGTGTCGCCCATGATCATGAAGGTCGCGTGCTTCTTGTCCCAGCACTCGCCGATGTTCGGGCAGCCCGCCTCCTCGCACACCGTGACGAGGCCGTTCTCGCGGACAATGTTGCGAGTATCGGCGTAGCCCCGCGTGTTCGGCGCGCGCACGCGGATCCAGTCCGGCTTCGGCGGCGACACCGAATCCGGCCGGTTCACCTTTTCGGGGTGGCGCGGGCGCAAGGGGGTTTGCGAAACGGTGTCGATCAGGGTGACCATGGTGCCGGATTCTCTGCGAAACCCTTAGCTATGCCGTCCGGAAGAGACCCGCAACCCGGCATGGTTGAGGCTAGCAGATCGGGCCAGATATTGGCAGCATTCCGGCCTGTTCCTGTTGATTCTAATCCCCTTAAAATGGCTCAAGGTGCAAAATCGGGCGCGGGCGCCCCTGCCCTCGGCAAGCCTCTGAAACGTGGCTTTTTCGCGCGCAGCGTGCACGAGGTCGCGCCCGACCTGATCGGCGCGACGCTGCTGTTCAATGGCGTCGGCGGCGTCATTGTCGAGCTCGAGGCCTATCACCACACCGAGCCGGCCGCGCATTCCTATAACGGGCCGACGCCGCGCAACCAGGTGATGTTCGGCCCGCCCGGCTTTGTCTATGTCTACCGCTCCTACGGTATCCATTGGTGCGTGAATTTTGTCTGCGAGAAGGAGGGCTCCGCCAGCGCAGTCCTGATCCGCGCGCTGGAGCCGACGCACGGATTGGCCGCCATGCGGCGGCGCCGCAGGCTCGACGAGGACCGCGCGCTGTGCTCGGGCCCGGGCAAGCTGACGGAGGCGCTCGGCATCACGCGCGAGCACAATGGCCTGGCGCTCGATACACCGCCGTTCGCGCTCCATGCGCGGAAAGGCAAGGTGGATGTGGTTAGCGGCATCCGGATCGGCCTCACCAAGGCGGTCGACCTGCCCTGGCGCTATGGGCTGAAAGATTCGAAATTCCTCAGCAAACCGTTTCCGACCCAGGCCCGGTCGACGTGAATGATACCGTAGGGATCGAACTTGAAATCGTCCGGCGCGTAGCCCGACGCCAGGCTGGGCTGACTGGCGCGCATCGGCTACGACGCGTTCTTCAGCCGCTCCAGCGCTTCAAGGATCCTTGCCTTGCGCGCCAGGGCTGCTTCGCGTTTTTCCTTCTCTTCCTCGACGATCTCTTCGGGCGCATTGGCCACGAACTTCTCGTTGCCGAGCTTGGCGTCGACGCGCTTGATGTCGGCGTCGGCCTTGGCGATTTCCTTGTCGAGCCGCGTCCGCTCCGCCGCGAGATCAATGACGCCCTTGAGCGGAAGCGCGGCGACCTCGCCGCGGACGAGGAGCTGCACCGCTCCCTCCGGCGCGCGATCGGCGAAGGAGATGTCCGACAGCCGCGCCATCCGCTTGATGACGTCGTTCCAGCGCGGCAGGCGCGTCTTTGTCTCGGCAGACGCGCCCGAGAGCACCAGCGTGGTCAGCGTGGCCGGCGCGATGTTCATCTCGGCGCGCACCGAGCGGATCGCGGTGACGAGATCGACCACCCAGCCGATCTCGGCCTCCGCCGCCTCGTCGGTGAAATCGGCGGGCGCGATGTCAAGCATCGCCGCGGGCACCATCGGCTCGTTCGGGTTCGTGGCCGCCAACATCGCCAGCTGCTCCGGCGTCACGGCGTCAGCCTTGCGCGACCATGGCGACAGCGCGAGCAATGTGTCGCGGCGACCGGTCACCTCCCACAGCTCCTCGGTGATGAAGGGCATGAAGGGGTGCAGCAGCTTCAGGATTTCATCGCGCGCCCAGGCGACCATGGCGCGGGTCTCGGTCTTGGCCGCCCCCTCCTCGCCCATCAGCATGGGCTTTGCGAGTTCGAGGTACCAGTCGCAATAGACGTTCCAGACAAAGCGGTAGATCGCATTCGCGGCATCGTTGAAGCGATAGGCCTCGATCGCCTCGGTGACCTCGCGGGTGGCGCGCACCGTCTCGTGCACGATCCAGCGGTTCAGCGTGTCCTTGGCCTTGGTCGGCTCGAAGCCGTCCGGCAGCACGCAATCGTTCATCTCCGCAAAGCGGCAGGCGTTCCAGAGCTTGGTCGCGAAGTTGCGATTGGTCTCCACCATCTGCGGCGACAGCTTGATGTCGTGCCCCTGCGCCGCGCCGCGCGCCAGCGCAAAGCGCAAGGCATCCGCGCCATATTCGTCGATCACGCCGAGAGGGTCGATGACGTTGCCCTTCGACTTCGACATCTTCGCGCCCTTCTCGTCGCGGACGAGGCGATGGATGTAGACGGTCGAGAACGGCGCGGCCTTCATGAAATGAAGGCCCATCATCATCATCCGCGCGACCCAGAAGAAGATGATGTCGAAGCCGGTGACCAGCGCGTCGGTCGGGTAATAGCGCTTCACTTCCGGCGTATCGTCGGGCCAACCGAGAGTCGAAAACGGCCATAGCGCGGAAGAGAACCAGGTGTCGAGCACGTCCTCGTCGCGCGTGATGAAGCCGGCGCGCTTGTTACGGTCGAGCGCCATCTCCCTGCCCTGCTCGGCCGTGATGACTTCCTGCTCCACGTAATAGCCGAGCGCGTGGCTGATCGCCTCCTCTTCTGTTTCGGCGACGAACACTTTTCCGTCCGGCCCGTACCAGGCCGGAATCTGATGGCCCCACCAGAGCTGGCGCGAGATGCACCAGGGCTGGATGTTCTCCATCCACTCGAAATAGGTCTTCGACCAATTCTCCGGCACGAATTGCGTGCGACCGGAGCGCACCGCCGCGATCGCGGGCGCGGCCAGCGTCTTGGCGTCGACATACCATTGGTCGGTCAGATACGGCTCGATCACCACGCCGGACCGGTCGCCATGGGGCACCATATGCGTGTTGGGCTCGATCCGATCGAGAAAGCCGAAATTCTCCAGCCGCGCGACGATCTGCTTGCGCGCGGCGAAGCGGTCGACATGGTCCAGTTCTGCCGCAAAGTGCTCCGCATTTTCCGGCAGACCGCGCAGATAATCCTCGTTGCCGACCAGCGCCATGCAGCCTTCCTGGTCGAACACGTTGATCTGCGGCAAATTGTGACGCCTGCCGACCTCGAAGTCATTGAAGTCATGCGCCGGCGTCACCTTCACTGCCCCCGAGCCTTTTTCGGGATCGGAATATTCGTCGGCGACGATCGGAATCCTGCGTCCGACCAGCGGCAGGATCACATGCTTGCCGACGAGATGCCGGTAGCGCTCGTCTTCCGGGTTCACGGCAACGCCGGTGTCGCCGAGCATGGTTTCGGGACGCGTGGTCGCAACCACGATGAAGCTCGCGGGATCGTCGGGGCTGAAGGTTCTGCCCTCGATCGGATAGCGCAAATACCAGAGACTGCCCTTGATCTCGACCTGCTGCACTTCGAGATCGGAAATCGCGGTGAGCAGCTTCGGATCCCAGTTGACCAGCCGCTTGTCCTTGTAGATCAGCCCTTCTCGATAAAGCTGGACGAACACTTTCACGACGGCGCGCGACAGTCCCTCGTCCATGGTAAAGCGTTCGCGCGACCAGTCGCAGGAGGCGCCGAGCCGCTGCAACTGGTTGATGATGGTGCCGCCGCTTTCTTCCTTCCATTGCCAGACGCGCTCGAGGAATTTTTCGCGTCCCATGTCGCGCCGGCCCGGCAGTTGCCGCTCCATCAATTGCCGCTCGACCACCATCTGCGTAGCGATGCCGGCGTGGTCGGTGCCGGGCTGCCACAGCACATCACGGCCGCGCATCCGCTCGAAACGGCACAGAATGTCCTGCAGCGTATTGTTGAGCGCGTGGCCCATGTGCAGGGAACCCGTCACATTTGGCGGCGGGATCACGATGGTGAACGGTTGGGCGTTGCGCCGGTCGGGGCGTCCGGCGCGGAACGCGCGGGAGTCCTCCCAGACCAGGGACATGCGACCTTCGATATCGGCGGGCTGGTAATTTTTCTCGATCATGGCTTGCAATAGACGAATGGACCGGGGCTTAGAAAGCCGCCGGGACGCGCCAAGTCAACACGACAGGGGGGCGAAAAGCCGCATAAAACCCGCCGGAGATGGCTTAATCGGGGTTTATATGGTGTCGCGGCGGCGCTACTGCGAGCGGCCGCGCGATACGCGCTCGATTTCGGCCTTCACAATGCGCTCGACCAGCCCGGGTAGATTATCGTCGAGCCAGGATTTCAGCATCGGCCGCAGCATTTCCTTGACCAGATCCTCCAGCGTGCGCGCGTTGTTGCTGAGCACGGTGTGGGCGAGCGTGTTGAAGGCGGATTCCACCGCCGAGACGGTCGTTTGCGACAATATCGGACCCGCCGGCGCGGCTGGCGGATCGAACGCCGGCGGTGCATAGGCGGGCGGCCGGTTGATCGCGCGCGAAGCCGCCGATTCCGCGAACTCGATATCGTCCTCGGGCTCGACCTTGTGGAACGACGTCGGTGCCGGCGGCATCACGCTTGGCACCGCCATTTCGTCGGTGAGATCGAACACCTCGCCGTCAGGTTGTGACGGGCGGATCTCTTCCTCGGTCGTCGCCTCATCCAGCCCGTTCAGGAGCGCATCAATGTCGTCCTGGTTGTTGGAGGCGCTGGCAGCCGGTGGCGGCGGGGCCGGCGGAGGCGCCGGCTTCTTCTCTGCAACGGCGGCGGCTGCCGGAATCTTCGACGGCGGCGGAATGTCCGCCATCACGGGCTTGGGCGGCGGCGCGGCGGCGGCGGGTTTTTCCGGCTTCGGCAGCGCAACGGGGCTGGCTGGTTTTTCGGCGGCTGCGGCCTTGGCTTCGCCCGCCGACGGTCGGTTGTCTGCTGCCGGCGGCTTGGCTTCGTCGTCGGCGATGATACGCCGGATCGACGCCAGAATCTCCTCCATCGAGGGTTCTTGGACCTTTGCAGGCTGCGTCATCTCCGACTCCAAATCATCAACGCCCTCGCATGCGTTGTTTTACACCAAGCACGACGGAATTGGCCCGTTCCGGTTGCGCGGGCTCTGCGATTTTCATCGCAGGCCTGACTTGTCCCCAGATCAGCCCGGCGCGAATCATCGCGCAACTCCGCCTTGCTCGGGGCATCGAAGCGTCATGTCTACGACGCGCGCGCGCCACGAATCGCTTGGCTGCCTTGGCAAAGGCTACGTCATGGCAATTAACGATTGCAAGCAACGGCCTGTGGAGCGAACTGGTCCGCACCACGCAATTGCAGCCATATGTGCTGCAGCGGCACCATCAACCTGTGACCGATGAAAATACAGACGGCGTCCTCGCGACAAGACCGCGAGGAAACGTCGAACTAACGCCCGTCGGGCGTGCGGACGCCGAACCAGCTGTCACGCACCTGCTGGTAGTGCACGCTCGCATCGTAGGTCGTGGTCGCCAGGTTCAGCACCTGCGGCGACAGACGCCCGACCGCGCTCAGCACCGCATAGGAGGCGACCACGCGATCATGCTGCGCGGTCACGAGGGCGACGCGCGCGTTGACCAGCGCCTGCTGCGCGTTCAGCACGTCGAGGGTGGTGCGCTGGCCGGCCTTGGCTTCTTCGCGCACGCCGTTGAGCGCGACTTCCGAGGCCGTCACCTGCGCCTGCGCCGAAGACACCTGCGCCTTGCCGGCCTCGAGCTGGCCCCAGGCGGTCACCGTGTTCGCGCGGGTCTGGTCGCGCGTCTGTTCGAGATTGAGACGCTGCTGCGCCAGATTCTCCTTGGACTGGCGGATCAGCGAATATTCGGCACCGCCCTGATAGACCGGCACGGCAACCTGCGCGATGGCGGAGGCACCGAACGAGCGCGGGGTGATCAGCGTGGTTTCGTAGGATTGTTGCACCGAGGCCTGCAGGCTGACGGTCGGCAACAGCGCGCCTTCGTTGATCTTCACCGTCAGATAGTTGATGTCGATGCCAAACATGGCGGCCGTGACGTTCGGGTTTTCGACCAGACTGAGCTCCACCGCTCCCGGCAGCGACTTTGGCAGGAACCGGTCCACCGGCGAGCCCGGCGCCAGGCTCACCGGCTCGTTGCCGATGATGCGGCGGAAATTTGCGCGCGTCGTCACCAGATTCGCTTCGGCGGTCAGTTCCTGGGTCTTGCCGGCCGCGAGCTGCGCTTCGGACTGTGCGACGTCGGTGCGCGTGACTTCGCCGACATTGAAGCGGTCGCGGGTCTGCTTCAGCGTCTGCTCCAGCACCCGCACGTTGCTCTTCTGCACCTCGACGATCGCGGCATCGCGCAGATAGTCCATGTAGATGGTCGCGGCGCTCAGCAGGACGCTCTCTTCCAGTACTCGCAAGCCCTCGCGCGCGCCGGAAACCTGGCTCTCGGCTACACGAGTCCTGTTGGCGGTCTGCTGGCCGTTGAACAGCGTCTGGGTGACGGTCGCACCGATGCTGCGCGGCGGGTTGGCGCCGTGGGTTTCGGTCCTGACGAGCTGGGTCGGCGAGCCCCCCGAGGTCGAGAGCGTGTCGGTGTACTGATAACCGGCGCTCGCGGTCACCGCGACCTTCGGGCGATAGCCCGAAAGCGCCTGGGGCACGTTTTCGTCGGTGGAGCGCACCTGCGCCCGCTGCGCGTTGAGTTGAGGGTTATTCTGATAGGCGCGCACCAGCGCAGCCTCGATCGTATCGGCCAGGGCCGGCGCAGCACCGATCTGTGCCATAAGGAGGACCACAGCCGAAACTGTGGATACGACCTTCACACCGTACATCCCTGATATTCCATTCATTCTGTCGCCGGCCAAGGTACTGGCCCAGCGATCACATCTATGAGCACCCGCTGCACCATATTCTGGGCGGGGGCGGGACGGAACCACTTTGGGGGGCGAGTGAAGCGGAAACTCTTCACCTGCAGCTTCCCGGCCACACTTCTGATTTTAAGACAGAATTTTTAACGATCAATTGAGCTCAAACGAAGCCTAGATGTCCACAAGATCCGAGTTCCCGCTCATCGGAGGTACTTGGCTGCGGCAACCACCCAGGGGCCGCCGGGCGAATCGGCCGCGCCTAAAACACGAAGGACGGAACCCGTTCGAGACCGGGCAAAATCGGCGCCGTCGCATCGAACAGGATTCGATGCCCGAAATCGCCATGCGAATGTGTCACGATGGTGGCCCGTGACGGCCGGGTCATGGCGAACACCCCGAGCAGCCTGCCGCCTTCCTTGAGCTGGCCGCACAAGGTCTGCGGCATGATCTCGGTCGCGCCGTTGAGCAGGATCGCGTCATAGGGCGCACCGGAGGGATCGCCGGCAGCCGCCTCCGCGGTCCGGTACGTCACAACCCCGCCTAGTCCGAGCTTGCCGAGAATGTCCCTGCCCTTCGTGCACAAGGCGGCGTCGCTTTCGACGGCGGTCACCTTCGCCACCAGTTTCGCCGCGAGTGCCGCTGCATATCCGGTCGCCGCTCCAACGATCAGGACGTTGTCGCTGTCGTTGAGCTCGGCCGCCTGCAAGAGTTTTGCGGTCAGCACCGGCTTGACGAGGAACCGCTTCACGGCTCCGCCTTCGGTGACATCGAGGTCGAGGTCGAGGTAGGCCAGCGCGCGCTTGCTTTCCGGCACGAACTCCTCGCGCGGCAATGCGAACATCGCATCGAGGATCCTGCTGTCGGTGACATCACTGGTGCGCACCTGGCCATCGACCATTTTTTGGCGCGCAGTGGCAAAACCGGACATTTGTAGGCCTGCGAAAGACAAAGCGGACACGCCGCGGAAGAGACGAAACCGGGTCATCTTTGGAGCAACGCTCGCCAAAACGCAACATGGCGCTTTCGCCCGCAAGCCATCGTTTCACGGCTTCCCGGGTCTCTAAACTCGCCCTATTCGATCGTGACCGCGAGCCGCCCGATCAGCTGCGCGACTTCGTCCAAACGGCCGGGATCCTGAGCGGCAATGGCGCGCGCCAGCCGCTCCAGGCATTCGTCATCACTGAGAGAAGCCGGCAGTTCGGGGGGAACGACCGAAATCGCGTGTCTGGCGCGAACGGCCTGGATGATGGCTGGCATCGAATCACCTTCAAGAAGCCCCGGCAGTTGCGAAGCTTGACGGCAAATAAGACGATTTGGCGTCGCAGCATGGCTCCGCATGGCATCCCAGAGCCGTGTGGATGGCTTGCCCGGAAGACGGGTTTCGAGGTTAGAAGTGACCCCGCAAGGCGCTGCCGGATCACGGTTTTTGGCGCTTCCGGTGCCGAGCGCGCCAATTCCTCCTATGCAAGCCGAAAAGGCTTTGTTATACGCTGCCCGCTCGCGAACATGTGTGTCGCCTGTTCCTCGGTAGCTCAGTGGTAGAGCATTCGACTGTTAATCGAATGGTCGCTGGTTCGAATCCAGCCCGGGGAGCCAGTTGGCTCCGGCACTGGCGGACATTTCCCGAACGCGCTCGTTCAGACGTCAGCCGGCGCGGCCTGGTCGCGGAGCGGCAATGGCGCAATCGTTTCGAATACGCCGTCTCGCCGCACCAGCGCGTGGAACAGCGCTGCGGCCACGTGCAGCAGCACCAGCGCAAAGAAGGCGAAGGCCAGATAATAATGCGCGTTCCAGAGCAGCGTATGCACACTGTCGCTTTGCGGCAGGATCGCCGGAAGAAACTTCCTTCCGTACAGCACGACCGGATATTCGGCGGCCGACAGCATCGCCCACCCGAGTAACGGCATGGCGATCATGAGCCCGTACAGCGCGTAGTGCGACAGATGCGCGGCAAGCTTCATGGGCGCGGGCAGATCAGCCGGCAATGATGGTGCTCCAACGCGGAGGCGCAGCGCCAGACGAAGCAGCGCAAGAATAAGAATGGCGATTCCGAGTGTTTTGTGGATCGTGATCAGCGGCAGATATTTGGGCATGAGCGTGGACACCATGCCCACACCGATGAAGAGCATCGCGATCACGCAAATGGCCATCAGCCAATGCAGGAGACGCTGGAGCGGGCTGAAACGGGGATGCGGAGGGTTCATGGCTTGGCTCCGGCTACGGTGCGCGCCACGGTGCGCGGATAATCCTTGGCCTCCGCTGTGCGGAGATCGTAAGACACGCGGTAAGCCGATGACCGTGCGGCGGGAAACGGATCATCCGAGGTTGCGATGCCTGACGGCAGGACCGTCGGATCGAAGTTGACGTCCCGGCAGGGGCCGTCCCGCTCCGCCTCGATCTGCCCCACGACCAGTGTCCCGACCTCGACGGTCCGACGGTCTTCGGGCCACGCCTTGCTCGGATCCGAGGTCGGATCACCTGGATTGGCTATCGTCACGGTCAGGGTCCAGCGCTGCGGGCCGCCGCGGACTCGCTCCACGATCTCCCGCTCGAGAAAATCGGGACCGCGTTTTGCGAGATCTGCCTGGGTGATCGCGACGGACTGTGCCGCAGGCAACAGCGACCATCGCGCCGCACGCTTGATGCCAAAATCATCGGTGAAGATGAAGCTGTCGAGACTGTTATAGCGATCCTCCGCAAAGGAAGCAGTCCAGGGCGCGCTATCGGCCCAGGCCGTGAAGTTCGCAAATTCGGGATTGACCGCGGTGAACGCCTTCATGGCGTTCGGATCCTTGCTGGCCGATGCCAGCAGCAATGCGTGAAAGGCTTGCGGCGTCGACACCGGAAAGAACGGCGGATCGATCATGGCCGTGCGCCATTCCTGACCGTCGGGTGTCGCGATCCGCAGTCCCATGCCGCGCACTCGCACGGTCGCATCCGCGGCGTCAGGATTTGGGGTGCCGAGATTGAAGCGGCCGAGGGCGGGATACTGCCCTTTGGTGAAGACATAGGCGCTCGAAAGCGCGGCGCCGTTGCCGTTTGCTTCAAACACGCCGGTGAAACAGATGCCTTTGGCATGATTGCGGCGATGGCCGAGCGCAGGTCCGCCGGGAGGCGCCAGCGCTTCCAGCATCTTTCCCGGGGTAAGACGATCGGGCGAGAGCCATCCCGCGGTGTAGGCAAATGCCGTGGCGACGCCGCCAATGACGCCCGCGATCAAGACCAACGATCCGAGCGTGTAACGTGATGAAGATGGCGTGAGCCGGGGCATTCGAGCCTCACTTCTCCGGTGGTGCAGACAGTCCGTGATCTGGCACCCAGTGTCTCACGTCCACCGTGCCGGTCTTTCGAACAAGACGAAGCGGTTTCACAATTGCACGTTGGCGATCGAGGCTCGTACAGAAGCGGCGGGCCACCGCCGCTTCTGTGTCAAGTACATCAATGCGTTGCCGGCCCGAGATACTGGCGCAGACCATCATTGATCTGTTCGATGGCGGCTACCGTTGAGGGCACCTGGCGCAGCGCATTCAGCGCCACGAAATCATGAATGGTGCCGTTGTAGCGGACCGCATCGACCCTCACGCCCGCTTCCTTCAGTTTGCGGGCGTAGGCCTCGCCCTCGTCACGCAGCGGATCGTTCTCCGCGGTGATGACGAGCGCCGGCGGCAGGCCCCTGAGCTCGCTCATACCGGCGCGAAGGGGCGACACATAGGGATTGTCGCGGGTCTTCGCGTCGGGAGCGTAGAGATCCCAGCCGTACTTCATGAACGCACGCGTCAGGAAGCGGCCGGTCCCGTATGCTTGGTAGGACCCTGTATCGACACTGGCGTCGGTCGCCGGAATGAGCAGCACCTGGTAGCTGATCTTCGGACCGCTGCGGTCCTTGCTCATCAGCGAGAGGGCGGCGGCCATGTTGCCGCCAACCGAATTGCCGGCAATGGCGATCCGGCTGCCGTCCGCGCCAAGCTCCTGGGCATGCTCGCCGACCCACTTCAAGGCCGCATAGCATTCTTCCAGCTGCGTCGGGAATTTTGCCTGCGGCAGCGGCGTATATTCGACGAACACACCGAGCTGACCGGAGCCGAGGACGAGATCGCGCAGCAGGCGCTGATGGTTTGCGAAATTGCCGACGATCCAGACGCCACCATGGATGAAGAACAGCACGCCGGGATTGCTGCTCATTTGCGCGGGCTTCATGACGTACAGCTTCACCTTGCGGCCGTCCTGGTCAATCACCCGTTCGCTGGTCGTGACGCCGGTCATGTCGACATCCGTCTGCGACTGCAACGCGGTGAGGATCTCCTGCGGCTTCGGTTGCGGAAGCTCCCAGAACGGGCTGGAGTCATTGTTGATCTTGGCAAGGAAGGCGCGGACCTGCGGATCGATCCGCGGGTCGGTAGCGGCGTCGGGGGCCGCGGCCAGGGCT
>Ga0210406_10005629_pt1 | contig 13082 bp, 11 predicted proteins | sample IncBWC30MmetaG_FD_155454 | JGI IMG/M metagenome (GOLD analysis project Ga0210406, IMG submission 155454) | Forest soil microbial communities from Barre Woods Harvard Forest LTER site, Petersham, Massachusetts, United States - Inc-BW-C-30-M | ecosystem: Environmental > Terrestrial > Soil >...
GATCGTGATCCCACCGGATGTGAGGTTAGCAGGGGATGCCCTGCGGGAAAGAGAGCTCACCTCGGATCGCCATCGGCAGAAAACTATTGACGGAGGAGCCCTCATGTGAGGCCGAAGACATGACCGCGCCCGAGGCGTTCACAACAGCTTCAAAGCAACCCTTGACCACGGGGCGCCGTCCCGACATGACCACGGGGCGCCGTCCAGACATGACCGGTATTTGCGCGAAGGAGACAGCCGGTTTCGACGCCGACCTCGCCTCGACCTGCTTGCGTTTTGGGATCAAAACGCCCGCGACCGCTTGGATCTCGCGAAATCCATTCGTGAATGCCCGCCGCGGCTCCGAAGCGGGGCGGGGAGGCTCGTAGAACAAATGTTGCGACAGCGTTGCGACACGGGCCGGCAAAGCTTACCGTTTGTCGCTTAACCCTTTGAAATTGGGAGAGAAAGATCAACGCTTGACAGGGTGCCGCAACCCATTTGAAATGACCCGAAACGGGGAAGGAAATGGCGCCCTCCCTAGGCGCTACTCCGCAGCGACGAGTTTCCGTGGCGGCGTCAAAACCACGGGAGCCAGATCGGCGGCGTTCAGCGACGCTAGCCGCCTCTCCTCCGGAACCGGCGCGTAGAGCGTGGTCCGCTGCTCCGGCATCCGCCCAAGAGAGCGGATGAGGGTCTCCATGGCCTCGGGCGGAAACTCCTGTCCGTGCTCGGCGCCAGCGGCGCGAGTGATGCTCTCGTTCATCAAAGTGCCGCCGAGATCATTGGCGCCGGCCTCAAGGCACGCCGCCGCTCCCTGAGGCCCCATCTTCACCCAGGACGTTTGGATGTTCGTGATGTGCGGATTCAGCGCGAGCCGCGCCACCGCGTGCATCAAGACCGCTTCCCGGAAGGTCGGCCCGCGACGAGCCACTCCCTTGAGATACATCGGCGCTTCCATATGCACGAAAGGCAATGGTACGAATTCGGTGAAGCCGCCTGTTTCCACCTGCAAATCGCGCAGGGCCAGCAGATGGCGCGCCCAGGACAGGGCATGCTCGATATGCCCGTACATGATCGTCGACGTCGTGCGCAGGCCGAGGCCATGCGCGCTCCTCGCAACATCGAGCCACTCCGCCGTGTTCACCTTGTCCGCGCAGATGATTGCGCGCACGTTGTCGTCGAGGATCTCTGCCGCAGTGCCCGGCAAGGTGCCGAGGCCCACGGCTTTGAGCTCGGCCAGAAACGACCGGATCGGCAGCCCAAGGGTCGCCGCGCCTTGTGTGACCTCCAGTGGCGAGAACGCGTGAATGTGTAAATCCGGAACCGCCGCCTTGATGGCGCGGCAAATGCGGAGATAGGTCTCGCCGGTATAGTCCGGATGGATGCCGCCCTGAAGGCAGACTTCCGTCGCGCCCCGCTCCCACGCCTCGGTCGCGCGGCGAACGATTTCCTCAAGAGCAAGGTCATAAGGCGCGCCGCGCAGCGCCTCATGCTTTTTGCCCTTGGAAAAGGCGCAGAACGTGCAGCGGTAGGAGCAGATGTTGGTGTAGTTGATGTTGCGGTTCACGACGTAGCGGATGGTGTCGCCACTGACAGCTCGGCGAAGCTCATCGGCCGCGGCGACAACGCGCTGGTAATCGGCGTCGCGCGCCGCGAACAGCCGCACGATCTCCGGCTCATCCAGACGGGCGCCCGTTTGCGCGTGCTCGATGATCCGCTCAAGCACTGGATCGACGGACCGCGCGTGAACCGCGGGCATGCGCGGAGCGACCTTCGTGCCGGGCGCCCAATTGTCGTCACGCGCGAGTCCTTCGGCGTCGCTGAGATGGCGCGCTTGTGTGGCGATCTCCGGCGCGGTCCACGTCGCAAGATCGCGCAAATAGGAGGGGTAGATTGGCAGGCGGTGCACCAGCAGCTTGCCGGCGGCAGCTGTACGCTCGGCAAGCTCGGTGATCGCGGGCCATGGCGCCTCGGGATTGACGTGATCCGGCGTGACGGGAGAGATCCCGCCCCAATCATTGATCCCCGCCGCAATCAGCCGCGGATAGACGCCCGGCGACAGGTTGGGGGGCGCCTGGATGTTCATCGCAGGGCCCAGGATGAGGCGCGCCGCTGCGAGGCTCCAAAGCAGATCATCAAGATCGGGCTCCGCCGCGCGAGCGAGCTTGGTGCCGGGCTTCGCGCGGAAGTTCTGGACGATGACTTCCTGAATGTGCCCGAACTGCCGATGCGCCTCGCGGATGGCGAAGAGCGCCTCAAGGCGCTCGGCCCGCGTCTCTCCAATGCCAATCAGAATGCCGGTCGTGAACGGGACGCGCAGTTCGCCCGCAAACCGCAGCGTCTCAAGACGGACCTCGGGCCGCTTGTCGGGCGAACCAAAATGAACGCCGCCCGGCTCGCATAAGCGCGCGCTGAGGGATTCGAGCATGATGCCCTGGCTGGCTGTCACCGTACGCAGGCCGGCGATCTCGGAACGGTTCATGACTCCGGGGTTGGCGTGCGGCAGGAGCCCGGTTTCGCGCAGCACGAGCGCGCACATCGCCTGAAGATAGTCGATGGTGGTTTCATGGCCGAGCGCGTCGAGCGCCTCCCGGGCCGCGCGGTACCGCAGCTCCGGCTTATCGCCGAGCGTGAAGAGGGCCTCCGTGCAGCCGGCGGCCGCTCCGGCGCGCGCGATCGCGAGCACTTCGTCCGGGGAAAGGTACGCGGACTGCCTCGCGCGTGGCCGCTCCGCGAAGGTGCAATAATGGCAGACGTCCCGGCAGAGATGGGTGAGCGGAATGAACACCTTGCGCGAGTACGAAAGATGGCGGCCATGCCCCTCGTCGCGCACACGGCCGGCGGCGTCGATCAACTCCGCGAGCGGCGCTTGTTCCAACCGAATAGAAAGCGCCTTGTCGCTCGAATCGCTCATTCAACCACCTTTGAAGTTATTCGGCGTGCGTCCGCTTTATGCTTGGCAGCGGACGACGAATGATGTGGTATCTGTAACCCAGATGCAATCGAGCGGCGAGCGGACAATAAGGCGCCGATCAAAATGGCGCAGTCCCGCGACGAAGTTTTCACGCTGATTTGATGGTCGCTACGTCGCCATCGTGATCGACGCCGTATATGCGACGCGGCGCATTCGGGAGTTCGAGTCATGAAGCAATTGGGAAGGCTGGGCGTCTGGTATCCGATCGACCGCTTGGACGCAGCCGGGATTAAACGCCTGCTGCGAACGATTGCAGACCTCGGCTATTCGACGTTCTGGTACCCAGAGGCGCTTGGATATGAATCCCTCTCCATCGCGAGCTTCATGCTGGCGAACACGGAGCGGCTCATTATCGGCAGCTCCATCGCGAATATCTACGGGCGCGACCCGTTCACCGCGAGACGCGGCCTGCGCACCTTGTCCAGCCTCTACGACGATCGCTTCATCCTCGGCCTCGGCGTGAGTCACGCGCCGATGGTCGAGAAACTACGCGGCCACGTCTATGACAAGCCCGTACCGACCATGCGCCGGTATCTCGACGGTCTTTATGAAGATCCGTCAAACACGACGGAGTGGCCTGTCGTGATCGCGGCGCTCGGACCATTGATGTTGAAACTCGCCGCAGAGCGCACTGCGGGCGCCGTCCCGTATAATGTGACGCCCGAACACACGCGAGAAGCGAGAGCCGCCCTAGGGCCCCACAAGCTGCTCGTGGTCGAACAGAAGGTGTGCCTTCAGACAGACGCGCCCGCTGCGCGCAGCCTCGCCCGGCGGGAGCTGCATCGCTATATGACTTTGACCAATTACCGCAACAACTGGCTGCGTATCGGCTTCACCGAAGCCGATATCGCCGACGGCGGTTCCGATAAATTCATCGATGCGATGGTTCTCTGGGGCGATGCGGCGACGATCGCCCGCCGTCTCACGGCGCATTTGCAAGCGGGCGCCAATCAGGTCTGTATCCAGCCGGTCCACGCCGAGGGAGACAGCGAAGCGCGTGATCGAACTCTGGCGGCGCTCGCAGGTGTTGGAGCACTCGATGCGACCCTGCTCAGTCGGTGATGCGGGTGCTCCTTCGGGCCCGTCGCCTCGACCATGATTCCGCGGAGCGCGGTCAGTCCGTAGCCGGCGAAATGGCTACGATGATCCCCGATCCGAGCAGGCATGAGGGTGCGAGGCATGTATCGGACCGCTGTGAAACGCCTGGCTCTTTTTCAAAAGAGGACCATTCCAGGGACGGGCCAGCGGATCGCCGCTACGGATCCACTCGCACCCTGCGTTACGAAAAGGGTTTTGAAATCCTCCCCGCGAAGCAGAGATTGGTGAGGGCGGGATCCTCGCAGACAAGGGTATGCTGGACGCCGGTGAGATCCGGCGCGAGAATATAGATCGTGCCTGATCCGCAGCCGGCAATGAGCAAGCGGCCGTCGGCATCGAACGCCATTCCGTCAAGTCCGCTTTCGAGCCCGAGCTCAATGAGGGTGTTCGGACTGTCCAATGTTCCGTTTCTCCCAATGGCGTAGCTGAGGACGCGGCCTGTTCCGGTCTCTGCCACGATCAGGGATCGTCCCTCCGGCGAGACACACAAGCCATTGGGGAACAGTAGGTCGCCGGCGACCCGGGAGGCGCGACCGTCCGGCGCGACGTAGCGGATGTCGCCCGGCGGCGAATGCTCGGCCCTGGCGACGCCTACCGGGGTTCTCGCCGCCCAGGCGGGATCGCTGAAGTAGAAACCACCCTTTGCGTCAAAACAGATGTCGTTAGGCGCGTTGAGCCGCTTGTCCTCGATCTGGGTCAGAATCGTCGTATGGGCGCCGTCGGGCTGCACGACCTGAATCGAAGGGGTTTCCCCTCCGAAACCCGCGACGCCCTTCGTTGACGGCGTCGGCGGCAAGTTTCCGCCGCTATTGCAGATATAGAGTCCTTCGTCAGGACCGAAAGCGGCGGCATTGGGCGACCTACCCAATTCTGCAAACACAACACGCCGTCCGTCCACGACGCGCGAGACGCAATGGTTCGGGAGTTCGACAAGATGAAGGACACCGGCGCGGTCTATGCACGGACCTTCGGGGAACGCGAACCCAGTCGCTATGATCTCTTCGTTGCCTTTCATGAGAGCTCTTCCGCGCTGCGGCTGATGGCCGCGAGCAGCCTATGGCGGTTCAGCGCCCGCGCCGGGGTCACGCTGGTCAGCGTTCCCGAGGTCATCACGCCGATTCGATCGGACAACTCGAGCAATTCGTCGAGATCGTCAGAGATGAGCAGCACGCTCATACCTTCCGCGACCATGCGTTTGATCTGACGACTCGTCTCCGCTTTCGCTCCAACATTGACGCCTGCCGTTGGCTGGTCGAGCACCAGAAACGAGGGGCGAGCGATGGTCACGCGCGCCAGAAGCACCTTCTGTGCATTGCCACCGCTGAGTTCGTCGACAATTCGTGACGGATTGGGCGGGAGAATTCGGAACCGCTCGATCGCCTGCGAGAGCGATCTCGTCCCTCTGCCTCCGCTTGACGACGCCACAACGCGAAAGGTGCGTCTCGAGCGCAGTGATCTCCGCATTGGCGCGGATCGACGAGGTCACCACCAGGCCATTCACCTTGCGATCCTCGGGCACCATGACGAGGCCCAGCGCTGCGACGGCCCTCGGAGACCGTCTCGTCAGGCGCCGGCCGTTCAACCGCACTTCGCCGCTCGATAGGATGTCCCCGATCAGTCCACGCGCGAGGCTCGTGCGGCCGGAGCCGACGAGGCCCGCTAGGCCTAACACTTCGCCCCGATGGATCGTGAGATTGACCGGCCGTCTCCCGCGCACCGAAAAATCCACGAGCTCCAGAACCGGCGCAGGACTCGTGGATCGCGAAGCGGCTTTTGCCGGCTCCTCCGCCCTCGCTTGTTCGGACGCCGGTCCGGTCAACAGCCGGGTCAATTCGTCGATTGTGCGCTCGCCGGCGCCGTATGACGCGACGACATTGCTGTCGCGAAGCACTGTGATTCGATCAGCGATCTGTTCGACCTCTTCGAGAAAATGGCTGATGTAAATGATGCTGACGCCGGAGGCGGCGAGCCTGCGTCGGGATCGAGCGCCGCTACAGCGCGTTCGAGCAGACCGATCTTGTGTCGGAGGTTCTCCTCCCGATTGGGAGGCAAGCCGATGTACCAATCCTGCGTTTCCGCGCGCCGGCCGAACTGGTCGACAGGAAGAAGTTCAGGATGGCGCGCCGCAAAAGCGGGATCGAAGCAGATGTTGAGGACCGCAAAATAAGCGATGCCGCGATCCTTCAAGGCTCTCCGAAAGGCGACGTCGTCGAGGGACGCGTAACGCTCGCGATCCGACTTGCGAACAGCGCTGTCCACCGCGGAATCCGCCATCGGCAAGAAACGACTCTGCGCGATCAACCATGTGACGCCCATCGCCTTCAGGACGTCCACCGCTTGCTCGGGTTCGAGTTGATGCGTCAGAAACCAGTCGTTGTCATAGATCTTCATTCCCACTGAGAGTCCGCTGAAAGTTGTTTCCATCACGCGCCAGGTTGTCTTGGCGAGTTCCTCGCCCGCATTTACCGGATTTCGGCTCTTCGCTGAGGATGAACGTAGAGGGGCGCCTCGCGCTTCTTCAAGACGGCGCCAGTTGAGCGAGGACGGCTGACGGAGCCCTCCAGCGGCGAGAGGGTAGGCCCCTTCCACCAAGGAATTGGCCGGCCAAATTCCTCTTCCCCTCGGACGAAGCCCGAATCCTTCCGGCCTTCCAAATTAATTGCCGAACAGCACGCGAGCGTTGACGTAATGCCTTAAATCTGATACATCAGTCATCGCTAGGAAGCGTTGACCAGGAGCAAATCTGTTCTCTATTGCCGCTGGCGCGATCGGAAAGCCGAAACTTCTCCGCATCCTTTCGCGACTGCAGCCGATCAAGGCCCCGCGCAAAAAAAGCCCGTTCGGCGTTCGATGGCCGACCCGGATTTCGCTACGCCAGCTGAGCGCGCCGGTCCGATGTATCAGCACGATGTGAGGGTCACTCCCCTCAGGACAAGCAGGCGACACTCGTGTTCAATCGCGCCTCCTTGAGTGAGCAGGTCGAAGCTGCGCTACGGCAAGAAATCACTCTTGGCCGCTTGCGTCCCGGCCAGAGAATTAGCGCATCCGACTATCTCACCAGCTGGAACGTGAGCATCACACCGTTTCGTGACGCTGTGCGAACCTTGCAGAATCGGGGCTTCGTAACGGTTGAGCCGCGCAAGGGCGTCTATGTCGCGGAAATCAATCTGAAGACCTTGCAGGAAATCTTCGAGTTGCGGATCGCACTTGAGTGCATGGCGATCGAGCTTGCCACCTCGCGCGCGGATGCGGGAGAAGCGGAGCGCGTCCGAGCGGCTTACGTGACAGCGGGCGTCCGGGTCCGCAAGGGTGACAGCTCGTTGCTGGCGGAGACCGATGAGGCGGTCCACGATTTCGGCCGCAATTCCTGCGGCAACGCGCGTCTGCAGCAGCTTCTGTCCTCTCACATGGATCTCATCCAGTGGACCCAGAATACGGCCATCCGCAAGTATCCTGAATCCCGTGAACTTGCGTTGCCGGAGCATATCGCAATCATGGACGCTATCTGCGCGCGCGACGCCGCTCGAGCTTCGCGCGCCATGCGGGCTCACCTCGAGAACGCCTATCTGCGGATGGCGGATCGGTTCGAGGCGGCGCAGGACCCAAGTTCCGGCGCGGGCGCCCAATGAGAGTTAAATCCGTCAGCTCGCACATCCTTCGCGCGCCGCTCGGAGCGCAGAAGTTCTACTCGTCGCAGGCCGCTTTTCCAGAACGGAACAGTTACCTCGTCCGAGTCGAGACGGACTCAGGTCTCGTCGGCTGGGGAGAAGGCGGGCAGTATGGTCCGCCTGAACCGGTCGCCGCCTGCGTCGACGCTGTTTTTGCGCCGCAGCTCATCGGGCGAGACCCAACAGAGCCTGTGAGGATCTGGGAGGAGCATTACGCCTTCTCCCGCGATTTCGGGCAGAAGGGAACGTATATCGAGGCGATCTCCGCCATCGATATCGCACTCTGGGACATCGCGGGCCAGGCCGCGGGCCTCCCCATCTGGAAGCTGCTCGGGGGGCGCTTCCGCGACAGCGTCACCGCCTACGCGACCGGCTGCTACTACCCGGACAATTTTCACGACATGCCAGCAATCTTGCGCGCGCTCGAGAAGGAGGCCTCAAGCTACGCTGACGCCGGCTTCCAATTCCTCAAGATCAAAGTCGGCTTGCTCAGCCTCGCTGACGATATTGAACGCCTCCGCGTCATCCGAGCAGCGGTCGGTCCGCGGATCGGCCTGCTGGTCGACGCCAACCACGCCTACAATTCCGCTTCAGCCGTTCGCATGGGCCTGCTCATGGAGCCGCATCAGATCGAGTTTTTCGAAGAGCCTGTTACGCCCGAGGATCACGAAGGCTACCGGAAAGTCCGGCGCGAGAACCCCATCGTCGTGGCGGGCGGCGAGTGCGAGTTCACCCGTTACGGATTCCGCGATCTCATCGGCGGAGGTTGCGTCGACATCGCCCAGCCCGATCTTGCTTGCGCAGGCGGGTTTTCGGGCTGGCTCGACATCCTGGCGCTGGCGAAAAGCTATGGCGTTGCGACGATCCCTCATGTGTGGGGGTCCGGCATCGCGGTCGCGGCGGCGCTCCACGGGGTCGCGACCATTCCGCCTTTCCCGCACACAGCCAATCCACTCCCGTTGCTCAACGAGCCGGTGATCGAATTTGACCGCAAGCACAATCCGCTCCGAGACGAGCTCCTCGCAGAACCCTTCACGCTGAAGGAGGGACGTCTCGTGGTTCCCGATCGTCCGGGGCTTGGAGTCACAGTGAGGGACGACACGCTCAAGGCCTACAAGCGATGATGGAAGCGGCGCCTTCGACGCGCTTTGCGCAAAAGAACGTGCTGATCACCGGCGCAGCCGCTGGCCTCGGCCGCCACATTGCCCGCGCCTTCGCCGCCGAAGGCGCGGACATCGCCATTCTCGATTTCCAGGACGCCAGCGCAACGGTGCGAGAGATCACCGCGCTCGGACGCCGATCCGAGTTTTTTTGGTCCGACGTGCGCGACGAGGACGGAGTCAAGACAGCGGTCGCCGGGGCGGCCGAGTTCTTCGGCGAGCGCATCGACGTCCTTGTGAAGAATGCAGCGGCGATGCCGTTTCTTTGCAGTGTGGACGCGAGCGCAATGACAGGTCAAGCCATCAACGTGACCGGCGGTTTCATCATGACGTAGGTCCGCCATTCGTCCGTCGGTCGCGTCGACTTCGTTTCGCAAAGGAGGAGGACAACGAAGATCGCGTTTTCGCTTCTTAACTGACGCACTGACAGTCCATGACTATGCTTGCACGGCTCTTGTTTTGGTAAACATCGCCGTCTTGAAGCGGTCACAACGGCCGCGCGGAATCAAGTTGAAAGCCGGCAACGTCAATCATGGCGTTGCGCAATGGGAGGAAGACCATGACCAACTCGAATCTTACTGCTCACCCGAATCGGCGCCGCTTTCTTCACGGCGCGGCGGCTCTCGGCGTCGCCGGCGCACTGCCGGCGATCCGTACGTCATCGGCTTTCGCCGCGGACTCGGAGAATTTGGTTCCAAAGCAGCACTATCTCATCGCCTTCTCGAACGGCGACATGAACAATTCCTGGCGGGCCGCCTTCGTCAATTCGATGGAGCAGTGGGGCAAGAAGTTCAAATCGGTCGGCCCGGGCGTCGACTACGTATGGACGAACAGCGCCGGCGATTCCGCCAAACAGCTTCAGGATTGCCAGACCCTGCTCGCGCAGAAGCCAAGCATCCTCATTCTTTCTCCCAACCAGGCGCAGCCCCTGGATCCCGTGATCGACATGGCGACCAAGGCCAATGTTCCTCTCGTGGTCATCGACCGCGCGCTCATTCGGAAACCGCCGCTCGGCATGTACGTGCTGAACATCACTCAGAACTACGGCGTCAGCGGCATGACCATGGCGGCTTATGCGCTTGACCATCTCAATCGGAAGCACGGAGCTTACAAGGGCAACATCGTCGAGATCCAGGGCGAGCTCGGCTCCTCCCCGAACAACGATATGTATGTTGGAATCCGAGAGGTCCTGAAGAACTATCCCGACGTCAAGATCCTCTCCACCGAGGAGGGCAAATGGTCGAACGACGGCGGGCGCCGGGTGATGCAGGGTTTCCTGCAGCGCTTCACGGACGATCAGATGGACGTCATCTTCACCTACGCCGACTCGTCGGGTCTCGGAGCAATGCAGGCGATCAAGGCCGCGGGACGGAACGAATTGCTCGACGGTCGCATCGCGTCGAAGGATGGCGACGTTAATTTCATTCAGGCTGTCGCCGATGGTAAGGCCATGATGTCAACGGAGTGCCCGCCTTACTACGGCGCCTTCACGATCCCCGAGGCCGTCCAATACCTCAATGGGACGCTGGATCAGAAGGGCATCCAATATCTCAAGCTTCGCACCTGGCCCAATCCCAATGCGCCAACCATGCTCAGCGTTTCAGACGCCGACGTGAAGGCGATCCTCGCCAAGCAGATCAAATTCACCCAAGACCAGAAGCTGCCGCTCATTCCTCCGGAGACGGGCGACTACGAGCAGCTCTACTTCGACGTGTCGAAGGTCAAGGGCTACGACGATGTCGAGGCCTACCTGAAATCCGGGGAGGTACCCAAGGACATCGTCGACCTCCAGAACACTAAGTAGCTGGCCCGAACGGCGCCGCGTCTGGCGACGATCGCGGATCGCCAGACGTCGGGCTTGTACCACCATCACGAGACGCGCGCTCGCCGCGCTCCGAAGAGCGGATTTGGGCCGTGACGGTCGCGGCGCTCGCCCTTTCCGCCTGAGAGACCCGAGGAGACCGAATGACCTTGGCCTACCGCCTCGAACTCGAGAACGTCTCGAAGCACTACGGAAACACGCGCGCGCTCGAGTCGGTCAGCGTCGCGATTCCGTCAGGGAAAATACGAGGACTGGTGGGCGAGAATGGCGCCGGAAAATCGACGCTGTCGAAGATCATCGCCGGCGACATCAGGCCGACGTCGGGAACGATGAAATTGAACGGGGTCGAGGTCCCGTACCTCACGCCGACATCCGCGCGTCGCGCCGGAATCGCGATCGTTCACCAGTGGGGCGACCTGGTGCCCACCATGACCGTCGAGGAGAACATCTTCCTCGGCAACGAAATCCATGGCTCGTTTCGAACCCTGAACAAGAGCGAGATGCGGCGCAGGGCTCGCGCCGTGCTGAACGAGCTTGGCGTCGATGTCGATCCCAGCCTCCCGGTGAGCGAGCTCTCTCCTGCTCACAAGCAGATTGTCGCAATATCCAAAGCGCTCGTGCGGCAATGCGATCTTCTGATTGTCGATGAGGGCGGCGTCTCGCTCGACACGAAAGAAACCGTGCTTCTGCATGCGGTCTTGCGCCAACTGCGAGGCCAGGGCGTGACGATCATTTACATATCGCACCTTCTGGACGACGTGGTTGAGCTCAGCGACGAAATCACGGTCTTGAGGAACGGCGCGCTCGTCGAAACGCTCGACGCCAATTCGACGACTGCCGAGGACCTGGCCGTCGCGGTGGTCGGTCACGAGGTGCGCCGCCCGTCGCGCGAGGAAGCGACGAATGATTTTTCGCAACGACGCACGCTTCTCGATGTCAAAGGCCTGTCGTGGACACAGGACGCAGCCGAGTTCTCGCTCAAAGTCAGAGAAGGCGAAATCCTTGGCATTACCGGGCCTGAGGGCGCCGGAAAATCGGAGCTGCTGAGGACCATCTTCGGACTGGTGCCGCCGACGCGGGGAACGGTCTCGATCGACGGCAACACGATCGGCTCGCGAAGCCCGAGGGAAATGCTGAACCGCGGCGTCGCCTTCGTGCCGGAAGATCGTTTTGCCGAAGGTGTCCTTCTCGATCGCAACATCGAGGAGAATATCTCTCTTCCCAAAATCAGCTTCGAGAAGAGGTTCTTTCTCCCGACGACGGAGCTCAGGGCGGAAGCCGTCAAGAAGGCGGCTCAGATCAAGACGAAGATGGCGTCCATCGATTCGCTCGTCAGCGAACTCAGCGGCGGCAATCAGCAGAAAGTGGTCGTGTCGAGATGGCTCGAGGACAGCTATCGGCTGCTCTTGTTGGATGAACCCTACAAGGGGATCGATATCGGGGCCAAAGACGACATCAATGAGGCCATTCGCGCGATGGCGAGCGCGGGCCGAGGCGTGATCGTCATCAGCACCGAATTCGCAGAGCTCGTTGGCCTTGTCACGACGCTTCTGGTGATCGTCAACCGCAAGATCGTGAGCACGCTCACCGGACCGTCCATCACTCCCCATGAGATCGTTCGCTATTACCAATACGAAGTCGAAACTCCGAGTCCGAGCTTCGAAGGGACCAGCCCGCCGGCCGCGATGAGCTAGGCCGCGAAGGCAATCGAACCGGACAAGGAACCCCAATATTGCCCCACCGCCTCAGATCGATCCTCAGGGAGCTCGATGTCTTCGTCATCCTCGGCGCCCTCTTGCTCGTCGCCGCTATTTTCAAGGCGAGCACCTTCTACAATCTCTCGAACCTGTTCACGATCCTCGAACTGTCGGCGGTCTTGGGCATCGCGACGCTCGGCGAGGCGATGATCCTGATCGTGCGCGGCGTCGACGTCTCGGTCGGCGCCGTCATGGGCCTCGCGGGCACGCTCTCAGCATTCCTGATCCCGGATTTCGGGCTCACCGTTTCGATCCTCGTTCCCCTTCTCGTGTGCGGCCTGATTGGCCTGGGAAATGGTTTGCTCGTCGAAAAGGGCCGCGTCCCCCCGATCGTCGCCACCATCGGGATGATGTGGGTCGTCAGCGGCCTGGCTGGAGGCGTCAGCAACGGGCGCCTCATTCCGATCCTCGATGAATCGTTCCAGCAAATTGCCTTGGGCAGCGCGTTCGAGATTGTGCCGCTCTTCTTTGTCGGGCTCATCGTCATCGGCGCCATCGCCTATTTCGTTCGATCAAACTTCGCCATCGGCCGATACGTGTACGCAATCGGAGGCGATGAAGGCGCAGCTTATTATTCGGCGATTCCAGTCGCCAAGATTCGCATCGGCGTCTATGGGGTCG
>Ga0210406_10005630_pt1 | contig 13078 bp, 9 predicted proteins | sample IncBWC30MmetaG_FD_155454 | JGI IMG/M metagenome (GOLD analysis project Ga0210406, IMG submission 155454) | Forest soil microbial communities from Barre Woods Harvard Forest LTER site, Petersham, Massachusetts, United States - Inc-BW-C-30-M | ecosystem: Environmental > Terrestrial > Soil >...
CAATCCTTGCGACGCTTTCTGCACTCATGTTGGCCGATCTTTCCGTTACTTATGACGCATAAATACCCAACTATTATAGGATAATACACCGATTTTGGCCGATCTTTTGGCCGATCATGGCAGTCGGTGGCGCACAACGCGCGACCGTGGATCGCAGCTGCAGCGCGCTGTCGGTTTACTTTAGCGGAGACAAACCAGCGCAATCCTTCCAAGATTTGGCGAAGCTAGAAGATGTTTACAGTGATGGTTGTAACGATCACGAAGAAGAAGGTCGGGATGGAAGCTTTATCTACGGCGCTCGATTCGCCGATCAGCAATCCGCGGACCACGTTCGCGCTTGCGCCAAAATCACACTCGGATAGTGCGCTTGATATTACATAACGAGGCGCGCCGCGACTTATTGGCTGACTTCTATCTCCCCGCCGCCTTATTATCGTCCACAGTGCGGAGATCGATTTAAAAACAACTAACAGGGGATTCTGATGAGGAAAAATAATTCGGCCGGCGTCGGCATTATGCTGACGCTGGCATTGGGTTCCTATGCTGCGCTGTCGGCGCCGAACATGGGAGGTGTGCAGGCTGCACCGGCGGTGATGCAAGCCGCTTCGCCGGCAGCGACGGTCGCATTCAGTGTCTATCTGCCGTTACGGAATCAACCGGAACTTGAAAGTCTACTTGCCGAGCTTCACGATCAAAGCTCATCCAAATATCAGCAGTGGCTGCAGCCGTCCGACTTCCTGCAGCGTTTCGGTCCTAGTGCGGCAGACCTTGCAGCGTTACGCACTTCTCTCGCATCCCATGGCTTCACGGTAATACAAAGCAACGCGCATGGCCTGCGTGTGCAGGGTCTCGTCAGTGCGGTGTCGAGCACATTCGGGGTCGGCGTTCAAACGCGCAGTCAGAATGGCCGTACGCGTTTTATGGCGAGAGGTGCACTGCAGATTCCTAACGAACTTGCGGCGCTCAACGCGCGGGTCGTGGGACTTGATGCGCTTCCGGAGCACCATGTGCACTCTCGTGCAACGAAACGTCTTGCCGGCCCCATCGTGGACAATCGCTACACGGATACTGGATCCTATTGGTTTGACGATTTGAAGCAAGCCTACGACTATCCGGCCTACAGCGCCAAAACCGACGGCACTGGCGTTAATGTGGGCATTTTAATGTCTGACCTGCTTTATCCGGACGATCTCGCTGCAGCCTTCAACCATGAGAAATTTACCGCAATAACCGGCAAGCCAGCACCTTCCGTAACTACGGTGACGGTCGATGGCGGCGGAGTGGTAAATGGCAACGGCTCATTCGAGGCCAGCCTCGACGTACAGCAGGTGCTTGGCGGTGCTCCGGGAGCGAAGGTCACGCTGGTCAGTATTCCTGACCTGTCGAATCAAAGCATCCTCGACGGCTACACCTTTATCGTAGACAACAATGCGTTCGATATCGTCAACTCATCCTTTGGCGGTTGCGAGCTCGAGTACTTCCCAGCCGATAACCAAGGAGAAGATTTCAGATACGTTCTCCAAGCGCTTCACGAAGTTTTCCAGCAAGGAAATGCGCAGGGCATCACCTTTGTAGCCAGCTCTGGTGACCAGGGAGGTCCCGCCTGTCCCAGCCCGGATTACGGCTTCCCGGGCGCGACCAACAACACCTTTGGCCCTGGCATCAGCAGCCCATCGGATGACCCGGATGTGACCGCTGTCGGCGGCGGCAATTTGATCACCGCCTCGGACGGGACGCTCAACTCCGCCTATGTGAGAGAGAGCGCTTTCGGAGATCCATTATTTCCGTACGATATCTACGGCGTTGGACAGCTCGTTTCCGGCGGCTTCTGGGGCGCGGGCGGAGGCGTCAGTTCGTACTTCAAAAAACCCTTGTATCAACTCCTCGCCAATACCGGCACATTCGCATGGCGTACCAATCCCGATGTCGGCATGCAGGTTGGAGGCGAGGGCTTCAGCGGTCTTGCCGGCCAAGTTCCGGGTTTTTGCAACGGCCCTGCCATCAGCTGCAGCCCAGACGATAGCTCGGTGCTCACAGCCTATGACATCGACGACCCCGTCAACGGCGGATTCTTCTTCACGATCGGCACCTCGGTGTCCTCGCCGGAGTTTGTCGGCGCGCTGGCGATTTACGAGCAGCAGTTCGGGAAGCATCATCGGCAGGGAAATGTGAACTACTTCCTCTATGCGCAAGGTGCTGTTCAAAGCCTGTTCGGCGGAGTCCGCGCTCCGGCCGAGTTCCAGTTCTACCATCGGAACATTCCTGGTTATGATGGTTACTGGAATGCAGGTTTCCCGAGCTACAACTATGATTACATTTACGGAAATGGTAGTCCGGATGTGCGCAAGCTCTTTGGTCTGAAACATTATCCGGCGGCTGGATTACCGCAGACGCCCAGCAACCCGTAAGACTTTTTGCGTCGGGCATTGGGAGGCGTTCGCTCAAAAAGCGAACGCCTCCTGATTGATCTTGCATCAAAGGGATCTAGGATCGCGTCGCCGCGGTGCGCGCGGCGCTTCCTTCAGGTCAAGATGAATGCTAGTCGCGTGGCAAGAGCCGAGAATCGAGGGGGTACGGCATGACGGCGAGTCGCTTAATGCGCGCTGCATCCGCGTGGCGCGGATTGATGAGCACGTTGTACGTCTCCGGCACCAGCACGGAGCGAACGACCAATACTGCGGTCTCGCCTTCTCGGAGCCAGCGATCTCCCCAGGCCCGCGTGACAGTGATGCGTCGGGACCAGTCGGTCGGTAGCTGCGCCTCATCGACCGATTGCCGAGACACCTCATCGGGGATGTCCACCTTGATGAAACGGTGGCGGGCTAGTGCCGCGGGCTCGCGGATCTGGCTGTGCACAAGCATCTCGAGCACCGCGGTCGCGGGGTTAGGCGCACAATAAAGAATCTCCTTGCCGCGCGTGTGCCAACGCGCGGGGGCCAGCAAGCCCCCTCGCCCGTCGAGTGATTCGTGCTGCGAGAAGCGCCAGACAATCACTGTTAAGCGAACATGCCGTGTTCGATGCCAACCAAGAGCTCCTCGACGGCGAGCGCACCCGACTCCGTCAAAAGCGCTTGCATGGGCGTCCGATCCCCTAACGCGGACTTTGCGGTACGCAGCCAATCGGCCGCATAGTCGGGCTTCCCGCCAAAGACCTGCTGCGCGCGAGCGGTCACACGCGCCACGCGCACCGTCTTGTCGGCCTCTTCACGAGATAGAAATCGGCCTGACGCCTCGCGCCGACTTAAAGTCCGGCGCGGTGCAATGAGCTCGAAAGTTTCCGCGTCGGTGAGACCGACTCGCATCCGCAGATTCTGCACGGCGGCAACCGCCAGCCCCTTCTCCAAACGCTTGATCAGATCGAGTTCCGAGTGAACTGTGGGTTTCAATCCCAGCAGCATGCCGATGCGCGCGTAGAGCGACTCATGGGGGGACTCGACGGCTGGGGCCCGATCTAGGGTGGCGGTGTTCATCGTGAACTCCTGTGGCATATGCGCGCATTATATGCGCAAGTGGCCCAACGAGCAAACTAAAAGGCAACACTGAAACAGGCAACTGCCGATCGTGGCGTTCAGCTGGATGTCCGATCCGCGGGCAAACGGGCGAACGGAACGTCAGTTGCATTGCGCTTACGCGTACTGACCCCGTTGTCTGACAACCCATTGACCTGCACGAGAGGCGTCATTCGTTCTCGAGTGCGCCACACTCCCTGTTCGAACCGGCAGTCGTTCGACTACTCAAGAAAGCCGGGATCCCCCCATTCAAATTTGGTTCGCAAGCAGGAAAAATGCAATGAACAGTATTTTGAAACTGTTAAAACCGCCGATCTGGATTCTGGCATCGCTCCTCAGCGTGATTGCGGCGGGATGCGACGGAGGCAATAGTAGCGGGTCCTCCGCGACCGCCTCGGCTGACAAACCTAACAGCGCGGGAGCAGGCACCGGCGTTGCGGGTCTTGGCAAAGGTCCATCACCGGTAGAGCTTGCAGCTGCCGCCAACTATGTGATTCTGGCGCAATCGGAAATTACCAACGTTCCGACATCCGCCGTTACCGGAAATATAGGCTTGAGCCCAGCGACGGGCGCGGCCATTGGCATACCATGCGCCGAAGTGACCGGGGTGATGAACGCAGCTGACAATGCTGGTCCGCTGCCGTGCAGCGTGATGGACGCTGTTGGATTAACCGCCGCTGTCGGTGCTGCGAACACCGCGTACACCGACGCGCAGGGACGTGCGCCCGATTACACGGAGCTGGCGGCAGGAAATATCGGCGGACTCAATCTTAGCCCCGCGACCTACAAATGGAGTACCGCGGTTTCCATACCGACGACTCTCACGCTCACCGGCGGCCCGAACGATGTCTGGATCTTTCAGATCGCACAAGGACTCACCGTAGGTTCCGGCGTGCAAGTCATCTTGGCCGGCGGCGCCCTGCCCCAGAATGTCTACTGGGCTACTTTTGGCGCCACGCAACTTGGGACTACGTCAAAATTTAACGGTGTAATACTGTCACAGACATCGATCGTCATGAATACCGGCGCAACGATCGACGGTAGGATGTTCGCCGGGACTGCGGTCACTCTCGAGCAGAATACGGTAACCCAGCCGTAAAGCTATTGACGCTTCGGTGCGAGCGCTGCGCTCTCACCGCTCGTGAGTTCGTTGGACGACGGCACGAGCTGCCGCAGAGCGACAGCAACCGCGAGTTCGTCCCGCGCAGAATCGTTGAACAGCTCGGCCGGGGCCAAATCGGTCAGCTGCTGGACATGGTTGATCCCGCCGCCGGTAAATTGGTTCTTGATGCTCAGCTGCTGCAGCACCTGAATGCCGCCGCTGGCGTTGTAGAGCACCTTCCCATCGGCGTCGCGCAACAACACGTGCAACGATGAGACGGCGATTGTACCCTCGCCGGCTTTGACATCTTGCGTGCCGCCGAAAAGCACGGGTCGGTTGACGGCGGCCCGGAGCGTCAACGCATTCTGACTCGTGCCATCCCACGACACGTTGCCCAATTTCTGCGTGGCCAGGGATTTGACGAGGCCGATCGCCAGGACAGCGTCGGGCGATGGCGTCACGGCAATCGTTTTGATGGCGGACTGGAATTCTGCTCGCAGTCGATCGGGCACGATCGCTCCGGTGAGCGGATCATGAAAGCCGCCACCCTGACGGATCGCGGCACCAATCGCACTATCCAAGGTGCTCGAGTCAATAACCTCCCAACCGAGCTTCTCGAGGCGGTGATGTACCAGGTCTCGGTAGCGCACCAGCACCTCGGCCGGAGGGTTGAATGCTCCTGCGTTGATGGAACCAAAAACGACCCGATGAACCTTGCTCAAGATTTCGGAGCGCGGCACCTCGAAAGGCGACTGCTCTTCCGGCTGGACGCCGGCCGGCGGAAGCGGCAGGCCGGCAGGAGGGATGCCGAGCGTATTGATGGCGGGATTCTTGGTCCCTGCCAGGATCTCGTCGGCCGTGTAGCGCAGCGGAACGGCGATGTAAGTCACTGCTCGCTCGATTCGCTTGTCGTCCAACAGCAGCTGCGCGCGAGGTACGACCAGAAAGTCGCTTCCCTCGCTACCGTGGTGGCGATCGAAATAAGAGGCCAGCTGCACACCGCCATAGCGAAGAAAGAGCACCTTCCCCTCGCGATTCTGGAGCTGAATGCCGATGGAAACGGCGCCGATGAACCCCGAACCCTGATTGCCGGACAGCACTCGCGTGAGTCCACTGTTGGCTTGACCATCGACGTATTCCACCGCGCCGTCCCACTTGGCGAGGTTGTTGTCAATCTTCGCTTTCGAGTCCACAGCACGCGCTGTGGCAACACAGCCGAGGCGCTCCTTGGTGAAGTACTCTCTGATGGCGTTCTGATAGACGCTCGCGTAAGCATCCTTGCGCACCGTGCCGAGCATCGGGTCATAGACACCGCCCACGGCCTGGTTGAATCGGTCGTAGGCCTGCTTGTAAGAGTCCGGTGTGACTACCTCAAAGCCGGCCTGCTGAAGCGCCTGCGTGAGCGCGGCCTCGATCCGCGAGGACGCTTCCGGATTCGCTCCGACAATCGTCGGGCGCGGCAGTGGTACGAGTCCGACCCGCTTGCACTGCGCGAGCACATCCTGCCGCGTCACACCTTGAAACCCCAGTTGCTCCGGGGTCTGAGGGGCCGGTGCCGCGAACGCGCTGATCGACACCGCCGCAGCGATGACGGCCGTCCAGAAGCGGTGCGGTAACGAAATGTGCATCATGGATTCTCCAAATAGGTGCGAATAATCGGGGCGTCGGCGGCATTGGGCGCATGCGCCAGGTACGCATTGAAATTCTGTTTGGCGTGCTCCGCGTCGCCCGCACGGCGGTATAGGAACGCGAGTTCACGATACGCGGACGCCGGCGCGTCGGAGTGCGCGATGCAACGTTGATAGGCGCCGATCGCCACCGGTATGCCCGCCTCGTCCGTGCTATTGCGGCGCGTGAGTTCGGCGCGCAAGTACGTCGATGAACCGCTCTGTCCCTGATTGGCCTCAATCCGGTCCAGGATCGGCCCGACGCTGGCGGAATGATCTTCGATGTCCTGGGCCGCCTGTCTGAGCGCGTAATAGACCGACAGCTTTTGAAAGTTTTTGGTTGGATCGACGGGCGATGCAGACCCTGTGAGCGCGACCCCATCGGCCAGCGCGCGATCGAGTGAGTCGGCGCGTGAAGTCAACGCCACGGCGTCGCTGAACTCGCTGCTTCCGCTGCGTTGCTCCGCGGCAAGCAGGTCTCGCAGCCGGCGCAGTGCCGCGGGGGCCGCCTTCGGATCGTAGCCGGCCTGTGCAAGCCAGCGCAGGGCGACGGCATCGGAGGCCGTCTGGACACGGGTTTGCTCATCGGCGACCGCCTTAGCGTCCGCTTTGACAAGTGCCGGCGTGCCCAGTCCGGCGGTGGCTGCGATGAGCAGCAGGTTCGGCAAGAAGGAGCGCAGGACGTGCTGTCGCCCAGCCGTCTTGAGATTCTGGCGATCATGGCGCACCACGGCGGCTAGCGGCATGGCGATCAGTGCAGCGAGCTGGTTCTCATCCTCGAGACGGGCGAGCAAACCAGTCGATACATAGCCGGCCCCATTGTCGAGCATGAACGAGTATGGGAGTGCGGATCGGAGGGCGTGAATGCGAACATTGACCCCTGCGGCATCCGGGTTGGCTCCGGCCAAGCGGTGAACGACCTGCAGCAAGTACACGTCGAGCGCTGGGTAGCGGATGAAATCGGAACTGGCGTTGTAGCTGGCCTCCAAGCGTTCGTCCGCCACCACCGTGTCGGTCGAAGCGGCGTAGACCATGGATGCGAGCGTAAGGCCGAGGGATATCGCTATGACGCGACATGGGACACCGAGAGCGCGATTGACGGGCCGTTCCACGTTCGAACTCCATTGCCGGGAACTCAACAGGCGCCACCCGCTGGCCGCCACCCGCATACCGAGAGGGATCGAAAAGGGGCGAATGCCCTGAAATGTTAGGCGCGCCGCGGCGTGGATTCCATGACGGAGGTCGCAGTCTCCCGACTAGGAGCTCCTTGTGGGGTTAGCCAAGCACTCCGGGGCGCTGTGCGGCAGCGGTCGCCGCCGCACAGCGGGGGCGATTAGCTATTCCGGCCAGATGCAAGCATGATCGGCTTCTGCTTTGGGTTTTTCGCGTTATAAATCGAGTACAACGCCGGTAGGTCGACCTTGGCTACTGCATCGGCGATCGCTTTGTAAACGCAGCGATTGAAGTCAGTCTTGGACTGGAGGTCGCGGCCATCGAGAGTCCAGCACACCCCGTTGGCCGCCGCCCTTATGCGTGCATATAGCGCGGCCGCACCGGACGGATTCGATAAGTTGAGATCCGCATATTTCACCGTCGACCGGTTGGCACCCGTTGTGTCGCCGGCCGGGCACATTGCGGCGAAGCTCAACGCCAGAGCGCTGAAGAGCACAGTGGTGGTCACGCGCTGAAGTTTGATGGTTTGGGTTATGGTGTTCACTGTCATCTCCTGGATTGCCGGTATGAGTTCATTGAGTATTGGCAGGTCGGTCGTTCCGTTGAGGCTGTCATTCGACCTATTTCGCTGCCTCATTCATACAGACGCGGTCCAAGGGCCAAACCCGACATTCTGCTAGGGCCTTGGCGAGGCGGGACCATCACTTGTGGTAAATGTGGTACTTGAGGCGGAGCAGCAAGCGTTTGGTACATGTCCGGGACGCGTTATCTTGCCAAAGCACTCAACGAATCAGCTGACTGAGCTACTCGGACGGATACAGGCGGGCGACACGGCAGCGCGCGATACGCTGTTTGCGGCCGCCTATACCGAGCTGCACCGGATAGCACGAGCCCGATTGCGGGACGGTGGACGCAACACGGTGCTCGACACGACCTGCCTGGTGCACGAATCGTACTTGCGGTTCGTCCATGCCGGCGAACTTCGCGCCGAAGACCGCCGGGCATTCTTCGCCTACGCCTCGCAAGTAATGCGTTCCGTGATCGTCAATTGCATGCGCGAGCGGATCGCACAGAAGCGCGGCGGCGATTCGCGGCCCTTGACGTTGTCAACCAGCCTGGCGGCCAATATTGGTGTGGACGAGGACACGGTACTCAAAGTACACGAGGCGCTCGAGGACTTGGAGAAGGCAGACTCTCGTTTGGCCCAGGTGGCGCAGATGCGCTACTTTGGCGGTTACAGCGAGCAGGAAATTGCGGAGACGCTGGACATCACGGAACGCACGGTACAACGCGATTGGGAGAAGGCGCGGCTGATTCTCGCGGCGGCACTGCGGTAATCAATGACCGCTTCGCCGCGCGTGCAATCGGTTCGGGCGTTGATAGATCGATGACACTATCCGTTGCGCAGATGGCGTTGATGAGTCGCCTGCTGGATGAGGCGCTACCTCTCGATGCGGCCGGTCGCCGCGCCTGGCTCGACAAGCTGTCGCCCGAACACTGGGATCTTGCTCAGTACCTGCATGCAGCGCTGCTGCCGGGAGATTCTCAGGCCGCGGAATTAAAGTCATTGTCGACGCTGCCGAAGCTCGGCGCCGCAGACCACGAGGGTTCCGTTGCCGCGAGCGGCCTGCAATCCGGCGCGCGCGTCGGCCCGTACGAACTGATTCGCCTCTTGGGCGCCGGAGGCATGGCCGAGGTTTGGCTGGCGCGGCGTGCGGACGGCGCCTTCAATCGTGAGCTGGCGTTGAAGCTGCCGTTGCTGACGAGGCTGCGACCTGATCTCGAGCCGCGCTTTGCCCGGGAGCGCGACATCTTGGCAAGCCTCGAGCATCCGCATATTGCACGTTTCTACGATGCGGGAATTGATCCTGAGGGTTTGCGGTACTTGGCGATCGAATACGTCCGGGGTCAGCCGCTGACGATCTGGTGCGATGCGCATTGTCTGGGAATCCCGGAGCGTCTCAAGTTAATTCTGCAGGTCCTCGAGGCGGTGCTATATGCGCACGAAAAACAAGTCATTCACCGGGACCTCAAGCCCTCCAACATTCTCGTGACTGAATCCGGACAGGTGCGACTGCTCGACTTCGGCGTCTCGAAGTTGTTGGGCGCCGCGGATGAGGAGCAGACGCAATTGACGGGTATTTACGGCCGCGCGCTCACGCCGGACTATGCCAGCCCGGAGCTGCTGCATGGGGATACCGTCGATGCTCGCAGCGACATCTATTCCGTGGGCGTGTTGCTGTACGAAATGCTGACCGGCGTTCGGCCCTATCGGCTCAAGAGCGCGGCCTCGATCGGCATGCTGGAGCAGGCCATCGCCGCGACCGACGTAAACAGGCCAAGTACCCGGTGCGAGCCGGAAGCGAGCGCCGCACGCAATACCACGCCGGAGACATTGAGACGGCAACTGCACGGCGATTTGGATGCCATAGTGCTCAAAGCACTCGCAAAGGAACCTGCCGAGCGATACCAAAGTGCCGATGCCCTGGCGGATGATCTGCGACGCTACCTTAATCACGAAGCGATCCGTGCCCGCCTCGATATGCCAGGCTCCCGGCTGCGCACATTTGCATCTCGCCACCGCAGGCTCGCCGGGCTGTCTGCTACAGCCGCGGTCATGCTGATGGCGGCCGTGCTGGCCTGGTTCGCGTCCGAAAAGGGTTACTTTTGGCGTAATCCCCTTGCCAATGCCAAATTCACTCGCCTCTTGGAATTTCCCGGGACCGAGCGGGCGGCGACAATCTCTCGCGATGGAAAATACGTCGCATTTCTTGGGGAGCAGGGCGGGCAAATCGATGTCTGGGTCAGCGATGTGGGCAGCGGTGCCTACCGCAACTTGACGAATCGCTACGCCGGCGAGCTCGTCAACCCAGAGATCCGAACACCCAGCTTCTCGCCGGACTTGTCGCTCGTGACATTCTGGACCAGGCGGGGGAACGGCTCGCAGCCCGACGACGTCAATGTCTTGGCCGTGCCGACGGTCGGCGGCGCACTGCGCCCGTATCTGCCAGAAGTCGCCGAGTTCGATTGGTCCCACGACGGCAAGCGGCTCGTTTACCACACGACCGCACCGGGCGATCCGATGTTCGTGCGGGAGCCAGGACAGCCCGGGGAGCGCACGGACCGTAGGATCTATGTTGCACCGGCGGGAGTGCATTGCCACTTTCCGATGTGGTCGCCAGACGATGCATTCATCTATTTTCTTCGCGGTGTGCCATACCATGAATGGGACATCTGGCGAATTCGGCCGTCCGGCGAGGGGGTCGAACGGCTGACGTTCCACAACACGCTCGTCTCCTATCCCGTGATGCTCGATCGCCGCACACTGCTCTATCTTGCGACCGATGGGGACGGGTCCGGGCCGTGGCTGTATACCATGGACGTCGAGCGACGGCTTCCGCGTCGCGTCAGCTCCGGACTCGAAAGCTATACGTCGCTTGCCGCGAGCGCTGACGGCACGCGTCTCATCGCGACGATTGCCAAAACCAGCAGCAGCGTTTGGCGCATGCCGCTCACGGTGGATCGCGGTGCTGCGGCTGCTGCAGGTGGCCCATCGCTTGTTTCAGCGAATGCCACGACACCACGGTTGGGTGCGGACTTTCTCTTGTATGTATCGTGGCGAGGCGACCGGCAAGGAATCTGGTCGCTGAGGAACGCAACCACCCGCGAGATCTGGAGCAGCGCACAGTCGCGTATCGTTGGCGAGCCCGCCATTGCACCGGATGGGCGGCGCATTGCCTTCTCGGTTGAGGTTGGCGGCAAAACGTTGTTGTATGCGATGGATAACGATGGCTCACATGTCAGGGTCGTGGCCGATTCGCTGGCATTGCGGGGTAATCCCGCCTGGGCTCCCGATGGGCAATCGATCGTGTCCGCGGTTGTCCGCGACGGCGAGCCGCGTCTGACGCGTATCTTCCTGAACGGCGACCCGCCGCTTCCCCTGGTATCGGAGTATTCACTCAATCCAGTCTGGTCGCCCGATGGTCGATTCCTGATCTACTCAGGCGCCGACGTCGGCACGACCTTTCCCCTGCGTGCCGCCGCCGCAGACGGCCGCCCGTACCCTCTGCCGACAGTGATACTGTCGCGCGGAGCACAGGCTGCGTTTTTTCGTGACCCGCAGACGCTCATCATTCTAGGCGGTGATATCGGCAAGCAGAACCCGTCGCTCCTCGATTTGCGATCCGGTGTCCAGCGCAAACTCGCCGAGTTTCCGGAGGACTTCGTCACTCGCGACTTCGACATCTCGGCCGCGGGATCGGAAATTGTGTTCGATCGACTACAGGTGAACTCCGATCTTGCACTGATTGAGCGCGCGCATTGAAGATGCGCGCCTGTCCCTGGATGATACTCGCCGGTAAAGCTGGATTTTTGTTGAAAATTAATCAACCGTGTGCGCGATTCTGGACGCAGTCGGAAATGGGGAAATGTTGATGTCCTGCTCGCGGGCCGATCTCCAGCCAGCCGCGATATTTCACGATCAGTCCGATGAGGCGATGACGGATCTCGACGTGAAAATGAAAGCGATCATCGACTACCATTTCATACGAGTCGCCTCCTGGCGCCAAGAGCAGCGGTAGCGGCAGGCCCCATAGCGACCAGCGCCGGACCACGAGGCACAGCTTGGCACCCTCGACGACCAGCGCCAAATCGAAGGTCAACGGTCCAAAGCGCTCGCGCAGCAGATGCGCCGATGGACCGTGGCCCATCGATTGGAAGCTCGTGAACGATCGGCCCGCGAAAGTGCGGGTCCAGCGTTCGCCACCGGCGCCGGGTGTGAACTCCACTTGCACCGGCATCTGGTGGCCCGCTGCGGGAAAGCCCATCGCGAACGCGACCAGACGCGCAAGCGGATGGCGCCCGCGCAGAACGTCGGCTTGGCCCGCGGCGACTTGCGGACCTGCGCAGCGATGCATCGCGCGCAACAGCGCCGGCAGCGCGTCCCACGCATCGCCGAGGATGCGCTGATAGAGCGGCTGCATGGCCGCCGCCGGATCGGACGTGCGCGTCCCGGTATGGATGGTACGTCTAGCAAACAGCGCTTCGTAGTCTTCGAGTTCTAGGTCGGCGGTCGCAGCCCGTGCCCCGGCCACGGGACGCCGCGAGGCGAAGCATCGCTCGATGATCGCCTGGCAGGCCATTGACGGAATCAGGGGACCATCGTCCCCTTCCGCGAGCAGATGCCAGGACCGTGTCACCGGGATGCCGCGCGCGTCCGTGCCGGAAATGGCGACGAACATGCCGCCGCGATGCTCGCCCCAGCGAACGCGATTGCTGACTTGGTGGATCAGGAAAGCTAGTGGCAGTAGCGAGGGGAGCAGGCGCAGGCGCACCAACCATGCTAAACCGTTGAGCATGCGGTGCAGGATTTCCGGCACCGGCCCCGCCCCCATCCACAATGACTCGAGTCCAGGCCACAGCTCCGGCAGCACCTGCAGATCCGGTACGTCTACCAGGGAGAAGCGGATGTTGCGGAGTGGCAGGTGTCCAGGAGGGCTGACGGTATAGCGCAGCGACTCCGTCATGGCCACGCCAAACGACGGCTGCCCTCCTCGAACCAGCGCCAGACGCTTGCCGGAGTAACTCGCGATGGCGCGAATGACGTTCATGCCGACCCCGGCATACGG
>Ga0210406_10005631_pt1 | contig 13078 bp, 14 predicted proteins | sample IncBWC30MmetaG_FD_155454 | JGI IMG/M metagenome (GOLD analysis project Ga0210406, IMG submission 155454) | Forest soil microbial communities from Barre Woods Harvard Forest LTER site, Petersham, Massachusetts, United States - Inc-BW-C-30-M | ecosystem: Environmental > Terrestrial > Soil >...
AAGACTTCCCGGCCAACGCTAGAATATTTCAGCGCTTCCTTAAGTGCAGTGGCGGAAATATCGATGCCAACTACCGTGCTCTTTGGCGAAGCAGCCGCAATAGCACGAACATCATGTCCGTAGCCACACCCCGGTACCAGCACCTCACCTTCCAGCGCGCCAAGCTTGCGTAACCATTCTAGTAAAGGAGGAGCAGGAGCACCTTTCTCCCAAGGCGTAACCCCCGTTTGATACAATTCGTCCCAATTCATGCGCGCTCCGGATACCAAATAGCAGATAGTAAAGATAGCCGCAAAAGAGCACAGAGAACGCAAAGAAAAGGACTCATTGAATGCACTTTTTTTTGCGTTCCTTGCGATCTTTTGCGGCTATTCCGGTTTTTCCCTCTTACCTTTGCGTCTTTGCGCCCTTGCGTGAGATTTTCTCTTCGACGACGACGAGTACGAGATAGTCATTCGAGCGTTGACGCTCATGCAAATCCCATTTCTTCTTTGGTAAACATGGAACCTGCATCTGATCCATCTCGATTTGAGATAGTGGAACGAGCCGTCGAGCTCAGGGCTGACTCTAAGAGATTGGCAGAGCTTTTGGCCAATGGAGCCGAGTTTATCGCAGTTTGGCGCGGACAAAATTTGTTTGGTCAGAGTGGCCAAGGACAACCGGTTCTAGTCCAGGCTCCTAAGGCTCAACATCTTTCTAGCCCTATTTTTCTGGGGTTGCGGGCGGACGGGATCGCCTTGTTTGCGATCAAGGTGGCTGACGCGGAGACGCATGATGCGGCCCTGAGTGCGCTCGGTCTTGACGACGAAGCGGCTGCGTTCGTTCAGCTTCGCGAATTCACAGGAACGTTATCCCCACACGAACGTAGCACTTTGCTTTATTCGCGGGCTTTGCTGCACTGGCACGATACTCAGAGATTTTGCAGCCGCTGTGGAAGTCCGACGGTGGCTACCGAGGCTGGCCACGTCATGGTGTGCAGCAACCCGGAATGCAAACATCAGTTTTTTCCTAGGAGTGACCCTGCCACCATCATGCTGGTTCATCGGCCCGGTTTCTGTTTGCTCGGGCGGCAACCGAGTTGGCCTGAGGACGTCTATTCAACGTTAGCTGGATTCGTGGAGGCCGGAGAGAGCGCCGAACAGGCGGTCGTTCGCGAAGTGAAAGAAGAAAGCGGGATCGAGATCCGCAACCTGCGCTATTTCAGCACTCAACCCTGGCCCTTTCCGCAGTCTTTAATGTTAGGTTTTTTTGCTGAGGCCGTCACAACCGAGATTGTAGTTGGCAGCGAACTGGCCGATGTACGCTGGTTCAGCGTTGAAGAGACTCGCAATGTGCTGGCCCGGCTTTCCGCGCGTTTCCCGCACTTGGACACGATCGCCCGGAAGCTGATACGCACCTGGTTAGAGGAACAGGGCTGAGAAGAATGGTAGGGCGAGGCTCCCGACTCCTCTCCTCGAAACTCCGTGTACTCTTCGGCTCCTTGCCCCTTGCATCAAACTGGGTTGTGAACAGATATTTGTAAGACGTGAAAGAGAAGATCATTCTATCCACGGTTAGCGCTTGGGAGCTTGGCAATCAGTTTGAATCGGCACAGGCGCAGAAGAACGATGCGTTGCGTGAAGCAAAAGTAGCCAAGCTGGACGGAGATCTCAGCGAGAACGCTCCGTACCAGGCCGCCAAAGAAAAATTTCGGACCATGGGCCGGATCCAGAGACGATTGACCGGCGAAATGGATCACCTGTTAAATGAGGGACATCGCCTGGTGGATCCGTTAACTTGGGTCAACGACAGTGTACCCGAAGCGGTCGAGCTTGGTGCGGTGGTGGTGATTGATCTGGATGGTGAACGCGAGAAATTTCTCGTGGCGGGTGCTCGCGACCATCATGTCCCTGATGAGGGCGATATCCTTCCGCTTCCTTACACTTCGCCTTTAGGCCATGCGTTGATGGGGAAACACCCAAAAGAAAGCTTCAGCGTGACTATCCGCGAAGCCACGCGCCGTGTACACGTCCACTCCGTACGCCGCCCGACCCGAGAAGAAATTCTGGCGATCTTCCCAGCGTTGAAAGAAGGGTGACGTTTTTCGGTAGGGACGAAGCCCGGTCGGTAGGGCGAAAAACTCGGCGCGCCCAGCGTATGGCCAGCGTCTCCCAATAAACCGCGCCGGTTTTGAGCTGAGCCTCGGGATTGAACCCGCCCACGATTACGTTAAACACGAACAATTGGTTTAGGACACCCATTGTTGCATACCGACCACACGCCGCGGCTCAAATCCGGCGCGGAATGACTCTGTGAAATAACACGATCGGGGCGCGCCGAGATTTTCGCCCTACCAGCGCTTCGCGCCTGACCTACACCAGATTTTCCGGATTCAGCGCCTTGAGCTCTTCCAGAACGAATTTGCCGTCTTTTCTGACCAGCTTGTCGTCGAAATAGATTTCACCACCGCCATACTCCGGACGCTGGATACAAACCAGGTCCCAATGGACTTGGCTTCGATTTCCGTTATCCGCCACATCGTACGCTTGCCCGGGTGTGAAATGGAATGAGCCGGCGATCTTCTCGTCGAATAAGATGTCTCGCATTGGCTCGAGGATGAACGGATTGAATCCGAGAGCGAATTCGCCGATGAACCTGGCTCCTTCATCGGTATCCAGGATCTCGTTGATTCGGCCGGTATTGTTACCGGTCGCATCCGTTACTCGCCCGTTTTTAAACGCCAGCTTGATCGAATCGAACGCGGTCCCTTGATAGATGGTTGGAGCGTTGAATTGGATGTGACCTTGAACGGAGTCTTTCACCGGAGAAGTGAACACCTCTCCATCAGGGATATTATGGGCTCCGCTGCACGCGATCGTCGAAATGCCTCGAATACTAAAGTTCAAATCTGTCCCCGGTCCGGCAATTCGGACCCGATCGGTGTCATTCATGAGTGCCACCAATGGTTTCATGGCGGTTTCCATTTTCGAATAGTTCAATGTGCAGACTCGAAAGAAGAAGTCCTCAAATGCTTCCGTGCTCATTCCCGCCATCTGCGCCATGGAAGACGTCGGCCAGCGTAACACTACCCATTTGGTTTTGTTGACCCGCTGATCGAGCACCGGTTTTAGTAGCTTCATCGCGAGCTTCATCCGATCCGGTGGCACATCCGACTGTTCCGTGATGTTGTTACTGCCCCGGACGGCGATATAGGCGGCCACTCCCTTCATCCTCACCATCTCGTATTCGGCGACCAATTGGTATTGGTTCTCTTCCGCTCCTCGCAGCAGTTCCCGGTTGACGACATTACTTTGCAGATTAACCAGAGGGATAGCCCCTTTTTCGCGCGCTTTCCGGATAAGAGCGACGACGAGCTCAACCGGCACGTCGAAAGTATCGATAAGGACTTTTTCCCCGCTTTGTAGCCGGGTGGAATACCCAGTCAGCACTTCGGCTAACTGATCGTAACGCGGGTCTTGCATAGGAGATGATGAACTGGAATTCGGTTAGACTTACTTTCAGAAAGTGGTACTGCAACTGAAAACGCCCTATTTTAACATGTTAGGCAAGATCGTGCCTGAGGCCGACGCGGCCGTCATTAGAAAGAGTTATGCAGAGCAACGGGTCGTATTCACTAATGGTTGCTTCGATATCCTCCACGTTGGCCATATCCGCTATTTAGCGGCGGCGAAACAGCTAGGAGATATTCTCGTGGTCGGACTGAACAGCGACGATTCGGTTCGCCAGTTAAAAGGGCCCGACCGGCCGATTAATTCGGAGGCCGATCGCGCGGAAATCGTAGCGGCACTAGCTGCCGTGGACCATGTGGTGATCTTCGAGGAGCTCCGGGTCAGCCGATTAGTCACCCTTTTGAAGCCGGATTTGTACGTTAAAGGAGGAGATTACTCCATAGATAGCCTGGACCATGGTGAGGTCGATGCGCTACGCTCAGTGGGCGCTGAAATCAAGATTGTGCCACTTGTGCCTGGCCGATCCACGACCCGGCTGATCAATGCTATCCAGAACACATGAATAGGCGACTTAAGCTCGGAGTGCTGGGATCGGGCAAAGGCTCCAATTTCAAGGCTATTATGGAGCGGATTATTGATGGGAAACTGCCTGCTGAAGTCCGACTGGTGATTTCCGATGTGCCGGATTCCGGTATCCTCTCTTACGCGCGCGACTTTCAGGTGCCGGCTCTTTTCGTAAATCCGGGCAAATATCGGACTCGATTGGAGACAGAGGTGGAGCACGATATCGCGCGGCTACTTCAGGAAGCTGGTGCGGAGTTAGTGGTTCTGGCCGGGTTTATGCGCGTTCTAAAGGAGCCGTTGCTGAAAGCTTTCCCCAAATCGATCATCAATATCCATCCTTCTCTATTACCGAAATATAAAGGATTAGAAGCTTGGAAGCAGGCTCTGGAAGCGGGAGAAAAGGTCACCGGCTGCACGGTTCATTACGTTGAGGCCGCCGTCGATGCCGGGAACATACTCGGTCAACGAGAAGTAGCGATCCAGCCGGACGACACCCCGGCGTCTTTACACGCTAGAATCCAGGAAGCCGAACACGACCTGTTGCCAGAAGTCGTCCGGCAAATCGCGCAGGAGCGAATAAGGAGCTAGGAGCTAGAATCTGGGAGCTAGGAGATAAAGTTTGTGGGCGTTGAGCGCTAAGCGCTCGAGGCGCGTGCGGCGGTCGAGCGGATGGGATTGATGTAATCGATGACCCATAAGCCCCATGTGTCCCATAGGTCCCATTCACGTTAGCTCGCGGCGTACCGAAACATTGATGCGTCTCCAATCGCCGCCTCTGCCCCTGCTAGCTCCTAGATTCTAGCTCCTAGCTCCTTTTCTTGCATTTTTGTACCTGGTATCTCACCTTGACCAAGTTATGAAGAAAATCGAGGCGATCGTTAAGCCCTTCAAAATGGAGGATGTCAAAGAGGCCTTGACGGAGATTGGCATCGAAGGAATGACCGTCAGCGAAGTGAAAGGGTTTGGCCGGCAAAAGGGGCACACAGAGATTTACCGAGGAAGCGAGTACACCGTCGATTTTCTACCGAAAGTGAAATTTGAGATTGTCGTTTCCGACGATCGGGTGCAGCGAACCGTCGAAACCATTGTCCAAACGGCGCGGACAGGGAAAATTGGCGACGGCAAAGTCTTCGTAATTTCGATCGAGGAAGCTATTCGCATCCGAACCGAAGAGCGCGGAGAAGCAGCTGTTTAAGCGTGATCAGCCAGATCCGGAAGAAAATGGAACTTAATATCTCGCGTCGACCGAGCCCGAGGTTTCCAGAACAAGGACGATTAAGCGCTCGCGGTGACTTTCGCCGATACGCCCATACGCCCATACGCCGACACGCAGGGCTATGGATGAGCTGACCACGGTTTCTCCCGATCTGCAGGCCTCGCTGATTTGTGAAGATGTCAGGCAGGAAGTGAACGGTATGCAGACGCTGGTCGGCATCATAAATATGATTCCCGCCAGGGTCCTCCCGGTCGCGATCTTAAAGCTGTGCGTTTGGACCCGGTGGTGTGGTGGAATCGGGCGTTTTCGACAGGTTTCCCGGATCTTGGGGGCTGACGAAGAGCAAATCTTGGCAGAGTCCCAGATCGAGTTCGAATTGAAGGACATGGAGAGCCACGTTACCAACGTCAATCTGTTTACCGGTGTGCAGTTCCAGCGTTATGGTTTGCACTACGTTGAGATCCTATTGGAGAATGAACTAAGGCTACGCTATCCCGTTCCCGTTGTGAAAGTGTGAGCCGCATTCCCTTTTCCGGATGCAAGTTTTTAGCGCGATGTTCTGAATAGCCCAAAAACCCTCCTCCCCATGAGCAATACGATTGAGTCGCACCTGATAGAAACCCGGGTCTTTAAGCCGTCCGATGGGTTCGTGCAGCAAGCGCTGATTCCGAGCTTGGAACAATACAAGGAGCTTTACCAGCAGTCGATCGAAGATCCGGAGGGGTTCTGGAGCAAACAGGCAACCGAACTCCTTCTCTGGCAAAAAAAATGGGACACCGTCCTGAAGTGGGAAGCTCCGTTTGCCCAATGGTTCGTCGGCGGCAAGCTGAATGTCTCAGAAAATTGCTTGGACCGTCATTTGAACGGACCGCGACGGAATAAAGCCGCCATAATTTGGGAAGGGGAACCGGGAGAAGTGCGGACCCTGACCTATCAGCAGTTACATCGCGAGGTTTGCAAATTTGCCAACGTTTTAAAACGCAACCACGTGCAAAAGGGGGATCGGGTTATCATCTACATGCCGATGTGCCCGGAAGCGGCCATCGCGATGTTAGCATGTGCTCGCATCGGGGCGGTGCACTCAGTCGTGTTTGGCGGGTTCAGTTCCGCGGCGATCAAAGATCGGTTACACGACTGTCAAGCGAAAGTAGTGATCACGGCCGATGGCGGATATCGGCGCGGCGCCATCGTTCAACTGAAGAAGAACGTAGATGAGGCACTAAAGGATGACACTCAGATCGAAAAAGTGATCGTGTTTCGCCGGGCTAATAACGAGATCTCGATTACCGAAGGACGGGATGTCTGGTGGCATCGCGAAATGGAATACGTCGACGCTCAGTGCGAGCCGGAAGCGCTCGACTCGGAAGATCCTTTGTACATTCTCTACACCAGCGGCTCAACTGGTAAGCCAAAAGGAATCCTGCACACCACCGGCGGCTATCTCCTCGGCGCTACCATGACCACAAAGTACGTTTTCGATCTGCACGAAGACGATCTTTACTGGTGTTCCGCCGATATTGGCTGGGTCACGGGGCATAGCTACGTTGTTTACGGGCCGCTTAGCAATGGAGCCACCACCTTTATGTATGAGGGCGCTCCCAATTGGCCCGAACTGGATCGTTTCTGGAAGCTAATCGAGAAGTATGCCATCACGGTTTTCTATACTGCGCCCACGGCTATTCGCGCGTTTATCCGCTGGGGAGACAATTATCCAAAGAGCCACGATCTCTCTTCTCTACGGCTGCTGGGGACAGTCGGTGAACCGATCAATCCCGAGGCGTGGATGTGGTACCACACGGTAATCGGCGGAGGCCGTTGCCCAGTCGTCGATACTTGGTGGCAAACTGAGACCGGCGGAATCATGATCACTCCGTTACCAGGTGCTACCCCGACCAAGCCGGGAAGCGCGACCCTGCCGTTCTTTGGCGTCGATGCAGCCGTGGTGGACGAAGCAGGCAAAGAAGTGCCGCCTAACGTCGGCGGTAAATTAATCATTCGTAAACCTTGGCCATCGATGCTGAGAACCATCTGGGGAGATAAGGCTCGCTACGAGAAACAGTACTGGTCCGATTTTCCTGGTTATTATTTCACCGGAGATGGAGCCCGGCGAGATGAGGACGGTTACTTCTGGATCGTCGGCAGAATTGACGACGTCTTGAACGTTGCCGGCCACCGGCTGGGAACTTCAGAGATCGAGAGCGCCTTAGTCAGTCACGTAAGCGTCGCTGAGGCAGCTGTGGTTGGCAGACCCGATGAATTAAAGGGACAAGCAGTGGTTGCCTTTGTGACGTTAAAGCAGGGAACAAGTGCCTTACCGGAATTGCGCGAGCAACTCCGGCAACACGTTGCCACTATGATCGGCGCTATCGCCCGGCCAGATGACGTCAGGTTTGCCGAAGCGCTACCCAAGACACGCAGCGGTAAAATCATGCGCCGCCTTTTGAAAGAAATCGCAGCAGGCGGTCAGGTGACCGGCGATACCACGACCCTGGAAGATCTGAGTGTTCTAGCTGCCTTAAAGGGTTCGGAAGAGTGAGGGGGGTGGCGGAACGTGAAAAGTGAAAGGTGACAGGTAGGTTCTTTCGGCTCCGGCATTGGTCAGGTTTGGCTCCGCATTTTGTCAGCACCCAGAGGTTTATAAGCTCATTCGGAGCGGAATCTGACAGTTGCCACTTTTCCGCGCAAGGCGCCCACCTTTCACTTTTCACCTTTCACAGGTCCTATCCCAGCTCCGGCTTCGCCCGATGCCAATCGGTGCTTTGCTCGTACGTATTCGCCACTTGTAAGATGGTGGCTTCGTTGAGGGCTTTGCCTAGAATTTGCAGGCCGATCGGCAATTTCTTTCCTTCGGCCTCGGCGAAACCGCACGGAATGCTGATCCCGCAAATGCCGGCCATGTTCGCAGCCAAAGTGAAAACATCGGCCAGATACATTTGCAGTGGGTCCTGGGTCCGTTCTCCTAACTTGAAAGCGGGGGTGGGAGAAGTCGGGCAGAGGATGGCATCAACTTTGGCAAAAGCATCGTCAAAATCGCGCCGGATCAAAGTTCTCACCTTTTGAGCCCGAAGATAGTAGGCGTCGTAGTAGCCGGAGCTTAGCGCATAAGTACCCAGGATAATCCGTCGTTTCACCTCCTGGCCGAAACCCTCTTCCCGGGTCTTGCCGTAGTGATCCAACAATCCGGTGATCCCGTCTGCGCGAAAACCATAACGGACACCGTCGAACCGGGCGAGATTTGCTGAGGCTTCAGCCGGAGCGATGATGTAATAAGTGCTTAGTGCATGCTCGGTGTGCGGAAGCGAAATATCGACGATCTTCGCTCCCAGCTTTTCGTACCGAGCCACGGCAGCTCGTACCGCCTCCTCAACCTGAGGGTCGAGGCCTTCGATAAAATATTCCTTGGGCAGACCCAGCGTTAGATTTTTTACTCCTTTGTCGAGATCGGCCGTGTAATCAGGAACTGCCTCGGCCAACGTCGTTGAATCACAGGGGTCTACCCCGCTGATCACGTTCATGATCATAGCCGCGTCCCGGACGTCCTTTGTAAGAGGTCCGATCTGGTCCAAAGACGAAGCAAAGGCGACTAGCCCATATCGAGACACCCGCCCGTAGGTCGGCTTAATACCCACGCACCCGCAGAGGGCAGCAGGTTGGCGAATAGAGCCTCCGGTATCAGAGCCAAGCGCGGCCAATGCCTCATCTGCAGCAACCACAGCCGAAGATCCGCCGCTTGAGCCTCCGGGCGTCCGGTCCGGATCCCACGGGTTTCGGGTCGGACCGAATGCAGAGTTTTCGGTAGACGATCCCATGGCGAACTCGTCCATGTTAGTCCGCCCGAAGGGAATGGCGCCGGCTGCTCGCAACTTCTTAATAACCGTGGCATCGAATGGAGCGATGTAGCCCTGCAAAATCTTCGAACCGCAGCCGCAGGGATGGCCCTGAACGCTGACTACGTCCTTGATCGAAATGGGGATACCTCCCAGTGGAAGCGAAACATCCGCGTGTTCGGCATCTTTTAAAGCCCGCTCTGGATCGAACGATAAGTACCCATGAACGGCGCCATCGACCTGTCCGATTCGTTTAACTAGATCCTCAACCAGCTCTTTCGGCGATATCTCTTTTCGCCGAAGCAGGTCCTGAGCTTCGTGAACCGTGAGTGAAGAGAGCGCCACGTTTATTCCACCACTTTAGTTACGATGAATAAACCTTGAGCGTGACGCGGCGCATTGGCCAGCACGACCTCGCGATCGAGCGATGGTCGCGTCTCGTCCTCACGAAAAATATTGTAGATCGGGAAACTATGCGCAGTCGGTTCAACCTGACTCACATCGAGTTGGTTAAGCTTCTCGACATGCTCGAGCACGTGACCAAGCTGCGACTCGAAGGTAGCAATCTCGGCAGGCTCCAGCTTAATCCGAGCAAGCTCGGCCATATATCGCACATCGAATTTTGTCGCGCTCATCGAGAAGTCTTAACGAATAGAATGTGCTAAGAACGCCGTCAACGCCGGGAGCGCCGTGATCGCCGGGAACAGAAAATCGCCCGTCTTCGCGTTGCTTTACAGTTCCCGGCGTTCTCGGCGATGACGGCGTTCCCGGCGTTACAAGTGGTTCATCAGCTGCATCACGAGATACACCACGATACTGCTCGCCCCGAGTACAGCCACGACTAGAGCCACTATCCGCAGCCGGGCGGCGCGGCGTTGTGCCCGCCTTGGTCTGGGGGGCCGGTCGATTAAAACGTCGGATTCGTGACGGACATCCTCGAGTATGTCCGGGGAATCCAAGGGGCTGCGCCGGACGCTCGCGCGCGCGATCCGCTCCTGGCGTTCTCGTTCCAACCGTTCCTCAGCAAGCTTAGGCGCGTCGGCGATGACTTTCTCAAGCTCGGCCATTTGCCGCCGCAACTCTTCTTCTTGCTTGGTCAGTTGTTCTTTTTGAGAATCGATCGGTGTTTGGCGAAATGGTTTTCGATGCATCACCTGGCTAAGGCAGCGTGCGCGATAAAGAGGATGGCCAGCACGATCAGCCCAAAAATGATGAGAGGCAGCGTAAATGCTAAGCCCCTCTTAAACCACGTGACAAAACTCCCCTCCTCGGCTGGGTATTCGGCAAAATCAGAATTGCCCATTGGTTCGAGAACCTCTGTCTCCGACTCTGCATTTATTTTAGTAATGGATTTGGAATATTCGCCCCTGGCATCGTCCACCGCGCTCAAAGCTTTGCTCAACTCGCGATTCAAATCGCCGTTGGGCCAGGTCTTAGGATTAATTCGCTCCAACGTACGCAGGTGCTGCGTAAAAGCGGTGGCCGAAGACTTTAGCTGCTCGACCCGCTTCTCGCTTTCGTAAGTCTGGCGTTCAATCACGACCATGGACCGACTCAGTTTTTCGATCATCTCTGCGCGTCCCTTTTCTAGCTCGTCTTGCTTTCGACTGAGCTCTTCCAGGTCGCGTTTCTGTCGCTCGATCGTTTCCTGTTGACGCTTCAGTTGCAGGAGCTGTTCTTGGGCGCGCTGAACCTTAGAATCAAGCTCATCCGGCGGGGCTGGTTCGCCGTTCGAGAGATCCAGGAACGGGTCTTTCGTACCTTCTGACATCCAGGGATAATATCCGACAAATGCCTTCTCCGCGACCGGAAAACCTCTCTGTCAAGCCTAATAGCAAGCCTGTCGGCGCGCAGACACTCCGTAATCGTCCTCGTTCTCGTCCTCGTTCTCGTTCTCGATTTGAGGGGATTGGGCGCCAGTGACCACGTTCTCGACGGCAGCCGCGATAGAGCATGGCCGGATGCGACCTATGGGACTTATAGGACCAATAAGTCCCGATCCCATTAGTCCCATCAGTCCTATAAGTCCTATCCGGGTCCGCGGTACTATGCGCCGCCTGCCTGATCGCCCCAATTCGAGGACGAGGACGACGACGAGTACGATTACGAGACTCCCCACGCCCTCCCTACAACAACTGAAAAATAAATCCCTTCAGATATTCAGTCTCGGGAAGATGCGGCAAGATCGGGTGATCAAGCGGCTGGGACAGAGATTTGATCCAGCGCACATGTCTTTTCGCGTCGACGCTGGCATCGACGACAATATCCGACAGGGCAGACTGGCTCATGTGATGTGAACAGGAGAACGTGACCAACAGACCCTGCGGGGCTAATAACTGAATCGCCCGCAAATGAATTTCTTTGTAGCCGCGCCGGGCGCTGTCCAACGTTTCCCGTGACCGAGTAAAGGACGGCGGATCCAAGACGATCAAATCGTAGTTTTCCTGTTTGGCGATCTGCTCAGTGAGAAAATCGAAAACGTTCTTCGGATGGACCGTCAACGAGACCTGGTTCAATCGCGCATTCGTCTCGATACCGGCTGCCAGAGATTCACTGATTTCGACTGCCGTCACCGATTCAGCGCCCTGCTTAGCGCACGCTATGGCAAAGGCGCCTTGGTTCGCAAAGCAATCCAGGACTCGTTTCCCGGCCGCCAGCAGAGCGACTTCCTGGTAGTTATCGATCTGATCGAGATAAAATCCGGTCTTTTGTCCGCTCAAAAGTTCTAACTCAAAATCCATTCCGGCGATGCTCATGTTCAGCCGTGGCGGAACTTCGCCTTTGAGGACTCCCGTTTGAAGCTCCATGCCCTCGGCTCGTCGGACCGTGGCATCGTTGCGCTCGATAATTGACGTGGGCGAGAACAGCGTTTCCAGGGCTTGAACGATCAGGTCTTTTCGTTGATCCATCGCGACGGTCAACGTCTGGATCACTAAATTGCCGCCATAGCGATCAACAATCAGCCCAGGGAGCCCGTCGCTCTCGCTCCAGACCAATCGACCCGGGTCGCGATCCTGCGTCCATTGCTTCCGGACCTCATGGGCCTGCCGGATTCGTCGAATGAAAAATTCCAGATCGAGCTTTTCGCGGCGGCGGGAAAATCGACGCGCGACGATCTGTGAGCGCGGATTAAAAATGGCGCTACCCAGCATCCGGTCACGCCCGTCCTTAAGGGAAATGACAGCCCCAGGCTCCGGGTCACCAAATACCTTGAGCACCTCGGTGTTAAACACCCAGTCATGTCCATGAAAAATTCGCGCCCGCGGCCGGACGACAATACCTGCCATCGAATGATGATCCGCGGGAATGGGTCGTTGCGCTAGCGGTTATCGAGGCGCCCATCGCCCGTCCGGCTTTTACGAAAACAACAATTCGTCCGCCGGCTCGATTACCCGCTGGAACTTCGGTTTCTCCGCGAGCTCCGGGTATTCGAATATCTTGCCCTCGTAATTGCGAATCACGACTTTGTCTTGATCGCGGAACAAGACGTAATCGGGATTGATGGGGACTTTGCCGCCGCCTCCAGGGGCATCGATCACAAATTGCGGGATCGCATACCCCGTCGTGTGACCGCGTAACGCCTCGATAATGTCGATCCCCTTGGCCACCGACGTCCGAAGATGCGAAGAGCCGTGAATCAAGTCGCACTGATAGAGGTAGTAGGGACGAACCCGGCACCTTAACAGTTTCTGTACCAGCGTCCGCATAACCCCGGGGTCATCATTGACCCCTTTTAAGAGGACGCTTTGGTTACCAAGCGGAACCCCGTGGTTTGCCAATCGTTCCAGCGCGGCTTTAACGTCGATGGTCAATTCCCGGGGATGATTGACGTGGACACTCATCCAGAGCGGATGAAACTGCTGTAACATCTGGCAAAACTCCTCCGTGATTCGCTGGGGAAGAAAAATCGGCACGCGAGTGCCGATCCGGAGAAACTCAATATGGGGAATCTCGCGAAGCCGGGTCAGAATGCCCTTCAGTTTGTCGTCAGAAAACAGCAAAGCGTCTCCACCAGAAATCAA
>Ga0210406_10005632_pt1 | contig 13076 bp, 9 predicted proteins | sample IncBWC30MmetaG_FD_155454 | JGI IMG/M metagenome (GOLD analysis project Ga0210406, IMG submission 155454) | Forest soil microbial communities from Barre Woods Harvard Forest LTER site, Petersham, Massachusetts, United States - Inc-BW-C-30-M | ecosystem: Environmental > Terrestrial > Soil >...
TCCAGCCCCCATTCTCGCCCTCCCCACCCGAGGGCTTTTCTCTGAGGAAGATTTGCCCCCGCGCCACCGCCTCCGTCTACCCCTCCGACCGGCAACCACCAAAACGCCGGCCACCGGTTAGATGCACCATTTTTAGGGCATCAAAAACCGCGAAAAACGGCTCAAAAACTCGCTCTGGCGTGTCAAAAATCGCGCATTTCGCGACGCTTTCGAATTTGCGGCCTCTACGCCTCTAACCTTATCAATTAAAACTACTTGGGTATCACGAATAGCGTAATCGACTGCGCCGGAAAGGTCGCCGCCAGCGTGCTTGTCGTGCTTCCCGTCGGCGGCGGGGTCACCGCCTGGTCAGCCAGCGCGCTGATCGAACTCAGATTTAAGTTGCTGTATTGATAGACCTTAGCGGGGCCTGCTGCGGTGAGGTTGGCAAGCGACAAGGTCGCGGTCTGGTCTGCAAACGACTTGTTGATCACCATCACCGTCACCACCCCGTCCGAAGTCCTAAGTGCCCCATATACAGAGAGTTGGCTCTGGTCCCCGCTGGTCGCGACCAGCGCCATGTCGCCGAATCCGCTGCCCGCCCCGTCATAGTTCCGGTAGATCTCAAAGGCAATCAATCCAGGCATTTGCGTCGCCGGATCGGGCGGCCCCCAGAGCGTTCCCAGGTCCAGCCCTTCGCGCCCGAAAATTCCAAGAATATCGGCCTGCGCCACCGCCCCGTTGATGTGTTCCTGGCCGCCCCAGTTGTACTCGGTAATCGCAGTTTTGGTGCCCGGATAGTTGCTTGCCACCCACTGTTCGATGCGCGGTATCAGCTGTGGTGCCAAGGGTTTAGCGGAGTTGGTGCGGTTGTCGGGATCGGTGTAGGCGGGGTCCGTGTAACTCGGGTCCCAGAGGACGCGGGTCGAGTCCAGCCGCGCCTTTTGCAGATCGGTCGTGCCCGCTGTCGCGAACTGCGCACCGGCCGCAGCAAAATAGGTATGCAGGTCGACATAGTCGAGCAAGCGCACACCGTTGCTGTCCTGGTACTTCTTAAACTGTTGCAAATAATACTCAATCAGGGGCACGTCTCCGTGCGCCAACCGGTCAACCGGATTGCCGTTGGCCACGTAATAGGGCCCCGAACCCCATCCCGTCGTGATGTCCTTGTAGGAATAAAAGAAATCCATCCAAAACGAGATCACCGGGCCGCTCACTTCCGCCGTCGGATCCGCGTCCTTGACCGCCTTGGCGTAGCTTAAGCCCTTATTTGTCAACTCGTCGTAGCTCATCGGCGTGGGGTGCACGTCGCGATGCACGCCTGCCCACCACTCGGGTTCATTGTCCAGGTCATAGATGGACACGCCGCCATGGGCCGCATCTCCAAATTTTCCAGCCAGATACTTCACCCAGCCGTTCACAAAGGTCTCGTCAATGGGCGTGCTGGTGTCGGTTGGATCGTTGCCGGTGATTTGTGTAACTCCGTCTGTTTTCAACCCGTTGCCACAATCGGTGTAGTACGGATCGTTTTTCTGCTGGGCACCATATTTGGCTACGGAGAATCCGCAGGCCCGGGCATTGTTTGCCGGTCGCCGGGTGGTCCAGCCGATCAGCGGCACCGTTCCCAAGGTCAACGTGCCATTGGATTTATCGGCCGCTACCTGGGAATTGAAGTCGGAAACGTCGGGATAGGCGGCATTCGAGTTGGGATCGGTCTCAAAATACCAGTCGTTGGCCGAGTTCGTGATATCGAGCAGGTAGTTGTAGCGAGTGGTCGCGTCGCCACCCCATCGATCTACCGACAGGCGTACATCCTTTGCTGCCTGCGAGTTAAGCGTATAGAAGTTCATTCCATAGATCAGCGGGCTGATGGCGTGCGTCTGCACTCCCGCGTCGACGGTGAGAGCAGGTCCGGCAACGATGGGGACATTGATGTTCACCACAGCGGAGCCTGATTTGGTCGAATCCAGATTGCTGGTTGCCGTGACCGTGATCGACGAAGGCACCGGAAAAGGCGTGACATAAAGTCCGGCAGTTGTGATCGTGCCCACGGTCGCGTTGCCGCCGGCAATGCCGTTCACTGACCAGGTGACCGTGTGGTCGAAGGTACCCGAGCCGGCGACGTTAAAGGTGAACTGCTGCGTGTCGCCCACTTTCAGTGTGACCGGATTCGGCGTGATAGTAATCCCGGTGACTGGCGAATACGTCGCAGTTACGGTGATATTTGCATTCATGTTGACGTGGCAGCTCATGGTCGTCATGGAGGCACATCCGGACCACGAAGAGAAACTGTTGGAGCCTGTCGTGCCCGGAGCCGTGAGAGTGACCGCCGTGCCTTCGTTGTATGTCCGCGAAAGGCCGGTCGTGCCGTTGCCCTGGCCGGAGTTATCGGCCGGCGAGACGGCGATGGAGACTCCACTCGCCGGATTGCTGGAAGCGACTGTGAGCGTGTAGGTGGTCCTCACCGGAGGCGGGGCAGAACCGCCGCCACCACCGCAACCATTCAAGAGAGCCGCCAGGAAAGCGCCGGCAAAGAGTGCAGTGATCGACTTACGATTCATCATTCCCCCAGATAAACTTTTCTACGTCCCGACGGCGATTCAGATTGCAGGGGAAATATGCTGGCCTCAGCTTTCTGTGACGATTCGAATCAAGCAAGGAATCCGTGCAGTTTGGCCGGATGCACGCCCGTGACCGCAAGAACTATTGTCCTGTTCCTCCAGCGCTCGCAGTCAGAACGACCTGCTCCTGATCCTGCGTGTTCAGTTTTTGATAGAAGTCTTTCAGACCGGGATAGTCGCCCGGTTCGAAATAGAAGTTAGCCAGAACCAGGAGGCGCTTGAGGGTGTATTCATTGTCGTTGACCGCGTACTCCGCGGTGAAAACAGCGTTGTTGGGCAGGGGAATGTTCGCGTCCTTGGGCAGGCTCTCCACTTTGAAGTTCTTGGGCAGCGAGATGATGACCGAGTCCTGCACCTCATTGGCGTAGAGCAGGTAGACGGGCGTCTCGCGGTTGCTGTGGACAAAGCGGGGCGGGCTGCCGGCCTCAAAGAAACTCGACGGCAGCAGAACGCGCTTCGCAGTGGCGGTTCCCAGCGACCCGGTAACATCCAGTTGCACCATCAGTGCTGAATTCCAATCGTCGAGCCCAACGAAATGGTTGGTCTTGACGATGACTCCCGGCGGCAGGCCTGACTGGACATACTGCTCAAACTCCCTCTTCACCTCGGTCTCATCGCTGCTCAGAGCCCGCTGCCGCCACTCGAGCGCGGGTACGCCGGCCATGGTGATGCGAACAAAGCCGTGCACCTTGCCATCAGGATCCAGATCAAGATTCGCGACCCGCGAGGTCTGCGCCTGGGCCGCCGATGCCGAAGGCGTCTTGGCAATGGCGGTGATGCCGTTCATCTCCCGCAGACCCTGAGTCACGGTGTGCTTCCAGTGCAGTTGGCCAAAGGCGCAGTAGCGCTGGCCGGGATCGAAGAATTGCTCTTTGCCGTCGATGCGGACAATCGCGATCTCGTCGTCGAGCTGGTCCTTGTCGAGGAAGCTGCTAACAAAGACAGCACGATCGCGATTGGTGACGTCCATAGAAAATGCCTGCAGGCCGGCGGCGCGAACCATGGCAACAAAGAGTAGCGTGATCTGGTCGGCGGTGCCGCGCTTGGCTTCCCAGATATCGTCGGCGTTCTTCGTTCGGATACCGGCCGCTTTGTTTTCGGCAGCGGAGTGCTCGCGGGTAAAGCTGGTGTTTTCCAGCTTCATGACCGCTTCATAAATCTTGGCGACTTTTTGCTGGTCGCTATCGCCCGCGCTGACAATGCGCGAAACCGCGTCCTTCAACTTTGAGGAAGAGGTGAACTTTTCCACGTCCTTTGACCATTCCCGGCCCTCGGCGATCCAATAGTCGTTTTCGCTTTGGAGTCCCGTGTAGTAGAAGTAGACACGATAGGAGGCTGTCCAGAGGGGGCATGAACTCTTCGTGCTGAAGAGGCATGATGTTGTGGACGACCAACTCATACCCATCTTCCGACGGAATGTATTTCACCGCGGCCCCCTTGGGCAGATTTTGAGAGTACCCAACGCCGTGCGAAATATTGTTGTGGGGTCCGATGATGTCGCGATTGCTTGGACGAAAATAGTACTTCGCACTTCGAACGAAGTGCGGTTGCTGGATGTGCCAATGAGGCGCCATTACAATTCTGCCGTCGTAGCGAAGGATGTAGCGATACTCCAGGATGCTGCCGACCTGGACGTCCGGCATGGCGAAGATGGTCTGGCCATCCTTCTGAAAGGGCTTGCCGGCAAAAGGGACAATGCTTCCGTCGCTATGAATGGTGCGACCTTGGACGTCGCCGACTGAAAAGGTCCGTTCCGGATAGAGACCTTGAATTTCGCCGATGTCAAGCGTTAGCCCAGCGTAATTGATCACGACGTCAGCGTATTTTCGACCGGTCTCAGTAAGGATTTTCAGGCGGACGTGAATGGTGTGAAAGTTCAGCTTGTCAGCGGTTTCCTCCATCTGCATATCAGATGAAGTCTCCTCGCGATCGCTCGTCGTTTCTTCCTGGGTAAGGATGACGGCGTCCGCGCCGGGAACTTCGGGCTGGGAGGTCATCTGGAGCTCTTCCGGAGTCGGCGCCTGCCAACTGGCGGCGAATGCCGGGACTGAAAGGGAAAGCAGAGAGAGGAGGAGCAAGCGGGACAGAGTGCGCACCGGGGGCCTCGAAGAACGCGAATTTCTCTCCGGCTCTGATCTGAACCCGTGCTGGACCAAAGCCGGCTATAGATGGCGCAGAAAGTCAGCCCGAAGGATGCCAATGTTGTACTGCCGCGGACCCGCCATAGACAAGAGGTTTTTGCTGTCGCGAACCGAGGAATCGCCGGCGCGGGACAGTATCGGGAAGAGCAGGGAGGCGTTCCTGAACGGCAGTAAATGAGAAGGGGTGCTGTGAAGGCAATTTTAGATTGGCGAAGGTGAGAATCTTTTCAGGAACCCCGACGTCAGCCTGGCACTTCGCAAGGAAAGGTCCGGATATTCCTTGTGGTATCAATGGGCTTCCCCGTCTAGACTGATGACAACGGGGCGTCTTGCTGAAATGATTCGCGGAGCGGCCTGCGCCGACGTGGGTTGCCGAGTTGCGTGCTGTTTCCTTGGCGAAGCCATCGCGATGCGCGAAACGTTCACTGGAAAGAGCGCCGATTCCATCCGGCTTGTACGGGTTTATGAAGATTCTTGGGCTGCTGCTGCTTTTTTCTGGATGGGGACTGGTGATGTCTGCGCTGGCTCTGCTGCGCGCTCCCGGGCCACGGGTCGCGTTCATTGCGACCGCCATGGTAGTTGAGGCCCTGGGACTGGCGGTAATGTTCAAGGCACATCTGCCGGCTCGCGGAGACCGCCGATGAACCCGGTCACGGCGCAGACGCTTCCGGAATCAACACTCCTTCTGGGACTCATGGCCGTCCTTCTTTGCCCTCTTGCCGTCGCGGGACTGGCCCTGATCAACGCTGGCCTGGGCCGCTCGCGCAATGCGCTCATTCGGCGCTATCGTCCTTCGGAATCTTCTGCGCTGCGGCTGGAGCCTATTTCATCTGTGGTTTCGCTTGGCAGGGGATCGCGGGCGGCGCCTTTCATGGGATTCAGGTATCGGGCAAGAACTGGAATCTGATCGGAGCGGGTCATTTCTTTCTCAAGGACCTGCGATTCGACACGCCCGGCCCGGCGATCGTTGCTCTCTTTCAAATGATGTGTGCCGGGCTGGCTGCAATGATCCCGGTGGGCGGCGGCGCCGAACGCTGGCGTTTGAGCGGCAGCACGATTTCCGCCGCATTGCTCGCGGGATGGACCTATCCTCTCTTTGCGCACTGGGTATGGGCGTCGGGATGGCTTGCGCAACTCGGAGGCAACTACGGCTTCGGCAGCGGCTTCCTTGACGCTGCGGGCTCTGGCGTCGTGCAAACGGTTGGCGGACTGACGGCCCTGAGCATCAGCTGGGTCTTGAAGCCAAGGCGCGGCAAGTATTCCCATGATGGGATCCCGGCCGCGATTCCCGGGCACGACATTATTTTGGTGCTGCTTGGTGGATGTCTAACGCTGACGGGATGGCTGGGGCTGAATACAGCAGGCTCGTTGCTGTTTGCCGGGGCGCCGGCAGCGGCGATCGCTACGGTTGCGATCAACACCATCCTCTGCGCGGCCTTCGCCGGCCTGGCTGCGGCTTTCTTTACGCGAGTGCGCTTTGGCAAGCCCGACGCTTCACTGTGCGTGAACGGCTGCATCGGCGGCCTTGCGGCAAGCAGCGCAGCCTGCTGCTGGGTTACTCCGCTGGCGGCGGCCGTGATCGGCGCGATTGCCGGAACTCTGGTGACTTATTCGGTCGAGCTCTTTGAACTTCACCTGAAAGTCGACGACCCGGGTGGCGCCATTTCCGTCCACGCCGTCTGCGGCATCTGGGGGCTGCTGTCCGTTGCGCTTCTGGGCAAGTTCCCGACGGGCACCGGTGGCGCCGGCCAATGGACCGCGCAGCTGGTCGGCATCGCCACCCTGGTAGGGTTCGTTCTGCCATTGAGTTATAGCCTGCACTGGTTGGTGAATCGGTTCCTGCCGCAACGAGTGGTGTCGGAAGCCGAGCGGCACGGGCTCGATCTGCACGAACTGGGCACGGGAGCGTATCCGGAATTCGTAACTCATACGGACGAATATCACGTGAGAGGCTGATGCTTCTCAGCTGCTTGTGGGGTTGTGCGGGGATAGTTACTTGACGGCTAGCGCCGGGCGACCCAGATCAGAAATCCGAAGACCACGACCGGGATAAGCGCCAGCCCAACATACATCAGGACCGTTTTCTGCCAGCCGGTCTTGCGTCGCTTCCAGTCGGTCAGCTCGGCGCGATCTTCTACGCCGACTTCTTCCGGATGGGCAAGATCGTGTGCGAACTCGCGCGCGCTGGGGTAGCGGTTCTTCGGATCGCGCTCGAGGGCGCGGTAGATGATCTCCTGCAGTTCCGGGGAGATCGTGGGGTCGATGTGGCGCGGAGGCACAGGATTGTTCAGCAGTCGATCGTTCATGATCGCGAAGGGATTGGGACCGCTGAAGGGTTCCTTGCCGGTCAACATTTCATAGAGCATCACGCCGACTGCATAAATGTCGCTGCGCGCATCGCCGCGCCGGCCCTTCACCTGTTCCGGCGAGATGTAAGTGGGCGTACCCATCACCTGGGAGAACTTGGCGAATGTCAGGCGCTTTGAGCCCTCCTGGCCGGCCAGCCCGAAATCGATCAGTTTGATGTGGTCGTTGGCGTCGACCATGATGTTTTCCGGTTTCAGGTCACGGTGAATCACTCCGCGACCGTGAATGTACTCGAGAGCCTCGAGAATCTGCCGTGTGATCTTGATCGCCCGCTCGGGCGGAAGCTTTCCCGTCTCGGCCAACAGGGACCGCAACAGCCGGCCGTCGACCCACTCCATCACCATGTAGATCTGTTTGTGGCGGTCGTCGGAATAGACCTTCATCACGCCGGGATGATCCATCTTCTTGCCGATGTCTTCTTCGCGGCGGAAGCGGTCGAAGAGGACAACATCGGCTTCCATCTCGGGATGGGGCACCTTGATGGCTACCTGACGATTGTTATTGAGGTCGGTTGCTTTGAAGATGGACGCCATTCCGCTTCGAGCGACTACGCTCTCGATGCGGTAGTGGTCGAGTTGGTCGCCGCTGCGGAGTACCGTCATTTGCCGTCAGTAACCAGCAGCAGAGAAGCCAGGCGGGATTCTAACTCAGCTTGTATAGTCTGCCCCGGTACATGCCCACACGTTCCACTGCGCGAATGCGAATGAGCTGGATACTGATATTATCACTTCCGTCCCTCTCATTCGCAAGCGTTACCAGTGACTTGGCTGCGGCATCGAGCGGCGTGGTGCGGCGGATGACGCTGGTCATATCCGCGGGCGTGACCGAATTGTGCATGCCGTCAGAACACAGCAGTAGAACGTCGCCCGCCATCAGGAGATGATCGCTCACATCAACGTTCACAAACAGGTCGTTTCCGAGACTGCGGCTAAGCAGGTTGCGTGTAGTTGCAGCCGCTGCCTGTTTGGCGGTGAGAATCCCCAGCCGCAACTGGTCGTTCACCACGGTGTGATCCCGGGTTAGCTGAGTGACTTCTCCGCGGCGAATGAGGTAACAGCGCGAATCGCCAGCATGCGCGACCACTGCCCGATCAAATCGCACGCCACAGGCCACGAGGGTAGTGGCGATCGAGGCAGCGCCGGCTCGACGTCCCGCGCCCGCAAGATAGACGCGATGATTGGCTTCCTGCACCAGCTTCGGCAGGACTGCCGTTAGGGGTTCGTGAATCGGGCTCTTCTGGTAGCCAGAGACCAGGCTCTCGACGGCGGTCATCGAGGCGACTTCGCCGGATTCCTGTCCCCCTACGCCGTCTGCGAGGACGAAGAGCCATCCGCGGCGATTCTCAGACGGGGAAGGAGGTGCGTAGTGGCCCAGGTAGTCTTCGTTGTGGTCACGGGAGCGGCCATCGTCAGAATGTTCAGCAAATTCCAAGTCCAGCATAAGCTTTGAACGGAGTACAGCTCCCTGCGGCCCAGGATCGGGCCGCGGGAGCTCAAGTCTTGCATCGGTAGGGTGAAGCCATCGCTCAAACATGAGCCTGTCCTGCCGCGGAAGAGAAGGCTAGACCGACGAGGCGGCCTTGCTTTGAACCAACGTCGTCCGGCCTGTCTTCTTGCTGGACATGATGAAGTAAATGCCGCCGTAGATTGCCCAGACAAAAGCGATGCCCAGCGCCAGGTACGATTCCTTCGCGGAACCGTATCCCATGAAGGGACCGATCAGATAGAACGCCATGCAGGCCAGGTTGGCTACCAGTCCAAACACGGGGATCAGGAAATGCCGAACGACTTTGAAATTCGGATGTTTGTGATAGGCCACGATACAAGTGACGCAACTGAGCATGTAGAGAAGGAAGGTACCGAAGTTCGAGGCCAGAGTGATGGTCAGCAGGCTGTTGGGCAGCGCCGCCATCTTATCGTGACTGAAATAGCCGAAGCTTGAGAAAAGTCCATGCGGTAGAGCCGCAATGGTAGCGTCGGTCGGCGCACCGGTGTCGCCGAAGACCAAGGTCAATGCCGCGCAGCCGATCACTGCGGAGATGGCGGCCAGGGTCCAAATCGCGCGATGCGGGGTCAGGTTTTCAGAGTGCAGCATACCGAAGTGGCCGGGCACCTCCTCGTCCTTACCCATCGCGTAGGTCACACGAGCCCCGGTGTTCATGCAGGAGAGTGTGGTGCCGATGAGTGCCAGCACAACGGTGAAGGCCTCGACCAGCATGAAGGTGCGCCCGTGGCCTTGACCGAACAACGCATCGCCGACCACGACCATCATGTCACCGATGGGAGCCGCAGACCCTTGCGCGCTGGCCATCGGATATCCGGTATTGAGGAAGTAGTTCGCACAGAAATATTCGATGAGATAACAGAACGCTCCCTGAACCAGCAATGACGTGATCACGGCGATGGGTACGTCCCTCTTCGCGTTCTTCGCTTCGCCTCCCATCGAAGTGACCGATTCGAAGCCGACCAGGATCAGAATGGCGACCGTCGCCTGAATGAAAGCCCAGGCAATCTTGTGGACGCCAATGACAGACTTCCAGTTCGTATGGCTGACGAAGTTTCCTTTGTCATCGGCGGCCGGATAAGCGATGGTGAACGGCACCGGCTTGCCGGCGGTGTCCAGTTGCGGCTGCGGGACCTGGCTCGCATCGCGAATGATGGTTCCGTCAGGCTTGGTCGCAAACTGGTAGGTGTAGGCTTCGCCCGAAGTTGAATCGAACTGGTAGGCGACGCTTCCCGGCGGGTGATTCATGCGGTAGCCGAGCGCCATGACGGAGAAGACGATCAGGGCAGTTATCTGAATCACGTTGATGGCAACGTTGACAGAGGTGGATCCGTTGACTCCGCGATGAGCGATGTAGGCGACGCCAAACGAAAACACGACCGCCACGATCATCATGAAAAGCGGGCCGGGATTCGACGCGCTCATCGCATTGGGCCAGATGGTGCCCACCAGGTAACCGATGATGATGCCGGTGGTGGCCACCATGACGCCCGGATAGATCCAGTAATAGAGGTGAGAGCCCCAGCCAACGACAAACTTCGCCAGGCGAGCGAAGCGCCAGGCCCCGTGATGATTGAGGAAGGACTGTTCGGCAAAGTAGTACGAACTCCCTGTGCCGGGATACAGCTTGGCCATTTCTGCATAACAGACGGCAGTCGCGAGACACAGCAGCAGCGCCACGACGATGCCGATCCACATGGAAGGTCCAGTCACGCCGGTCGTGGCCTGGATGTAGAAGGTGAGCCATAAGAACGCGCCGGGGGCAATGAGCGCCATGGCGTTCATCGTCAGGCCGGTGAGGCCCAGACTCTGCTTCATTTCAGGTGCGTTACTCTCTGCCATATCAAGTTGTCTCCTAATGTTTCAGATAGGTCGGCACTGGAGCGGCTACAAATGGGGATCGGGAATAGGGGACAGTCAGCTAACCCCTCTCGCCGCCGGTACTCTGTGTGAGTTTCGTCATGCTAGCTCTTCTGGTTCTCAATTCCAATGGCATAACGGATTTCTATCTGCGGCATCACCGTCGTTAATGGCGGGATGGGGGGACCGGAACGAAAGGCCGTGTGGATCAAGCAACAACCTCAACTGGAGGCAACGAATTGCGATGCGGTTCGAAAGTTTGCTTGATGGATCGGATTAAATTCGTTAATAGTCCCGGTTTGCGGATTGCCTCCGATAACACGTGTGATAAACCCAAGTTACAGCCACGCTGACTCTTAGTTGAAGCGACTTCCAACGGATTCTGATTTCCATCGAGACGGTACTATCGCCATTCGCATTCGTGTCCTCGCTAGTGGCAGCACATTGATCACCGGAGGCTTGTTCAATGACTTTCTTAAAAAGATGCGCAGCACTCATTGCGCTCAGTTCGTGGGCAATCGCGCCCGCATTTTCCCAGGCGACGAGCACTGATACCGCTCCGGCGCAGACCACTCCGCCGCCCGCAGCGGCGGCACCACCAGCCGCTCCTACCTGGAGCATCGGTCCAATCGACTTCAGCGGGACAGTGGACGGCTACGTCAACTACAACGTCAATCAACCCCAGACCGCTTCGGGTTCTCCGGGCAATAACACGTACCGTAACTTCGACGTGAAGGCCGATCAGTTCGCACTGAACCTGGCCAAGGTCACTTTGAACCACGATCCCGATCCCGTGGGCGTCCACTTCGACTTCGGCTTCGGCGAAGCGCTTGACACCATTCACAGTGCGGCAGACCCAAAGGCGTTTCAGTACATCGAACAGGCCTTCATTTCCCTCAAGCCACCAAAGGCGAAGGGCCTTGAAGCCGACTTCGGCATGTTTGTAACCTCGGCCGGTGCGGAAGTCATCGAAAGCAAAGACAACTGGAACTACTCGAGATCCTTACTCTTTGCGTGGGCGATTCCCTACTACCACTTTGGCCTGCGCACTTCCATCCCGTTATCCAAGACGGTCACCGGCGGTGTTCAAGTCGTGAATGGCTGGAACGACATCGAGGACAACAACAGCGGCAAGACCATCGGCGTGACCGGCGTCTGGACAAAGCCGAAGTTCACCCTGTCGGGCAACTACTACACCGGCCCCGAGAATACGGGCACCAACAAGGGCTTCCGCAACCTGATTGACACCACGCTGCTGCTGACGCCTCCAGGAAAAATCAACGCCTATCTCAACTACGATTACGGCCAGAACAAGAACTACAACGTCACGGGCTTTGCCGACGGCAGCAGCGCTCATTGGCAAGGGGTCGCCGGAGCAGTTCACATCCAGGCGAACAGCAAGATTGCCATCACGCCCCGCGCTGAAATCTTCGACGACAACAGGGGATTCTCTACGGGCGTGGCACAGACGCTGAAGGAGTTCACCTTTACCGGCGAATACAAAATGCTGGAAGGGGTTCTATTCCGCGCCGAGTATCGAGGTGACTTCTCAGATCAGCCGAGCTTCCTCAAGAAGATTTCGGGGACCGAGAAGAGCCAGCACACGCTGGAGTTTGCCTTCGTCGGATTCTTCGGACCGAAACGGTAGAGCCTTGTTGGTTCGAGCGTGAACTAGATCGTCCGATATCGAGGCCCTTCCTTCCCCACTAGGGAGCGACTTCGGTCGGCTCACTCGAATGGCCGCATCGCAAGACGGAAGAATAAGTGAGACTGTGAATACAAGACAAGGGCCGCAGCTTCGTCAAGCAGCGGCCCTTGTTCTGAGTTACGCTTCGCCTCGTCGGATTCTTTTGAAAGCGCCTAGCGCCCAGTTGACGAGAGTGCCGGAGCAGCGTGCGCTTCAGCCTTGCTGGCCAGGTAGCGATTGACGGCGGCGGCAGCCTTCCTGCCTTCCGAGATGGCCCACACCACCAGCGACTGACCGCGCCGCATATCTCCTGCGGCAAATACGCCGTCGACAGAAGCCATGTAGTTTTCATCGGTAGCGATGTTGCCTCTGGGGTCGAGCACCAGGCCGAGCTGTTCAATCATGCCGTTGCGCACCGGGCCGAGAAAGCCCATGGCAATCAGGACCAGATCCGCGTCCACGGTAAACTCCGTGCCAGGTATTGGTTCAAACTTGGGTGGCGACCCTACCCGAAGACCGTGCAACTGACGAACATTGCCCTGGTCGTCGCCTGTAAACCGCGTGGTGGCGATACTCCAGTCGCGCAGGCCGCCCTCCTCGTGTGCGCTCTCGGTCCGCAATTGGAGCGGCCACAACGGCCAGGGTGTTTGCGCGGCACGCTCATTTGGAGGCTGCGGCATAATTTCATACTGCCGGACCGACTTCGCCTTATGGCGATGGCTCGTGCCCAGGCAGTCTGCGCCGGTGTCGCCGCCGCCGATGATGATGACGTGCTTGTCAGTGGCGAGGATGGAAAGGGCTTCGTCGATTGCGTCACCCATGTTGCGACGATTCTGCTGCGGCAGATACTCCATCGCGAAGTGGATGCCTTTCAATTCACGGCCCGGCACCGGCAAGTCGCGCGGATGCTCGGCACCG
>Ga0210406_10005633_pt1 | contig 13075 bp, 6 predicted proteins | sample IncBWC30MmetaG_FD_155454 | JGI IMG/M metagenome (GOLD analysis project Ga0210406, IMG submission 155454) | Forest soil microbial communities from Barre Woods Harvard Forest LTER site, Petersham, Massachusetts, United States - Inc-BW-C-30-M | ecosystem: Environmental > Terrestrial > Soil >...
AGACTCAGCCCTACACCGCTGCCATAGTCGCTATGGGTCTCGGCTGGTTGCTGGGCCGGATGCATCGGCCTTTGTAGTTCTTCGGCAAGGACGAACCGATCCCGATGCCTAATTCGTCGCGGGGGAGCCTTTCGGCACGTAAGTTCCCTCGATGTTACCGGCTGTCGTAGACGGGGAAAGACGTAATGCTATTTTGGCCGATCGTAATTGCTTTAGGCCCCGGCTTCCTGAAGCCCTCGCCAACGTCTCGTAAATCGAACATTGGAACGCGGTGCTGGCGCGCGAGACCGTCCTGCGGCTTACCCGGCCAGGACGCTTGCCCGATCCATCCGCGCTGAGCGGCAATTGATCTTATGTCGGAGGGGGTAGAGGACTTCCACCGGCAACAAAATCGCTTGCCAATTGAACTCGCTGCCAAAACGGCTGGTTTCCCACAATTGTCGTGCAAACCCAAAGCTCGGCAACGGCTTCTGCCGTCCTAGGCGCCCACTCCGGACCAATCTTCATTGCGAGATAAAAATCGCCGAGCTTGGCTTCCGCAGGCAGTGTTTGATTGGTGCTTGGAACGATCCGCATCTGAGGAATGCTATTCAGGCCCAAGCGCTGAGGAGTGGCGATCTGCCCCACCACCTGTTCACTTTGCCAGCCGGCGCTAAAAATTCCGCCGCGGACCGTTGGAGGGGGTTCAGGAGGGGGATCAGTTTCGGGCGGTTTCAGCGGGCCACCGTGTCCGCGAACACCAGTGCCTGAATTAGAGTGGCCAAACACACCGACCCCCGGATCTTGAACAATACTTGCAATCGGTTCGTCTTCTACGTCCATGCCCGCCAACGATCGGCCTACCACTCCGATCCCAGTATGCTCGGACAACCCGTAAACACCAGTGCCGGTATCGCAAACACCGCCAACCCCAATTCCACGCGGGTTCTTACCTCCACCATATACTCCTATGCCCGGCGCATCGGGGGGTGAATTTGGTTTTCCGCTATCGCCACCATCTTCAAGAGTCACGCCCGCGAAGATACCCATAAATGCGGCATTTTCAGGCGTATTGGCGAGGATGATCGTTGCATCCCGATCGTCCGGTATGTTCTCCCTTCCAACCTCGACATCATCCCCGGTGTCGGTCGCGCCCTCACCATCAGTGTTGAACCAATCCTTGTATCTGAATGGGTTATGTAGAGCCATCTACTCCTCCTCCTTCGGTGCGATCCTGCCCAATGCTGCCAGTCCGTGGCCCGAGCCGAGGGGGGGCCGTGGAATTTTCCTCAGGATGCTGACCTTCACGACCTTCCGGCCTGGCGCCATTGGCCCATCCACATGCAGGCTCGGCTCCCGAGAGAGGCCGGCCTGGCAGCCGCTATACCATGCCCTCGACCCGGCGCCCTACTCGAATGCGAAAGCAAGTCGGGCTCATGGTAGCTGATCTCGATGTTCATGGGGGACCATCAATGGCGAAGACGGCAACCGAGCGTTCCCCCGCGTGCTGCGAGCGACGCGCGTGCGGCGAGGTCGTGCTGATCGTCGTGGTGGGTGAGGGTGAGCTCGCCGAGATCGCTCGGGCCGGCTACGCCGAGGCGGCCTCGACAGATCGCAAGGACCGGGAAGCGGCCGTCACTCTGTTTCTGAACGACACGGTCTGGGGGATGACGCAATGACGTTGAGAGGTGCGCAACGACAGTGCGTTGCGCGTCACGCGACCCTGCCGCCATGCTTCTCGCAGCGGCGAAAAAAGCAGGCCTTCACCCGCCACCAGCTCCGGTGCGGTTGCGGGAAGTGCGGGAACTGCGGAAAGGTATACAGCTCATCCCCTTCCCGCACTCAGACCGTCCACCGAAGGGTAGGTCCGGTGACCACCCAGATCGTGGTCGCAGGCCGAACCGTTGCGGTGCAACACCGCCGGGCCGCCTTCGCGCTGTGACCGGTTAGGGTATTTATGAGACCACCTCGGGGGGGTTATGGACAAGCGCCAGCCGCAGATCATTCTCAAGACAGACGAGCGCCGCGTCATCCTCGAACTCGGGCTTGAGGGAAAATTCGCAGCGAAATAAACTGGATAGAACGAAAACCGGGTCTTCCTCGAAGGCGACAAGCTGGAGATCGAGGTCAAGGGCGGCCGCTGGGTGCTGATCCACGAGCCCGCCAAGCCAGCGGCGCCGAAGCCAGTCCTTCACGAGTTCCCGGACGACTGAGTTGCGGCGCAACAGGGGCGGAAACACCGTTGCGTTGCGCTGTCACCTTGACGCCCGGCTCGCGCCTCCGCGGCGCTCAGCCCTCTTCATCAGCGACACCGTTGCCTGACGCGACCCCGTGACGCTCGGCGAGACGCGGCGCTAAGGCGCACGCCATGCCCGGTCTGCAGAACGGTGCCGGCGCAAGCTGGCGCAAAGTTGGGCCACCTTGTTGGCGACGGCCGCACAATCGCATACCCGACACCGCAACGCGCGCGTAAAACATCGCCTGCGTCGATCTCACCGCCTAATGGCGTCATCATCGCGCTGGACTCGCGCCCATCCAAAAGCCGGCCCGCTGCCGCGTGGCGGCGACACCGGCAGGCATGGTGGCGATCAAACGACGCTGCGTTACGCGGGCGGCCCGCGTAGGCGCGCTCGGGTCTTGACATGCAACCGCCGCCTACTTCTTTGCTATTTGGAATTGGTGATGAAGAGACCGCGGCTTGCGCCTGCTGATCCTGGTCGGTGCTTGCAGCGCCTTCGCTAGAATGCGCGATCACCGCGGAAATGCTTTCGATGATGGGGGGAGTAACTGCCGAGGATCCACCGCAATTCAGCGACCCCATCGGGCTTGCCGATCGGACTGCTCCAGCTTGAGGCGGAGATCTAGAGGGCCGCGTCCTGGAGCAAGAAGCGGCCGCCAGTATACGGACAACCGATGGTCCGATTCGAGGTAACCCGGCTTGCGCCGGGTCCCTATCTTTTTGCAGTCTTGTTTTTTAGGCTGTCACTTGCCCATCTTTTCTTTGATCCCTTTTTAGCGTCTTTGCACAACCGATACTCACTTCGTCTTTGTGCTCCTTCAGACATCCGATCAATTTACCGTCGCCCGGAGTGATGCCGGGACATATTCGTTCGGCGTCGGCCTTGCAGGAAGCAAGTCCAGCGGCGTTGACGGTGTGAATTGGCTCCGCAAATGCGAGCAAGGCGAGCGCAAGTGAAGCTGCTGTCAATAGAAGGTGACAGCGCAACGCAACGGCGTTTTCGCCCGCTGTTGCGGTGTCACTCAGTCCTCCGGGAAGTAGTGCTGCACCGGCTTCGGCTCCGGCGGCTTCGCCGGCAGAGCAGTCAGCACCCAGCGGCCGTTATTGACCGCAACCTCGAGCTTGTCGCCGCCGAGGAAAAACCGGCTTGCATCCCAACCGATTGATTTGGCGGCGCGATTTTCGCTCGTGCCCTAGCTCGAAGTGAATGCTGCGCTCGTCCGTTTTGAGGATGGTCTGCGGTTCGCGCTTGCCCATGAAGCCCCCGGGGGGTGGTAACGAAACTGCCGAAGCGGGTCACCCGTCACGCAACCTTGTATCGACACACGAACAGCAAATCTGACGCTTGATCGCGCAAGGCTGCCACATGGGCCGCTGGAACCTTCAGGGCCCATTTGGCCGTGCCCTCCTGCGCCGTGACTGTGACGCTAGCTGAGGCTGATTTGCCGGGCACCGGCCCAATGGCAGTCGGATTCGACCAATCCAGCGGCGATGCCGTCGATATTGCGGCAATGACGGATATTGAAAAGGCGCTGATCGAGCGTCGCCCAGTAGTCGAGAATCTTGTCGTTGCCGGGAACGCAGAAATAGAGCGAGCCGATGTTCGACAAGTGACTGAGATCGCCTTGCTTGCTCACATGGGCCAGCCGCGGCGCGAGCCCGCGCTGCGCAACTGACGGGATCGTCAGATTGGTTTCGACCTCCACCCAGGCGTTGGAAAACTCGTTCCATCGATTGTTGACGTCCCGGTAGCTGAGCGGCGCTACATTTTGAAGGCGGGGAATCGATTGCGGCCTCGGCCCGAGCAGCCTGATGGCCAAGACGTACAGCTGCGTCGCGAGGTTGATCGACTCCGTCGAATACTGCCGGAACAGTGAGTCGCCCCAGGCGATCAGATTGTCGAGATACTTGAAAACTACCGAGAACTCGTAAGCGCGCGGACGAACCCGCGCGATCACGTGCGGCGCGAACGGGTTCTGCAGCCAGATGTCGATCTGTGTCGTGATGGCCCGCTTGTCGGGATTGCTTGCCGGCACGGATGGATCCGCAAGCAACTTCATGAGTTCATCGATGGCGGTGGTGTGGCTATGAAGGCTGAACGGCAGATAGCGCCAATAGCGCTGCGGGGCTGGCGCCGTATCTCGGTCGTCGGGTTGAACACATACTGGAGCCAGGTCTGCGCATCGGCGAAGCGCTGATTGCGGCTGAGGAACGTTGCGATCAGGAACGGCACCTGGAAGAACAGCTCGGCATTGTACTTGGCATAGGGAGATTGCGATTCATCCGGCTCGAAGTATATGGCGGGCTGCGCCAGCGAGGTCGTGAGATCCGCGAATGCCAAAGGCGAATGCCCGTCGAAATCATGGTCGCTGGCATTGGCCGGAGCGCGCGACCAGGACTGCTGGGTGAGATCGAACACACCGGCTGGGCCGTATATGGCCGCCGCCTGCCGCAAATCACCGACGGTCGGATGGCCATCCAGTAGAATCTGAAAATAACCGTCCATCTGATCCGGATCGGTCGACGACTCTTCTCTGCGGATGAAATAGCTATCCCGAGCGTCACGGTAGACGCACACGTCAGCGGGAGTAGCGGCAGAGGGATCCGCGGAACTTGTGTCCGGTGCGAAGGGGGCGTTGCGCAGCACCGTATAGGAGGTGCTGTCGACTCCGGTCCACACAGCATTGTTGCTCGGGCTGTCGAACACCAAGAGGCCGTGTTGATCCGCGCCCTTGAATTGGAAGCCGGATCCGTAAACGTACACGCCCTGCGGCAGCGCCGGAAACGGGGTTGTCAGTGGACGGAGACTCGCATCGTCCGCCGCGGAGAGGAAAAACGTCTGCAGCGGCGTCATGGTGACGGGCTTGTTCAGGTCGACGGGAGGTGGACTGCTGATCTTGATGATGAAGTTCTGCTGGAACGATTCGCTCGAGTAATATTGATACTCGTCGCTGTCGTTCGGGTCGGCGTAGGAAAAGCTCTTTGGATTCGGCGCCTGCGCAGCGGTGCCGTTGGAGCTGACGTTCACATCGAACGTCGGTTTGGCATCGAGAACACTGGTTCTGTAGAAGCCATAGCCCTGCTCTTGCGCATACAGCCCAAGGATGATCTCGAACCTGCCACTCTCGTCGGTGACGGTGGAACCTCCTTCCGTGTCGGTAATGCCGAAGTAGTTCAGGTCGTAGTTCAGGTCGTGTCTGGCAGACGTTGCCTGCGAATCTGAGCTCTGGAGGGGCGGCTTCACGTTGACCGTAGCACCCTGCAGTCCATGCCAGACCGAGCCGCTCGAGCCCGGGTATTCTCCATAGACAGTGCCGCTGATTTTCACCTCAATGAAGGGGCGTTCGTTTGGAGTAGTCCCAGGGACACGAATGTCGGGTATATCTCCGGTCGAAGGCTGTTGGTACAACAGCGCGTCTGCGCCGGTGTCGCGCTGCGCCCCATAACAATCGATGGCGATGCCGCCGGATTGCTCGCGCACACGGAAGGTGAAAGTCTGATTTTCGTCCAGGCCATACACCCAGGGATGCTCGAGTGTGTCGGCGCTCATCAGTCGATCGCTCCAGCCGCGGCTTGTGCGCCGGATCCACGCGAGCTGCACGCGCCAAGACGGACCCGGATCCGTGCTGTCGACGCCCTGATCTGCCGCGATCTGCGTGATTTCCGGCCAGGCGATGTACACGTCGCCGTGTAAAACAAACGGCAGGATGTGGTCGGACTTGACCCCGTCGAGCGCAACGCGCTCCCACGGCTCCCAACTATTTGTCAGCTTCGACACGGTCCAACGGCGATAGTAGAAATGCGCCGGGTGATTGCGGGTGCGCCCCACCATGTGCACGTAGGTCTGACGATTATTGAGCGCATCGAAGGTCGTCTCGACGTAAAGGCCGACGATGGCGAGATGCGAAATGTCCTCGAGCTGCTTCAGATAGTCCTTGACGATCTCGGCAGCGCGCGCGCTATCGAGCTCGTCTTGCAGCAACTGCCCTTCGAGATCCTTGAATATCTCCGACTTGTCGTCGCGCAGCTCCGGCTCGATCCAGTTCTCCGGAAAAAGGAAGACCTTGCGGTTGGCCTGCCAGATGCGAAACTGGCTCATCCACGGTAGCCGCTCTTGAGCGATCGCCGTGGGCGACACGTCGGGCTCGAGATTGAGCGTGCAGCGCTGTATGAACAGCTGGACGGCGCTGATCGCATGCACGATCCGGCTGCTGGTGCGACACGGGCTCATCTCCGGATCGATCAGGTAGTGATCATAAAGATCGCTTGAGTCCGTCCACAGCCCGCCGTCAACGGCATTCGCCGGAGGATTGGCGATGAGATACGAGACCAGCGCAGCGCGCTGCTTGTTGCGCAATGGATCGACGATTTTCTTGAGATTGGCGAGCCAGCTCGCCTGGTCATAACGCGCACGCAGAACCTTGCGCGCCAGATGGGCCTCATCCTCGCCCGGCTTGGCGGGGGTCGTGGCTGTCGCGGCGGCATCTTGCACCAGGCTGAGCGCGCCTGCGGTCCCGACGCCCAGTCGCTGCACCGTTGTCAGCAGTTGAATGAGGGCGGCGAGTTTGCCGGGGTCCTTGAAGTCCTGTGGCCACGACAGCGCAAGCTGCGCGGCGGCATCCTGCGCCGACACGCCGAGTGTGCGCCCCAATTGCAGGCGCAGCAGCCACTGGATGACCAGCGAGACGTTCGCGGCGAGCTGATAGTCTGCGGGCCACTGCAGCTTCAGTTGCGTCTGTGCCGCCCAGACGACGTCGTCTGTCGTCGAATGCGTGGCCTGCGCCAGGAAACCATGCTGGCTCGCAAGGTCCGCCTGCTTCGCCGTGAGAGCCGTGGAATCGAGGCTGAGCAAGGCCTGAAGTCGCGCAATCCAGGGGCTTCCCAGTCGCTTGTCGTTGCGAGCAGAGAAAAGCACCACGAGGCGACGCCATGCCTCGAAGTCCGGGACGGCATCGCCCTGCGTGATCGGCAGCTTGTCGAGACTCAAGACATCGAAGGGCGTTGCGCCTGCAATCGCCGGCGGCAACCAGACGAGTTCGGTAGCTGCGACCTGGAGGGTTCGCAGAACAAGGGCGGCCTTGTGCACTTTGCACAGAGCGCGGAATTGGAGTGCGAAGGCGTCCGGTGTCGGCGTCACGCGAGGATCGCTGCCGATGAAATCCGTCGCAACCAGCGGATCGAGAGCGGCCGCGCGGGTGAGCTGCGAGACGAGCAAAGGCTCGATCAGCGCAGTGTCCAGGTCCAACGCCTGACCGAGTTGCGCGATCAAGGTCTGACGCGCCACGAAAGGAACCATCTTGGCGAGCACGGCCTGCACACGGGTGTCGGGCGTCTGATCCACGGCGAACAGTTTTTCCGTCTCGTTTAGATCGGAGAGGAAGAGATTCAACGGGTCAGCTTCGTGGTAGTTATCCGATAGCGTCTTGAGCTGGCCCGGGAGTGCCGCCTGAGCGGCAGGGAGTATCTGCTCCAGCTCCTTGCGTTGCGTGTCCGACATCCAACCGACGAACACCAGGCGCTGCCGCACGGCGTCGAAATAGCATTGTGGCGCCAGATCTTGCGGAATAGCGGGAACGATCGGGCAGCCGACGCTGAAAACCGGAAGCTCAAAGGACTGCAATTCGTGGAGCGCGCCGGGCAAGGCCGCCTCGAAGGCGCTAACCTGAGTGTGCAGCGAGGCTACGGCCGGTTGGACGGCCGTGGCGTTCGCCGTCGTGAGGGAATCCCATTGACTGGCGGTCATACCGGGCGAAGCTGCCAACGTGCCGTCAGCAGCCCGATAGGTGACCAAGGATGCGAGCGCCGGCGGGATCGTGACAGCCGGTGCGCCGGGAACCTGAATCGAGAGCACGGACGGCGAGGCCAGCAGGGACACGGCGTCGGCAACGAGCGAGTCGGGCCAGCCAATGCCCGTGAGGGCCTTGCGCAGCGTCTCGGTCGAATTGGCCCCACCCGCAAGAATGGCAGCCTGGGCTGACTGAATATGGCTGCCGATATCGCTCAACACCTGGCTCGCCCACGCCAGCGGCATGACGGTGCCCGGAGGCTGATCGAGCGTGTAGGTGAAGAGATAAGTCAGCGCGTCAAGCGAGAAGGCCGAGTTCTGAACGAACTGGACTTTCTCGATGAACTCGACCGCCTTGGCCTGACTTGCAAACGGGTCGACCGCGATGATGGGTTTCAGCCGCAGATAACCACCGATCGACAATCCCAGCCCTTTGGCAAGCGATACATGACGAAAGAGCGCGTTGAGATTGCGAAGACTCAACACCGCAGGCGTCGCAATCTCATTGCGGGCGGCGAGATCTGCGACCAGCGCGTCGAAATCGGCTTGAGAGAGTCCCAGAATGGCGATCAGGCTCGCTGACCCGGCCGCCAGCGCCGGCGGGCTCGCCGGATTGGCGTACTGTAGCTCGGTTTTCTGCGGGTTCAGCGCCAGCGCCGGATCCGGCGGATTGGTGATGTTGCGATTGAGGAACCAGCGCTCGTAGACGCTTGGCACGCTCGTGTGGTCGCCTGCGGTGTAGTCGATGTAGCTCGCCGTCATGCCGCCCCACCAGGCGGCGATCTCGCTGGCCGGAATGCCGAGGCTCTGCTGGATCCGCCAAATGCCCGCCACGCGCAGAACCGCATCGGCATTCAGATCGACCGGGCTTGCGGTCGTTGCCGCGATTGCGAGATCGAGATCGAACAGGGAGCCGCCGACCGTTCTCCAGAGCCGCACCAGACGATGAATGCGATCGAGATGAGTCTCGGCCAAACTGGCCAGCTTCATCTTACTCGGGTCGCAATCGTCGCCGGAGGGCGAAAGGACAGGCGTGACCGCGCGCACGAAGGCGGTCTGCAGCACATTCATGAGCTCGCGATAGCTCAGTCCCGATTGCTGGAGCAGCAGCGAGACGTTCGTTCCGAGGACATCGAGCCAGGTGCCGGTCGCGACGATGGTCGGCTCGTTGCGGTCGATGATACGGTTCTGGCTCTGCTTCAGACCCCAGAACTCCCAGGCCTGATGACTGTCCGCTCCAATGATGATGGTGGATTGTGAAAGCGAGAGCCCCAGCGCTTCCCTCGCAACCGCCGGGCTCGAGAGGCGTGCGGCAGGATTGCTTTGCTCCATCAGGCCGCGGCGCGGGATTCCGCGCCGCGCAAGGAAGGCGCGGACCTCCTCGAGCCACAGGCTGAATGGCAGCGACCAAGGATAAACCGCGCCGTCGAGCTTGCGATAGGCTTCGGGGTTGCGGTTCTCCGGAGTCGCAAGAGCGTCTCCACGCGCATCCGAGCTTTGATAGGCAAGCGAAGCGATTTGCAGACGTTGCGGCACGTACCCAAAGTTCACGGTGCCTGAAAGACTGACAACCCACTCGGAGCCGGCCGCGGCGACCTTGTACAGCAATGAGGGCGGCAAGTTGCTGATAAGGGGTTCGGCGAGCTGGCCGCTTTGCAGCTTCGTCACCAGGTTCGCCAGCATCACCGGAGAGTTGCCCGTCACCGATTTGAGCTGCTTGGTGCCATCAGCGGTCTTCAAGACCATCGTTCTGCTATGCACCGAGATCGCGACGCGCACGGCGCGCGTGTAGGCCGCTGTCCATGCAGAGCCCGCCGTCACGACGGTGACGGTCGGGCTCCCATCGAGCGGCAGGTTGACGTCGCGCGGATCGGTGGATGGCGGCAGAACCCAATCATTGGTGAGGACCTTGCCGCTATCCAGCGCCGCGACTGCGGCCGTGTAGTCGGTGACACTGAGCGATCGTGGCGGAAAGTTCTGGCGCTGCGACGTCAGCGCTTCCACGTAGTCGCGCAGGATCCAGCGGCGGAAACCATCGTTGATCAGCCAATCGTCGAACGTGCCGATCAGCAGGGCCGTCTGCGATTTGGCGACGGACAGCGTGTCGGCGATCGTCTCGGCACTTTGTGACAACACCTTGCGCAGCGCCGCATCCACGGTGTTCGACAGCGGTGTCTGCGCAAGATCCACGCGCGGGTCGAACCCGAACGGCTCGGCGATGTCGATCGGCATCGCGATCGCATTTTCGAACACTTCCAGCACCAGGTCGATATAGGGCACTTCGATATTGGTGTTGTCGCAGGTCAGCTCGATGTCGGCGATGTCGGGACGGCGTACCAACAGGACGGATAGAGGCGAGCTAGCAACCTCCCCGTTCGGATCGAGGAAGTGCAGCAAGTCCACCAGGTACGCGGCGGGGCTGAGAACGCCCTGGCATTCGTCGCATTCGCAAGTCGACGGACTCCCGAACAGGACCGCGAGATTGGGAAACTGCTTGGCATCTATCGTGGTAGGGGGCGTCTTGGTCGAGCCGCCCCGGCTCACGGCGCTGGGGACGCCAAATCCCTCGTGCTTGCTGCCCGCATAGGCGTTCCCGATCAGCGCCACGGTCGTGTTGTGGATTCTCGACGCCTCGTCGAAGACATCCCCGGCGCGCTCCGCCGGCATGCGCTCCGCGGCGGCGGCGGTAAAGTCAGGCTTGCTCATGCGCATGACATCGCGCACCGTCCCGAAGCCCAGATCCGACACCGCCGCCGTATCCCGCCAATTGCCCGTCAGGTTTTGCATGCGCTGAAGCGTCTGCAGTCCCGAAACGGTCGCGGGCGTGTCCGCCGTCGGCGTGAGCTTGTTCATGAAACTCAGCACATTCGTGCCGCGCAACTCGAGCTCCGGGTGCGCCGCCAGGAAATCGCCGGCCTTCTTCAATCCGTCGGTCGGCGGCACCCAATCGCCGGAAGCAATACGCGCCGCCACCACGGCGGTGGGGTGCAGCGCTTCGACTGCGTCCTGCATCTGCTTCGCGTAGATCTCCGGGCTGGGGGTTGCGGTGCCCGCGCCCTGATTGTTGTATGCGACCTCCAGCCACTGGACCGGCGTAAGTGGCGCGAGGAACTTGAGACTTCTGTCCGAGTCGCTCTTGCGTAGCTTCTGCAACTCGCGCATGACGCCCGGCTGATTGGCAGTCAGATCCGCCAGCGCGCGCGTCACATGCACGGCCGCTATTTCGGTTTCGGTAAACCCAGCCTTCGTCAGCTGATTGTCGAGATCAACATCGCTCACAGAAGGGTCCTGCAGCGCGCCGGCAGCAGCGCGTTCCTTCGCGGAGCTCAGCCCGTTGGGAATGGTGGCGAGCAGATCGCCCAGCGACGCGGATTGCTGTTTTTCGGCCGGCTGCAGCGCAAGATCGAGGCGAAGCGCATCGATCGTTTTTGTTAGTCCCTTCAGGGTCGCCGACAAGCCATGGGGCACGAGATTCGACGCGATGGCGGCTTGCACGAGAGCAATGAGCTGCGGCGTGCTCTTCTGCAGCGCGCTGCGCAAGTCAACGCCGGCGCCCTGGCGGAACCAGGCGTAGCAGACTTCCGGCGGAGCGGCCGCGGCATCACGTGATGCAACTGCCTTGGACTGAGCGGGGTCCGGATTGTCGGAGAGCGCTTCCGACGCTTCGGCTGCCGCAACGTATGCTTGTCGCAGATAAAGGATATGAGGCACAGCAATACCGGTCTCGTGCGCGATGAAGTCCTGATCCCCCTCCGTCAGGTCGGTGAAAGCCAGGTCCTTGCCGCCCTCCCCCTGCCCTCGCAGCAGCGGCTGGATGTCGTGGACATGGTGTTCGAACTCGGTAAGGGGATCCGGCAGCGCGGGAAGCTGAAAGTTGATCTCGGCCTTCGGCGGCGCATTGAACAATGTCTCCGACTCGGCGAGAGGCTTGTCGGGCTCGCCGGCGGCGAAGAGCGAGACGACGATGTCGGCGCTGTCTTTCTCGGCGCGGGAAAATTGCGCTGCGGCGTACGGGATCGTGAAACGGCCATCGCCACGGGTCTGCACCTCCTTGCCGAGAGGTTGAGATGTGCGCAGATCGCGATCGCGGGCGCGGACGGTCAGCCCAGCGACCGGCGTGCCGTCGAACCGCGTCACGCGACCGCTGACGACGCGCTGGTTGGCCGTGGACGCGTCCGAGAACGCGCCGAACTGCTCCAGCAGTCGATTGAGGATCGCCGCGGTCGGTTCGTCGACAGCCCCGTAGCTCGTACCCTTGAGGTCGGTTAGCTGTTCGAGATAGCCGTTCTGCCGCTGAATGTATTCGAGCAGCAATCGCGACGCCGGTCCGAACGCCGCGCTGGCCCGCTCCTTGAGCGCGGTGGCTTTCAGCTTGCGAATGTCTGCGGCGGTCGGACGGTTCGGCGAATCGAAGGTCTTGATCGCGCCGTGATCGGCGAGGAAGCGTATTGCATCGATCAGTTTGATGACTTCGGGCCCAGAGGTGGCCTGGCTCGTCGCAACCTTCTCCATGACGCGACCCTCTTCTTTTTGACCTCGTAAACGCGAAGCGGAATCCGAAACCCTCGTCTATGTCACCATGCGACGGAAAAGCGCCTCCTCGGCCAGACGCAGCAAGCTGCGGCTTTCCTGATGCGCCAGCGCGTTGGTGGCGGCATCGGACGCGACCATTGAACCCCGCGGTTCTCTTGCGGCGTCGCGCGCCAGTGCCTCCATCACACTGATGAGGAATTTCGTTGGTTCGAGGTTCATGGCGTCGCACTCGGCGCGAGCCAGTTTGGCGGCGGCATGAACGGGCGCAGCCAGTCAAAGTCAGAGTCGTCAATGCGCTCTGCCGCCGTGATGCTCTCGTCCATTAGGTTGTAGCCGAGGGTGCTCGCGACCGTGCCAACCGCGAGGCCAATAAGGAACCCGGCCGCCGCGCCGCCAGGGCCACCTGTGAACAGTCCAGCCTCGGCGAGCGTCGTTGCCAACATCATCTGGCTCCCCATCCCAAATCCCCAGGCCGCCGTCTGCCGGAGAATTTCTTTGTCCCCCTCGCCCCGAGATACCTCGTACGCTCCCTTAACCTT
>Ga0210406_10005634_pt1 | contig 13074 bp, 11 predicted proteins | sample IncBWC30MmetaG_FD_155454 | JGI IMG/M metagenome (GOLD analysis project Ga0210406, IMG submission 155454) | Forest soil microbial communities from Barre Woods Harvard Forest LTER site, Petersham, Massachusetts, United States - Inc-BW-C-30-M | ecosystem: Environmental > Terrestrial > Soil >...
GGTGTGAACTGACGCGCGGCAACTATATAGGGTCCATCCGTAACGCCGTAGGCCTTCGGGAACCACTTGGACGGCAACCTGCTCCCTAGCTACCAACGTGGATCGATTTTTTTGACGGCGGGTTTTCTGCGAGCCAGTCTGAGAGTAACGACGCTATTGAGAAATTCGAACGGATCTTAAGAAGGCGCAGCGCCTCTCTCAACAGCTAAACACCAAGATCTTAAAGTCGAACTCCACGAGAGGCTAGGTTGTCGTGATAGCTTCGCGTCAGTTTCAAAAGGGCATAGACTACCTCGAACCGCTCAGCAAACAGTCTCGGGCGCTTGCCGCGGATCCATATGTATCTCGGAATTGCCTTTTCATCTGGCAACAATCAGCAAAAGACCGAGGCAGGATTCGTCGCACCGTTGTGCGCACACGACCCCGAGGCCATAATCCTCTTCACTGCTGGCGACTATCCAGGAACATGGAAATGCTTTGACCAAGTTCGGAAACTCTACAGATCGCCGTCGCGATGGCTACCGATCGCTTTTGAATACCTCACGACAATAGAGAACGCTCAGAGCAGTGCTTCAGCGACCAAGCCCCAATAATGGAGAATTTCGACCTCCTGAGCGATGTCCCGCCGAAATGTCGAACCCTCGGAGCGGCAGAACACCAGCCCGGCGAATGAGTGCCGTCCGCGTGAGAGAATCGACCCGAGTTACGACAGGACCCAAATGAGTCACGCCAAACTTCCTTTCCCACTAACCCTTTTCCACATTGTCCTCGTTTCCTTGTCGCTGGCGGCCACAACCCAACAGCACTTTGTGCGCGCGGACGGAACCGACCTCGTCGATGGCCAAGGCCATCCCCTGATGCTGCGCGGCACGAATCTGGGGAATTGGCTGGTGCGGGAAGGCTACATGTTCCACCTCGCGGGCGGCCCGCAATCGGACCGCGAGATCGAGGCGCTGATCAACGAGTTGCTGGGACCTGATGCGGCCGAGAAATTCTGGCATGCCTACCGCGAGCGATACATCACCCGCGATGACATCCAGTTTCTGAAGCGCGCGGGCTATAATTCGATTCGCGTGCCTATCCATTACAAATATTTTGAGAGCGATAAAGCGGACGGATTTATCCTGCTTGATCGCGTTGTCGGATGGGCGCGCGAGGCCGGCATGTATGTCGTGATCGACATGCATGCTGCTCCCGGCGGACAGACCGGCGCCAACATCGACGATAGCTGGGGCTATCCGTGGATTTACGAGAGTCCGCAACTGCAGCAGCATGCGGTAGATGTGTGGACGCGCATCGCAGCGCACTATCGCGACTCGGAGACGGTCCTGGGCTACGATCTGCTGAATGAGCCGATCCCTCACTTCCCCGAGCTGAAGAAATTCAACACCGAGCTCGAACCGCTGTATCGCCGCCTGGTAAACGGAATTCGCGAGGTCGATAAGAACCACATCGTTATTCTGGGGGGGCGCAGTGGGGACACCAATTTCTCGGTCTTCGGACCTCCGTTCGATAAGGGCGTGATGTACACGTTTCACAAGTACTGGAGGAAGCCGGAACAATCGGAAATCCAGCAGTACGTGGACTTTCGCGACACCTACCGGGTGCCGATCTGGATGAGTGAGTCGGGAGAGAATACCGACGAGTGGATCATAGAGTTTCGCACGCTGCTGGAGAAGAACCAGATCAGCTGGGCGTTCTGGCCGTACAAGAAGATGGATGCGACCTCGGCACCGGTTTCGTTCGCCCGGCCGGCTTATTGGGATGAGGTCGTCGCGTATGCGAAGCTCCAGGGCGGCACTGGCGAGGTGGAGAAGCACTTGGCGAAGCGTCCGCCGCAGGAGCATATCAACGCGGCTTTTGCCGAGCTGCTGGAGAACATCCAATTCGACAAGTGCAGGGTGAATCAGGGGTATCTGAAGGCTCTCGGGCTTTCTGCGACAAACTGAGGCACAATTCCGGCGGTGACGAAGGAGAATGCGGTTATACTGCCCGGTAGCCGAAATTCCAGCTGTCAATTTTCAGACTTATCTTATGGTTGTTGTTGCTTAAGTCGAGCAGCAAGCCCACTCCGCCTTCCTTTGATTTGAAAAGGACACTCAGTTCCATGTAATCGAGAGGAGCATTTCCATGGGCGAGGAAATGAAGGATGCGGAGCAGACCAATGAAGTCAACACTCTCACTCACTCCAAGGCGGCAGCCTTCCCGAACCGGCGGGAATTCCTGGGACAAGCCGGCGCGGCGGCTGCGGTTGTCACCGGCGCGCTAGCCGGGCCGTCTGCAGCGTTCGGACAATCGAGCAACTTCCCGGGTAACCAACAGGTAGCTTCTGCCGGACCGAACAACAAACGCGTCGCGCAATCGTTCGCGGTCCGTTTGGCGGCGGCCGGCCAGGAAGCGATCATCCCGGTTCCGGCACACGCCACCAATGGCGATGAGGCGCGCTATCCCGACAAGTCGGGGACCTATTCCAAAGGGCTGTTGCAAACGGGCTACGGGCGCGTCGATCTCAATGCCTTCGCTACGTTCAAGACAGCGCTGAACAGCGGTCGCCCCTCTGACTTCGAGAAGATCATCGCGGGCGGTACGCGTACCCAAAATGGTCCACAAGGCGCGCTGGCCTTTGGCATGGAAGGAACTGACGCGGTGCAGTTCGGCAGCGCTCCCAGCCCCGCGAACCAGGAAAGCGTCGTGGTCGTGGCTCCGGCTCCGTCGGTCGCGAGTGCGGCCTATGGGACAGAGCTGGTGGAACTGTACTGGGGTTCTCTGCTGCGCGATGTGGCCTTCACCGACTATGAGAGTAATCTGACCGCTGCGCTGGCGGCGAAGGAGCTGTCGGGTATGGCGACTTATGCCGGTCCCAAGGACAACCGCGGACACGTCACACCGAACCTGCTGTTTCGTGGCGCATTCCCGGGTGAGACGGTCGGCCCATATATTTCGCAGTTCTTCATCACTCCGACGAACTTCGGTCAGCAGGAGCTGGACCAGCAGATGACTACCTACCTGCCGGGCATCGATTACCTGACCGACCTCATCACGTGGCAACAGGTGCAGAACGGGATTGACACCGGCTTGCAGAACCAGACGGACTCACAGCCGCGCTTCCAGTACAACGGGCGCAGCGTTTCGGCCTTTACCCACGTCGATGTGCTGTTCCAGGCGTACTTCACCGCGTTCCTCGTGTTGAACACGATGGGTGCGCCATTGAATCCCGGCAACCCGTATGCGCACTCCAAAACGCAAAACGGCTTCAGCACTTTTGGCGGGCCGGATATCGCGTCGTCCCTTGGGGGAATCGCTGCCCGTGCGCTCGATGTGGTCTGGTACCAGAAGTGGATCGTGCACCTGCGGCATCGGCCCGAGTCGGGCGGCGGACTGGTTCACCTGATCGAGACCGGCCAGGGCAACACCATCAACGCCGAGTTGCACAGCAACGTGTTGAACTCTCAGGCGGTGCAGCATAGCTTCAGCAAATATGGCAGCTACCTGCTGTCGCAGGCTTTTCCGGAAGGCTCGCCGACGCATCCCGCTTATCCGGCGGGACACGGCACGGTAGCGGGCGCGTGCATCACGCTGCTGAAGTTCTTCTTCGATGGAAATTACGTGATTCCGAATCCGGCAGTGCCGACCGGCGACGGTCTCTCACTTGTGCCCTACACCGGCGGCGATGCGGGACAGATCACCGTCAACGGCGAACTGAATAAGCTGGCGCACAATGTTACCTTCGGTCACGGGATCCATGCCGGCATCCACTGGCGCAGCGATTCGGATTCGTCGATGGTGCTGGGCGAAGCGATTGCCATCAGCATGTTGCAGGACAGGGCACAATGTTACAACGAGAAGTTCACGGTCAACTTTACGAAGCTCGACGGAACCACGGCGACGATTACGAACCAGTAACTATGGCGAACCAGTGCGCGCCTTCGATGAAACGCAGCAGAATCGCGTCCTCATGTCGAGATTGGAGCATCTGCTCCTGACTCACAATATGTGATGCCAGCGTAGAGCTGTCGAGCGCAATATGAGTCTCTCCGCCTGGGGCATCCTGCTGATTCTGGTCGCAGTTTTTGTGGCGATCCGCTTCATGCTGTGACCAGTGGTTCGATTTTGCGCTCTTGCTTATCGGTGAATCTTGTGGAAACCGCTCAGGGCTTAATCTGCTGACTGTGACTCTGGAGAATGCTCGCCATCGCCTCGATGTGTTCCGCCGTCCTCGCCTTGTATTACGGGCCGATGCGACCTGGAGCTCGGCCCTCATAACGGCTGCGGTCCTTAAATTTTGGACATCAAAGTACTGCGCCCGTGTTCCGATCTCCCCCCGAAGGCCGGAACTACGGGCGCGGTCATCACTTTCGCCTTGAGTTGTGGTAAATCGTGGCACGTCTGGCAAGAAAAATCTGTGCAATATTGCACACCTCCGGAGCCGCGCGATCAGTCGTAGAGAATCACGTTCAGCAGCGAGGGGTGCACCTGAATACCGCCGTTGTATTGGATGAACCCGAGCTTGCGAAAACGGTTCATGAAAAAGCTGACGCGGGATCGAGTGGTGCCAATCATCTCAGCTAACGCTTCCTGGCTGATCTTGGGAATCGCCGTGTCGGGGTTGCCGCTCTCTCCGAATCGGGCGAGCAGTAGCAAAATGCGGGCGAGACGTTTTTCGCTGGAGTTGAAGAGTTGGTCGACCAAGTCCGCCTGGACGCGCAGGGTCCGAGCCAGAAGGAAGGCTACAAAAAGGTCCGCGAAGGTGTGCTCCTCGTGGATGACGCGGATGATTTCCTTCCTGCCGATCTTGAGTACTGTGCAAGGAGTGAGTGCGGTAGCCGTCGCCATTCGGCGCGCGTCGGGCACGGGAATCGAATCTTCACCGATAAACTCACCTGGGTTCAGCAATGCCAGGATCGCCTCCTTGCCGACGGCGGAGATCACGCTGAGCTTGACTCTTCCCTTCTGAATGTAGAAAACCGAATCCGCCGCATCGCCTTGCGCGAAAATTCTTTGCTTGTTGTTGATCTCAAGGATCTTCCGGTCCAGGCCTGCGCTCGCCAGAAACTCCCCAGGATTGAACTGCGACTTCTTCCGAGTTGCCATACTCCTTCCCTTATGGAGAAAAGACTAGCACGGCTTGGGTTGAATCGGTGGGACTGGGAACAATCGTCAATTCACCAAATTTGGGTATTTTTTACACGACCGTTGCGGCGTGTGAGTCGGCCCTAGAAAAACGGCCAAGATTTTAATCAATGGCGAGAAGTGACTGCGATTGTTCGACTTGGCGATGAAGATCGCACGAGCACGGGAGCTAAGTCACAGCCTGCCCCTGCCGCCAGAATCTTAGCCAGCACGCAAGCGAATTGCCGGGCCGACGCTTCCGGGGGCTCTCATGCCATTGATCGGTAGCGGTAGGACATCCGCTCAATCGGGCTAACATCGAGACTCAGTTCTTCGGGTGGCGCAGGTCTGGAAACAACTTGAACTCCACAATCCTCTCGCTGACGCTCTCGTCGCCCTTGGCGTCGGTGGCGTGCAGGGTCAGCTTGCCGCGAATTACGCGATAGCCCTCGTCTCCCACCTTCTTCCCTGGTTCCACTGAGACGGTTCCATCGAAGTCGTACGAGATGGCATGCACTGTCTTGGTTTTGAAACTAAGATGATTCCCGTCCAGCGATGTCTTGTCGAAAAACTGATCGATGAACTCGCCCTTGTCGCTATCGGTATCGCCGAAACGCGAAACGAAGCCTGACAACTTACCATCCTCGACATTGAGCTGAACAAACTCGCCCTCTTTGAGGAAGGTGTACATCCCAGAGGGGTCGTTGGCGTTAGAGGGAGCGGACGCCTGCGCATGTGAGATTGCCGGCATTGCAACTACCCACAGCAGAACCGCAGACACTACGACACTCGCCGGCAATTTTCGCAACATATTCACCCCGGGGAACATCCATCATTTCATGCTGGGATGGAATGCGGAAGCGGTGCGAGAAACATTACGGCCGGATTACCGTCCCGAATTCCATTAAGGGCGAGGCATTTCGCTATAATTCCTCTTACGCTTGAGACGGTGCGGGAGGATGACAGAAGTAACGGTCGCGCAGCCCCAACAAGATGCCGCATTGCACGATGCGCCGGTCCTTCACTACGAGCTGGAGCCGCGGTCGCGTGCTTTCTTCAGCAACCTTGTGGATTTCGCCCTGCGCCGCGAGCCTCCACCAGTAGAAACCACGTCGCAGCCGGTACCGGTCCCGCCTGACACTTTTATTCCTACCGGCCTCGGCTATCGCCATTTTGTCGAGTCCTATGGGTACCACTTCCTGCTGGTCGTCCTGATCTATTTCTTCTCGACCACTATGCTGTTCAACCGGCCTGTCGAGCTGCATTCGCCGCTGGATAACACGACAGTCGAGCACTATGCGCTCAGCGAGTATCTGCCGCCTATCAATACCGGGCCGCGGGGAGAGGCAAAGCCGCGCAAAGGCGCGCCCAAGCTGGCGAAGCAGGAGATCCTGTCGGTCCCGGCCAACCCGGACAACAATCACCAGACGATCGTGACGCCTCCTCAGGTGAAGCTGAACCGCGACGTATCGCTGCCCAACATCGTGGTGTGGACGAACATTCCGGGGCAGCCGATCGCCGCGTCTTCGCGCCAGTTATCGCAGCTCAAGCTGCCCCAGTTTACCCAGCAAGTGGTCGAGCCTACGGCTGACGTATCGAAGCTGAAATCGAAGAACCAGGTAACCCTGGCGCAGCAGACCGTGGTGGAACCAACGGCTGACGTGTCCAAGGTCAAGGCGAAGGTGAATATGCCAGTACTGGCGCAACCGTCGGTGGTTGAGCCTCCACTGTCACCCGATCAGTTGAAATTGAAGCGCGGGGAAATCAACATGGCGCAGATGACTCCACAGGTGGAGGGGCCCAAGCTGCCGGTTCCGGCGCAGCGTGCCGCCGGAGTGGGCGACAGCGCGGGCACCGATGCCGCCGGCAAGGACGTTCCGGCGCAGCCAAGTATTCAGGGACTGCAGTCAACCAAAGGACAAGGACAGATCATCGCGCTGGGACTGAGTCCAGCGGACGTGCGTGGACCGATCGAGGTGCCCAGGGGCAATCGCAGTGGCGAGTTTCATGCGTCGCTCGGTGGTAAGCCCGATGCGCCGGGAACGCCGAATGTCGCGGGGACTCCGGGAGCGACGAATGGCGGAGCCGGTGGCGGCAAGGGCAATGGCCCGGGCAACGGAAGCGGCAGCGGCAATGCTCCGGCAGGGATTTCGGTTGGGGCTGCGCCGCCCGGAACGGCTACTGCGGCGGTGGTGGGCACTCCGGGGAAATCGCCCAGCGATGCGCAGAAGGAAGCGAACAGGAAACTGATCGCGGCCGCCATGAATCCGTCGGTACCCAGCGTCAGCCGGCCGCCGGTCGCGCCCCCACCCCCTACAACGTTGGACAACGAAGAAGACGCGCTGGAGCGGCAGGTGTTCGGCAGCAAGAAGTATTACTCGCTGGTGCTGAACATGCCCAACCTGACCTCGGCGACGGGAAGCTGGGTCGTGCGTTTCGCTGAACTGAAGCAGTCGGACAACAAGGTCACGATCGCCGCACCGGTGGCAGTATCGAAGGTCGATCCCGCCTATCCTGCTGATGCCATGCGCGACAACGTGGAGGGCACCGTCACGCTGTACGCTGTGATTCATGCCGACGGAACCGTAAGCGGCATCAAGGTGCTGAACAGCGTCGATCCGCGGCTGGATGCTGCAGCCGCGCGCGCGCTTTCACGCTGGCAGTTCCGTCCCGGCACCAAGGCCGGTGAGCCGGTGGAACTGGAAGCCGTGGTGATGATTCCCTTCCGGATGCACCACGTCCGCTAAGTGTCGCGGCTAGCGCGGTATTATGACTTCCATGCCAACCGACCTTTCACTGAGCGAACCTACGACACAACGAAACATCCCGGCAGGACTCATCGATGAGGCGCGGAAGTACGTTTACGAAGCGGCAACTCGTACTCCACTGGTGAGGTTGAACTATGACGGTCCCGCCGAGATTTACCTGAAGCTGGAGTGCCTGCAACCCATCGGGTCGTTCAAGATTCGCGGAGCGTATAACGCGGTCCGGCTGTTGCCCGAGGAGCAGCGGCGGCATGGCGTGTGGACCGTGAGCGCAGGCAATGCTGCGCAGGGAGTGGCCCTGGCAGCACGCAAGGCCGGAGTGCCGTGCAAGGTGCTCGTCATGGACACGGCACCGGCTGCCAAGCTGAATGCGGCGCGGCGACTAGGCGCTGAGCTCGTCATGGCGACGTTCGACCAATGCTGGACAGCGCTTGCTGAGCGCAAGCATCCGGCGATGGATGGCGCGTTCGTGCATCCGTTCGAAGACGACGAGTTCATTGCAGGGAACGCGTCGGTGGGGCTGGAAATCCTGGAGGACCTGCCGGATGTGGACGTTGTGGTGGCGGCATTCGGTGGCGGGGGCTTGTCGTGCGGGATCGCGGCTGCGATGAAGGAACGAGCGCCACAGGTGAAGGTGTTCGCCTCCGAACCGGAGACGGCGGCTCCGCTGGCGTGGTCGCTGGAGGTAGGTTCGGCGCAGAATTTTCCCGACTGGAAGTACAGCTGGGTGGACGGATGTGGGGGCAAGTCTGTCTTTCCGCGAATGTGGGCCCTGGCGCATCATCTCCTGGCTGGGTCGATTGTCTCGCCGCTGGAGGAGGTTCGCCAAGCCATGAAGCTCGTGGCCGAGCGGAACCATGTGATCGCCGAAGGCGCGGGCGCTTGCGCTGTGGCGGCCGGACTCAGCGGCAAGTGCGGCTCGGGAAAGATTGTCTGCGTGGTGAGCGGGGGGAATATTGATCTGGCGAAGTTCGCGGAGTTAGTGACGAAAGCGGACACGACCGCGTAGCTCCGAGTGTCCCGTATCAGCGCGTCATCCATGTCTATTTCGCGTCCGCAGGGCGCTGCCAGACCGGGCTCTCCAATTCGATTTGCCAGATTGGACCATTCGCATAAAGCGGTCCTCGCGACTTGACGAATGCCGGAGCCTCACCCTTCAGAATCCATCCGTGGATATCCGGTGGTTGCTTCCCCATCACGGACGCTGCCAATCCGGTGATGCCTCCCAGTTCGATCTTCACAACATAATGGGTAGCCTGACGTTTCTCAGTGCCGAGTTGAAAGACATCTTCGCCGTCAGCGGAAATCGCCAGCTTCACCAGCCGTGGCCTGGGTGTGGTGACAATCATCGAGGCTTTCGTCTCTGCGCTGGCGCGGAATGTTTTTCAGCAATATGAAGAGCAACCCATTGGCTAGGTCTCGTGGGAGTTTCATGTTCTCAGTTATCACCTTCTGCTTGCCATCGCCGTCGATCGACTGTACTTCAACCTTGCCGGCAGGGACGTCTATCGAGACTTGCTGCGGGTGCTCGAAGGCCGGCTCCTTCTCCGCCAAGCGATATCGAAGCAAATGAAAATAGCGATGCTGGATTCATAGAGGGGAGGTAAGCCAGCACTCGGACAAGTATGTAAGATATGACAGTGACCAGAAATTCATGGTGAGCATCGAGGCGCTGTCCCGTCCTGCTCTTCCTCCCATGATTTTTAGATGAATAACGGGTCTCCCATACATGTTTTAGTGACTATCTTCCCGTCCCGCTGGCGATGCGGATTTTGTCAAACTCGTCGCCCGACTTCCATCCCACTTCATTCGCCTGGTTGGCGGCTTGCCATCCCAGCGCCACTCCGAAGCGGGCGATGACAGCATCGCTGCGGAAATCCATCTCGGGATGGTATTCGTCGCTGGGCTTGTGATAGTCGTTGGCGACGTAATCCTTGGCCTTCTGCAATCCCCACTGCTTGTCGTGTCCTTGATAGAGGTCGCCCGCGCCGACTGAGAAGGCAGGCACGCCCACGCGAGCGAAGCTGAAGTGGTCAGAGCGGTAATAGTGACCCGCATTGGGATTCGAGTCGGGGGCAATCGCCAGTCCAAAGGCTTTGGCCGTGCTCTCGACCGTGGGATAGAACGTAGTGCGCTCGGCGCCGGAGACGCTCACTTCTTCCGGCACGCCGAGCGGCGGAATGTCGTCGAAGTTCAGGCCGAGCGACAACAGCTTGGCCGGAACCGGCGGGTTCTTGCCGAAATAATTCGAGCCGAGCAGACCCTGCTCCTCGGCGGTTACCGACACAAAGTAGATGGATCGCTTGGGCGGAGTTTTGGCCTCGCTGTAAGCCCGCGCAATCTCGAGAATGATGGCGACGCCGGTCGCGTTGTCCTGCGCGCCATTAAAGATGTTGTCGCCGGACATGCCGGGCACGATGCCGAAGTGATCGTAGTGCGCGCTGTAGACGATACCCTGGTCTTTGAACTTGGGGTCGGAGCCGGGCAGCACGGCGACCACGTTGTTGGAATCGAACGGGCGCACTTCGCTGGCGATGTGCGCCTTGAACTTGGCGGGAAGCGGCTCGGCCTTGAAGCCGGGCTTGGCGGCAGCGGCCATCATGTCGTCGAGGTTCTTGCCACAGTCCTGCGCCAGCTTGCGCGCGATGTCCTGCTGGATCCAGGAAGCCATTTTGAGTTTGGGCGCAGAGTCGATGCGGAGGTACGAGCGTTCGCCGGACCATGAATTGCGCACCACGTCCCATCCGTAGCTGGCCATATCGGTCTTATGAACGAGGAGCACGCCCGCCGCGCCCATGCGCGCCGCCTGCTCGTACTTGTAGGTCCACCGTCCGTAGTAGGTGAGCGCCCTGCCGTTGAAGAACTTTACGTCGTCCGACGGCGGCTCATTCACCAGCATGAGCAGCACCTTGCCCCTGACGTCGACACCCTTGTAGTCGTTCCAGTTGTATTCGGGCGCATCGATGCCATAGCCGATCCAAACGATGGGTGCGTCGATCTCGGTCGAGGCCTGGCTGGTCTCGTCCATGGCGACGATGTCGTCGCGGCCGCGCAGCACGATCGGCTCGCCCTTGGCCGGAAGCAACGAGTAGGTGCTGCCCTTCTCCGTGGTGATGCCGACCATCGGGACCTTCTGCAAGTACGTACCGTTGTCGGCGGCCGGCTTCAACCTTAAGAGCTCGAACTGGGTTGCGATGTATTGCGCGGCGACATCGCCTCCGCGCTGTCCGGTGCCGCGGCCTTCGAGCAGATCGTGCGCCAGGAACTTGACCTGCGCGCGAATCTTTTCGGGATCGATCGAGGCCATTGCCTGCTCGGCTGCAGGAGGCAGTGCAGCGATCTTCGGAACGGGAGGCATAGCGGTCTGGGGCGCGGCGGCTTGTGCCAGCAGAAGGCCGCAGGTCAACCTGGCTAACAGTGCGATAGAAACTGGATTGGACATGAATGGTCTCCGGAGGACAGCATGAACATTAAGCAAACCTCTGATTGTACGTGAAACATTCCGAGAAGCGACTCAGCTATCGGCCAGAAGCCCGGCGTCGAATCAATTTGAAACGACCGCGTCTCTTACGCTTTTCGTTCGCCCACGCCTGCCTTAACTCTTGACTCTGCCACCCACAACGCGAGATTATTATTGCCCGTTTTCGGTGCACTCGTAGGGGTGTGCCAAAAAAAGGGCTTCTGGCGTCTAGCAGCCTGTTCCAGAAACGGATGAGAGCCAGAGCTTACGATTGGTTGGTAAGTGGGGCGGCATGTTGGACCGCCGCGTAAACCTGAATTTGGAGAATTTGCCATGGCGCGACCCTTCTGGACCGGACAGATACAGATTTCACTGGTCTCTTTTAGCGTGAACCTTTTTCCCGCCACCGAATCGAAGAGCGAGATTCGCTTTCATCAGCTCAGCCGCGCGACCGGGGAACGCATCCGGCACCAGAAGGTCACCGGCGAAGGCGAAGAAGGCCCGGTTGAGAAGAGCGACATCGTCAAGGGCTACGAGTATCGCAAAGGCGAGTACGTCATGATCGAACCCGACGAGATCACGAACCTGCGCATCCCTTCGAAGCATACGATCGAAGTCACACAATTCGTGGATGCGGGCGAGATCAATCCCGAATACTACGAGAAGCCGTACTTCGTCGTTCCCGAAGACGACAGCCAGGCTGAGGCTTTCACGGTGGTGCGCAGGGCCCTGCAGACGACGCGCAAAGTCGCGCTGGGTAAGATCGCCTTCAGCGGACGCGAGCATCTGATTGCCATCACCGCCCCGTCGGACGACAAGCTGCCCGGGATGATCGCCTACACCATGCGCTATGCGGAAGAGCTGCGCAAGCCCGCCAGCTATTTCGCCGACATCAAAAAGACGACGGTTGAGGCCGACCAGCTCGCGCTGGCGAAGGAACTCATCAAGCGCAAGACCGCGAAGTTCGATCCGGAGAAGTTCACCGACAAGTACGAAGCCGCGCTGCGGGAGATGGTCGAAGCCAAGATTCAACACCTGCCGCCGCCGCAGGATGAGCCCGCCCCAAGGTCGGCGAAGGTCATCAACCTGATGGACGCGCTGCGCAAGAGCGTGCAGGGCGATAAGACGCCGGCGACGGAAAAGAAGACTCCGCAGAAAGCCGGGGCGGGGGCTTCGAGGGCAGGCATTACACTCGTGAAGGCAGGCAAAGGCGCCAAGCGCAAGTCTGCATAGCGGATGGCAACGAAATCCAAGGCGGCCTCGAAGTTACGGGCCACCGCGTCGAACGCTGTCGATCGCCAGCTCGCGCGTTATCGCGAGATGCGCGACTTCAGCGTCACCGCCGAACCCAGCGGCGAGTCGTCCGCAAAGAAATCCGCCGCGAAGAAATCCTCGTCGAAGTCCAGACAACAGGTGCTTCCGTTTGTTATTCAGAAGCACGCGGCCTCGCATCTTCACTACGATTTTCGGTTGGGGTGGGATGGCGTCCTCAAGAGCTGGGCCGTCACTAAAGGGCCGAGCTACGTTACCGCGGATAAGCGGCTCGCCGTGCAAGTCGAAGACCACCCCATGGAATACGGCGGGTTCGAGGGCATCATTCCCAAGGGCCAGTATGGCGGCGGCACCGTCATGGTGTGGGACCAGGGTACGTGGGAACCGCAGGCTATCACCGCCGACGTGGATGCGGCGCTGCGTGCGGGTTCGCTGAAGTTCATCCTGGACGGCGAAAAACTGAAGGGC
>Ga0210406_10005635_pt1 | contig 13072 bp, 8 predicted proteins | sample IncBWC30MmetaG_FD_155454 | JGI IMG/M metagenome (GOLD analysis project Ga0210406, IMG submission 155454) | Forest soil microbial communities from Barre Woods Harvard Forest LTER site, Petersham, Massachusetts, United States - Inc-BW-C-30-M | ecosystem: Environmental > Terrestrial > Soil >...
CGCAGCATATCGCAGCGGGGGTGATCTCGCCCCCAAAGCGCTGGAAAATCTTCGGGCGATTTATCGCCTGCTTTATCCCAGTTCGACCGTTGCGTTCGAGACTTTTGTGCAACAGTCCGAACATCGCTGGACAGCCGCCCAGAATTCCACCAAAGCAACTGACCCGAAGATCCAAGCAGAACCAACAGCAATGGCGTACTTCGGTTCCGAGTCATGCCGCGGCTGCCACGCCGAAATTTACCAGCACTGGCGGGAAAGTGGCATGTCAAAGATGTTTCGCCCTTACGCTCCGCAAAATGTCGTGGGTGATTTCAAAAACGACAATGAGTTCTATCTTGGCGACGAAGCAGACTATAAGAGCGGAAAGCTCGAACTGAAACCGAACCGGAATCACAGTCTTTTCGCCAAAATGGCGGTCCGCGAGAACCATCACTACTTCGATATGTTGCAACCTGACGGCAGGTGGCGTACCTATCCGGTTGACTACACTATCGGATCAAAATTTCAGCAAGGTTATGCCACGAAATTGCCGAACGGCGAAATCCACGTGTTCCCAATTCAGTACAACGTGCTGCACAAACGTTGGGTCAATTTTTGGAGGGTAATCGACGGTCCAGGAAGCGAGAGAGCAGATCCGCGCACCTGGGAGAAACTTGATGCCTCGACCAGTTATCAGGGCATTTGCGCCGTGTGCCATACCAGCCAGTTGCGGAATGTCAACGGAGCAGGTTTCGATACCAATCACCTTGAATTTAAGGAGCCGGGGATCAACTGCGAGATGTGCCATGGTCCTTCCGGTGGGCACGTCGTTGAAATGACCGAACACGAGTACCATCCCAAGGAACCGCTGGATCCACCAGTGAATTTCCACAAAATCGAAAGCCGTAAGGTTGTTGCCATTTGCGCTCAGTGTCACATGCAATCGGCGATCCGCAAACCTGGCACTAACGGTGAATTGAACTATGCTTCCACTGGGGAGTTCTATGGTGACCGCTTGCGGCAACCTTTCGGGGAGTTCTCGCGAAAAGGTTTTTACAAAGACGGTCGCTTTCGGCAAACAACGTTCATGGTTGAAGCACTGGAACGCTCGCAATGCTTCAGAAAAGGCGGGGTGAACTGCGGGACCTGCCACGATCCTCACAGCCATGATGCCGCTTCGAATCCAACATCTCTAAGATTTCGCGATCAGCCAGACCTGATGTGCACCGGTTGCCACAGCCAGTTCAGAGATGCGGCCACGATCAGCCAGCATTCGCACCATCCGGCCGAATTAGAAGGCAGCCGATGCGTTTCGTGCCACATGCCTCGCATTATGGACGCGCTCCTTTTCCGTGCGCGTTATCACCAGATTGACGACATTCCTAATGCTGAAATGACGAAGCGGTTCGGCCAGGAAGAGAGCCCCAATGCGTGCTTACTATGCCATGCTGGCAAAACCGCCGAATGGGTCGGGCACCAGTTATCCGCCTGGAAGCCCCAGGAGGCGAGGGCCCACTGAAGCTTATTTTTCGCAAGAGCTGTACAAAATCGTGCGCAGCTGAATCACGACCCCACTAACGCAATTGTCGTGACATTGGCATCAGGCATTTGCGACGGCAATTCTAATTTCAGCTTATCTTCAGCTTGCGCGAACTTTAGTGATTGCCCAGTGGCCAATAGCCGGGCGGAGACGACTTTTGGTTTGATTCCACTTATTTCCAGTGCTGCGCGCGGCCAGTCAAGGACGTGAATGAAGACTTTGTTGTCTTTTGAAGTTGTGCGAATTGAAGTCATTCCTTGCACCGGACCATAGGTGGTGCCATAAATCGAATCACCGTTGACGGAGAGCCAGTCACCGATCGCGTGCAGCCGTTCCTGAAACTCCGGCTGGATTGTTCCATCGGGACGCGGCCCAACATTGAGCAGAAAATTTCCGCCACGGCTAGCGACTTCCACCAAGCTTCGGATTAAGAACTGCGCCGATTTAAAGTCCGGATCGTTTTGGTTGTATGCCCATTGATTATTGATGGTCATACACGTCTCCCAAAGCTGAAATTCCTCTGGCTTTGGAATTACAGACTTGAGCTTGTCGTTGATGCTCGTGTCGACGGCATTGAATCTCACGTCCTTCGTAGGGATCCCCTTAGGGATGAATTGCTCCGGGGTCTCATAATCTCCAGGCACGCCGATGCGATCATTCACCAACGTTGCCGGTTGCAGATGGCGTATGAGTTCGAGGAACCGCCTCCCGTCATATTTCTCCTGATTATTCAGCCCATCGAACCAGATCAACACAACGGGGCCGTACGCGGTCAAGAGCTCCGTCAGTTGCAATTGCATGTAATCGAGATAGAGCGGCCACTCCGGTCGCATCGGTTCTCCATGCCAATTCACTGATGCGGGCTTGGAGGTATCGCGAAAGGCGGGGTGGTGCATATCCGGAGGCGAATAGTAAAAGCCAAGCGGCATGCTTGCTTCTTGGCACGCGGAAGAGAGCTGCCGCACAATATCTTTTCCGTAAGGAGTGTTGGTGATTTTGTAGTTCGTGTAAGCGCTGTCGAACATGCAGAATCCGTCGTGATGCTTCGTAGTGAAAACCATGTATTGCTGCCCTGCGGAGCGGGCCAATTCAACGAAGTTACGCGCACTGAACTTTTCAGGATTGAACCGCTTTGGCAGCTCTACATATTCCGCCTCTGTGATGCCTCCCGGCTTTGGAGTCATGATCGGCCATGAAGCTTCGACACTGGCCAGCGAGTAAGGACCCCAATGAATAAACATGCCGAACTTAGCGTTGCGGTACCAGGCGGTGCGCTCGTCTGAAAAGATTGAAGAGAACGCAGCCGTCGGTAGCAAAGGCAGCGCGCCGGCCAGAGCCGCAGTTTTGAGAAACTTTCGGCGGCTCACAGCAAGATTGTGTTCGTTGGATAAGTAATTCAGAGAATCGGAAAATCTAGTCACTTGGGCTGCCTCCCTGTCTTGTGGTCATTCTTGCCGCGAAGGCACGTTGCGCGCATCAGAGTCTTTGGCAAGATTCAAGCGCTTAAAACCCTGATTGACGGCATGAGAGCGCGAGTTATAGTATCACTCCTCGCTGTCTGAGCACTCATTTTGAATTTGCCAGAGCCGCTGCTGTCCTTCTGCGGCATCCTTATATTTATGCATGGAATTTGTCGACGATTGATGGCGAAAAAATCATATGTCCGGTGATCTTGCGGGAAAAGTCGTGGTCGTGACTGGCGGAGGGAATGGCATCGGACGTGAATGTGCCCTTGCCTACGCCCGCGAAAACGCGACCGTCGCAATCCTCGACAGGGATATCACTACCGCAATGCGGACTGCGGCCGATATGAGTTCGCCGAGCTTAGCTTTGCAAGCCGACGTTTCAGATGGTGAAGCCGTGAAGGAAGCGATTGCCGGAGTGCTGAAAAAATTCGGTCGAATTGACGCGGTGCACAACAACGCTGGCATTGCAAGCCCCTCGAAAGCGCTCCACGAAACGACCGAAGAAGAATGGGACAAGTTACAGCGGACTAATGTCAAATCTGTTTACTGGACCACGTGCTACGCTTTCGAAGCTCTTCGCGCCACTAAAGGAGCAATTCTCAATACTGCAAGCATGGTCGGATTAATTGGACAACAGAACCATGCGGCCTACGTCGCCACTAAAGGAGCGATGATTTCGCTGACCAAAGCGATGGCCGCCGATTACGCTCGCTACTCCATTCGCGTGAATGCGATTTGCCCCGCAGGCGTCTGGACCCCGATGCTGGAGCAGTGGTGTGAAGAGCAACAGAATCCGGCAAGTATTCGCAAATATCTTGATGAGATTCACCTTCTCGGGTACTGTCCTCGCGGGGACGTGATTGCGGACGCCGCCGCATTTCTCTTGTCCGACAAGGCGCGCTTCATTACCGGTTGCATCCTTCCAGTGAGTGGCGGTGCCGAGCTTGGCTACCGACGATGATGCGGGTTCACGCGGTTTGCTGCGCCGTGGCTAGAATCCCTAATGCCACAAGAATAATCAGCATGCCCAAGGCTAAAAAACGCTTTGTCGCCCCAGAAACATCGTTCCACTCGCCGGTCAACACTCCCGCTGCGTTGCTGGTCACGATGATCATGCCCATGAGAACTGGCCAACCAATTACCACTCCCAATGCACCCATCCGGGTAATGCCCACTGCGTAAAGTGACTGGCCTCCGAACCAGAACAGGCCCATGAGCGCGCCACAAAACCATCCGGTACCCGCACCATCGCCGGTGAACCTTCCCAATGTATGGTTCTTGCGCAGCAGGTAACCGCAATAGCCCAGGTTTGCGATGAAGCCTCCCGAGACAGCCAAAGCCGTCACAACGCCAGCGCTCCACAGAGGGCTCGCGCCCAGAGATCGTGCGCGGTCCACGGCCTCTCCGCCGAAAGCATAAGAAAAATTCAGCGCCGACGAGAACAGCCCGGACAAGCAGCAGATTAAGAATCCGACAAGAAACGGCTTGGGTGGCGCCGACATGCCACGCTTGTGGTCGATATCACGCAAAATTCCGGCGCGCGCGCACAGCGCGATTCCAGCCAGCATAATGGCGGTGCCAATCAAGTACATTCGGCCTTGATGAGTGTGCAAGTGCTGAGGAGTAAGAATGAGTAGCGGAATCAGTGATCCCAATGACGCGCTCAAGCCCAAGATGATCGCCATGCCAAGACCGATCCCTAGAAGATTCATGCCTAAGCCTGCCAGGACCGATCCAATCCCCCAGCACAGACCAAAGCCTGCGATGCGCAGAAGTGCCGAGGTTGACGTGAGCGAATACACGTCGGTCAAGTGCGGCACGGTCGCGACCGTCAACAGCCACGGGAGTACGACCATCCCTGTTAAACCGTAGGTTAGCCAAATGTGTTCGTAGTTCCAGCGTGGCGCATACTTCATGGGGACGGCAAAAAACCCTTGCAGCATGCCCGCAAATACAACCGCAGCCAGCCCTATCCAGATTGCGAATGACATAGGTGTCGTTTCGTGTACACAAAAACTGCTCTACAGCGCCCAGACCTCCAATGCCGCATGGAGAAATAAATTTGTAACGTGAATCAAAGTCTCCTCAGCGAGATGAGGATTGCCCTGTTGTAGCACATCAATAATGAGACGATGCAGTCGAAGCTGTTTTCCCCACGGGCTGGTGTCAAGCTTCTTTACCAAGGCCTTCATCAACGTAAATGCGTAAAGCGGTACCAGCAGTCGCCGCCCGTGCTCCCGCAGGACTGAGTTGCGGGGCTTTTCGAGCATGAGCATGTGAAAGCGTTGGACGCTCCCGATGACATGGCGCAGATCACCCGTTCCAACGGCATGGTGAATTTCGTTGAACGCGAACTCCAGGTCGTCGACCGGGAGTTTGTCCTCCGCGATGAGACGTGCCGCTAATCCCTCCAACACTCCGCGAACCTGGTAGATGTGAATGATGTCGGCTCTCTCAAGTTTCAGCACACGTGCGCTGCGGCCGTGCCCTTTGGTGACAAAGCCTTGGGCGGCGAGAATGTTCAACGCCTCGCGAACTGAGATCTGGGCGACTCCGTATTCGCGCGCCCACTTTCCTTCAACAATTTTTTCTCCCGGGGCAATCCTGGCCGCGAGAATCTCCTCCCGTAGGCGCTGGGCAACGTTCTCCTTCAGCAGGCCACGCGCTGGATCCGTGTTCTGGTTTACATCGAGGTGCATAAGTCTGGTAATGTACCACGCATCTCCAAAGGCGAAATACGGAGACCCCAGTCAGCGGCATTTCGTGTTCAGCGGGTTATCGTTGCGTGCGCGCAGTTAGTGGTTGGCTTGACGTGCCGGAGTAGAATCCCTTTTCGTGCGGAGTTGCATAAATTCCATCCCAACAACCAACCGGGAGGCGGCTGAAATGAACACGGGGACAACGAGACGGAATTACCTGAAACTGCTAGCGGCGAGTGCTGGATTGGCTGCAGCTGCGCCCCTCGCGCGCGCACAGGAAGATAATGCGAGCAAACCTGCAACGCAGCCCGGACCGCCGCCGGAGCACGAACGCCGGATGCGGTGGTGGCATGAAGCCAAGTTCGGCATGTTCATTCACTGGGGACTCTACAGCGTGATTGGGCGACATGAGTGGGCGATGGAAGTGGAGGGCATACCCATACCCCAGTACGAACTGCTAGCGAAGCACTTCAATCCCAAACCAAACGCCGCGCGCGACTGGGCTCGCCTGGCGAAGCAGGCCGGACAGAAGTACATGGTGATGACGACCAAGCACCATGAGGGCTTCTGCAATTTCGATACGAAACTCACCGACTATTGCGCACCCAGGCAGGCTGCTGGTCGCGATCTGGTGCGGGAGTTTGTGGAAGCTGCACGCGGAGAGGGGCTGCGGGTCGGGTTCTACTACTCGCTCATGGATTGGCACCATCCCGACGGAGCACGATGTGCAACCGACGAAGCAGCGCGGCAGCGATTCGTCGCCTACACTCACGGGCTGATTCGTGAACTTATGACCAACTACGGAAAAATTGACGTTTTGTGGTACGACGTAGATTGGCCGCTGACGCCCGAACAGTGGGAATCGCAAAAAATGAATGAGATGGTGTTCCAGCTCCAGCCAGACATCATCGTCAACAATCGCAACGGATTGCCGGGAGATTTTTCCACACCCGAGCAGGAGATCCGCGCAGCGGACAAGGGGCGCGCATGGGAAACGTGCATGACGCTCAATGACAGTTGGGGATACCACAAAGCCGATGATGGCTGGAAAACGCCGAAGACAATTGTGAACAATCTGATCACGTGCGCACGCGGCGGCGGAAACTACCTGCTGAATATCGGTCCTAAGCCGGACGGTTCTATACCGCAGGAATCGATAGAAATCCTGCAGGCCGTGGGAAAGTGGACTTCGCCAAATGGGGTCGCGATCTATGGCACTGAGCGCAATAACTTCGACTGGCATGTCTATGCCAACTTCACGCAACGTGGAAACACGGCGTACGCGCATGTAACCAACTGGCCTGGGGATACGCCGGCCGAGCAGTGGCTCACGTTCTACCAGCCGCCCTCTGTGATCTCATTCGGCGGCTGGAGAACAAAGGTGAAATCTGTGCGCCTTCTGGTTGGGGACAAACCGTTGACGTTCACGCAGGATGACCTGTCGCTCCGGATTACAGGTCTTCCGGCCAATGCTCCCGACCAGCTCGCCACAGTAATTGTGATCGAGTGTGACGGCGAGCCGGCGATGAGCCACGAGTACGTGAGAAAGAATCGTCAACGCTTCAAAGTGGGAGTGAGCTAGAAAGGCGCAGCGGCTGATGTCCTACTAGCGGGACGGTTCTTTGACCGTGAGTATCTGATCGACCGTCACTGATTCGAGATGCTGCACGATTCCACTCGGCCAAGTGATCTCGACGAGATGGATTTTCTTCGATGGCCCCAACCCGAAGTGCGCACGTTTGTCGCTGGCCGAAATATAGCTTCCTGCCGTGCTCACAAAGCGTGTTTGCTGGCCGGCGTCGGTCAACAGCCGAATCTTGGCGCCGATTGCGTCGCGATTGCTGGATGTGCCGATCAGGTTCAGCGTGATCCAATGATTTCTGTTGCCACCCTGGTTCCGCAAGATGATCGCGTGCCGGTCATTGCAGTTAATGGCGACATCCACCAAACCATCGTTGTCGAGGTCACCGAATGCAGCGCCCCGCGCAGCCATAGATGTAGTGAAGACTGGACCGCCCTGCTGCGAGACATCTGAAAAACGCCCTTGCTCGTTTTTCAGTAGCAGGGGAGGTTCGAGATATCGAAGGGTCGGCTCGGTTAGTTGGATGTTGTCCATCACGTGTCCTTGAGCTATGAAAAGATCAAGCCAGCCGTCGTTGTCATAATCAATCCACTTGGCTCCCCAACCGGAATGCGACATGGTTGAAGCACCCAGGCCGATGGAATCGGTCACGTCGTCAAATGTTCCTTTGTCGTTCCGAAACAACTTGTATTTCTGATTTGCAAGGGCATTCACAAATACAGAAGGCCAACCACAATTTCTGTAGTCGCCGAAGTCAGCGCCCATGCCAGCAAAGGCGTGCCCGTTCTGGTCGTAGGCCAGTCCGGAGAGCAGGGCGACCTCAGAGAACGTGCCGTCGCGGTTATTGCGGAAGAGTTGCTCCGCGACCGAGTCGTTAGCGACGAAAATGTCGGGCCAGCCGTCACCGTCAAAATCGTCAATCGCAATTCCCAAACCTTTTCCCGGCGAACCCGCTACACCGCTCTTCTTGGATACGTCCGTGAAAGTCCCGTCGCCGTTGTTGTGAAAGACGAGATGAGTGATCGGCCCGAATTGATCGGGGTGACAATACGAACGATAGCCGGGGCGGTGTTCCCCGCAGTAAACATCCAAACTGAAATCCCATTGCACATAACGAGTGATGATCAGATCGAGCCAGCCGTCGCGGTCATAGTCAACGAAGCAAGCGCCAGTGCACCATCCACTGCCGCCGACGCCCGCCTTGTCGGTGACGTCGGTGAAAGTTCCATCGCCGTTGTTGTGATAAAGAATGTTTCCGCCGAGGTTAGTCACCAGGAGATCAACCTTGCCATCGTTGTCATAGTCACCGGTGGCGACTCCCATGCCGTACAATCGCCCCTGCAAGCCGGCCCTCTCAGTCATGTCCGTAAACGTCCCGTCGCAATTGTTGCGGTAGAGCCGGTTCCAGTAACGTGGGTCGGACTTCTCGGGAGAGGCTCCATGCGGCATCGGATCCTTAAGCCGGGACCCATTCACGAAAAAAAGGTCAAGCCAGCCATCATTGTCATAGTCAAACATAGCCACGCCCGCGCCCATGGATTCAGGAAGATACTTTTGGCTGGTACGGCTGGACTCGTGCTTAAAGCGAATGCCGGACTTTGCGGTCACATCTTCAAAGACGGGATGAGGCGCAGGCAGCGCAGCGCCAAACATTCTCGCGATGGGAACTGCAGCCAGCGAACTGAGAAACGAGCGGCGATTGATCATCGAAGGCAAAGCTATCGCTGCTCTCCGCGAACAGGAGGAGGGGTCTCGCGAGTCAGGTCCGCATATTTTTTTGCGAGCTCCGCGTTTCCCAACCGCGCGTATACCTGGCTAAGAAGACTGTAAATTTGTAGATCGATAATGCCCCCCTGCTGCGTGCAGGCCGCCGCTTTTTCGGCATCCGAACGAGCCTGTTGGTAGTTCTGCACTCGCAAGTCGAGCCTTGCGCGCTCGTACCACACCGCCCGAATTTGAGGGGTCAGTTCGACGGCACGATCAAGGTGGCGCTTGCTGCCACTCAGGTCGTTGCGTTTGGCCAGAAACCGGCCATAGTTGTAATCGAGAAAAGCATCGTGATAGCGCCCGGGCTGATTCACCTGCAATCCTTTTTGGTAAGCTCGATCCGCTCCCTCCAGGTCTCCGAGGGGTTCCAGGTTCAGGGCTAGATAATCCCATGCTCTTGCGTCGCTTGGATTCAGCTTTGTGGCTCTGCGAAAATACTCCACCGCCTGCGGAGCTGCCTTGGCCTTGTCATAAATTGCGCCCAGCTGGAATTGAGCTTCGGGATCGTCCGGATCAAGCTTAATTGCCTTTTCCAGTAGGGCCTGTGCCTCCGAAGATTGCTCTTTCATGACGAGAACCTGCCCTCGCAGTGCCAAAGCGGCCGGATCATTTGGATTTTTGTCCATCGCTGTTGCCGAGAGCGCATCGGCGCGCATGTAATCGTGCTGCTCCAGAAAGAACCGTCCAAAGTAGGCAAGTCCACGTGAGTCATTGGGATCGGTATCGGTGTAACGATAAAAGAGTTCGGCCGCATCATCGACCCTTCCTTTGGCCTGCGCGAGGCGCGCTTGGTGGAGAACAATTTCAGGGCAGTCAGGATGCGAGGCGCTCAGGGCACGCAGGATATTCTCGGCCACATTAACTGCGTTGCGGTTCAAAGCCCTTGAAGCCGCCGCTAATTGTTCTTCCGCGCCAGTGCACGGCCCGGCGAACGCTGGCCATGTTGTGCACACCGCCATCGGCAACAATAAGAATGCGGTTCTCATACGTCATTCTTCGGGCACAGTCAGAATTTGGTCGGCCTTCACGTTATGGAGCACCTGCACGGTGCCACTAGGCCATTTCAATTCAATTTCCTTGATGACCGTTTCTGCCCCCAACCCGAAGTGAACGCGAAGATCATTCGAACTCGCATAGCTACCCGCAGTCGTGACGTGATTGTACTGTACCAATCCTGATGCTGATGTGAGCTTGATTCGGGTCCCGATGCCATCACGATTGCTTTTCACGCCAACTGTCTTGATCAGAATCCAGTGACTGCCACCAGGCGAAGTGTTGTACAGCAGTTCTGCCGGGCTGCCAATAGCGGAAATCACAACGTCAATTTTTCCATCGTTGTTCAGGTCGCCGAAGGCACAACCGCGGTGGGCGGCACGAATCTGCATGGCAGGACCTGCGTTGCCACTTACGTCTTGAAATGTTCCATCATGCATGTTTCGAAACACCGCGTTGGGTTGTCGGTAGTGCTGCTGCTTGTCCAGGTCGGCATTCTCGCTCACATGCGAGTTGGAGGTGAATAAGTCTTTGTAGCCGTCATTGTCGAAGTCCTGGATGCCGGCCCCCCATCCGCTCATTTTGAAGCTGTGGAATCCAATGCCCGCCCGGTAACTTTCATAGCTGAAAAAACCATTGCCTTCATTACGGAACAAGGGATATGTCTCCCCACCGAGAGCCGTCACAATGAGGCTGGGTTTGCCATCGTTGTTCCAATCACGAAAGTCCACACCCATGCTGGAAACCGGCACTCCGTTGTCAGTGAATGCAACGAATGACTCGACACCAACCTCGTCGAAGCCGCGCCCGCCGCGGTTCTTGAAAAGAAAATTTCTGTCGTTGTCATTGGCAACGAAAATGTCCATCCAGCCGTCGTCGTTGTAATCTGCGATGGCGACGCCCATTCCTTTGCCGATATGCCGTGAGATGCCCATGGCTTCTGAAACATCGGTGAAGGTGCCATCGCCGTTGTTGTGGTAAAGAATGTTCGGCTCGCCTTTGTAGAAAGTCGGAGAGCAGGACAATCGCTTCCCGGGTGGACCGCACACGCGCGATGTGGCAAACGACCAGTCGAGATAATTAGTCACGAACAGATCGAGTTTGCCGTCGTTGTCGTAGTCCAGCCATGCCGCGGAAATGCCCCAGAGCTTTTTCCCCGCCGGCGAAATGCCAGTCACTCCCGCTTTCGCCGTCACATCGGTGAAGGTACCGTCCCCGTTGTTGTGATAGAGAATGTTGCGGTCGAATCCGCTGATGTAAAGATCGACAAAGCCGTCATTATCGTAGTCGGCTGCCGCAGCACCGATGCTGTAGCCTTCGCCGCGCAATCCGGCGCGGTCGGTCACATCAGTGAACGTGCCGTCGTGATTGTTGTGATATAGGCGGTTCGAGAATCTGTTGGCCGTCTTGATAAGTCCGGGCAGGCTCGCGCCATTAGCGAAGAAAATATCTAGATAACCATCGTTGTCATAGTCTAAGAGTGCGACGCCACCCGGGATTCCATCAAGCATAGGTTTGTCGGGAAGTGTGCCGTTGTCCAGCACAAACGTGATACGTGATTCTTTCTGCCGGTTTTCGAATTGAATCTGCGGCGGGCCAGAGCTCCAGGATGCAACCGCCAGCATCGCGAATAGCGTAGGGAGAAATCTCCTCATTCGTCAGGAAACTCCCTTCCCAGTCATTGGGGCTGCCCGATCGCCTGCGCGCGGACCAGCATTTGACGCATGAATGAATCTGCCGGAAACCGCTGGATGTAATCTTCCATCTGTTCCTTCGCGTTTGCGTAGTCTTTCGCTTGAATCAGTTGCACGATCAGCCGTTTCCGCAGCTCGGCGTTGAATGGATCGCGATCGGTTGCTTGCTGCAGGACCCCAACCGCTTCTGTCGCGCGATCCAGTTTGACCAGCGCCTCAGCGAGATCAGTGTACAAGATGGTCTTTGAGGGTTCTTGGCTCATGGCTCGCCGCAAGTGCTCGATTGCAGTCCGATAATTGCCAGCATGAAGATCGCGGTTGCCCAGAGCGCCCTGTACGAGCGGATTGTTCGCATCAGAGCCTGCCAGTTGGTCGAGGACCGCGTAATACCGGTCCAAATACTGTGGGTGTTTTTCCGCCAACTCGCCATAGGCCTGCAGAAGTACTAACAAGGGGAGTGGTGTCGTCATCTTTCCTGGTGCTGGATCCAGATGAATTAGATCGGGCAATGCTGTTGTCGTCTGCTGAAACGCAATGTCGGGGAATGGCTCATCTGGGCGGGCGAGAATTCTGTGATTGGTAATACTGGAATGTGAGATCTCGCTGACCGCGCGCTTCTGCATGTGGCAACCTGCACAATCATCAGACCCTCTCTGGTGCTCGCGGGTCTGCAAGGGCAGCGTACAGCCTTTTTCCGTGTGGCATGCGAGGCACTTCTTCTTGAAATATGCCGCTGCCTCTTCCTGTGTCGGCTCGACATGTGGATCGTGACAGCTGATGCAACTCAACTTCTCCGCGCTTCCGCGATAACACTTGCTCAGAGTCATCGAGTAGTAGTGTTCGAGCAAGTCTTGCTGCGGCGGAGATTCTCGTTTCGGAGGCACCATGAGAATGGAGAGTGTGCCGTCGAGCGGTGTTCCTGGACGAAAATCTTTGTAATCCTTTCCTGGCTGGAGCACTCGAACGTCACCGGTCTGGTGACAGAACATGCAGATGTTATTGGCCAGCGCAGGAGTCAACGAAGCAGGATTGACGATCGAGGAATCATGGACCTGATCGTTTTCGAATCCGATCTGATGTGCCAGCACATGTGCGAGACCAGGACCGTGACAGTTCTCGCAACCAATCGCGAGTTCGGAGAAGAGCGGCGTAGCAAAATGTCCGTTGCCTTCCGGCAGTGCATTTGGCCGGCCGCTGTGACAAGAGATGCAGCCCAGCAAAATGGGGCGATTGAAACCGGCATTGCCCAACTCGTATCCCGGCGACAATTCCCAGCGGCCCGCCTTGGAGTAAAACGAGAGAGGCGCCTGAAATAGATATTCGCCGTTTCGCACCAGACCACCGAATCCGTT
>Ga0210406_10005636_pt1 | contig 13071 bp, 13 predicted proteins | sample IncBWC30MmetaG_FD_155454 | JGI IMG/M metagenome (GOLD analysis project Ga0210406, IMG submission 155454) | Forest soil microbial communities from Barre Woods Harvard Forest LTER site, Petersham, Massachusetts, United States - Inc-BW-C-30-M | ecosystem: Environmental > Terrestrial > Soil >...
CGATCCGGCTGGGACACAACAGTGGATTGACACAATAAGAGGAATGGTTGCCAGCACTGCCAAACAGGGAGGTTCAAAATGACCGCTGAAAAATTACCGATGTGCCCCCGATGCGAAACGGCCAAGACGGAAATCCTCACACAATCGCCGGATCCGGGTGTGTGGGTCATCTATCGATGCCCGACGTGCTTCTTCGCGTGGCGATCCACTGAACCAGATTTCATTACGGATCCTAAAAAGTACGATCCGAACTTTAAATTCAAGCCGGAAGATATGGCAACTTTCCAAGTCGTGCCATCGGTGCCGGAACTCATTAAGAGATAGCGCCGAGGTGCACACGAAGGGCTCTCTAGGGACGTGAGGTCAAAATGAGGGTTGTGGTAGGCATTACGGGCGCGACCGGGGCAATCTTCGGAATCCGCATACTTCAAGCTCTTCGAGAGTTCGACGTTCAAACTGAGGTGATCCTGAGCAAATGGGCGAGAGTCACCATACAGCACGAGACAGAGTTTACTGCGTCAGAGGTAGAGGCCTTAGCCACAGAGATTCACCTCAATAGCAATCTTGCTGCATCCATTTCGAGTGGATCGTTCAAAACAGATGGAATGATCATTGCTCCGTGCAGTATGAAGTCGCTTGCAGCCATTCGCATTGGATATGCTGCCGACCTAATCGGACGCGCAGCAGACGTAGTGCTGAAGGAACGGCGGAAGTTGGTTCTTCTTCCGCGCGAAAGCCCCTTCAACGATATTCACCTTGAAAACATGCTAGCGCTCAGCCGAATGGGCGCGGTGATGATTCCGCCAGTGCCTTCTTTTTATAACCATCCCAAGACTTTGGAGGAGATGGTAGACCACATTGTTGCCCGGGTTCTCGATCAGTTCGGACTCGAAACGCCGAACGCTGCTCGATGGCATGGACTTCGTGAGCTAGATCCCACGGGCAAACGCCTGAAAACTGCATAGGAGAAGAGATGCATCGCGCAAACGCTATTCCGCAGCAGTGCTACAAGGCGGAGCGATTAATGTCTGAGCAGCAGTCTATGGAAACTAACCATGAGTCAAACTTCGTACTGGGCTTTTGCCACAAACAACTTCCCGGCGTCCGACATGGGAGACAATGTTTCGATTCCCTTTAAACGGCTTGCAGATCCGTCAAGCCCTAATCAGGCTGCCGTCCATTCTCCAACGCCATCCCGACGACCTTTCAGGGTGCTTTCAGAGTGCGCGCGTAAATCAACTCCTCGGACTTTTGCGCCGAGAACACGAATGCTGACCGACTGGATATTTGGGCAGACAAGCTAGTGGAAATCTAATGCGGTCCTTGTGGAGGTCAAGCACTTTCCGGGAGAATTTCTGAATGCATACCCTGAAAGTCATTTTCGGCGGCATCTTGCTTCTGGGAGTATGCCAGCTTGTTGGGCGCTGGATTGGCGGCGCAGCAGCGACGGTGGACGCCACTACGATCAAGTATTTTCTCGTGCTCTGGCTAGTCGCCACGCTCGCAAATATGTGGGTCGGGGTCAGTAAGGCCGGCTACTCCATCAAGGATGAGGCTCCAATTGCTCTGCTCGTCTTTGCAGTCCCTGCGATCGTTGCCATTGTCATTTGGTGGAGATTCTCTGCTTCCTAAGCTGAACAACTGTTACAGCCTTCAGCCGCTGCGAACAGTGTTTGGCGTGAGTCGTGTCGGTTGCTCCCGATACAGCTTCGAAGTTGGGGAAATGCTGAACGGCGCGTGCTTTCGTCGCACCTTAGCGCCGTCATAAAATCGTAATGCCAATGGCGGTCAATGACGGCAAAACGCGAACGAAAGGTGAATACAGGCTGATCCAATGGATACTTGTTCTCGCCGGCGTTTTTGCTCTTCCTAATTCCGCATCCGGACAAGACGTCAGCGTTCAAGGGCACGTCACTGACCCGCAGGGAAATGTTGTGATTCATGCGGCGGTGACTCTTGCGAGTTCGGAAAATAAGAACATTCAACGAACTCTCACCGGGAACGATGGTCAGTTTTTCTTCAACAGCGTAGCAACAGGAAAATACACCCTCAAGGTGATCGTCACGGGGTTCGAGCCCACCGGTCGGACTCTTCTTCTTGGCGACGTCCGGCCTTTGACTATCGATATTCAGCTAAAGATCGCACTGAACCAACAAAGTGTCGCGGTAACGGCAGATGTTAAAGAGGGGAATGTTCTTGCGCCCGATCCGGCAGAGCGATTGTTCATCCGCGAGGAAACTCTGGATGCGAATCCTGGACGGCCGGGCGCTCCGGTTTCGATCCCAGGCTTACCCATTGAGACGGCTTCGGGAGGCATCAAGGCTCCACAGTATTTTGCGCCGGGTGTGGCGGGAGATCACGGCGAACCGATTGCGCAGTACATCCAAGTGGGAAGTTACTTGGTCCCGAACAATCTTTCGGCAAACGCCCACGGGAACGGATACGCCGACCCGAACATCCTTGTGCCGTCTGTGATCGAGAGCGTGCAGGCGGACGGCGGTGCCTTCAATGTGCGCGAAGGAAATCACTCCGAGAACCTCGCTGCGACTTACGGGCTACGTTCCGAGCTGGAGCCTTTCGCCGCACTCACAGGAGACTACAGGGATATCGACGTCGTGGCCGGCTGGAGTCCAGAGTCGAACGCTCATTCCTGGATCACTCTACAAGCCTCGTACGGTAATGGTTTTTTGGATAGGCTTGAGCATCGCCAACAGTACAAGATCAACGCCTACCGCGTATTTAAGCTCAGCAGACACGATCTGAGTCTCCTCGCAGTTGGATACTACGGCTTTTCGTATATACCCGGATTGACTCCCATTGATGTGCCGAATTTGCACGACACGATTGACCCGCGCCAGAGGGGTCAGACCCATACCGGCTTGATCGCGGCAAACGATGCCTGGAACCTTACAGTTAAGCAACAGGTCCTACTCTCGGGATTTCTCCGGACCTACAATTTGGCGCTCTATTCGAACTTCGGCGACGGATTGATTCGGCAAAGCGAGTTCCGCATCGTGACTGGCGGCAACGCAACTTACGTTAACAAGGTTGCCGAATTCATGACGGTGCTGGCAGGAGTGGACTACCAGCGTGACGCACCGCATCGATTGGATTTGGACCACTACTCATCGACGGATCCCACTGTGTATGGTCCATTCCAGCGCGTGTCCGCCAACAACGTCACCATCGGCGATATAGCGCCGTATGTCGCCTTGAACGGATCGCTGACGCGCCACTTTCGCTACTACTTGGGCTATCGCCGAGATGAAATTGGTTTTGACAATGTTGATCTGCTCGTTCCCGCTCACTCCTTCAATCGTTGGATAGGGGTCAACTCTCCGAAAGCCACAGTGTCCTTTCTTCCCAGCGAGCATTCACCGCTTCCTTTCGTATCTGTGAGTGCCGGAGAAGCCTTTTTCACCAACGATCCCCGAATTGGAAGCGGCTCCAGTCAAGGAACGTTGGTCAGCCGTGCGCACTCGTATCAACTGGTCGCGAGCAAGACATTAGTTGGAACAGAATTGCGCCTTACGCTCGGCCACGTCACTACCGAAGCGTCTCTGGCAAAGATCGACCCGGACACCGGGCTGCAATTCGACGAAGGGCCGGGCCGGCTGCGATACATGACCGTTTCCACATGCCGTTATTTCCGAGGAGCCATGTTGCAAGCGTCTTTTTCGAAAGCGGACGCGCGAGATTTATCGACGGGCGAACCAACACCGGAGGCCCCGCGTACAATCCTGGACGTTCTTGGGACGCTGGATAAGCTACCTCTTCATATGCGGGCGCGAAGTGAATTCGAGTATGTCGGCGCGAAGCCACTGGGAGACGGTTTCACCGGCGTCGCAGTGAAGGAGTTTCGATTAGCGCTTTTTCGCCCTTTCGCGGACGGGAGAATGAGCCTTGGATTGAATCTGTTCATTGGCACCGGATATACAGGTCAGACGACAGAGACGTTCGCACTACCTGACGAAACGGCGCCGTTTGAGCGAGTTGTAGGAGTCAGGTTGCCCTCATACGTCAGCTTCTCGTACACATACCGATTTCGCTCACGCCAGACACCCTAAGAGAAGGTCGGCTAAAGCTGGTGCCTCGTTGTTTCAAGCGCGTAACCTCTCCGGGACCTCGCTTGTTCGAGGTAAGTGACCCTCCATCTGGTCCGATCTCGCCTGTCACGCCACTGTCACGGTAGTCGTGGAAAAATGTTGGAAAACGGCGAACAAAAGTTGGATACGGAAGAGAAGTTGGCTCTCGCGCTTCATCGCAACTTGCTGATTCTCCTCGGAAAACTCCCGCTCCGGCAAATCGTGATTAAGTTACTCAAGTGGCTGTTAACCGAAGGGTTGCAGCCATCCCCGGATCCGATCTGCTGTTCCCAGGCACCAACATTTCACCGGGAGCGCTTGCCCTCCCTATACTCGGGAGTAAGTCTCGGCCCCTCATCGAGTTCATGTTGCAGCTTTCTCTCGAGTCCCACAAGATCTAGCCGCCACTGCCCAACCAGCATCCTTGTTTTGGCTGCGTTGTAACCAAGCATTAGCGCCATTTCGCAGATCCTCGCGCACAGCTCAGCGTTCCCAGGGGATTGAATGATCGCGCCGGCCTGCTCCTCCAGAAGGTTCTTGTTCTGCGGGTAGAACTCATCCGCAATTTCTGGAGCGCGTTCCACTTCGCTTTCCCGTACAACGAATGGTCCTCGTTGGTCACCGGCGTAATCAGGCTGCCCTCCGCTAAGGAGCCTCGCGGGCTCGGCCGTATCAGTGCCAAGGCTCTTCAGCGTTGCCCCTCCAATCTCAAGACTTAGAATGGGGACAACAGAGCTTTCCCACTCTCCGAATTGCCCAGGATGCCAGCGGAGTTCCGGCCTGACCTTCAGAATGGATTTGACCCACTTCAATCGGCCCCCATGCCAGCTGTGGAGTTGAGCCACGGCGTTCGACAAGTTGGGCACCGAGGTCTTGCTCCCCGTATGCAGTCGGCAGATGGCACCCAAGCTAGGGAATTTCTCAAGGATGAAATATAGATCAGCCGAGGGTCCGCACCTGCCGCTCTCCAGTTCGGGACAGCCTTCACCACATCCTTCAATAGGCTGCCCTTCCAATGGTCCATCCACATATTTGTGGTTGCCTGGCCAGGGCTCTCCCTCTGGGTGCTCCGTTGTCCTCCGGATTGCCTGCATCTCGTAGCGTGGTGCGTTGCAGTTGGTGATTTGCACAAGCTCTCCGTGACATAGGCGGCCCTTCCTCGTCCACAGGGCGTACTCCGATGGGCATACCTCCCGCGAGTCGTCATTAAGAAAGATCACTGCCAATTCCGTTGGTTTCTCTCCGAAGACTTGAGCGATATCAGGCGCAGGTTCCCAACACACCATTTGCCCTCGCATAGTTCTCCGCTTGAAAACGAAATGAAAAAGAGCCCGTGGACTACCATTCTCGTCATCGGGCGCCGGTCCCTCCCCGATAGCAACCTTAATGGTTACCGGGAGTTTCTCGAGAGCAGTACCATTTTCATCGTGTGTTAATCCGAGAATGCCCATCTCGTTCTCCTTTTCTTGCATGGTTGGAACGTGCTTGTGTCTGTGTGACTCGCAGCTCTCAGCTCGTTGTGAAATTACAAGCCACTTAGAACAATGTGAGTTGTCTGTCTGGGGGCGTGGTAGAACGCCTTGAACTTCTTGGGCGAGATGATTCTATTGCCGGGTTGAGGACAGACCAATGTTCGACTTGAGTCGAGGTGGTCTCGATCGATGGATTTACGGAAACATTGCGCTCGGCGTCGACCTCAAGATCTTCCGTCGCCCGCGTGCTAAGCATGTCCTCTTGCTTCTTCTGAAGTGTGGCCCAAACCGCATCGGCTCGCCCCCCAATTCCCTTCTCTGTTACGAGTTCGCGAGCCATGGCCATCAAGATGTCATCTTCGTCGTTGATCGCTTGCAATCCTTCCGAAGAGAACTTGCCCTCCATGGCCAGAGACACCAGCAGCTTCTTCCCCATTAGCCGCAGGCAGCTCTCCTGCATCGTCTCGGCGTAATGCAGGTATTTCACCTTCACCGGAAGACGTTGCCCAATTCGCCAGCTTCTCCTGCTAGCCTGCCGAAGCACGTAGATGGAGTATCCTGTCTCGTAAAACAAGATCGTTGGAAACTCGATCAGGTCGAGCCCGGTCTGCACCAACTTTGGGTGGCAGATCACGGCCTGCACTCCGCCGCGGAGTTGACGCCCATACCAGCCCTCGCGCGACTCGGGAGGCACATCTGTGGTCAACACCGCAACGCGGATTCCTTCATTCAGAAGGATTTGTTCCAGTCTGCGAGTCACATCTCGCTTTTGCGTATACACCGCATAGATCTGGCACCGGCGCCCACGCGCCAGCTCTGCTTTCACCTCTTCAACCAAGCGGCGTTCCTTCGCATAGGCTTGGTCCTCGCTCAAATCTGGCGTTGCGGATATGAGGAACTGTTCCCGCCGTTGAGTTTCAGGATCAAATTCCCATCCATACAGATTCCCAAGACGAAACGGCCGGTCCGGATAAAGCAGCAAGGCGTTCAGCGCGACGCTCATCACCGACTGATTCCCGCGATGCTCCTTCAGCGCGGTTTTCACGTCCTCTTCGAGTTTCTTGTAGGCTTCCTTCAAGGGAGGGTCCATCTCGACGCTGACGACCTCCTCCCGATAGGGCGGCAGCGCCTCGGAGATGTCTTCGAGCGAAATGAACGCTCCCAGACTCATCAGGAAACGGCCAAACAGAAGCGGCGAAGCTCCCGGCCTGCGCCGAACACGTTTCGTTACACGCGCTTCCGAGCAAGAATTGTCCTCGGGCTCAATCACGGTGACCTTTTCGAGGAGCCCGTAGGTTTCCGTGAACATCCGCACCCCGGCTTCTCCATACTCATACCCCTCTTGCACCATCCTCGCCGGATGCATGCGGAAAAGGATGTTGAACACCTCATCGGCGTAGCCTCCGAGAAGCGTCCCGGTGAGCACAACCGTGCGTTCCGCACATCCAGCCAAAGTGCCGAGCGCGTTTCCCTGGGCTGTATCTCCTTTCAACTCGTGCACCTCATCCGCGATTGCGTAGTCGAAGAAATCCGGCATATAGCGGCCGATGAAGTCTACCGGAGCAAAGCGCCGGATTTTCTTTCCGTCCGCTTGCCATAACGCGCTGTACAATGCCCGCCGCGATTTCCTGGATTCGTCGCCATTCGGTCCGCCGAGAATCTCGCTCAGCTTTGCCTTCTTGAAGTCTACGGAGAGCAGTCGCTGTCCATCCTCTCCCAGGTAGATCGGGCAGCCTGTCTCCGAGTTCACAACGGAACCTTGGTAACGCCCGCACGCAGCTAGTGCGTACGCATGTCGCCAGAAGTAACTGAGCTTTCCGCGGTCGCGCCCCACAATGAACAGAGCCGGGAATCCGCAGATGGAATCCCAACGGTGGCGAGCAGTGCGAGCCGTCTTCCGCTGCCGTAACTCCGTGAGTGTGGTGCGCAGCCCTTCCCGGATGATGCGGCCATGGCGCAGCCTGACTTCATTGACTCCCACATTGCCCACGGAACTCGTCGGAGTTCGGAGACCGTCGATGAAGAAAACGCGAACGCGAGGCAAAGTAAGAAATGCTTCTCTCGCCCACTTCTCAACCAACTGGGGCGGAACCATGGCAAGGGCCGTGAATGGCTTGCGGTTACTGTGCACGTGCACGGCACCAAGCGAGATCAGCGTCTTGCCAGTCCCACACTCCGCGATTACCGCTGCGCCCCGTGCCTCGTTCCAGCGCTTTACCACACCCATCATGGCTAGCGTTTGTGCTGGAAACGGCTTGCGAAGAAGTTGGCCGGTGAGCGGCGAAGCTGGGTCGTCAAATCCGTGCAGCGGCGGATAGGTCTGAACAATCCTCTCACCCAACTCGGAGGCCCACGCACGCAAATATGCGGCGATCGAGTCGATGTCCTTCGGTAATTGCATGGTCTTTTCCTCATGGTCGGTTCAGCCAAAGCAGGGGAGTTCTGGGTGATAAAGAAGGAGAGACGAACAAGTTCAAGCGGCAGCGGTTGTCAGGGCGGATTCAAGAATTTGTTTCGGGATCTCAGCAGTCGTTACATAAATGTCAGTGTGCTTTAGGAGGGCATTGAAGGCGATGCTCCCCTCACGCGCGATCATCTGGGCGCACTCTACGGCTGCTATTTGGCTCTCTAGAACTCGAAACTCGGCCGGGGCAGTCACGACCTCGCGCGTGTCAACTTCAAGGTCTTCGAGCGTTTCCGCCAACCGGAAGCCTGACTCCTGGACTTCGCTCGGCTGGAGGGCGCGATTGACCCAAGGGCTGAAATACTGCGCCGAGGAGTCCCAGTAATACGTCTCGTACAGTGAAGGATCAACCGCCTTTTGCTCAAACAGGACTTCGATTCGTCGTAAAGCTAGTTTCGAGAATTCTTCACTGATTTCCACGACCGCGTAATCGCATCCCGCACTGTAATCGGGGTTGCTGCTCCACACTTTTAGAACGATTCGCACAACACCCTCCTTGGTTTGTTTTTGCACAACTTTTGCACAACCGGATTAGGTTGTCGCACGCACACTCATCACTGCCTCTGGGGCCGACACGGTCAGGAAATTCGTCGGCAATTTCCAAGCGATCGATCCGTTCTCTTTCGGAATATGAATCAAGCCTTCTCTTAAAGCCTTGCCGATCCATTTGAGGAAAGTAGGTTTATTCCCGCTCACCAGCACCGGTGAGCATCCCAGTCCCGTCAAAGGCCGGATTGCCTTTCTTTGATTGAGCTCGCGCATAAACCAAAGAGCCCACTCCGGCACCACTGGAAGGCCATACCGGGAGGCAACACGATAGAGCACGAACACTGGATCGTCGTCGCATAGAATGGTCCGGGCGCCTTCACGGTCGGCACCGGGTTTCGTCTTGGCTATCTCGGCCGACACAGCCACCAAGTGCCGTGCCGGCCGCTTCCTCCAAGGAACGACCACACTGCCCCGAAAGCATTGCGCTTCGGGCCCAAGAGAAGCAGCAATGCTCGCGCGCCCCGGTAGTTGAATTTGGAACGAAGCTCCTTCGATTACTGCTGCCCACAACGCACCGATCTCTGAGTCTCCACCAATCATGGAGATTAGGTGGGCGCTGGCTTGGCCTCGTTCACCTTTTGGACTCTCTAGAACGGCTCGGTCAATGTGAACCCGCACACGAGTCGTCGTATCCTTCGTGCGCTTGATGAACTCCAACGATCCAAAGCGCTCATGTGCATTTTGCATTTCCGTCGCCCTCCAGGGAGTGGTTGCTTGGTATTCAGGTCTGGCAGCAGGGATATCCCGAGGTAGGAGCACGCACAAATAGCTTCAAAATGTGTGTCTCGATTTGGGATTGCAATTGCAGACGATTGTTTTACTGCGGAAGCTACGAGGATCAAGAGCGGTCTGCCCGAAGGAAAATTACTGGGTTTCTACGCGCACGTCGGCGAACTTTCGAAAGTCCTGATCGAAAGTCGCCACCGGTGTGTCTTCGGCCGCCCCGGTCGCAGCGAGCAAGCAGTCCACGAAATGGACCTTCGTGTTTCGATAACGTTCCAATGCGTCGAGGTGAATTGTCTCCCCGCCGATCTCAACACCAGGACTGGAAATGAGCCTGCCGAGCGCCGAGGAGATATGTCCACGTGGATGTTCATAGAAAGATTCGAGCACAAACACGCACTCGGCCAAAACAGCTGGCAACACGACAATCACGACATCGCCGCGGTCACAGGCATCGAACAGTTTTCCGGCGGCCTTGGCATGCTTTTCGTGATCCTGTACGAGATAGCGAACAATCAGATTGGTGTCGACCAGCCTTCGCTTGCTCACCGGAGGTCGTCCCGACCACGGGCAGCTTCAGCCGCAGCCTCGCGGATTTGTGCGAAGGACATCCCCTTGCCTTTCTTGCTGGCGAGCACACCCTTCAGTGACCGCGTACCCGGGTGCACACGAATAGTGGCATGGTCCCCTTCAACCAGGTACTCAAGCTTGTCGCCCGGCTTGATTCGCAACGCCTTGCGAATCTTTCCTGGGATGGTTGTCTGTCCCTTACTCGTTACTGTGGAATGCTGCATGGTATGGTCCCTTACACTCTAGAAATGCCTTACATACCAATTGTCCCTTACTTTGTGTCGGGTGGCAAGGCGTCTTCTTTTTATTACCAAGACTCAGTGTGTGCAATGCGACCTGTGGGCCATCTGTTACGCCAACCGGCTATCTAGCCGGGAGCTTTCGTCTCACCTTAGAAGCATGCCGGGTAATCGCGGCAACTGCCGCCGAATAGACTGCCCAATATTTCTTTGCATCCTCTATTTCCGAGGCATGGATCACTCCGCCGAATTCCACGCATACGGCCGGATAGTTGCTCTCATGCAGAGCTTCAGAGTGGTGCCATTCCTTCCCGTCCGAAACAATGAGGTGATCGCCGTAAGCTCCTGGACACGAGCCGCCACAAGCCAGAAAAGGAATGCCTGTCAGGGCGGTCAACTCGTCATAGTGTCCGTAGTTGGCCTGCTCGTCCGCCATTGCGACGGCGCCTGGGATTTCCTTCCCATCCGCTGACAGTGGCTTCGATTCCTCGAGCCGGTAGCCCATTTTCTCGAATACGTCTTTGTCTTGCTTTGCACAAACAAGCGTTGAGTAACACCGCTCACCCATGGTTTTGTCTCCTTTCTCTGACAGACGAGTTACTTCAGGCTGGTAATTTCCCCTGTGCAGAAGACCAAGGTCAGCTCGTTCGAGAACCGCTCCTTTTCTCGAATCACTGTCTTTCCGTCTTCTTCCTCTTCAGACTTTTCGACCAACTTCACCGACTGCCAGTGCGCGATATGGCGCATTTCCCCTTCCCCGAAGATCCCGTTAAGCATTCCGGCCGTGCAAAGCAGCCCAACGTGCCCTCCATGCAGGGGTGTTAGTGGGCGGCCAGTCACGTCCGCCTGCTGTGCGAAAAGAACGGCTGAGGCTTGGCGATAGGCCGAAGATTTCGGCAACAGGTCTTCTATTTGGTCTAGGGGAAGCCCGCGGTGAACCAGATGCACGGCGCCGCCCGGCGGCGCCGTGTACAGGTGGTCAGGTTCCAGCGATAGCGACGAGAGTTTTTGGACTTCTCTCTCGAGCGACGCTAGCCAAAGTTGCGCCTGAATTATTTCTGCATCTCCCAGCCGGTCTCTCTCCTGTCGGGTGCGGCGCACTCCGAACACCGCAATCTGGCCGTATCGGACACTTTCAGGTTCCGTGAGCCGATAAACACGTATATCCCGGAAATGCCTTGAAAGCAGGACCGTGCAATCAGCAATTCGCTTGGCAGGCACGACAAGCACCAGGATGCCGCCAGGTTTTAGCCATCGGTATACATGCTCCAAGAAGAGCTTTTCCATTCGCTGCGATTTCTCTTCGCTGATCTCGAAGTCATACGGCGGGTTCAAATAGATTAACGAGAAGGATTCCACAGGGCACTGCACGTCAAAGCAGTTCCCGTGAATCACTTCGATTCCTTTAGTGCGGGACTGTTCAGCCCGGCCAGCGTCCAGTTCAACGCCGTACCGCAGGACCTTCTTGTCAGAAGCGATTTCAACGAACGCTGCACCATCCCCGACGCAAGGATCGAGCGCGCAACATTGTTTGTCGGAGAATGCCAAGAATCTCCGGATTCGTTCCGCTTCCGGAAGCGACAGTGGATAAAAACCGAGGCGGGTGCGTCCAGCCAGTCGCATTGTAAACCTCCTTCTGGTCGTCCTTTTAGAGAGGAAAAGAAGTCGCGCTAGGGCACAATGGGAAGACTGGATCGTCCTCTAAGATTAAGTATTCTGGGGACTTACAAGAGGGAAGCTCACACATTTGGCAAGGGATTCGGCTGGTGTTAGAGTACGCGACGAAATGGGCACCGCGGTTCAAGCCAAAGCAGACTCGCTACCGAACGTGCGCCAAGGGAAGGTCGTTAAGACAAATCCGAAAGGCCTCAAGACAGAGTGCCTTTTTGCTGATGGCACTTCCCTTCTGGTCTCGAATTTCGCGGCGTCATTTATTCGCTCTGGCGACGAATTGCTTTTCTCTCTGGAGCAAGAAGCCACTGATACATACGCAGGACCCATCCTGAGGAGAGACGGTGGGACGTTTTTCCAGGCCGAGATTGGTTGCGCGACGCAGCCCCGAAAAGACAAGCGCAATAACCTCTTCGTTTCCGCTGAAGTTCCTGACTCCCAGTTGGGCATTTCCGCCATCAACCTTCGTTGTGAAGCGCTGAGGGATTACTTTTATGTAGGCAATCGCCGCCGTGGTTGGGACCGGCAGTCGTCATTCTACGAACTGCTACGGGTTAATCCGAAGGTGTCGCCGGCAGAATTGCGCCTCGCTTTCAAACTCCGGACCATCGAGCTCCGCACTGCTCACGCAGTGATTGGCGACCTTCGTGCGGTAGAGCGCGCCTTCAACATCCTTGCGCGTCCAGAACTCCGTGCTTGCTATGACGCTCTCCTAAATGATCCAACATCACCTACACTCTTCCCCTACGGCGGATTCGGTTCCCTGTTAGTTGCAGGTAATATCTCGCGCGACGGATCGACATTTTACGCCTCGCGCGTCCTTTCGTTTCTCCCGGAGCAAAAGTTCAAACACTTCCGAGTACCATTGCGAAGGGTTGCTTTTTACAACGACCGAGCAATCTACCGAGATTCGCATCGAAAACTGGAAGTACTCTTCGACCAGACATCGTTACCGTTGCTGTGGGATTCGAGTTGGAACCAGTGGAAGCATCTGCTGGGCACTAAGATCGGAATCAAGGCGACCTTCATTCAGAGTGCCAAATATCAACAGCGCGTCGAGGCATGGCATCTGGCGGAGTGGGAGACCGCACTTCCGAGCCGCGTCGAAGTCGCAATGCCCTCAAACACTGCTGAACAGATCGCCGAAGCACGCCAGACCCACCATCGTTTCGGTCAATTTGCCGAAGCCCTTGGTCTGATTCGCACGCGCATCGAATGCGCGCCGGTCGAGAGAGCCGATCTGCAAAAGCTCTGCGCTGAGTTGGGTATTCCGGCCGATTTCGATATATCGCTAATTA
>Ga0210406_10005638_pt1 | contig 13070 bp, 11 predicted proteins | sample IncBWC30MmetaG_FD_155454 | JGI IMG/M metagenome (GOLD analysis project Ga0210406, IMG submission 155454) | Forest soil microbial communities from Barre Woods Harvard Forest LTER site, Petersham, Massachusetts, United States - Inc-BW-C-30-M | ecosystem: Environmental > Terrestrial > Soil >...
ATACACCATCGGCACCGCCCAGGCATGTTTCTTGACAAAGAATCGCCGCTCCGGAAAGGTGAGCACGAAATGCAGGAACAGCGCCGGCTGCAGCATCCAGGCAACCACGTTGCACCAGTAAATGCTCCAGTCGAACGCGTTCAGCTTGCCGGTGTAATGGAACGAGTAGAAGATGAAAGAGACGAGGCAGAAAATATAAAAATGCGTGGAGCTGGGCGCCGTCCACCGGCGCAGGAGGACGTAGACTCCGATGCCAAGGTAGATGAGCGCAATCAGTCGCAGCCAATCGTTCAACGGCCGATCTGCAGGCGCGAGGATGACCCCCGCCTCCACTGGCACTGAGTGCCGGATGACCGAATAGTTTGCTTTCGACCACACCCCCGTCGCGTAAAGCTGACGCTCCAGCGCCGGAGTGTTTTTCACCTCGCGCCCGTTGATGGTGCTTAACTCGTCGCCCTTCCGGATGCCTGCCTTGTCGGCGGGACTGTTCCGCTCCACGCGGTCCGCGATCAGGTGCCCACTGCGCTCCACCCACCAGGCACCATCGCTTGGAATCTGGAATTCGTGTTCTTTTTGGAAGTTGATCCAGGCGAAAACGCAGGCGGCGGCAGTCAAAAGGAACAACAAGCCGGCGGTAAAGCGGATTTGAAAGTCCTTGTTCATGGACCCGTGGGGAGACACCACCGCGTCCAGTCGCGACGAGTCGCTGCTTCCCCGCAAGTGCATCTGCAACTTCACTGCCATGAATTTCGTTCTTCCACAAGCCGCTAAACTGCCTGCCAGCAGCGACTTCCATCATTATAGGCGGTTGCCCGAACGGCGAATACGGATTTTGGAAGGTTTCTCTCGGATACCGTATCCCCTTCTGCCTTTTGGTATTTAGCGCGCTAGACATAACACCTTCCCGTGAATTTCCGCGTCCACAGCCCACTCAGGTAAAATCCTGTTTTCCATGACAAACTTCGAACAGCTCACCGATCTCGAACGCCGCTACCTCCTCCAGACCTACAACCGCTACCCGGTCGCTTTTGAGCGCGGCAAGGGAGTTTTCCTGTTTGATTTCGAAGGCAAGAAGTATCTCGATTTCGTTTCTGGTTTGGGCGTGAACGCGCTTGGCCATGCGCATCCTCGCATCGTGAAGACGATTCGTGATCAGGCTGCCAAGCTGATCCACATTTCGAACCTCTACTGCCACGAATACCAGGGAAAGCTCGCCGAGAAACTCGTCCAGTTATCTGGTCTCGATCGCGTGTTCTTTTCGAACAGCGGCACCGAAGCTATCGAAGGTTCGATCAAGCTGGCGCGCCTGGCCAGCCACCGCATCGGCGGCCTTGAGAAGAGCCGCCTGATCGGACTCGAAGGTTCCTACCACGGCCGGACATTCGGCGCGATGTCGTTGACCGGGCAGGACAAATACCGGAAAGGTTTCGAGCCTCTGCTCGAGGAAGTCACCTTCGTCCCACGCAACGACGTCGAAGCCCTGCGCCGCGCCGTGAATGAGCAGACCTGCGCCATTGTGCTGGAGCCGATTTTTGGCGAAGGTGGAATTCTGGAGTGCTCGGTCGAGTTCTTGAAAGAATGCCGCGCCCTCGCCGACCAATTCAAAGTCGCCCTGATCTTTGACGAGATTCAGTGCGGGCTTGGCCGCACCGGCAACTTCTTCGCATTCCAGACGTTGGGCGTCAAGCCCGACATCGTTGCCATCGCCAAGCCGATCGCCGCTGGCCTTCCCCTTGGCGCGTTCCTCGCGCGTGAAGAGTTTGCTTCCGCTATTTCGGCCGGCCAGCACGGCACGACTTTCGGCGGAGGCCCGCTAGCGTGCCGCGTCGCCCTCGAATACCTGGCTATCGTGGAAGAAGAGAACCTGCTCGAGAATGTCTTGAAGGTCGGCGCTTACCTTCAAAGCGAATTGCAGCAACTGGTTGACGGGTATGCCGCCGCGAAAGAAGTCCGCGGGCGCGGATTCATCCAGGGCATTGATCTGGACATTCCGACTCGCCCTATCGTCGAACAAGGACTCGCGCAAGGTGTCTTGTTCAACAGCACGCAAGACACGGTCGTCCGCTTCCTGCCGCCGTTCCTGTTGCAGGAGCAGCACGTCGACAAGGGCATCCGCGTGCTTCGCAAGTTTTTGGGCAAAAAGCGCCGGAAGGCGGCTTAAAAAAACGGGGAGCCGAAGCTCCCCATTATTCAGAAGCGACAGAGGCGATATCAATTACATAGACTCCGGAGACGACGAAAGAGTTGTCCAGCGACCTTGAAGAAACCTGCGTGAAATTTAACAGCGAGCAGAATTTTCTAGCGCCTCCATCGATCGCTGGCTTGGTTGCTGCCGAAGAAAGATTCGTGACCATCGACGGCGCCCGCATGCGCTACTTGCAAGCCGGTTCCGGCCCGGCCCTCATTCTGCTTCATGGTCTGATGGGGTATTCCTTCTCCTGGCGCTTCGTGATTCCGGCGCTCTCTCCTCACGCCACGATCTATGCAGTCGATCAGATGGGCACGGGCTTTTCCGATCGCCCTGCGCAACTCGACTGCCGCCTCCGCTCGATAGCCGATCGTCTCTTCAAATTCCTGGACGCGGTGGGAGTTTCCTCTTTCGATTTGCTAGGCACGTCTCACGGCGGCGCCGTGGCCATGATCGTGGCCTCCATGTGTGCAGAGCGTCCGCACGTTCAACTTCGTAAACTTATCCTGGTAGCTCCCGTCAACCCGTGGTCGCCGCACGGTCGCCGGCTCGCGCCATTTCTGGGCAGCGCAGTGGGATCGACGCTCTTTCTGAAAACCGTCAACCACATGCAATGGACTTTCCCTTACTGGCTGGCGCGCCTCTACGGCGACGCCAGGCGCATTCCACCCGGCACGCTCGAGGGCTACCAGGCGCCGGTCGCGATCCCGGGAAGCTTCGAATACGGGGTGGGCATTGTTCGCCACTGGACCAGCGATCTTCGCGAACTCGAAAGCACCATTCCGAAACTGTGTGACATTCCGACCCTGCTGATCTGGGGCAGCGCCGACGCGGCCGTCTACGTCCAGTCCGCCGAACAACTTCGCCGGCATTTCAAGCAGTGCGAACTGGTGGTGTATCCCGGCGTCGGGCATCTTCCGTATGAAGAGGCGCCGGAACAATTCAATGCCACTGTCTTGGAGTTCCTGAAGCGCACTTAGAACGGCCACCGTTGTACCGGTCTTTGCGGCGCGAGCACCGATGCGCTCCGGCACGATAAGATACCGGAAGCATTCCCGACATGGGGCAAGACATCCTCGACTTCCTGCGCAATCTCATCGCCCAGTACGGTTACTGGGCCGTCGGCGCCGCACTCCTTCTGGAAAACACCGGTGTTCCGGTGCCCGGCGAGACCATCCTGCTGCTTGCCAGCTTCCTGGCTTTCTCGCGCGAGGAACTGCAACTCCCTTACATCATTTTCATCGGCGTGTGCGCAGCCACCCTGGGCGACAACCTGGGCTATGCCATCGGCTACCGTGGCGGACGTGCCTTGCTCGATCGCTATCAGAACGTTTTTCGCATCAAGCCCGAAACGATTGCCCGCGGAGAGAGCCTGTTCGCCCAGTACGGCGCGCTCACGGTTTTCTTCGCACGCTTCATCTTCGGACTGCGCGTGATCGCCGGTCCGCTGGCCGGCGTACTACGCATGCCCTGGAAGCGTTTCGCGGTTTTCAATTTTCTAGGTGCCTTGCTTTGGGTCACGGTGATTTCGCTGGTCGGCTACAAGTTCGGCAAACACTGGGACCTGCTCATGGATTACGTCGAGCGCCTGAATGTGGTCATGCTCATTGCGGTTGGGCTTGGAATCGTGATCTTGTGGCTGTGGCGCCGCCGGCGGCGCGCGTAGCATGGTCGCACTCTGCTTCCAGACCTTACGGTTACGAAAGCCACATAGCCCGGCCGCATCGCATTGCTCGACCCTTGGGCTGGTGCTACGCTCGAACCTGGCTTCGTCGGATGCCTCTCTCCAATCACAGCCAATCGCGGGATTCGCGCTTCGCGCGGGTGCTCGCACTGGCTCGCCTCGAGCACGCTGACCTGTGGGTGAAGTTCTTGCTCGCCCTGTTGGGCCTGATTCTGGCATTTGCAGCTGCGCTGTTTTCCACCGTCTCGCGCGAGTCCGGTAACGTCTGGGCAACGCTTGTTCTGGCCTCGGCGGCGCTGATTCTGGCCACGCTCGTTGGCTTGACGACCGTCCCTCACCTGGCGCGGCGGGTGGTGGTGCGGCGTCTTCGCGACGCGGTCGACTATGAGGTCACGCGCGCGGGCCTTGTCTACGTCATCGCCACGCTGCTGATCGGAATCGCCGCCCTGAACACGGGGAACAATCTCCTCTACATCGTCGTGGCCGCGATGCTGGCTGCCATCCTGGTGTCGGGAATTGTGTCGGCTATCGTGCTGCGTGAACTCGAACTCGATGTGCGGTTGCCCGAGCACGTCTTCGCCGAGCGGCCCGTACTCGGACGAATCCTGCTGCACAATCCGCGGAAATATCTTCCCTCGTTCTCGATTCACGTGGTGCCTTCGAAGAGAAAAAGATCGGTCACGAAATGGCTGTGGGAGCCGGCTACTTTCGGCTTCCCACCCAAGCGCCCGCCGGAGCAGCAGTGGGTGCGCCTGCCCGACCGGCGCGTGCGCCGTATCGTGCATGACGGCACGGCCACCGGAATCTTTGAGGGCTCGGCTTATTTCCCCTACGTCGCACCGCAAGCGGAGCTTTCCGCCGACCTGGAATTGCGCTTTCAGCGCCGCGGCCAGTACTCGGAAAACAGCTTCGGGCTAGCCACCCGTTTCCCCTTCGCATTCCTGACCAAAACCCGACGCGTTCCTCTTAACCGCACTGTGCTTGTCTATCCCGCGGTCGAGCCAACCGACGAATTCCTCGACGCGCTCCCTATGATCACCGGGGAAGTTGCATCCTTCGTGCGTGGCCGTGGTTACGATCTCTATCGCATCCGCGAATACATGCCGGAAGACTCCGCGCGCCACGTCGACTGGAAAGCCACCGCGAAGTCCGGATCGCTGAAGGTCCGCGAATTCAGCAGGGAAGACGAGCGCAAGCTGCGCCTGGTACTCGACAATCCCGCACCTGGGATGCTCGCGCCCGACGCCTACGAGCGCGCCATCGCGCTGGCGGCATCACTCGCCTGGCACTTTGCCAACGAAGATGCCGACATGTCGTTTGTCGCGCAGGGATACAAGGGCGAAGCGGACGTCTACAAGTTTCTTTCGTATCTTGCCCTTGTGGAGCCCGTCGCCGGCGACTCGCTCATCGACAAGCTGCCCGTCACGGGCGACTACAACATCGTGTTGACCTGCCGGGCGCGCGGCAGCGTTCCCACCGGCCTATGGAACCGTTCCTACATGATCTTTCTGGGCGAAGATATATCGAGCCAACGTAGTCAAAAGACGCGCGTACCCGAAAAACTGCTGCGCACGCGATCCTAGGGTTGGTGGCCGTCGGGGATTGGTTGCGGGTCGTAAGCAAGTGCAGGTCTGGCATCCCTAAATGATTGACGCCGCTCGACCTAAAACCAAGCATTTCCCGCAATTTTGCTGTAGATGCATCCCCGGTTAACCTGATCTATTGCTTGTTTCGGATATTTTCGTCGTATACTCCGCCTGAAAGCGCCCTTGGTCGAGCGGTGGCCTTCCCATCTCGCCTTGGAGGTTGCACCATGTCGTGCATCCACGATCTCGTTAGAAATCAGGATACCTATCGCGCCGATGTCGAACAGACAGTTCTTGCCGTGGCGCAAGCCATGGTCGAGCGCAACATCGGAGCTGTGCCCGTGCTGCGCGACGGTTTTTTGGCTGGAGTATTTTCCGAACGCGACTTGATGCGCCGCGTAGTAGTGGAAGGTCGCGACCCTGCAAGAACGAAGGTCGGCGAGGTGATGACCTCCGACCCGCTGACCGTTCAGCCGAACGCCGATCTCGCAACGTGCAAGTTCCTCATGCGCCGTCACGGCTTCCGTCACCTGCCCGTGTGTGACGGACAGCAGCTGCATGGCATGGTTTCCATGCGCGACATCATTCTTCATGATCTTTCGGAGAAGGATGACGAGGTGCGCATGATGCTGGCCTACATTCACTCGACGCCCTAGCCGGATTGGAGCGAATTCCTGGCTGGCCTGCGGAATTCGCATCACCACGAAGCCAGGCCGCCGTTCAGTTGGGGCGCCCCTTTTAGGCGGCGCCCTTCACTTCGATGCCCGCCCACTTTTCCAGCAGCGTCAGAGTCGCTGCATAGTCCAGATCTTGGTGGCCCTCCTCGGCGGCCATCTCGTAGACCTCTTCCACGGTCTCAAGCGCAGGCAACCTCACGCGCGCTTCTTTCGCCGCCGCCAGGGCAAGATGAATGTCTTTGAGCATCAGGCGCAGCGGAAAGTTCGGCGTGAAGTCGCGTTTCAGGATGAAGGGCGCCTTGTATTCCACCACTCCCGACTTCACCATCGAGGCTTGAATCAACGGCAGGAGCTTCTCGACATTCACGCCCAGCTTGGTGGCGAGCGTGAGTGCCTCGGCGAATCCTTCGTAGATGAGCGCGATCTGCAGGTTCATCACCAGCTTCGCCGCCTGTCCCTTGCTGGTTTCTCCCATGTGGAAGACCTGTCTTCCCATGGCATTGAACAAGGGCTCGATCTTGGCAAGCACCGCTTCGTCGCCGCCTGCCATGAAGATCAGGCTTCCGGATTCGGCAGCCACCTTCGACCCCGTGACCGGTGCGTCCACGTAGTCCACACCCTTCGCCTTCAACCGCTGCGCGAACTCATGTTCCGCCGACGGAGAGATCGTGCTCGAGTCCACGACGACGGCGTCCGCTGCGATCGTCTCCGCAACGCCCTGCGCACCGAACAAAACGGCTTCGACGGCCCGCGTATCTGAGACGCACATCCAGACGACTTCGGCGCCGCTCGCAGCATCCGCGGGAGATTCCGCCGTGCGCGCTCCCTCCACGGTCTTGCCGGGAGTGCGGTTCCAGACCGCAACCTCGTTGCCCGCTTTCACCAGGTTCGCCGCCATCGGCCGTCCCATAATGCCAAGCCCTAAAAATGCAACGCGCATCGCCGTCTCCCATCGTTCGGTTAAGGACCTGGCACAGGATAGCCAGGCCGCAAGGCAAAAAAACAAAAGACGGGACGCGCCCGTCTATCCGCATGTGCAGTAACCGAATTAAATATGACGATCGTAACGACGGTCAAGCATTCTGCCGTGATCTTGCCGTAAAATACAGGTACCGTTTCTTGTATCCAGTGTTCAGCCGAGGCGGCCGGGAAATTAGGTCGTTTGCGTTGGCTCGGCATCGAATGAAGTGTCGGGATCAGGGTCTGGTCCTCAGGTTTATTAGGCTCGATGATTAAAGCGACCTTGCGAAATCCGGCTCTGCGCAAGCGGGCACAGCAATTCGGAAGGCTGGTCCGCCACTCGGCGGTCACTCCCCGTAGCGGCAGCACCTACAAGCCACGGCTCGTCAGCAATGGCGGCCTGGGTGTGACCTTCATCGGACACGCGGCGTTCTTCGTCCAGATGGGTGGCCAGAGCATCCTGATCGACCCCAATTTCGCGCGCTGGCTGTTTCTGCTGAAGCGCGTTCGCAAACCTGGACTCCGCATTCACGATCTGCCGCCCATCGACCAGGTGCTGGTCACGCACGCTCATTTCGATCACCTGCACCGGCCGTCGCTGCGGGCCATCGTGCAGCACAACCGCCGGCTGACGGGCCGCGCCCCAATCCTGGTCGTCCCCCATCACGTGTTCGATCTGGTGTCGGATCTCGGATTCGATGAAATCATCGAACTTGACTGGTGGAACGACTATCGCCACGACGGGCTGACCGTCACGCATGTTCCCTCGCGTCACTGGGGTGCGCGCATTCTGAAAGATTCGCATCGTGGCTACGGTGGCTACGTTCTGCAATCCGAAAAGCATTCCGTTTATCACGCGGGCGACACGGCATATTTCAATGGCTTCCGCGAAATCGGCGAACGCCTTTCGCCGGAAGTCGCGTTGTTGCCAATCGGCGCCTACAATCCCGAGCAATTCCGCACCGTGCATACCAGCCCGGAAGACGCCACCCGCGCCTTTCTTGACCTCAACGCCCGCTGGATGGTTCCGATGCACTACGGCTCTTTCCGTCTTTCGCACGAACCGATTGACGAGCCATTGCAACTGCTCGATTCGGAAGCCAAGAAAGCCGGCGTAAAAGATCGCGTGATTGTTCTGGAAGAGGGCCTCACGAAGTTCTTCTAATCCCTCAGTTACTCACACTACGCTGTTATTGTTGACCCCCTGGCAGTGGGCAAGATTATGTACGGAGTTGCTCGTAGACCGCTAATTTTCTGTCCATCCTGCTTGAACGCGCTCACTCGTGAAGCGTAGACTTTTGAGGTCAGTTCCTGCCTCGAATCCACGAACTTTTTCTCTCAGGAGGTTCCATGCCAGACAAAGTAAAACCCATTCCTGACGGCTATCACACACTGACTCCACACATCACCGTACGCGACGCTAAGGGCGCCATTGAGTTCTACAAGAAGGCGCTGAACGCGCAGGTGCTGAACCGGGCAGACTTGCCGACCGGCAAAGTCATGCACGCGACCCTGAAGATCGGTGATTCCATCGTTATGTTGAATGACGAATTCCCTGAGTGGGGTGGACCGCTCGCGCCTCGCGGGGATGTAACTGGCTTCGCGATTCACGTATATGTCGACGACGTGGACAAGCTCTATGCCCAAGCGGTTGCCGCTGGTGCGAAAGCCAAGATGCCGCTCATGGATCAATTCTGGGGCGACCGCTACGGCCACGTGGTCGATCCGTATGGCTTCATGTGGTCCATGGCCACGCACGTGCGCGACGTTTCTGCCGAGGAGATGCAGCGCGCAATGGTGGAAACGGCCCAGCACATGCAGCAAAAGAAGACTGCCTAAGATCAACGCAGGGACTTGAACAGGAGTGGCGGGCCTTCGCGCCCGCCATTTTTGTTGAAGGAATCTCATCGCTCCCCAGGGCATTCCCCCACCCACACCTGATAACCTCAACCGAGCATGTCTTCAATGCGCGACACTGCCCGCGGGATTTTCCAGCACGCCCTGACCGAGTCGTCCATCTCTAAAGCCTTCGCCCGGCACGTGAGCTGCGAGCGCGGCGTTCTGCGCGTGCGCGAAGACCTCTACGACTTGAATGCCTACTCGCGCGTGTTCGTCGTTTCCATCGGCAAGGCAGGCCATACGATGGTGGAAGCGCTCGAGGCCCAAGTCGGTGGCCGTCTCGAAGGCATCATCGCAACTTCGGTGGACCCAGGCTCCCAGGTGCGAGGCTTCCGCTACTTTCGCGGTGGGCATCCCACCCCGAATGCTGATTCGGTGCGAGCCGCCGAGGCCATCCTGAAGTCGTTGAATGCGCAAACGGCGTCGTCGCTGGTGATCTTCATGCTGAGCGGCGGCGGTTCCGCAATCGCGGAAGGGCCAATCGACGACGAAATCTCGCTGGATGACCTGATTGCAACGTACCGCGCGCTTGTTCTGTCGGGCGCCCCGATCGCCGAGATCAACGCGGTTCGCAAGCATCTCTCGGCCGTGAAGGGCGGACGCCTGGCCCAGGCAGCGTATCCAGCAAAACAGGTTTCGCTATTGATCTCCGACGTGCCCGACAACACGCTCGACGCTCTCGCCTCCGGCCCGACCATGCCTGACTCGACCAGCATCGCTGACTGCTACGCAATTGTTGAAAAGTACGCTCTGCTAGAGCAGTTTCCCGCATCGGTGCGTGAGTTGTTCCAGCGCCATGCGCTGGAGGAAACCCCGAAGTCCGATGATCCCGCATTCGTTAACGCCCGGTGGTGGCCAGTACTTTCGAACAAAACGACGGTGGACGGGGCCGGGGTTGCCGCGACGCGCGAGGGATTCGCGGTAGAGATCGACAACAGTTGCGACGACTGGGATTACGAGCGTGCCGCCGAATACCTGTTCGATCGTTTGCGCGAGTTGCGCAAGAATGTCTCGCGCGTCTGCCTGATTTCCGGCGGCGAGGTGACCGTGAAAGTAACGGACGGCGGCATAGGTGGCCGCAATCAGCAATTCGTACTTGCCTGCGCGATGAAGATCGCTGGCGAAAACATCGCAGTGTTGAGCGCTGGAACCGATGGCATCGACGGCAACAGTCTCGCGGCGGGTGCGGTGGTCGATGGCACGACGCTCGAGAGAGCGAAGGCCGCGGGGCTGGACCCAACTGCGGCCTTGAGGACCTTCAACGCGTTCCCGTTGTTCGATGCGCTGGGCGACGCCATCATGACCGGCCCCACTGGTAACAACGTGCGTGATCTGAGAATCCTGCTGGCTTACTGAAGTGATCGGCACGTGCACGCAAGCAAAGCCCATTCACCACAGAGACACAGAGTCACGGAGACAAAGAAAAACGTGTGATTTTCCGTGTGTCATTGCGGGAGGATCGCGCACTCTTTTCTTAACCCTGCTTACCGAAATCACTTTTCCGGGTAGTACTCCACGGAGGTGACCACTCGCACGGTCTTCATCAAACTCGCATCGGCGCCGCCGAAGCCGCCCTCTGCACCATCGCTTGCCTGATCCGCTGGCAAAATCGAGAACACGCCCTCGTTCGCGTTGCGGATGGATCCGACGTTGCTTCCCGAGTCGGCGGCAAACGCTCGCCAAGAAGATTGGGACTCTCAGCGCTCTTTGCGGCGTCGTCTTCCTTCAACAGACCCTCAGAGCTGCAATGTATCTTTCGTCCAGTTCTCCACGGCTTCGCGCATTTCTCGCAGGCGTCCCTCAAAAAAATGATCGGCCGCCTCAATGATGACCAACTTCTTAGGCTCCGCCAGCGGTTGCACGAGTCCCTGCAACTTCGCGGGACTAGCGAACTGGTCGCGCGATCCGCTCACGAACAGCTTGGGCTTGGTGGAGGACACGAGGAAATCGTAGTCATACGAGCGATTGTCGACTGGCGAGATCGGTGTCCCGAGGCTAATGAGAGCAGGCACCCGCGTGTCCGGGACAGCAGCGCGCAGGCCGACGGCCGCGCCGAATGAAAATCCCGCGAATACGATCGGCAAATGAAATTCGCGGTCCAGAAAGTCCAGCGCGGTCCGCACATCGTCAATTTCCCCGGCGCCTTGGTCGTGCTCTCCATGGCTCAGTCCGGCCCCGCGGAAATTAAAGCGCAGAACCGGCATTCCCAGGGCATTGAGCGCTTTCATGGCATGGAAGACGACTTTGTTGTGCAGCGTTCCGCCATACAGTGGGTGCGGATGACATACGACCGCGGCATACTTCGCATCGGCCGCACCCGAGTTGAGCAGGGCTTCCAGTTGACCGGCTAGGCCGTCGAGAAAGAAAGAACGAATGGCGCTGGACGCGTCGGGCACGGATACAGATTACAACGTCGTCGCCGGACCGCGGGAAGCGTGCGAAGCCGGCTCCTTCCCAGAGGCCCTGGGTTATCCTCTCTGCATGGACGTCGTCGCGCTCACACGACAACTGGTCGACATCGAATCCATTACCGGGCACGAAGCTGCCGTCGGAGAAACCCTGCACCGCGAACTCGCCGCGCTCCACTATGACGTGCAGCGCATGCCGGTCGAGGGCGACCGCTTCAACCTGCTCGCCACATCGCCGGAGCATCCCCGCCCCACTGTCGTCTTCTCGACGCACATGGATACGGTGCCGCCTTTCATCCCATCTTCCGAAGATCACCAGCGCGTCTATGGCCGTGGATCCTGCGATGCCAAGGGCATTATTGCCGTCCAGATCGCAGCGGCGGAGCGATTGCGCAAGGACGGCGTCGATGTCGGTCTGTTGTTCCTTGTCGGCGAGGAGCGCGACAGTACCGGCGCGAAAAAAGCTAACCAGCGGCCCATCGGATCGCGATTCCTCATCAACGGCGAGCCCACGGAAAACCGCCTGGCGCTGGCCTCGAAGGGAACGCTGCGTGTCGAAGTCACCGCCTCCGGCCGGATGGCACACTCGGCGTATCCGGAACTGGGCGAGTCGGCGATTGACAAGCTGGTTGTGGCTCTGACCAGGTTGCGCGCCATGCCTCTACCGAGCGCCGAAGGAATCGGACCATGCACATTCAACATCGGATTGATCGAAGGCGGACGCGCGCCCAACGTCATCCCCGACCTGGCCAAAGCGCATCTTCTTTATCGCCTCATCGGGCCCACCGAAGACCTCCGCCGCCAGATCACCGCGACCGTCGGCGATCTCGCGAAGGTCGACTTCTATCTTGAAATTCCGTTTATGCGCTTTCGTGAAATTGAGAAGCTTCCCACCATGGTGGCCGCATTTACTACCGACATTCCGGCGCTCTCCGCGTGGGGAGAACCGTTGCTCATCGGTCCCGGCTCCATTCAAGTTGCCCACACCGACGCTGAATTCGTGGAGAAGAAGCAACTCGACGAAGCAGTCGAGTTATATTGCAAAATCACCCGGCAGTTGCTGACGTCCGTCTGAACTACGGGAATATCCCTGCCAACTGTTACAAGCGCACAGTCATCCTCTTTCCGAGCACTTCGCTGACTCGAATTGTGGAGGGTTGAAGGAATGAAAAACGTCTTCGCTTTTCTTGCGGTCTGCATTCTGTTTTCGCTCCCGGCCATCGCGCAGCATGAAGAACATCCCGCGCCGCCGCAGGGCGGGGCGGCCCAGCACATCCCCGAACGCGGCCCAGAACCGGCGCCCACGCCGCATCCAGCCGAGCGTCCTGAGGAGCGCCGTATGCCTGAAACGCATCCCCAGGAGCAGCGCGGTCCGGAGCAGCATCCCCAGGAGCAACACGGTCCTGATCAGCATCCTGCCGCACAAGAGCGCGGCCATTTCCGCGACCAGGAAGGCCATCCTGATGCGCCCCACGTGCACGCCAACGGCGAGTGGGTCGGTCACAACTCCGGGCGCGATGACCCGCACTACCGCCTGGACCATCCGTGGGCTCACGGACATTTCACCGGTGGCTTCGGACCCCAGCATCGCTGGCGCCTGGCGGGTGGCGGACCGCAGCGCTTCTGGTTCAGCGGCAACTACTTCTCGGTCGCCACATACGACTATCT
>Ga0210406_10005639_pt1 | contig 13067 bp, 9 predicted proteins | sample IncBWC30MmetaG_FD_155454 | JGI IMG/M metagenome (GOLD analysis project Ga0210406, IMG submission 155454) | Forest soil microbial communities from Barre Woods Harvard Forest LTER site, Petersham, Massachusetts, United States - Inc-BW-C-30-M | ecosystem: Environmental > Terrestrial > Soil >...
GCCGTTCCCGCGGAGTGCTTAGATCCTTTGCTGCGCTCAGGATGACAATTTCGTTAGAGGTGCTGAAGAGGTCGACGTCGTTTTACTTCTCTTAGCTGCTGAGCATTGGGCGGATTGTTTTATTACCCTAAGTCGGCTGCGATTCTCGGGAGCACTGCCCGCACGAGCGCTTCGAACTGCCCGCGGACCTTTTCACCGGTTTCCATGACTTCCTGGTGGGAGAGGGTTTGATCGAGGATGCCCGCTGCCATGTTGGTCACACAGGAAATGGCGAGAACCTTGATCCCCATATGGCGGGCCGTGATGACTTCGGCGACCGTGGACATGCCGACGAGATCCGCTCCAATCGTGCGCAGGTAGCGGATTTCCGCAGGCGTTTCGTAGCTGGGGCCGAGTAGTGCAGCGTAGACGCCATCTTCGAGGTTGAGCCCGAGCTTGGCGGCCTCCTCTTGGGCGGCCTTGCCATAGGCTCGCGTGTAAGCATGCGTCATGTCGGGGAAGCGTACTCCGAAGCGATCATCGTTCGGTCCCACCAGCGGATTGTACCCTTGCAGATTGATGTGGTCCTTGATGAGCACCAGGGCGCCCTGCTGATATTTCAAGTTGATACCGCCGGCTGCGTTGGTGAGGATGACAGCGCGCACGCCCATGCGTCCGAACACACGGATCGGAAACGCTACCTCCTCGGCCGAATAACCTTCGTAAAGATGCACGCGGCCCTGCATGGCGGCCACAGGAATTGCTCCTGCATCGCCGATTACCATTTGCCCGGCATGTCCGATAGCGGTGGAGCGCGGGAATGCCGGGATCTGCGAGTAGGGCACGCGGGTGGCATCGGTCAGCGAATCGGCGAAGGCGCCAAGACCGGAGCCGAGAATCAGCCCGATCCTGGGGCGCAGGGAGGTTTGAGAAAGAATGAATTGGGCGGCGGACTCGGCGCGTTGGTAGAGGTCGGACATTGGTTAGTTCTCAGTTCTCAGTCTTGTTCGTGGGCCGTTTTGTTTTCGAAGTCTGCGAATTGTTTTTCGAGTTGCCATTGCACGCATGCTTTTTCGCTGCTGTGGAGCAGTTTCTGGCAGGCCGCGGAGATTTTCGCGTCTGCTGGGCGGTCCGATGCGCATTGCGAAACCATGTGAAAGCCTCTTTGCCAAAGGCTTTCGCCCGGAATGAAGCTGTGCTCGAGGCTTTGGCGCGCCATGCGTTTCAAGTCGGCATAAGAGAAGCCGTAGGTCTCGACTGCTCGCAAGTACTCCTGTGTCATATCGGCACGCGACACACCCTCGTCGTCGCTGGCCAGCGCGACCGGCACTTTGTACTTGAGATAGGTGGGCAGTGGGTGGTTCGCGCCTTCCACTCCGAGGATTTTTGCATTGCTGGTCAAGCATATTTCTACCAGCACGTTTTTCGCAGCCATTTCCTTCAGCAGCCCGAGAGGATCGTTCTCGCTCATGACGGATACGCCGTGGCCGATGCGCTCAGCGTGGCCTTGCTCAATGGATTTTCGAATGTGGAAGCGAAGTTCCTCGGGTGGCACCAAGCCAACGGCGAGCTCACCCGCGTGAAGGCTGATGTGTACCTTGGGGTAGATCTTGTGCAGATCGTCGAGCATCTTCATGTGCAAGGCGAAGTCGTGCCGCGGGACATACCAGTCCTCGGGCATGACGAGATTGAGTCCTACAAAGCGCGGATCGGACTGGGCGAGTTCGAAGCCGAGCACGATTTCCGCGAAGACCATCTCCCGCGAAAGGCCGCGCAGGACCTGGTACAGGTAGCGAACCGTGACCTGGCAGCCCCGATTCGGATGGGGGGTGGAGCATCCGAGGATCTCCTGTTTGCGGACTTCATCTCGATCCAGTCGTTCGCGGGTTGAGGCGATCACGTCCTTCAGGCCGCCTGTGAGCAGGCGATCGCGCATTTTGCGGAAGTCGTCGTCCCAACCGAGCTTTTGGCCGAGCTGGGGGGCATTCATTCCATCGGCGGTGTACATCAGCTCGAGATACTGCAAGCGGTCGCTGGCCGCGCGCTCGACGACCTCGGCCAGCTGATGGCCTACGTTGTTGATCGTGGCGAGGTCGAATTTGTCGAAGGAGGCGAAGAAGTGGTCGTGGCCGGAACCTTCGCCGGGATTCCAGTTCCTCATCGACCAGGCGTCCACGAGCTGGTTGTACAGAACGTGGTCACTGTAAGCACAGCGGACTTCGGGCTGATTAGAGTACCGGGCGCAAGATTGGTCGCAGGGCGGGGGCAGCAATTTGGAAGTGCTGCGATCGACGCACAGGTTGTCCTGCACGGCGTAATCGATCCAGTTCTCGGCGTAGATTGAACCGGTGAGATGGTTGTGCAGGTCGCCGCCTTTCGGCATGGACTGCAAGAAAGCCATGAGCAGGGAAGGGCTCTTTCGAATGCTGTCGAGGCGAAGTCCGGCGTGCTGCTCGGGGGTCTGGGCCGAGGCTGTCAGAGCGAGGGCGAGTAGAGCAATGATCAGTCGCGATTTCGAAAGCACAGGCGCTTTCCTCTGAATTTGAGAATGCGCATTGTACAAGGGAGGTGGTGCTTGCGCGGCGATGGTTGGGCGAAATTGCTGTACCTTGCGCGTCTTTGCTGAATTGTGTCGAGATTTCCACAGACGACGAAAGCGATCTTTTGGGCAGGGATTGGACCTGCTTCGCCGCGAATCGTTGAAACAAGCAACATTTGCGGCAAGAAGGATAAAACGCACCGAGAAAGCTGCACAAAAAACGGTCATTTGCCTGTGAACGGCGCGCACTTCATTGAATCAAAAGCAGATAAAACGATGCAGTTTTGATTGACTCTAAAAATAGAAGGAGTAAAAAGACACTCGTTCTTCGACACGTTCCCAAGTTTTGCCGGTTGGTGCGGCGTCCGGGGCTCAAGCGAAGTCACCTTGTTGCGGAAGCGATAAGGAAGGCAAGCAAGGGTCTATAGCAAAGCGCTGGTCGAGGAGAACAGGAACGACCGTTGAAGGCAAGATAGAGTCCCGAGGCGTTGGACTGGTTTATCCGGTTGGCGGTGAGCCCGGAGCCCGAGCCAAGATCGCACGTTGCAACCCGCAAGGTGAGCGACGAGAGCAGGTCGGCGAGGGTCTAAAAGCGAGCTACTGGCCGAGACGAATGAGACCAACATCACCTCGGGATTCTTATTGTTTGGCCGCACGCAGAGTTCGGCAGCCTATCGGTTCTCCCCCACGTAAATAAGCAGCAGTCGGCCAAACACAACCTCCTGGACAGAGACGCGGAACGCCCCGCGTCTCTTTTTTGTTCAGGGAGAAGGAACAAGGCGGGTGATTTCTTAGCTTTGCTTGCCCCTTTCGCATTTTCGAAGCTTTCGTCCGCAAAAGCGGACTCGGTCGTCCAGTTTCGCTTTCCCGGCACTTACGTGCCGGGCTTTCCTGTGGCGCCGCTGCGCGGCGAGTGTGGTGCCGCGGTGTCGTAGTCTGACGGCTGTCGATGGGCCGCTGCCTCGCGGTTTATGGGCCCACCTGGACCTGAAGTTTCTCTTTGGTCTGCAGGCGGGTGCGGAAAATCTGGTCTTTGGCCGCAACTTCGCCGACGGCGTCAACATGCACGACATAGTTCCCGCGAGGGAGCGTTTCACCGAAAGGAATCTCGAGCGAGTCAACCCCGCTTTTCAGCGGGAAGTGCTGGTAGCCGATGGCGGTCGCGCGGCCGTTATCTGCGACGGCGAGCACGACGAAGGTGAAGTCGAATTCATCTTCGGTGTTGTTGCTGATGACAATGGACCCGTCGATCCGGTTTCCCGTTACGTGAGCGTAACGCTTCCATTCCATCACCATTGGTGGAGCGATGCGGAGCACGTACGCACGGAAGGCCTTCTGCGGCGGGTTGGAACTGTCGGTCACGGTGACCGTGAACTTGTACTCGCCGGTAGTCGTGGGCGTTCCGGCGAGGAGTCCATCCTCGCTGAGTTTCATCCCGGTAGGCAGGGTTCCTTGGGACAGAACGTATTTCATAGTCGGGATTCCGCCGTGCGCCTGGAATTGAAATTTATATTCGTGCCGCGGCGATGCCTTGGGCAGAACAACGGGGTCGAGTGAAAGACTGGTCGGGTCGGGAGGCTGCTGGGCCGATGCGATCCCCGCCAGCAGAAGGAGGAGCGTCAGGTAGAGGCTAGGCCCGCGGGAAGATCGTTCGCTCTTCATGCGCTCTTGCATCATATCGGTTCTTTGGATGCGGGCGGCGGCTGGCAAGGACGAGTCGATTTACGGGAGGCTTCTGCGTCGCAGGTACACGGGGACTTCCGTGACATTTGCCTCACCTGCTTGTGATATCGATCATGGACGGCTATTCGCGCGGGCGATAACCTGATAGGTTTCTGGTCGCCGGAGGCTCCGCCATGCGCGAAGCGGTCGACAGGCTATGGCCTGAGATTCAATGGATCCAAGACTCCAAATTACGCGAACAAGTCGCGCTGACCTGGACCAAGGCGCTTGAACGCAGTCCGCTGAAACCCGATGACCTCAACCGTATTCCCTTCACCCTGCTGATACCCGGTTGTCCCATCACGTTCATGGAGCACAAGCGGTGCGTGGTGCATGTTGCGCGCAAGAGCGCGGAGTCGATGAACGAATTCATGGGACGCGCTCTTCCGGTCAATGTGGATGCCGTGATTGCAGGCGCGATTCTGGCGGATGTGGGAAAACTCCTGGAATACGAAATCGGCCCGGACGGGAAAGCCCAGCAGAGTGAGCGCGGCGAGGCTCTGCGCCACCCGTTCACGGGAGTTGCGCTAGCCCTGGAGTGCGGCGTACCGGACGATGTGTGCCACATCATCGCGGCGCACGCGGCCGAGGGGGAGCAGGTGAAGCGCACGACCGAGGCTTACATCGTGCACCACGCTGATTTTATGGCTTATCTGCCGTTCAAGAATCCGAAAAACATCCGGTTCAAACAGAGTTAGGAGGCTTTCTTGTCTGCCCCAAAGCAAATGACGCCGGCCAAGGAAACCATCACCGCGAAAATGGCTCGCTGGGCTGCTGGTCTGGAATACAAACAACTCTCGCAAGATGCCGTGTATCAGGCGAAGCGGTTCCTGCTCGATTCAGTGGGTTGCGCGCTGGGCGGGTATCAACAGCACGATGTGAAGATTGCGTTGACGGTGCTGGATGAAATAGCCGGGCGCGGGCCAGCCACCGTGATTGGAACTGGGAAGCGGGTGGACGCGGTGTCGGCATCACTTGCGAACGCCTTGATGATCCGGTGCATGGACTACAACGACATTTACTGGAAGCAGGACCCATCGCACCCTTCCGATATTTTTCCGGCGGCCATGGCGGCGTGCGAGCGGAAGAAGTCTGGAGGAAAGGAACTGATTGTCGGGTTCGTACTCGGACATGAGTTCGAGATGCGCTTTTGCGAGGCGGCGTTCCCCGGAATTCGGGAACGCGGCTGGCATCACGCGACGCTGACAGCTTTTGTGTCACCATTCGTCGCGGGCCGTGGATTGCGTCTCGGCTGGGAGCAGATTCAGCACGCGGTGGGTATTTCCGCGAGCCGGCACTGCACTTTGGGAGCGGTTACTGCGGGCAAGCTCACGATGATGAAAAACACGGTGGACCCGATGGCGACGCAGAGCGGCATGCTGGCCGCGTTGCTGGCAGAAAAGGGGTACACGGGCCCCGAGCACGTGATCGATGGGAAAGAAGGACTGGTGCATTGCTTTGGGCCGGAATGGAAACAGAACCTCCTGACCGATGGACTGGGAGAGTCGTGGCGGATCACGCAATGCGGAATGAAGTTCTTTCCGACCGAGGCGCTGACGCATGCGCCCATATCCGCCGTGCTGGATCTAGTGAAGAAGAACGATCTGCATCCCGAGCAGGTGGCGAAAGTGCGGATTCGATCGCTGGCGCGCGCGGCCGACATTCTTTCTGATCCAAGCAAATACGATCCGCACACCAAGGAGACTGCGGATCATTCGCTGCCTTACGTCATCGCGGCTGCCCTGGTCGATCGGCAGGTGACGCCGGCGCAGTTCGAGATGGCGAAGATCATGGATCCGAAGATCCGGGAACAGCTGAAGAAAGTGGAAGTTGTCGCCGATCCGGAAATCGAGAAAGTGTTTCCGGCGCTGCAGCGGGTGGTGGTGACGATTCGAACTACCGATGGGAAAGAGTTCACCGAGCAACTGGACTATCCCAAGGGAGATCCGCGGAACCCTCTGACGGATCAGGAAATTGAAGAGAAATTCGCGGCGCTGGCGGAGGGTGTGCTGTCGGCCAAGGCGCAGAAAAAGCTTAAGGACGCGATCTGGAATCTGGAGAACGTCGGGTCGGTTTCGAAGCTGATGGCGTTGATGAAGGCTGATGTGCGTTCCAGAAAGCCAGCCGCCGAAACGGCATCGAAGCGGCCGACGAAGATCAAAAAAGCTTAGAGGCCTATGGCGCTACGAGATGCGCGCATTTTGGAGGGTTAGTACCATGCCCCAAACCATCGTTGAGAAAATTGCGCAAGCGTACATGACAGAAGGACCCTCGCGTCCGTTACGTGCGGGGGATTTCCTCTCGGTCCGCCCGCATCGGGTGATGACTCACGACAACACGTCTGCGGTGATGAGCAAGTTCAAAGGCATCGGTGCAAGTAAGGTGCGTGACCATCAGCAACTGGTGTTTGCCCTAGATCACGACATCCAGAACCATGACGAGGCCAACCAGAAGAAATACCGAGCGATCGAGGCTTTCGCGAAAGAGCAGGGGGTCGACTTCTATCCGGCAGGGTCTGGAATTGGGCACCAGATCATGGTGGAGCGCGGCTACGTTGTGCCCGGATCATTCGTGGTGGCCTCGGACTCGCATTCCAATATGTACGGGGCGCTGGGGGCAATCGGAACGCCGATTGTGCGGACGGATGCAGCCGCAGTATGGGCAACGGGAGAATTCTGGTGGCAGATTCCGCGCTCGGTGGAAGTGCGGCTGGAAGGCACGTTGGCCGAGGGTGCCAGTGGCAAGGATGTGATCATCACGCTGTGCGGGCTCTACAACCATGATGAAGTGCTGAATGCGGCGATTGAGTTCACGGGGCCTGGCGTCTCCTCGCTTTCGATGGACGCTCGGCTTTCGATCTCGAATATGACGACCGAGTGGGGCCCGCTAGTAGGCTGGTTCCCCGTGGATGAAAATACTCTCGCATACTTGAGCGGCGTGCACCAGCGACTGTGGGCACAGGGCATCGAACGCTTTACAGGAACGGACTTGAAGCGCTGGGCCGAAAATCCGCCGCAGCCTGATCCAGGCGCGCCTTATGCCGCAAGGATCACACTTGATCTTGCTCAGATCACGCCGCATGTTTCGGGTCCTGACACGGTGCAGACCATGCAATCGCTGGCCGAAATCGAACGAAAAAAAATCGCAATCCAAAAGGCATACCTGGTCTCGTGCGTGAATTCGCGGCTGGAAGACCTGGATGCCGCCGCGAAAGTTCTGACAGGGCAGAAGGTCGCCGCGAGCGTGCAGTTCTATCTAGGCGCAGCCAGCAAGTGGGTGCAGGAGGAAGCTGAACGCCTAGGCATCTGGCAGTCGCTCATGGATGCGGGGGCGCGTCCCCTGCCTGCTGGATGCGGACCCTGCATTGGGCTGGGCGTCGGCTTGCTGGAAAAAGGCGAAGTCGGAATTTCGGCCACCAATCGGAATTTCAAGGGGCGCATGGGATCGCGCGATGCGCAATGCTACCTGGCGAGTCCCGAGGTGGTGGCGGCGTCGGCGGTTGCGGGATTTATTCGAGGTCCACACGAATTTGCTGATCGCCATCCCGAGAGGAAGTACACCGAACTCGCGACAAACGGCGGAGCGGGCGCAGAGAAGGTTGAAATTCTGAGAGGATTTCCGGCGCACGTGAAGGGCCGCCTTGTGTTCATGCCGCAAGACAATGTGAACACCGACGCGATTTACGGCAAGGACTACACCTATCGCGACGATATGACGAAAGAGATGATGGCCAAGGTCGTGATGGAGAACTACGACCCGCAATTTGCCACGCGAACCGCAGCAGGGGATGTGATCGTGGGAGGCTTCAACTTTGGCACGGGCTCGAGCCGCGAACAGGCGGTGACGTGTCTGAAAGCTAAGGGTATCCCGCTGGTGATCGCAGCAAGTTTCTCTCAAACGTATCTGCGCAACGCTTATAACAATGGCTTCCTGTGCGTTGAAGTTCCGGAGTTGGTGAAGCGGTTGCGGGAGCAGTTCACTGCGGAAATCGGAGCGAAGGAGAAAACGATCATCCCCGGAGACGAAGTTGATATCGACTTCACATCGAGCGTGATCGGTTGGCGCGGAGAGAAATTCGTATTCCCCGCGCTCGGCAGCGTGCCGCAGTCGCTGGTGATTGCCGAAGGTGTCGAGAATCTGGTGGCTCGGAAATTGGGACTGAATTGAGGTCTGTTGTGAGTGCGAGGCGGGGGCGCCCTCGCGACTGCCGGCGAGACGCCGGCGCTGCCTGGGCAGGATCGATGCGAGTTGCACTATGTAAGGAGAATCTGCATTCATGGCTAAACACACGGTAGTGACGATGCCGGGAGACGGCATTGGCAACCAGGTTCTTCCCGAGTCCGTTCGCGTTCTGAAGGCTGTGGGTTTCGATGCGGAATACATCCATGCCGACATCGGGTGGGATTGCTGGTGCGCGCAGGGTAATGCTCTGCCGGATCGCACCATGGAACTGCTCAACCAACATAAGCTCGGGCTGTTTGGAGCGATCACTTCGAAGCCCAATAAGGCCGCGCAGGCGGAACTCAAGCCGGAGCTTCAGGGCAAGGGCTACGTTTACTACTCGCCGATCGTCACCATGCGGCAGAAGTTCAATCTCGATATTTGCATGCGTCCCTGCGTGGGATTCATCGGCAATCCGCTTAACTACATCCGCAAACGCACGGATGGCGGGTTTGATGAGCCGCAGATCAACACTACGATCTTCCGGCAAGGAACTGAAGGAATGTACGCGGGAATCGAGTGGACTAATCCGCCTGAGAATGTGCGCAATGCCCTGATGTCGCATCCGAAATTCAAGGCGTTTGCGAATGTTCCGGGAGCTGACCTTGCGGCGAGCGTGCGCATCATTACCCGCCCGGCGGCGCGGCGAATCGTGACGGCCGCGTTCGAACATGCAAAGAAAAAAGGCTTCAGGGGCGTGACCATCTGCGAGAAGCCCAACGTGGTGCGCGAGACCTCGGGCATGATGGAAGAGACAGCGAAAGAAGTGCAAAAGAGCTTCCCAGGCATTCAGCTGTGGTCCACGAATATCGATGCGCAGCTGATGTGGCTGAACAAGAATCCTGAAGACTACAACGTGATTGTCGCGTCGAACTTATTTGGAGACATCTTGTCGGATGCGTTTGCGGGATTGGTGGGCGGGCTGGGATTTGCGGCTTCGGGGAATATCGGGGACACAGTGGCGGTGTTCGAGCCGACGCATGGATCGGCGCCCAAGTATGCTGAGTTGGAACCGCCGATCGTGAACCCGATTGCCATGATTCTTTCGGCGGCCATGATGGCGGAGCACGTGGGGGAGAATGACAAGGCGGAGCGTATCCGTAATGCGGTAGCCGCCGTGGTGAAGGAAGGGAAAGTGCGGACGTACGACATGATGCGAATTTCGGGCGGGGCAAAGTCGATCAGTCAGGGCGCGGCTTCCACGGTGCAAATGACGGACGCCATCCTGACCAAGATGCAGGAACCATGAAGGGCACGGAGCCAGTGGGACGGAAATGACGTACGATGAGAACTCCGATTTCCTTCGCGAAATCGCTCACGTGCGGAGTCGTAGGACAGAGGGTTGTCAATGCAAGCGAACCTCAGCGGCTAAAGCCCGAGCCCTTTCAACACCGGGAACGGGCTGGTTTCCGCAAGCTTGAGAGTTGGACCCTTTCAAACCAAGCAATGCCCATTGCCCAGAGACAATTCGCATGAGCCCTGCGCAAGCCAAACCGGCCGAAGCCGGACATTGGGGAAAGGAAATTCGCTCGGACCTGCACGTGGCCATCGAGCCGCGCGACGGAGGCGGAGTCGAACTGGGGCTGGAATCGAGAGTGGCTCCTTATTATGGCGAAGCCATCCTGGCGCAGGCGCGCTATGTACTCGAGAGCCTGGGAGTCAAGAACGCCAGAGTTTCCATTCACGACGAAGGGGCGCTGCCTTATGTGATCGCGGCGCGTATCGAGACAGCCCTGCGTCGCGCGGGGCTGGCAAATTCCAACAAAGCGCTTCCGGAAAAGACGGCGCTGCCCGAGCCGTCGAGCAAGGATCGGCTCCGCCGCTCGAGGCTTTACCTTCCCGGCACCGAACCCAAGTACGCGATCAACGCCAGCCTGCATGGCCCGGATGCGATCATCCTTGACCTTGAGGACTCGGTACATCCTGCGGAGAAGGATGCCGCGCGAATTCTTACGCGCAATACGCTGCGGGTCGTGAGCTTCGGTGGATGCGAGCGCATGGTACGCATCAACCAGCTTCCGCTTGGACTGGAGGATCTGGCAGAGATCATTCCGGAAGCTCCGGACCTGGTTCTGATTCCGAAGGTCGAACACCCCGGGCAGGTCACACAGGTCGACAACATGATCGCCGAGTTGAAGGTGAGATATCAGATCAACCGGCCGATCTGGATCATGCCGATCCTGGAGTCCGGACAGGGAATCGAGAACGCGGCGGCCATTGCCTCTGCCTGCGAGAACGTAGTGGCCCTGACGATCGGATTAGAGGACTACACGGCCGATCTCGGGGTCGTGAAAACGGCAGATGGAAAGGAATCCCTGTATGCGCGAACGCGACTGGTCAACGCGGCGCGGGCCGCAGGCGTGCAGGCTATCGATTCCGTCTACGGCGATGTCGGGGACGTGGATGGGTTGAAACGCTGGGGAGAGAACGCCCGCGCGCTGGGCTTCGAAGGGATGGGATGCATTCATCCCTCGCAAATCCCAGTGATTCACGGCGCGTTTGCGCCTTCGGCCGCGGAGATTGAAAAGGCGCAGAAGATCGTAGGCGCGTTCGAAGAGGCCCAGCAGCGCGGCTTGAGCGTGGTGAGCTTGGGATCGAAAATGATCGATCCGCCGGTGGTGCAGCGGGCAATGAAGTTGATGGCACGGGCGAAAGAGATGGGACTAGCGTAGCAGTCGCTAGTCGTCAGTCGTTCGCGAAAAGCACCCCCACCCAAGCCGAGCTTGGATGGGGCACCCGTTGCTGGATGGACCTCCGAACAGTGGAGAGGGAAATGCGCTAATTCGTATTTTGTGTTTGTTCTCTGCATCTCTGTCACTCTGTGTTGAAAAAGGCTTTGCAACTTTCTTCATGACCGAACGCGTCGAACTCGCTCACAATGCTGCTCAGCGTCGCGTGCCTACCATGGTGAATGGCAAGCCGCAGATTCCCTATCTGGGTGTAGGGAAGTACCAGCCTCGCGGCCGAAAACACGCTCCCCCGGTTCGGTCGAGCAAGGATTACCCGGAGAACGGCGACAAGCGGCTGCCGGACCTTGAGGCGGCGCTTCGCAAATGCGGCTTGCGCGATGGGATGGTGGTTTCGAATCACCATCACTTGCGCGACGGAGACCAGGTGGCGCTGATGATGCTGGAGGCTGCCGCGAAGATCGGCGTCAAAGATCTGCTCTGGTTTCCGAGCGCGTCTTTTCCTTCGCAAAAATCGGCGATCGAGTTGATGGAGAAGGGAGTGATCCACCACATCGAAGGATCGATGAACGGGCCGCTGGGCGACTACTGCACGCAAGGCAAGATGCGTGGCATGGGTGTCCTGCGCTCTCATGGCGGACGCTGGCAGGCGATCCAGGATGGCGAAGTCCATATTGATATTGCGGTGATCGCGGCTCCCACGGCCGACGCATTCGGCAACGCGGATGGATCGCATGGTAAGTCGGCGTGCGGGTCGCTGGGATTTGCATTGGCGGATTCGATGTATGCGGATCACGTCATCGTGGTGACCGACAATCTGGTGCCCTTTCCCTGCGTGCCCTGGCAGATCCAGGGAAACAATGTCGATTATGTGGTCGAGGTCGAGTCGATCGGCGACCCGGCGAAGATTGTTTCCGGAACCACGCAGATCACGCGCTCGCCCGACCGGTTGCGGATCGCCGAGTTCGTGGCCCGCTTCTTGCGCGAAACGGGCATCATGAAAAACGGCTTCTCGTTTCAGGCGGGCGCCGGGGGCATCGCTCTGGCTTTCGTCGATTACTTGCGGCGCATGATGAAAGAGGACGGCGTCAAAGCGCGCTTCGTGCGCGGAGGGTCCACGAAGTACCTGGTGGAATTGCTACAGGAAGGACTGACCGATTACATCCTCGACGGGCAGACATTCGATCTGGATGGCGTGAAGTCGATGGCCAGCGATCCACGGCATGTGGCCACGTCGCCGTTCACGTCGTACAACTACCACGGCAAAGGAAACTTTGCGTCGATGGTGGATGCGGTGGTGCTGGGTGCGACCGAGGTCGACGTCAACTTCAATGCCAACGTCGTGACTCATTCCGATGGGCGACTGCTGCATGGGATCGGGGGCTGGCAGAACTGCCTGTTCGCGGGTTGCAGCATTCTCGCGCTGCCTTCGTTTCGCGATCGCATCCCTGTGATCGTCGACGAAGTAACCACTCTGACCGGGCTGGGAGAGATGATTGACGTGGTCGTAACCGAGCGCGGGATCGCGATCAATCCGCTGCGGACGGATTTGCTGGATGCGGTGAAGGGATCGAAGCTTCCAGTGCGGCCGATTCAGGACATCAAGGCCGAGGTCGAGCAGATCTGCGGCGGCAAGCCGAGCCGGCCGAAGTTGGGGGATCGCCCGGTGGCGGTGGTCAAGTGGGTGGACGGAACAGTGTTGGATACAGTCTGGCAGGCGGGGTAGGGCAGGCCTTAGGTGCTAGGTCTTGGGTCTTAAACGCGAAGGCCACCTTGTCTGGGTTGAGTGAGAATTCAGACGGGTGGCCAAAGATATTTCAGGGTTGGTGCGATACCTTTTGCGCGAATTCCGCACTACTCAGGGAACGAGGCCCTTCGACAATCAATAAAAATGGAGGAGAATAGGCGATTCCTTAGTG
>Ga0210406_10005640_pt1 | contig 13066 bp, 8 predicted proteins | sample IncBWC30MmetaG_FD_155454 | JGI IMG/M metagenome (GOLD analysis project Ga0210406, IMG submission 155454) | Forest soil microbial communities from Barre Woods Harvard Forest LTER site, Petersham, Massachusetts, United States - Inc-BW-C-30-M | ecosystem: Environmental > Terrestrial > Soil >...
TCCTTATGTACGTCCATACCGATATATTTAGAGCTAGTGCTAGTCATAAAGGGTGTCCTTTCTGGAAGGGTTGAGCTGAACACTCAAAACCTTACTCCACAAGGGGCGCCCTTTTATATTGCGTCGGTGATCTCGCCAGGAAATAAGGCCTTCAAGGAATCGTCCTGCACCAGAAGGACAGCATTTTCTCGAAGCGCCAAATTTCTTGCGAGAGTGGACTTGCCTGCCGCCATCTTCCTGCAGAAGAACATCAACTTCGCCGAAGTATTCATGCCCCTGTACGCCTGGCTGAGCGCTGCGCCGGGTTGAATGCGGTCGAATTTGATGACCCGGGACGCATCGAGAGCATATCACTTCAACAATCTGTTTGAAGTAGGGGGACAGGGAGGGTGCCCCGGGGTTCGCTCTGCAATCTGGGTGTTGGGGTTTGCGATGCCGGCCGAGCGGAAGCGCCAATCAAGGGCGCAGGTTTTGACGCTGTTTTTACGGTTTAATCATTGGTCCGCTCCATGTTTCCTCTCTTTTGGCTCTCCCCTGTCCTCTACAACCCTCTTTAGGATCTGCACTTATAATCTGCAGAAAACAAAGGACTTTATCCGCCTTTAAAATCAACACTTGCGAAAAATGGGGGGGAAGGGGTGCACACTGGAAGAGTTTGCGCGACGCGGGTCAGGGTTTCTTGCGGTGCGCGTCGAACCAATTCATGGTGTACACCACTTTGGCTACCTGATGGCTTGGCCGACGGCTTAGCCCGTGGGGCTCGCCGGGAAAGCGTACCAGCGCAGACTCCACCTTGAGCAGTTTCAGAGCGGCGTAGAACTGTTCGGCTTCGGAAATCGGAGTGCGGAAATCTTCCTCCCCGGTCATCAGTAACGTCGGCGTTTTTACATTCTTCACCAGCGAAATCACCGAGCGCTTCATATAGTCGTCGGTGTAATCCCAAGGGTTGCCGGCGAACCAGTATTGGGCGCCGAACGAAGGCAAGTCCGAAGTGAGGACCCAGCTATACCAATTGATGACCGGATAGAGACTGGCGGCCGCACGAAAGCGATCGGTGTGATCGATCATCCAGCAGGTGAGCACTCCGCCGCCGGATCCGCCGGTGACGAACAAATTGTCCGTGTCGATGTAGCCCTTGGCTACCAGAGCGTCGACGCCCGAGTTGAGGTCCTGAAAATCATTGCCGGGATAGGCGTGGTGAATCAGATTGGCGAATTCCTCGCCGTAACTCGTGCTGCCGCGCGGATTGGTGTATAGGATCACGTAACCCTTTGCAGCCCAGATTTGGGCATTCAGGTCGAAACGGTCTCCGTAGTTGGAGAAGGGCCCGCCGTGAATCTGCAGAATCAGCGGATATTTTTTTGACGGATCAAAGTCCGGCGGCTTGATGATCCAGCCTTCCACTTTGCGCTTATCAAACGAGGATTCATACCAGAGTTCCTCAACCGCGCCGAGTTTCTTGGCGGTGAATAGCTCGCGATTGAGCGACGTGAGCGCTTTGGGCTTGGGATCGGCCAGCGACCCGACTGATACGTCGCCGGGATCGGACGGCGTGTCGTATTGCACGGCGAAAGCATCATTGTTGGCCACACTGAAATTCGCTCCCAGGTTCAAGTGCTCGGCGAGAACCTTTGTGGAACCATCCAGCGAAAAATAGGCCAGCTTGGTATCGCCCTGATCGGTATAGCTGAAGAAAATGCCCTTGCCGTCGTGCGCCCAGTGAGGATCGGCTGCGTCGCGATCAAGCTTCGGCGTGACCACGTGAGGATTGCTGGTATCGCGGTTGGCAAGATACAGGTAAGTCGTCTGGTGGCCCTGGTAGCGATCATCGAAGCCGGTGTAGGCGATCAGCTTGCCATCGGGCGAAATTTCCGGCGAGTTGTTGGGACCATTGCGGTGACTTAGTTGCGTAAGGGAACTGTCCGCAATGCGGAGCTCAAAGATTTCCGTGTGCAGAGGTTCGTACTCGTAGTTGGTGGTGCCATTCATCGAGAAGATTAGCGATTTTCCATCGGGAGCCCACGACGGGTCGGATCCCCCGAGCCCGCCGGCACCCGGGCCGTGAGGAAATTTTCCCGTGGTCAGTTGGCGCGGAGCTCCTCCGTCGGAGGCAACCACGAAAATTTGCGAATAGCCAGGTTTAAGGTAACCGGGACCGTTGAAGCGATAGATCAGGTCTTCATACACCTTCGGCGCATCAGCCCACTTCGCGCCCTCCGGTGCCGCGGGAAGCATGGCGATTTTCGGAGGAGCCGCCGGAACGAGCGAGCTGAACGCGATCTGCTTCCCATCGGGCGACCACGAAATGCCGCCAGGAGGATTTTCGAGGTCGGTGAGCTTGGCGCTTTGGCCGGAATCCATCCAACGAACATAAAGCTGACTCCTTCCATCGCGGTCGGAGATGTAGGCGATGCGCGTGCCGTCGGGGGACCAGCGCGGAGACGAGTCGCCAGCCGTGCCGGTGGTAAGCGGCCGATGCTCAGTGCCATCGAAACTGATAATCCAGAGATTGGAGACCCGCCGATCTGCGCTGATGTCCGCGGACTGACGCACGTACACGATTCGTTTGCCGTCGGGAGAGATTTGCGGATCAGACGCTACCTGGACACCAAAAACGTCCATGGGCTCCAAGCGATTGGCGATTTCTTGAGCATCGACGGCCAGAGGGGAAAGCACGAGGAATGCAGCTAAAGCTCCGCAAGCGCGGTTTTTTTTTGGCACGGTGGCTCCTTTCGCGGATGCATGTTAGGAGCGAAAGCGCGAGAAAGTCAATGGATGCTCACCGCGCGCCAACTGGAGCGGCAATTCGCGCGCGCTTTCCCTTACAATATGAAACCATCGCCTGGCGATCGCTCCACTGCCGATGACCCAGAAGATTCCGCAACTCGACGCCGTCCGTGGCATAGCCATCCTTCTGGTGTTAATTCACAACACCGATGCGTTCCCGTCGCTGCACCTGGAAGCAATCTCCACCTACGGGTGGATGGGCGTAGACCTGTTTTTTGTGCTTTCCGGCTTCTTGATCACCGGAATTTTGCTGGAAGCCAAGCAATCCGAATCCTACTTCAAGAACTTTTACGCTCGCCGCTGCCTCAGGATTTGGCCGCTTTACTACAGCGTGCTTATCTTCATGTTCCTGATCGTTCCTCACCTGCATCCTTCCGACGCTCACGACATTTTTGAACGATCCTCCCCCTGGTGGGCTTACCCGCTATTCTTGCAGAACTTTCTTGTCGCGGTTCCGGCGGAAGCGGCGGGCGCTTTGGGGGTCACTTGGTCGCTGGCGATCGAGGAACAGTTTTATTTGATCTGGCCATTGGTGGTGCGCTGTTTTTCTGCGGCGCAAATTAAACGAATTGCCATGTTTGTCATTCTGGCGTCCCCGCTGCTGCGTCTTTTCCTGGTGGGGCACCACGTCAATATCTATTCAAACTTTTTCTGCCGCCTGGACGGCCTGATGGCGGGAGCGCTTCTTGCTGTGGTCCTACGGACAAAGACCTTCGAGCCTGCTAGGTACGGCAAACTCGCGTGGGCGTCGTTCTTGATTGCGGCGTGCCTGGCGATTCTCGCCGATAGTCACCAAGTCCGCTGGATTGCGTTCTCCATGACTTCCCTGGCATCCGTTTCGCTCGTGTACGTTGCGCTATTTAGCCTGGGGAAGTGGGTTCAATCGTTCTTCAGGAACCGCTTCCTGACCTACACGGGAATTATCAGTTACGGCTTGTATCTGCTTCACAAGATACCATTGGACGTCGCCAAGGAAGTGCACGCGGACCGCCGTTCTTTCCTTTCGATATTCATGATTCTTGCTTCCAGCTACCTGCTGGCGGCGATTTCCTATGTACTTCTGGAGAAGCCGTTCTTGAAGCTGAAGCGATTCTTCGATTTGCGGGCTGCCGCCCGCTCTTAACGCAACTCGGCCGCCGCTAATCCTGTCAATTGGGGCCTTCCGGCGAGCAACGCTGTCCTCACAGCACCGGCGAACCGTCCCCCAGCATCGCCTTCCTCACCACCGCGATGGGAGGTTCACCCTGTCCCATGAACTCGTCGTGGAATTTCCCAAGCACGAATGCGGCGCCCACTTTTTTCTTGTAGTCTTCCCGCAGCTTCAATATCTGCAATTTACCCAGGGTGTAGTACAGATACGTTGGATCAGAGGTTCCTCGCTTCGACTCGATCTCCGCGATCTTCGCGGTCTGAAAGCCCTCTTTCACGAAGAATTCTTTGGCTTCCTCGAAACTCATCTTCCCCGTATGCATCTTGATCCCGACCACGAAGCGCGCGTCACGCAGCAGCGCATCCTGCAATTGCCCCAGGCGGATGTATTTCGCCTCCAGCGCATCCTTGGCACCGGTTCCCGGTTGACCGTATCCTTCGTCCAGCATCATTTGCTCGCAGTAATGCGCCCAGCCTTCCGAATTCGTATTCGCATAGAACGTCTTCCGCAGCTTCGTTGGCGCCCGCGCCGTCCACAAGTACTGCATAAAATGGCCTGGAAAGGTTTCGTGCGTCGATGTGCTTACGATGGTGCCAATGTTGAAGGCTTCCATCAGGCTTGCCACTTCCGCCGGACTGTCGCCCGGCGCCGGCAGCGTCACATTGAAGTACGCTTCCTTGGCTTTCGTCTCAAAGGGTCCCGGCGCATCCATCGACGCGGTTGTGGTTGCCCTTAGAAATGGCGGCGTCTCCTGCAAGATCGGCCGCGCCGCGCTCGGAATGGCGATGATGTATTTTTGCTGGATAAACGAGATCAGCCCGTCAAACGTTCCGCGAAACGTCTCCATCAGCTTATCCGGCGCTGGATGCATCGACCCCAGTTTCGCCATCACTTGTTCCGGCGTCTTGTCGGCGTCAATTTCTTGCGCCACTTTTCGCAGCGCAGCCTGGTTCTTCCGCAAATCGCCTATCCCTATTTCCAGTAAACGCTCCAGCGGCGTATCCACCATGTCCTCATACAGCAGCTTCTTCGAGAAGTTCTCGGCGCCAATCCGGAAGTCGCCGTTCGAGCGTGGCAGCAAATCCGTCTTCAGCCACTCTTGGTATTTCCTCAGTGCCGCCATCACTTCCGCGTTGCTGTTCGCGAATTCCGACTTGACTTCCTGATCCTTGGCGTCCGCAAACGCCAGCGGAACGTCTTTTTCGTAAAAGGCGATGATCCCCGGCAATTGCTGAATCGCAATCTCGGTGTAAACCCGTGGTGGATTGTTCAGGCTGTCGCGCGCGCGCGCCAGGATTCCCGGAATCTTCCTCTCGCGCGCAACGGCGCTGCGCAATCGTTCGTCCACCGGCGCGAATTTGCGGCTCATCAAGACATAGATGCTGGCTGTCACTCCGCTCGAATAAACGTCGGGATTCTTCTCCAGGGGGCGGATCTCTTCCAGTGTCAGCAGGTCGCTGCGGATCGTGCCCAGCAGGATTTGGCGGTCTGCTGCATCGACGGGCCGCAGGCCCTCCGCAGGGAATTGCTCCACACGGGCCACAAAATCGTGCAGCTTCTTGTCCTGTGCCTCAACACCCGCTCGCGAATAATCCTCAATTTCCGAATCGTAAGTGTGCACGCCGTCCAGCGTGGCCGTCGTTGGGTTCAGGGGGAAATACACTTTGTCCAGAAACTCATCGACCAGCGTTCCACTGGGCGGTAGGCTCCTCCGCCCGCGCCGTTATTACCCACGCCAAGGCCAGGCAGCAGCTTGCCACGATCGTTTTTCTCATTCCCTTTCCCCCTGGAGTTCTTGCTCAGTAATCGAACCGGTATCCCAAAATCATCTTGGTCATGAAATGGATAGAAGCCGGTCTCAAACCAGCTGGTAAATCCGTGGGTGATTTCCAGGGTTTCATGCAACTGGTGATTGGTTGGAATTGTTCCATCGGTGCTGGTGGTATTGCCTCGTGCGTTAAAGTTGCTGTGCAATTCCACCATGGCGTGGCCTTTTTCCACGGTCTCGGCTTCATACACCTGAATCTCGTAGTTGTCCTGAGCCGGTGCGGCAAACGGAGCGCCCGCCACGCCAGCACCAGGATGGTTACCGCCAATCTCGAACTCCGCTTCATGCTCCTCCCCGTTAGACGAAGCCTGTAGTGTCCTATGAAATCGCTGGGATTGGGCGTCGAAAAAATGTTGGGATATGTTTCGGTGACGGCTTACCCATGTGCGGCGTTGTTTAGGTGCCGCTATGCGTGAGGGTGGGACTTATCGTAGATGTCCATCAATTGCTGGATGGTCGCGTGCGTGTACTTTTGCGTTGTCGAAAGCGACTGGTGTCCCAGCAATTCCTGAATCGCACGCAGATCCGCGCCATCCGCCAACAGATGGGTGGCAAAGGCATGCCTCAAGGAATGCGGGTGTAAATCCCAGTTGATATTCGCCAGCCGCACATACTTCTTCACAATTCGGCCAACACTGCGCTGCGTCAGGCGCCGTCCGCGGTAGTTCAGGAAGATGGCGTCCACGCTGGCGCGCCGGCTGTGCTGTTCACACTCCCGAAGCAATTCTTGGCGCACGGGCCAATAGCGTTGCATTGCCTCGGCAGCTTTTCCGCCGTACGGCACGATACGTTCCTTGCTTCCCTTGCCACGCACGCGCAGCATCTGGTCTTTCTGGTCCATATCCTCCAGGTTCAGCCCGGTCAATTCGCTGACGCGCAAACCTGCCGCATAGAGCAATTCCAGAATCGCGCGATCGCGCGGCAATAGCAGCGTGTCCTCAAATTTCTGCAGGCCTGCCGGGGATCCAGTAGCGGGCAAGCCAAATCCGCTGGTTTTCGTTCCGCGTGGCGCCTTCTCGCTAGGTGTTCCCGCCAACTGATCGAGAAACCGGCTCATCTCTTCCGCCGAAAGTACCATGGGGATTCGCTTCGGCAATTTGGGCGTCGGAACCAGGCGTGCCGGATTTTCCTTCAGAATCCCTTCGCGCACGCAGTACTTCAAAAAGGACCGCAGCGCCGCCAGTTTCCTTGCGATGGAACTTTTTTGCAGCCCTTGCTCGTGTAGATGCCCGACGAATTCCCGGATCATGTGGTGAGTGATTTTCGTCACGCCCGGGGCTTGTAAACCCGGCGGCGAGAGATATTCGCGAAACTGTTCCAGATCTTTCCCGTAGTTAATCACGGTGTGCGGAGAAGAATTTTTCACTGACCTCAGGTATTCGAGGAAATTGTTGATGGTCTGCTTCAGCATCGTTCACGCCTTATCTTCAGGCACACCTCACCCGCATGGTGCTTCCACACTCTCGGTCCATTTCTGTCGAATACCGGGTCGCTGGAATGCGGTCCTGCCGCACCTCGAGTGTCCATCGTCTAAACTTTTACCACTACCGGCGATTCTTCCGCCGCTGGCCTGCCCTGCGTCACCGCGGGCTTTTCTTCTGGCGCCAATTTTTCCCAGTCGCATCCTTCTTTAATACAAGAATAGACGGTGCCAATCTTGCTCTTCTTCTCTACCACAAAGGGAGCGCCGCACTTCGGACAAGGCTGATCGATGGGCATATTTGCGCTGGTGAAATCGCAATCGGGATAGCGCGAGCATCCATAGAACACGCGCATGCGTCCGCGTCCACTCTTGCCCATGCTGGCGCGCTTCACAAACTCACCTTCATTGCACTTCGGGCATTTGATTCCCATGGTAATCGGCCGCGTGTACTTGCATTTCGGGTAGCCCGTGCATCCGATGAACGTTCCGAAGCGCCCGTGCTTCTTTACCAAGCCGTTTCCGCAAAGCGTGCACTTTTCTTCCAGCGGTTCATCAGGCTCGTGGGCAATCCGCGTGCCTGCCACCAGCCGCCGCGTCGTTTTGCAGTCTGGGTAACCCGTGCAGGCTAGGAACGCGCCAAACCGTCCGCGCTTCAGCGCCATTTCTTTTCCGCAATTCTCGCAATACTCGACTTTGTTCTCCGCGTCCTCCGGAATCTCTTCGGAAAGGTCCTGGATGAAATCGCAATCGGGGTACCGTGAACATCCCAGGAAGAACCCGTGGCGGCTGATGCGCTCCAGCAATTCGCCTTGGCCGCACTTCTCGCACTTCCTCCCCGTGGGTATGCCCGCCTTGTACGAAATCATTTCATCGCCGGCCTTATCCAGATCGACGACGAACTTTTCCCAGAACTCGCGCACCGATTCCCGCCACGGCAGCTTGCCTTCTTCGATGTCGTCCAACTCTTCTTCAAGCCTGGCCGTGAATTTCACGTCGAATACATCTTCAAAACTCTTGATCAGCAGGACGCAGACGCGCTCGCCCAGCATTGTCGGCGTGAAGCGCCCCTGATCCTTCTTGACGTATTCGCGCTCGACAATGGTTGAAATAATCGACGCGTACGTCGACGGCCTGCCAATGCCATCCTCTTCTAATTCCTTTACCAGCGTCGCTTCCGTGTACCGCGGCGGGGGCTCCGTGAAGTGCTGATCCGGCCGGATTGAGTCCAGCTTCAAGGCCTGTCCCTCGGTCACCCGCGGCAACGTTTTCCCTTCGCCTTCGTCATCCTTCTCGTCGTCCTCGCGGTCGGCGTTGGCTACGGGAATTTGGTACACCTTCAGGTAGCCGTCGAATTTCATCACCGAGCCGGTCGCGCGGAACGTGTAATCAGCCGCCGCGATGTCGATAGAGGTCTGGTCGAACACGGCCGGCAGCATCTGCGAAGCCACAAACCTCTGCCAGATCAGTTGGTACAGCTTGAATACATCGTCTGGAAGGTATTTCCGCACATCCTCCGGCGTCCGCGTCACATCCGTTGGCCGGATGGCTTCGTGCGCTCCCTGCGCATCTTTTTTCGACTTGTAGAAATTCGCCTTCTCTGGCAGATAATCGCTTCCAAACCGCGCCGGAATCAATTCGCGCACCTGCTCCAAAGCGTCGTTGGAAACTTGCACGGAATCGGTGCGCATATAGGTGATCAGCGCCACCGATCCTTCTTCTCCCAGTTCCACGCCTTCATACAAGCGCTGCGCCAACGCCATCGTGCGCTTTGCCGTGTACCGGAGCCGGTTATAGGCGGCTTGCTGCAGTTTCGAGGTCGTAAACGGCGGCGGCGCATAGCGCCGCTTTTCCTTCTGCGCAACGCTGGCCACCTGCCATTTCGCTTTGGTCACTGCGGCGACAACCGCGTCCGCCGCTTCTTGGTTCTTGACCTCGATGTCCTCGCCCTTGTATTTCGCCAGCTTGGCTTCAAAAATTGGCGGCTCGCCCGCATCGAGCATCGCGTGGATGGTCCAATACTCCTGCGGCACAAACGCGCGTATCTCTTGCTCACGCTCCACGATCAGCCGGAGAGCCACGGTCTGCACGCGCCCGGCGCTCAATCCCCGGCGCACCTTGTCCCACAACAACGGCGAAATCTTGTAGCCCACAATGCGGTCCAACACGCGCCGCGCCTGTTGCGCGTCCACTAATTGCGCATCAACTTGCCGCGGCTTCTCAAATGCCGCCCGGATGGCCTTCGGCGTAATCTCGTTGAACGTGACACGGAAGATTTTCTTGGGGTCAATCGGCTCGATGCTGATTTCGTCTTTTTCTTTCTTCGCGGGCCTTGCTTTGCCCTTTACGGTCAAAGCTTTGCCGGGCTTCACTTCCGCCTTTGCGTCAGCTTTCTCCTGCGCTTCGTTCTTCGCGTTCTTCCCGTTTTTGCCGTTCTTGCTGCTGGCTTCATCATCCTCAGGAATCAGAAACTTCGCCGGCTTCGACAGCACCATTGCCAGGTGCGCGGAAATTGCTTCTCCTTCGCGATCCGGGTCGCCTGCCAGGTAGACCGCGTCCGCCGTGCTCGCAGACTTCCGCAAGTCATTAATGACTTTCCCTTTGCCCGGGATGATCTGCAGTGTCGGCTCGAAGATCTTCGGGTCATCCAACGTCACAGGCTTGCGAGGCTTTGGAGCCGCGGCCTTAGCACCCTTCTTTTTTTTCTTCTTCTTGGGCTTTTCATCGTCATCGGGCAAACGAATACCAATGGTCTTTTTCGGCAGGTCCATTACGTGCCCGATGGACGCCTTGACCGTGTAGTTCTTTCCCAGATACTTGTTGATCGTCTTCGCCTTGGCGGGCGACTCGACGATTACCAATGACCTAGCCATGATTTCCTTTGTAACCCCGGATCACGCTTCTCGAAGAGCCAGCAGGGCGGTGTGTGTCCTTCTCGCTACCTTATCTCTATCCGGCGTCTTTCTCTCTTCGTCTGCTTCTTGATGCTTCGCAGCCACGTTCGGATGCATCCGGCATCCGTTGGGGATCTAACTTCAACGCTGACAACAGTACCTTATTAAACTGATTTCCCGGCAACTGCCGCACGATCCCTTTTAGCTCCAGAGCAAACAGCGTAGCCAGAACTTCGCGCGAATTCAACCCAGTGGTTTCCACTAAGCTATCAATGGGGCGCGATTCCTCGCTGCTAAGCAAATCTTAAATCTTTTTTTCTGTTGGACTTAGGCCGTCCGCGACGAACAGATTGCGTTGTCTGACGCGACCGCCTCCAATTGCAGCAAAGCCGCTCGTACCGGGGTTGCCAGCCGCTCGATCACATCTTCCGCATTCGTCACCAGCTTGGCTCCCTGCTTAATGAACAGGTTCGGCGCAAAGGCTACATGCTGCATTCGGTTGCCCGGCAGCCCGAATGCTTCCCTGCCAAATTCCATGGCCGGCCGCGCCGTGATCAGCGACCCCCTGTATTGCTTTCCCTCCACCATGATGACGCCAATCGGCATCCCGGCGATGATGCGATTTATCTTGTTACAATTCGTGCATGGTGCCTCCTGAAAGACGTGTTGTTCTGACAGGTGAAAGTCCTGTGCGGGTAAGCGCTGGAGCGCCCGGGAGCAGACTCCAGCCGGGAGGAGAAATCCGACCGAGCCGAGCGGAATGTCGAAGGAAAGAGGTGAAGCAAATTATCGCGGAACTGGCGCCCGTGCTTCGCGGCTGGGGGCATTACTTCCGGTCGGGCTACGCCGACCGGGAGTTCCAATCAGATGGATTCCTTGGTGAGGAAGAGTCTCCGTCGCTGGCCGTATCGGCGAAGCGGACAGCGCCCCCCCTTTTACCGGCCAACCGCCTTACAGAATGACCTGCATCGTCTGCAGGGTGCTGCGCGATACCCGGCGCAAGCCACACCTCGAAGATCATCGTTAAGCTGTGTGCCGGAAAACGGCATACACGGTTTGAAAGGGGGTCCTATGGCGCCGGGCCACTTTTAAGCGGGACCTCGCCATGACCTACCAATGAGCCGCCGTCCCAGCTTTCTCGCTCGGTTCGCACCTAACCTCGTATTACTGCTGTTCGGTCCGTTCCTTGGTGCCGCGCCGCTTTGCGCTCAGCAGCATCGGAATTTGGAAGAAGCGTTGGTGATCACCGACGTCAACGTGATCGACGTGCGCACCGGCGAAGTGCGCCCGGACCAGGTAGTGGTGATCGAACGCAATCGCATCACTACCGTGGGTTCCAAGGGCACGCGCTATCCGCGCAACGCGCCGACAGTGAACGCTAAAGGCGGCTACTTGATTCCCGGTTTGTGGGACATGCACGTGCACCTCGTGTTCGGCGATTGGTTTCCGCTGGCGCAAGAGATTTCGCTGCCGCTGTTCATCGCCAACGGAGTCACGAGCGTGCGCGATATGGGTAGCGAACTCAAGACCGTGCAAGCCTTCCGCAACCAAATCGAAAACGGTGAACGCCTGGGCCCACGCATCCTCACCAGCGGGCCCATGCTTGATGGGCCGAAGCCACGCTTTCCCAGTTCGCTGGCCATTGCCACGCCGGACGATGGTCGTCGCGCGGTAGACGTGCTGAAGCGTCGAGGAGTGGACTTCATCAAGCTACAATCGTTGATTCCCGCGGACGCCGTGACGGCCATCGCCGAGGAAGCGCGCAAGGAGGAGTTGCCGTTTGAAGGACACGTTCCGGATGCGGTGCGTGCTGCAGATATGTCCGCGGCGGGAATGCGCAGCTTCGAGCATCTAATTGGCGTGTTCGAGGGAAGTTCGCCGGCAGAAGCGGAATTTCTGAACGGGACGAAAACCGAAGCGAAGTTTTTGTCGACGTACGATCCGGCACGCGCCGAAGCGCTGGCCGCAATTTTAGCAAAGAACCAGACGTGGCAATGTCCCACGCTGGTGTGGGAGCGTGGCGGCAACCTGATCGATGTGACGGATTACAGCAAGGATCCACGCGCGAAATATGTGCCCGCGTATTGGAAAGACGTGACGTGGAAGAAGATGCGCGAAGACGTCAAAGCGAGCTTCGGTACCGACGACCTGGCGACGCGCAGGAAGTTTCTGGACAAGGAACTGGAAGTGGTCCAGATGCTGCATAAGGCCGGAGTGCCGTTCCTGGCGGGCACCGATACGCCGCCGGGCGTGTTCATTTTTCCCGGTTTCAGCTTGCACGAAGAATTGCAGCGCTTCGTTGAGGCCGGATTCACGCCGCTGGAGGCATTGCAGACCGCGACGCTGAATCCCGCGCGATTCTTTGGCATGGAAGATCAGTTGGGAACGGTCGCGATGGGCAAGATGGCCGACCTGGTTCTTTTGGACGCCAATCCTTTGGCAGACATCGCAAACACACAGAAGATCGCGGCGGTAATCGTGAACGGAAGATATTTTTCGCGTAACGATCTGCAGAGAGTGTTGCAGAAGGTGGAAGAGTCCGCGAAAAACAGCCGACGAAACCCGGAGCGCTAGGCAATTTTTAAATGCAATGCAGGAAAGACGCGTTGCCCGCGATCAGTGACGAAACGCCAGATACGCCGCGACTGCTCCAAGCAAAATACCGGCGATCAGTAAACCGGCGACTGCCATGACGAACGAGACGGACTGCCGCGCCTCCTGAAAGAAAGCTCTGCGAGATGTGCCGACCGGTTTGGCGAGGGATTCAGAACTTGGCGCTGGGTGATGCTCGCCGGGCTCGCCCTTAGCCAAGGGCTGATTGGAATACTCCGTTCTGGCGATGAAGGAATAACCCCTGCGCGGAATGGTCTCGACAAATGCCGGCTGACCCGTGGAATCGCCGAGCACCTGGCGCAATTTGTTCACGGTGGTGTTGACGTTCGCGTTGTAATTGACCTGTGAATCCGGCGGCCACAGCCGCGCGCGCA
>Ga0210406_10005641_pt1 | contig 13066 bp, 8 predicted proteins | sample IncBWC30MmetaG_FD_155454 | JGI IMG/M metagenome (GOLD analysis project Ga0210406, IMG submission 155454) | Forest soil microbial communities from Barre Woods Harvard Forest LTER site, Petersham, Massachusetts, United States - Inc-BW-C-30-M | ecosystem: Environmental > Terrestrial > Soil >...
GTGATCGCGTTCGGGATCAGGTGCTTGCGCGCGATCTCGACTTTCTCGTTCTCGGTGTAGCCGGCGATCCGGATGATCTCCATGCGGTCCATCAGCGGTCCCGGAATATTCAGCGTATTCGCGGTCGTGATGAACATCACGTTGGAGAGATCGTAGTCGACCTCGAGATAGTGGTCGTTGAAGGTCGAGTTCTGCTCGGGATCGAGCACCTCAAGCAGCGCCGATGACGGATCGCCGCGGAAGTCGGCGCCCATCTTGTCGATCTCGTCCAGGAGGAACAGCGGATTCGAGGTCTTGGCCTTGCGCATCGACTGGATGATCTTGCCGGGCATCGAGCCGATATAGGTGCGGCGGTGACCGCGGATCTCGGCTTCGTCGCGCACGCCGCCGAGCGAGACGCGGACGAATTCGCGCCCCGTCGCCTTGGCGATCGACTTGCCGAGCGAGGTCTTGCCGACGCCGGGAGGTCCAACCAGGCACAGGATCGGCCCGGTCAGCTTGTTGGCGCGCGACTGCACCGCGAGATACTCGACGATGCGGTCCTTGACCTTCTCAAGCCCGTAGTGGTCCGCGTCCAGAACCGTCTGCGCGGCCTCCAGGTCTTTTTTCACCTTGGACTTCTTGTTCCACGGAATCGACAGCAGCCAGTCGAGATAGTTGCGCACGACGGTCGCCTCCGCGGACATCGGCGACATCTGGCGCAGCTTCTTCAGTTCGTGCTGCGCCTTCTCCCGCGCTTCCTTGGAAAGCTTGGTCTTGGCGATCTTCTCCTCGATGTCGGCGAGCTCATCGCGGCCTTCGTCGTCGCCGAGCTCCTTCTGGATCGCCTTCATCTGCTCGTTGAGGTAATACTCGCGCTGGGTCTTCTCCATCTGGCGCTTGACGCGCGAGCGGATGCGCTTCTCGACCTGCAGCACCGAGATCTCGCTCTCCATCAGCCCAAGCACCTTTTCCAGGCGCGCCGTGACGGAGAGCGTTTCCAGGATTGCCTGCCGATCGGCGATCTTGACAGCGAGGTGGGAAGCGACGGTGTCGCCAAGCTTGGCGAAATCGGTGATGGCCTGAACCACGCCGACCACTTCGGCGGAGATCTTCTTGTTCAGTTTCACGTAGCTCTCGAAATCCGAAACGACCGAGCGCGCCAGCGCTTCCGCCTCCACCGATTTGGCGTCGGCGTCGGCGAGCGCGACCGCGGTCGCCTCATAATATTCGGAGCGGTCGGAATATTTCTGCACGCGCGCGCGCTCGAGCCCCTCGACCAGCACCTTCACGGTGCCGTCGGGCAATTTCAAAAGCTGCAATACGCTTGCAAGCGTGCCGGTCTCGTAGATCGCATCCGGAGCCGGATCATCGTCGGACGCGTTCTTCTGCGTCGCCAGCATGATCAGGGCGTCGTTCTTCATCACCTCTTCAAGCGCGCGGATCGATTTCTCGCGGCCGACAAACAGCGGCACGATCATGTGCGGGAACACGACGATGTCGCGCAGCGGCAGCACCGGATAAGAGTGGCTTTCGCCGTGGGTGATCGATGGCCGGGGTTTTGGGGTAGTCATCGCCTTTATCCTTTTGTTGTACCCCCTTGCACGCAGCCCGCTCGTTTTGCGCGACTACCACAAGGTGCCGAGATGGGGTCGTTTGGCTCGATTGAAGCCTGCTTCCCCGGATCGTTTGGCAACGCGAATCTCACGCGAGATCTTCGCCGCCTCCAGCATTAGGTGGCTATCGACTAGGGGGGTGTCAAGTCAAAGAAAATGCCCGCCAAATGGGGCTAAACGCCGGTTCTGGTGCGCAACCGCGACCGCGGGAAAGGCGCCGCGGCCGTCTCTGCTAGCGACTTGCACCGCGCGTGCCCTCAAGCACTGGCGCTGCTCTCCACCGCCCGGTCGGAACGATCCGCGTAGATGTAGAGCGGGCGGGCGGTTCCCTCGACCACTTCGCGCGAGATCACCACTTCCTCGACGCCTTCAAGGCCCGGCAGATCAAACATGGTCTCGAGCAGGATGCTTTCGAGGATCGAACGCAGGCCGCGCGCGCCGGTCTTGCGCTCGATCGCCCTGCGGGCGACCGCGCCAAGCGCCTCGTCGGCGAAGGTCAGTTCGATATTCTCCATCTCGAACAGCCGCTGATACTGCTTCACCAGCGCGTTCTTCGGATCGGTCAGGATCTTCTTCAGCGAAGCCTCGTCGAGATCTTCCAGCGTCGCGACCACAGGCAGCCGGCCGACGAATTCCGGGATCAAGCCGTACTTCAAAAGATCCTCCGGCTCGACGTGACGGAAGATTTCGCCGGTGCGGCGGTCTTCCGGCGCCAGCACTTGCGCGGCAAAGCCAATCGACGTCGACCGCCCTCGCGCGGAAATGATCTTCTCGAGGCCCGAGAACGCACCGCCGCAGATGAACAGGATGTTGGTGGTGTCGACCTGCAGGAATTCCTGCTGCGGATGCTTGCGGCCTCCTTGCGGAGGAACCGAGGCCACCGTGCCTTCCATGATCTTCAACAGCGCCTGCTGCACGCCTTCACCCGACACGTCGCGGGTGATCGACGGGTTGTCCGACTTGCGGCTGATCTTGTCGATCTCGTCGATATAGACGATGCCGCGCTGCGCGCGCTCGACATTGTAGTCGGCCGACTGCAACAGTTTCAGGATAATGTTCTCGACGTCTTCACCGACGTAACCGGCTTCGGTCAGCGTGGTGGCGTCGGCCATCGTGAAGGGCACGTCGAGGATTCGCGCCAGTGTCTGCGCGAGCAGCGTCTTGCCCGAACCGGTCGGACCGATCAGCAGGATGTTCGATTTCGCCAATTCGACGTCGTTGTGCTTGGTCTGATGATTGAGCCGCTTGTAGTGATTGTGCACGGCGACCGAGAGCACCTTCTTGGCGTGGCTCTGGCCGATCACGTAATCGTCGAGGACCTTGCAGATTTCCTTCGGCGTCGGGATGCCGTCGCGCGACTTCACCAGCGAGGACTTGTTCTCCTCGCGGATGATGTCCATACACAGTTCGACGCATTCGTCGCAGATGAAGACGGTGGGACCCGCGATCAGCTTGCGGACTTCATGCTGGCTCTTGCCGCAGAACGAGCAATACAGCGTGTTCTTGGAGTCGCTCGTGCCGACCTTACTCATTCTCGTCTCCGTCCGCCGTTCGATCCCGTCCGCCGGATCGCTCCATTCCGGCAATTACCGCCAAGGAGTTGTAGATAGAGCAAATTCCGTACCAAAAAAGACCTTAACCCTAACATCCCGAGCGAATCACGGTTTCTTCGAATCCCCCGCGATCATGGCCGATCACCCATAGCCAACCATGCTGACACCCGACTATCAAGAATTCGCTAATCGGGCTCGCGGCAGACGCCGTGACAATACCGTGATTTGAGGTTTCCGCACGCGCGAAGCTGTCAAAATCGCACAAACGTTGCGCGATTGCCACGCCAAACCAGCACGAAAGCGGAACTTTCCAGGCGAATTTGCCCGAAACGGACCGCCGCCAGTTCGACCGTCTGAGGACCGGCAAAATTACGGGGTCTTTACGCCGACTTGGCCACCGCCAGGTCTTCCGGACGCTTCTCGATGACCTTGTCGACGATACCGAAATCGCGGGCCATCTCGGCGGTCAGGAATTTGTCGCGTTCCAGCGCGTCCTCGATCGCCTTGTAGGTCTGGCCGGTGTGCTTGACGTAGATCTCGTTGAGCCGCTTCTTCAGGTTCAGGATTTCCTGCGCGTGCAGCATGATGTCGGTGGCCTGGCCCTGAAAGCCGCCCGATGGCTGATGCACCATGATGCGCGAATTCGGCAACGAAAAGCGCATCTCCTTCTCGCCAGCGGCCAGGAGCAGGGAGCCCATCGATGCCGCCTGCCCGGTGCACAGCGTCGACACCGCCGGGCGGATGAATTGCATGGTGTCGTAGATTGCGAGCCCCGATGTCACCACGCCGCCGGGCGAGTTGATGTACATCGAGATTTCCTTCTTCGGATTGTCGGCCTCAAGGAACAGAAGCTGGGCTACGACCAACGTCGACATACCGTCTTCGACCGGCCCGGTGACGAAGATGATGCGCTCCTTGAGGAGGCGGGAGAAGATGTCGTAGGCGCGCTCGCCGCGGTTAGTCTGCTCGACTACCATCGGGACGAGATTCATGTAGGTTTCGACGGGATCGCGCATTAATCACCCAGATGTTGGCCGAGACGAACGTCCATCGGCAGGCGGTTTTCGACTTTGGCGGGCGCGGACGAGCGTCCCGTGATGCAGGACTTAAACTTGGAGGACAGGCCCACAGATATGGCCCAATTCCCCCGGCCACAAGAGCCGATCGACCCGGCCACAAGACCGGGTCAGGCCGGGCTCTTTTCTTCCACCCCGTCGTCCTTGTACAGCTCTTCGCGCGAAACCTTCTTTTCCGTCACGTTGGCGAGCTCAAGGATGAAATCGACGACCTTGTCCTCGTAAATCGGCGCACGAAGCTGGGCGAGCGCATTGGCATTGTTGCGGTAATAGTCCCAGACCTCCTTCTCGCGCCCCGGCATCTGGCGCGCGCGCTCGATCACCGCGCGGCTGACTTCGTCGTCGGTGACGGTGATCTTGTTCTTCTCGCCGATTTCGGAAAGCACGAGGCCGAGCCGGACCCGCCGGTCGGCAATCTTGCGATACTCTTCCTTGGCCGCCTCTTCCGTCGTGTTCTCGTCGGCAAAGGTCTTGGCGCCCGATTCCATCTCGGCCTTGATCGAAGTCCACATCAGGTTGAATTCTTCGTCGATCAGCGACGGCGGCGCCTCGAATCTGTGGCTCTCGTCGAGACGATCGAGCAGCGTGCGCTTGACGCGCTGCCGCGTCGCGCCCGCGAATTCCGCCGCCAGGCGCTCGCGCGCGGCCTGCTTCAGCTTGTCGAGCGATTCAAGGCCGAGCGTCTTGGCGAACTCGTCATTGACAGCGGTTTCCTGCGGCGCCTCGACCAACGTCGCCGTGGTTTCGAACTCGGCCGGCTGGCCGGCGAGCTTCTCGCTCGCATAGTTCTTCGGGAACGACACCTTCAGCGTGCGGGTGTCACCGGCGGTCATGCCGATCAACTGTTGTTCGAAGCCGGGAATGAAGGTGTTGGAGCCGATCGTGACCTGGATGTTTTCACCGGTGCCGCCGTCGAACGGCACGCCCTCGATGGCGCCTTTGAAGTTGATGGTCACGCGATCGCCGGTCTCGGCGTTGGCGCCCTCGCCTTTGGCCGCGTAGGAGCGGTTCTGGTCCGCGATCCGCTTGATCGCCTCGTCGACATCCGCGTCACTGACCTCGGCGACCGGCTTCTCCACCTTAAAACTCTTGAAATCGGCGAGCTGGATCGCCGGCACCACCTCGATCGAAACCGTGTAGGTAAGATCGGATTTTCCCGAGAGGATCTGCTCGACCTCTTTTTGCTCGGTCGGCATGGTGATCTTGGGTTCGGTCGCAAGCCGGAAGCCGCGCTCGGTAAAGATTTGCGTGTTGGTATCGCGGATGGTCTGGTCGATGGTCTCTGCCATCACCGAGCGGCCATAGACCTTCTTCAGATGGCTCACCGGCACCTTGCCTGGACGGAAGCCGTTGAGACGAACCTTGTCCTTGAGGTCGACGAGGCGCGCGTCCGCTTTGGCATCGAGATCCGACGCGGGAACATTGACCTTGAATTCGTGCTTCAGCCCCTCGTTGAGGGTTTCCGTGACCTGCATGGCATCCAATCTTCTTCCGCTACGTCCCTTGCCTTCGACGGCCGGGACATTTTTCAATCTGTTCGACGCGCGGCCACCAAATGCCTTGCGCCGGCGCTCTGCGAACCAATTCTCTAACGGCGAGACCGGTCCTTGAGTAAACCCCTGGTGCAAACGCCCAAAAGCGCTTGGTGCGGGCGGAGGGACTCGAACCCCCACAACTTTCGTCACTGGAACCTAAATCCAGCGCGTCTACCAGTTCCGCCACGCCCGCGTGAACAGCATCAAGCCCGGCCGCGATGCCCGAGCACGATACCGGAAAGTGCGCCGCGGTTTTCGGGCAGCCGTCATGCTCCAAATCAGTGGAATTGAATCACGTTCATGATTTTGGATGAATCTCAGCCAAAATCATCGTGATCGTTGCGGCGGGCTTATAACATGAGCCTACCCGATCGCAGCAAAAAAATGGGACCTTTTTCGGCCCGTCCGGTTGCCCGCGGCAACTGGACATTTCACACCAAAAATGGTCCGCATCGACCCCATGGCAAGGTGGAATTTAGGGCCCAGTCGACGTGAATTGATGGCAGGGCTTGGAGCCGCAGTGCTGGGTCCGGCCATGCCCGGAATCGCCGCCCGGCCGTCCCAACCGCTGATGCTGCGAGCCGGGCCCGCCGGCCTCGCCCTGCGCTCTGGACAAGCGGAAACACCGATATGGGCCCTGGAGGGCCCGACGCCAGAGGCCGCGCTCCGCTTAGGGCGCGGCGACCAGCTTGAGGTCATGTTCGCAAACGACCTTCCAATGCGCGTGGCCCTCGACTGGCGGGGAATTGACGGTGTCCCTGCCACCGAACCTTTGCTGGGACGGCCGCCGCTAGCGGCGGGAACCAAGGAAACCCTTCAAATTCAGCCACGTTACGCCGGCACCTTTCTGTGCGATCCGCGGCTGCTCGGCGACGGCCAGGCGCGGCCGGCGCGGCCGCTTGCCGTGGTGGTTGGGGAACGCGAGCCCGTCACGCTCGATCGCGACGAAATCCTGCTCATTGAGGACTGGCGGCTGCGGCCCGATGGAACTGCCCTCGCGCCGGGGATCGATGCGACGGACACCACGACCGTCTACACCGTCAACGGCCGGATTTCGTTCGATATTACGGTGCGCTCCAACGAACGCCTCCGGCTTCGCTTCATCAATGGCTGCCAACGCGCTGTCATCGCTCTCAAAATCGAGGACCACGAGGTCCGGGTGATGGCCCTGGATAGCCAGCCGGCCGAACCGTTCGTGGCTCGCAACGGCGCGCTGGTGCTGGCGCCGGGTGGCCGGGCTGACGTCTACGTTGACGCGACCGCCCCGCCGGGTTCGACCTCCGATATCCTGCTGCATGACGGCAAGGGGCCTCGTCCGATCGCGCGGCTAGCTACCTCGAATGAGTCGGCGCTCCGCTCGGCACCCTTGCCGCAACCATCGCCATTGCCGTCAAACGATCTGCCGGCGCAGCTCGATCTCAAAAACGCGGTTCGTGCCGAGCTGACGCTCGGCGGTTCGCCATCCGATTGGGTGACGCCGGCGCGTTTCGCGCCGTCCGCCGCGCCCGCATTTCGCGCCAGGTGGGGCCATGTGGTGGTGCTGGCCCTGATCAACCGGGCCGACATCGCCACCGTATTCCATCTGCACGGACATCATTTCCGTCTGCTCGACCGGCTCGACGACGGCTGGAAGCCGTTCTGGCTGGATACCCTCGCTGTCGAACCCGGTCAGACCCAGCGCATCGCGTTTTTGGCTGAACATGCCGGGCGCTTCCTGCTCGAGTCCGTCGGGACCGAGTGGGCCGCGCCGCGACTCCTGCGGTGGTACAATGTCGAATAAAACAACAAGGAAACGCGCATGAGCAAATCCACACCCGCCATCCGCAGCGTCAAGGCCCGCGCCATCGTCACGCCGATCGCGCGGCCCGTGAAGACCGCTTTCGCGGCCATCGAGGCCGCGCCGCTGGTGCTGATCGATGTCGCGACCGATCAGGGCGTCACCGGACGTTCCTACATCTTTGCCTACACCAGACTAACGCTGAAGCCGCTGGTGCTTCTGATCGAGGAGATCGGCCGTGATTTTATCGGCAAGGCGATCGTGCCGTTCGATCTGATGGCCGCCATGGATGCCAAGTTCAGGTTGCTGAGTTGGCAGGGCCTGGTCGGGATGGCGGCGTCCGGCCTCGACATGGCGTTCTGGGACGCGCTGGGCCAGATTGCGAACAAGCCATTGGTGGAGCTGCTCGGCGGATCGCCGCGCCCGATCAAAGCCTATGACAGCTACGGTGCGGTCGATCCCGCCGCCGACGCGACGCACCTGCGCCGCTCGCTCGAGCAAGGCTTTCGCGGCATCAAGATCAAGGGCGGCGCCGGCGACGCCGCCGATGACGAGCGGATGGTCAAGGGTGTGCGGGCCCTGCTTGCCCCCGACGTCGCATTGATGCTGGACTTCAATCAATCGCTCGATCCCACGGAGGCGACCCGCCGCATTGCCCGCCTCGCGCCCTACGATCTCTGCTGGATCGAAGAACCTGTGCCGCAAGAAGATCTGCTGGGTCACGCCAAGGTGCGCGAGACCTCGCCGATCCCGATTCAGGCCGGCGAGAACTGGTGGTTCCCGCGCGGCTTCGCCCAGGCCATCGCGGCCGGCGCGAGCGATTTCATCATGCCCGATCTGATGAAGGTCGGCGGCATCACCGGCTGGCGCGGCGTTGCGGGTCAGGCCGAAGCCGCGTCGATCCCGATGTCGAGCCACATCTTCCCCGAAGCCAGCGCGCATATGCTTGCGGTGACGCCGACCGCGCACTGGCTAGAGGTGCTCGATTTCGCCGGCGCAGTTCTGACGGACCCGATCAAGATCGTCGACGGCACGTTGACCGCGCGCGGACCGGGCCTCGGGCTGGAGTGGGACGAGGCGAAGGTTGCGAAATATCTGGTGTGAGCGACTGAAGCGCGCTCAATAATCGATGCCGAATTCGTCATAGAGGTGCCTGTACACCGCGGGCAAAATCTCCGACAGGTCTTCCGCGATCAGGCCGGGACCCGCTTCGCGCGCCGCTTCGCCATGCATCCACACCCCAATGCTCGCGGCCTCAAACGCCGGCACGCCCTGCGCCAACAGGCCAGCGATCATTCCGGCCAGGACATCACCGGCGCCGGCGGTGGCGAGCCAGGGCGGCGCGTTGGACGCAATGGTCGCGCTGCCGCCCGGCGAGGCGACCGTTGTGTCCGGCCCTTTCAGGAGAACGACGGCGCGCGAGCGTTCGGCCGCCGCGCGCACGCGGTCGAGCTTGGAGCGATAGGGATGCTTGTTGCTAACATCGCTGAACAGCCGCGGAAACTCGCCTTCGTGCGGCGTGAGAACAACTTGCGGGTCTTGCGAGGCCTTGATGGCCTCGAACAGGCGGTCGGGCGCCGCTGCAAAGCTTGTCAGCGCATCCGCATCCAAGACGAGGCCTCGTTGCGCCGCCAGTGCGGTGTGCACGAAATCGCTGGTGCGCTCGCCGACGCCGGCACCCGGGCCGATCACGATCGCACTGAAGCGCTTGTCACTCAGCATCTCGCCGAATTCGACCACGGTATCGGCGGCATGCACCATGACCGCGGTGAGGGCGCTGGCGTTGACGGCGAGCGCCTCCCTTGGAGAGGCCAGCGTGACGAGGCCTGCGCCGGCCCGGAGCGCGCCGCGCGCCGCCATCCGCGCCGCACCCGTGGCAGCGAGATCGCCGGAGACGATGAGCGCGTGGCCGCGGGAATATTTGTGGCCGTCGATCCGCGGCACCGGAAACGATCTGCGCCAGAGCTGCGGGGTGTTTTCAAAGGTCCGCGGCGCAATTTCTGCGAGCACATCGGCGTCGATGCCGATATCGGCGACCCGCACCCGCCCGCAATTGATCCGGCCGGGCAGCAAGAGATGCGCCGGCTTCTTGCGAAAGAAGGTGACGGTCTCGGTCGCACGCACCGCGACCCCCATGATGGCGCCGCTGGTCCCATTGACGCCGCTCGGCAGATCGATGCTCAGCACCGGCGCGCCATTGGCGTTGATCGCCTCGATCATGTCGCGGGGATCGCCGTCGATCGCGCGGCCGAGGCCGGCGCCAAACAACGCGTCGATGATCAGCGCAGGTTTTCCGATCGCCTGGGGATTGAACGGCAACACCGGATATTTCCAGCCCCGCGCCGCGGAGGCCGCATCGCCCTGCAGATGATCGCGCTCACACATCAGGATGACGGAAACGTCGCGGCCCTGTGCCACCAGCTCCGCCGCCGCCACAAAACCGTCGCCGCCATTGTTGCCGGGCCCTGCCACCACCAGGACCGACCCCTCCTCAACGAGATCCATGGCGGCTTCCGCAACCGCTTGCCCAGCGCTCAACATCAACGCGAAGCCCGGCGTGCCGGCGGCAATCGTGAGCCGATCGGCACGCTCCATCTGCTCTGAAGTCAGAACTTCCATGCCAATTCCCTGGTGAAACCGCCTTATACACAGGCATTTGCCCCGCAATACGAAACCCGGCTCCAAATGATTGCATAAAGCTTGATCTATTTGCCTATTCCGTAGGCTTCGTTATTCTAGACGTTCCATCCAGCAGCCAGCGAAATGCCCGGTTAAAAGTCTGATAATGTTCTAAAAACAAGCCGGCTAACAACTTGGCATAGACCCTGCTTTTGAGGAAGCCAGCCAGCTCTGGTTCGCCCGCTCAAAGGTAGCCAATGGTGGGTTCGGCTGCCGCCGGCAATGCCGCAACACCCGGCATCGGCGACCGATCGACCCCGCGCACCTCGCGCAACCTGACAACGTTCGAAATGCCCGGGAGGCGCTCCGTGAAGAAGATCGAAGCTATCATCAAGCCATTCAAGCTCGACGAAGTGAAGGAGGCGCTCCAGGAAGTAGGATTGCAGGGCATCACCGTTACGGAGGCCAAAGGCTTCGGGCGCCAGAAGGGGCACGCCGAGCTTTATCGCGGCGCCGAATACATCGTTGACTTCCTTCCCAAGGTCAAAATCGAGATCGTGATTGGCGACGACCTGGTCGAGCGGGCCATCGACGCCATCCGCCGCGCCGCCCAAACCGGGCGCATCGGCGACGGCAAGATCTTCGTCTCCAACATCGAGGAAGCCATCCGCATCCGAACCGGCGAGTCCGGGCTAGATGCTATTTAAGCCGGGGGCTTTGAGGGCCGGCGATGCCGATTATCTGATATTGTGTTGGCCATCCCCCGATTGTATTGACCATTACCCGCGCTCGCTGCGCGCGGCCGGATCACGATGACCTGTAGCCAAAAGGGGTATTCATGAAGACCGCCAAAGACGTCTTGAAGTCGATCAAGGACAATGACGTGAAATACGTCGACCTGCGTTTCACCGATCCGCGCGGCAAGTGGCAACACGTAACCTTCGACGTCACCATGATCGAGGAAGACACTTTTGCCGAAGGCCTGATGTTCGACGGTTCCTCGATCGCCGGCTGGAAGGCGATCCACGAATCCGACATGTGCCTGATGCCCGATCCGGTCACCGCGACCATCGACCCGTTCTTCGCGGAAACCACCATGATCATCGTCTGCGACGTGCTGGAGCCGACCACCGGCGAGCCCTACAACCGCGACCCGCGCAGCATGGCCAAGAAGGCGGAAGCGATGGTGAAGTCGATGGGCGTCGGCGACAGCGTCTTCTTCGGCCCCGAAGCGGAGTTCTTCGTGTTCGACGACGTGCGCTACCAGACCACGCCCTATAACACCGGCTTCAAGCTGGACTCCGTGGAACTGCCGATCAATTCGGACACCGAATATGAGGGCGGCAACCTCGGTCACCGCATCCGCACCAAGGCCGGTTACTTTCCGGTTCCGCCGCAGGACTCGGTGCAGGACATGCGCTCGGAAATGCTCGGCGCGATGGCCAAGATGGGCGTCAAGGTCGAGAAGCATCACCACGAGGTGGGGTCCGCCCAGCACGAACTCGGCATGAAATTCTCGCCGCTGACGCTGATGGCCGACCAGATGCAGATCTACAAATATTGCATCCACCAGGTCGCGCATATCTACGGCAAGACCGCTACCTTCATGCCGAAGCCGGTCTATGGCGACAACGGTTCAGGCATGCATTGCCACCAGTCGATCTGGAAGGAAGGCAAGCCGGTGTTCGCCGGCAACAAATATTCCGACCTCTCGGAAACCTGCCTGTTCTACATCGCCGGTGTCATCAAGCATGCCAAGGCGATCAACGCCTTCACCAACCCCTCCACCAACTCCTACAAGCGTCTGGTGCCGGGTTTTGAGGCCCCCGTGCTGCTCGCCTACTCCGCGCGCAACCGCTCGGCCGCCTGCCGCATTCCCTACACCGCCAATCCAAAGGCCAAACGCGTCGAGGTGCGCTTCCCCGATCCGGTGTGCAATCCCTATCTCGGCTTCGCCGCGATGCTGATGGCCGGCCTCGACGGCGTCAAGAACAAGCTCGATCCGGGTTCGCCGATCGACAAGGACCTCTACGATCTGCCCAAGGAAGAGCTCAAGTCGATCCCGACGGTGTGCGGTTCGCTGCGCGAGGCGCTGGAGAATCTCGACAAGGATCGCGCGTTCCTCAAAAACGGCGGCGTGTTCGACGACGACTTCATCGACAGCTATATCGAACTGAAGATGACCGAAGTCGAACGCTTCGAGATGACACCGCATCCGGTCGAATTCGACATGTACTACTCGCTGTGATCTGTGAGCCTCATGGCTCGACATGCGAAAGGCGCTCCTTGCCGGAGCGCCTTTTGTTTTATCGATATGACCCTCCGCCGATCAACTCACCTGCCGATGTGCCGATAGTGCCTTGCCGAAGGCCTGAAACAGCGCGCGGTTGATCGGATTGCGCTGCGGATCGTATTCCGCATGCCACTGCACGCCAAGCGCAAAGCTCCGTGCGTCGGCAATCCGTATCGCCTCGATCGTCCCGTCTTCCGCCACGCCCTCGACGACCACGCGTTTGCCGGGTTCGAGAATGCCCTGGCCGTGAAGCGAATTGACCCGGATCGTCTCGCAACCCAGGATCTTGGCGAACGCACCGCCCGGGGTAAGGCTGACCTCATGGCGGTCGGCGAAGATGACTTTCGGATCGGGATGGATTTCGCCGTTCTCGAGCCGCGGCATCCGATGGTTCATGCGGCCGGGCAATTCGCGGATTTCAGGATGCAGCGAGCCGCCAAAGGCGACGTTCATCTCCTGCAGGCCCCGGCAGATGCCGAACAACGGCACGCCGCGAGCGACGCAAGCCTCCGACAGAGCCAGCGCGACGTCGTCGCGATGCAGGTCGTAGGGCTCGTGCTTGGCATCCGGCTCGGTCTTGAAACGTCTGGGGTGGACATTGGCCCGTGCACCGGTCAG
>Ga0210406_10005642_pt1 | contig 13065 bp, 17 predicted proteins | sample IncBWC30MmetaG_FD_155454 | JGI IMG/M metagenome (GOLD analysis project Ga0210406, IMG submission 155454) | Forest soil microbial communities from Barre Woods Harvard Forest LTER site, Petersham, Massachusetts, United States - Inc-BW-C-30-M | ecosystem: Environmental > Terrestrial > Soil >...
ATCCCCACCATGCAATTCATCTCCGGCGCCCTCGGCGTCGACTGCGAGTTTTGCCACGTCAAAGACGCCAGGGACAAGGACGACAAAAAAGAAAAGCAGACCGCGCGAAAAATGATCGAAATGGAACTCGCCATCAACAAGGCCCACTTCAAAAACGAAATCGAAGTCACCTGCTACACCTGCCACCGCGGATCACCCCACCCCGTCGGCGTTCCCATTCTCGCGGTTAGCACCGGCAAAATTCCCGAACACGAGCACCACGAAATCAGCGCGCAGGAAAGCCTGCCCTCCGCGGATCAGGTTCTCGACAAATACGTGGCCGCAATTGGCGGCGCCGACGCCCTCCACAAAATCAAAACACGCGTTCAGAAGGGAACTGTCGACACCGGCGGCGAGCAATATCCGATCGAGATCTATTCCAAAGCGCCCGAAAAGCGCCTCTCCATCTCACATCCTTCCTTCGGCGAAAGCGTCACCGCCTTCAACGGCCAGGCCGGCTGGCTGACCACGCCGCGCGGCGTCCACCCGATGAACTCGAGTGAGCGGCAGTCCGCCCGCATTGACGCGCAAATATATCTCCCCGCCCAGATCCGCGAACTCTACCAGGAGTTCAAGGTCCTCCCCGGCGAATCCATCGATGGCCACACCACATTTCTAGTGACCGCAAAAGGCGCCTCAACCCCTCCTTTGCGCATGTCCTTTGACCAGCAAACCGGCCTGCTGCTCCGGCTTATCCGCTACATCGAGACTCCCCTCGGCCGCAATCCGCTCGAGGTCGACTACGCCGACTATCGCGATGCCAACGGCGTCAAAATCCCCTACCAGTGGACGCTGACTCGCACCAACGGCAGTTTCACCATTCGCATCAGCTCCATCCAGCAAAACGTCCCCATCGATGAAAAGCTCTTCGTTATGCCTCCAATCCCCGAAACTCCCCACCCATAATTCTGTGTCACAAAAAAACGGACCGGAGTTTCCTCCGGCCCGTGTAGGGGCGGCATTACGCCGCCTTCATTTCTTTGTAGCGGCCGCCTTTCCGAGGCGGGCGCCTTCATTTCAGAACCGGAAAACCAATCCACCCACAAAATTACCCCGGTTCAGGAAATTCGCCACCTTCGTGTTGTAACAAAACCCGAATGGGTCGCAGAACAATCCATACGAAGAACTCCCATACGTGGGCAGATACCGGATGTCTCCCCGCAGACCAAAGTGCCGGCTCAGGTAATATTTCACTCCCCCGCCCAGGCTGTAGCTGAATTCAGTGCGGTTCGGATTTCCGCCGCCATTCGAATCATGCGTGAAGCCCACGCTCGCCGCGGCGTATGGCCGTAACCGGTGGCTGCTGTCGCGGAACATATACTGAAATCCGAACTGGTACTGATCAATGTCGGAGTTGTACGCCTTGATGTAAGTGCCGTCGATCACCTGCCGCGCGCTGTAGGAAGTATTGTTGCGGTCCCACAGGAATTCCGCCTGAAAATTCTCCGTCAGGTTGTAGTCGAGGAACGTCCCGTAAGAAGTGGCCTGGTTCACGCGCAGCCTGTCGATTGGATTTGTGATGATGACATTGGAGTTGGAAGTTAGAGGATACGATCCGCTTGTCTCGAAACCCACAAACGGGGAAATTTCAAAACGCCCCTGCGCGCGGGTCGAAACGCTCCCCACCAAGAAAAACGCCACCAACCCAAAGCAAATTGCCCGGTAGTTCATGGTCCTGCCGCTCCTTCTATGGATTGTGCCGGACGTCGCAAGAAAAAAAGCATCCGGCCGGTTTTAAGTTTGCACGGGACGGCTCGCGCGGTAGTTCGAAGCCCTTTGCCGCCGTCGCGTCGAACGGAAAACACTCCGCCCGAACGGATCCGCGATCCCCCGTGGTTTAACCCGGAGCCGCACGCAAAGTTTCGCGCACAGCCAGGACCTTATCTTTCACTTCCTGCCTATTGGATGGATCGCCTAACACTGGAGTTGCGTGATGTTGGACACATCAAACCGAGCTGCGGTTGATAAATCGAAAATGTGAATTTGGGAGAATGGTGGGCCTGGGTGGACTTGAACCACCGACCTCGCCCTTATCAGGGGCGCGCTCTAGCCACCTGAGCTACAGGCCCTTACAAAACCGCATGGCAAATGCTTACAACCTATTCAGTTTACGATGCCTTAGCGTGATTCGCAACTGTGTACAAATCCGCACTTTGTGTACAAGACAGCAATTTCTCTACCATTTCTCGCTTCTGTCTGTGCTCAAAGTGCGTGTAGTTGCTGGTGATTCGCAAATCAGAATGACCGATCTGATTTTTCACGAAGTCACCGGGCATCATACTCGCCTGCATGTGGCTGACCCTACCATGTCTGAAAGCGTGCATTCCACCGAGCTTGATTCCGAGCTTTTCACAGATGGGTTTGAGAACCCTTCTGCAAATATCCCGGTTTTCCAGTGGCGTGCCAACTCTTGACTGAAAGAGCCTGCCGGTTTGACGGCCAGCAAGGAAGTCACGAAGCATCCGAATGGTAGCGGAGTCTATGAACACGTTCCGCTTCCCGCTCTTCGTCTTCGTGTCGCCTTCGATGCCGTTCCACACAGCACGGCGAACTTCAATCACACCGTCTACCAACTTCAAGTCTTCAACGCGCAAGCCAACAAGTTCACCAGACCGAAGACCCGTGTAACCGGCAAGGTGAAAGAGTGCCTTGTATTGCCCGGTTGCGGCGTCCACGATCTGTCGTATCTCTGCCTGCGTGAACCAACGCTGCTCATCATCTGGAAGAGCGGGAAGGTCTGGATACCACGTGACCTTTGGCTCATCCATTTGTTTGCGTTGCCAGTTGACGATAGCCCGGAAGTCTTTCCACACATTGTGAATCGTCTTGGGTTCCAACTTTTTCGCAGCCATCGAACGAATCCAGTCGTTGACGGTGCCCGTGCGAATCTCTTCTATCGCCATACTGCCGAAGAAAGGACGCACGTGCTTACGCAAACGACCGGGTGTGATGATCTGCGAACTGTTGTGGAGCAAAGGCAATCGCTTCGCTTCCCAAGCGTCCGCAATGCTGTTGAAAGTCACAGCGGGCTTCAAGGCTCTTTCAAGATGCTGGGGCTTATTGACGCCTTCAGCTTCTATGATGTCCATGAGCTTGCGCCGTGCTTCCGGTTTCGTCATTGAAGACTTCTCACCGAGAATGACCAACGGATGTTCGCGTTTTTCATTGCCCGGAACATCTCGCCAGTATCTCCCGTACCACTTAGTGCCAACCAAGCGAACTGAACCTGATTGGCCTGAACGTTTCGACATCGAGCGGCCTGCTTTCCGCTGTTGTCGAATCCGCGTTGCGCCAGACACCATAGCATCTGCGGTTCCGGCTGTCACTGTTACGGATGTTCCGGTACCTGCTTGCCCTGCTGAACTGTCACGGTTGGGAGCGCCGGGCAACGCGCTGCCAACCCCAGTCTGAACTTCTTCCACTCTGGGTTTCTCCTTTGCGTATGCTACGATTCACGTTTCCTAATGCGGATAACTACTTGAAGCAAATCTGATGTGTTTTCTGCCGCTGGTCTAAGGAACAATCTTCGATGCCAATTGGAAAAGCGTTCAAGGGATTCTTCAAGGGTTTTCAAGGTGGCTACACTTCTGGTGCAGCGCAAAGGAAAGCCAAGGAAGACTTGGAAAAGACAATTGCAAAGAATGCAATTTCAACTACAACCCCAAGGAAATCAGACGGCACTGGAATTGGGTGTCTCTTGCTGCTCATATTGTTCGCGGGCGGTGGCTATGCATTGTGGGACTCCGTAGACCAAGACGGATACATACCGCACAACAAGATTGCGATTGTGAGAGCCAAGAATTGGAGCATCGGAGAATATAAAAACTGTACGTCTCTAAACTTAGCGCAAACAAAAGATGAACCACAGATTGACTGCGCTTCTGACGCTGAGTTTGTAGAACCAAAAACATTTGAGGTTCGATTCTACGGAAAGACGTTCAGAGAAGACCTGAAGAACGCCAGTTTCTCATGGAGATGCAAGAAGAATGAAGGAACTGACCCAACCTTCACGTGTGATGAGCAAAAAGTAATCAAGTTAGACGAAAAGAATTAGCCATGCCACAGCGTGCTGGCTCCTTGGCCTTGGGTAGCCCGGCTCACGATCAACCGCTATGCAACACTACTTTAGGCAGCAAGTTCTCATTGTGGTTTGATTCTCACTTTCGCCAGAAACTCATTCATAAGTTCGCGGTCGCTGCTTTCCACCTGTAATATTTCAGTTCGTTTCAATGTTATGGACACGGAGGCAGTGTCCCGTCCTCGCCCGTGCCCATCGCTGACATCATCAACTCTCAAATTCCCATATTGTGGCTTACCAACCGCAGTTGTTTCCAGTTGCTGCTTGGCTCCCCGAAAAATATCATCCCTGACAAACCTTCTGAAATCTTCCCTTAGCTTGCTTTCACCCCAAGCTCGCACAATCACTGGGCCAAGTAATTTATGCAGAACCCACAGAACACCCGCCACAGGCACGTCAACGACAATCGACCATGGACTCTGATGACGGATGGACACTATGTCCACGGGCACAGCAATATCTCTGGCGCGAAAGAAAGACACATACATTTCATCAATTGCTTTACTGCCAAGCTCCGCCGAATGTACGAATGCAAAAGCCTGATTCACAACCAGTGAGCGAGTCATCTCATCTATTGCGGTAAATAGATAACGAAATTCGGTTGGAGAACTCTCAGTAGAATCAGCCAGTTTGAACTCAATGACCAAGGATTCGTTTTCATTCATTTGGACTCCCGGTAGACCGCGAAACACTTTTGCACATAGTTGTCACTCAGTGATGGGAACGCAATCCCGATGGCGGAGATAACCACCGACACCGCTCAGGTGGTCAATCAGCTTATAATGTGCTGGGCACGCGTCAGGGCCGTCCGGCAAAACTTTACCCGGTGGCTCATCTTCTGAAGTCCATATTCCGGGCTGCGTTTCTTTGCTTACCGGCTCCTTTGCGCTTTGCCCTTGCACAGAGCTAAACTCGCAGTCAATCGTGGCATCGCCTACTTCGTACTTTCTGCACTTCCAACGAAACTCGGTGCTGTCTGCCCTTTCCTTGACATGAGTATCCGAATCAAATCTCACCTTGAAGGTCTTGCCTTTGGCGTTGGCATCACAGGTTAATGACGGTTCCTCTACGTCAACGTTGAGACTGACGCAATCTTTGTATTCTCCCGTAGCCCAGCCTTCGGCATAGACGTACATCAATTTTTCGTGGTGAATCCAATGACTATCATGCATGAGCCACTGAAAAGCAGCGCCGGGCACGCCAACTACAACCAGCACCACTACGATTAATCCAGCGATACGCCCGAATGCGTCTCCTGCATCGTTTTGGTTTTTTGGGCTGGTCGTCATCGTAGTTTCGATCTATCGGGTGACCTCACTTTGCTGAGGTTCCGTGAATGATTTTCTCCAACTCTCCCGCGTACTGAATCAGTTGTGCGTTCACCCGCTTCAGGTCATCAATCAGAAGAGCGTATTCAGGAAAATTCTTTTGGCAGTCCTGTGGGGACTTTTCCTTTAACGCGGCAGGGCAAGTGGCGTACCAGTGACGAAAACGTGCCTGCCATCGCGTCAGGTGTGGCCGCAGCCCACTATTCAGCGTCTGAGTGGCAATCCTCACTAGCTCCTGAGTACTCTTCTCCTTTCTCAGCATGTTTCCGGGAATATCTGAAATCAGTTGTCTGACACGTCCAAACAGTGCGTACCACGAATCATAAATCTCAACGATAACGTCATGTTCAGTATCTATGATCTGTGCGGCCTTACGAGTCACCAACTCTGTCCAAATTCTATGAGCGATTTGAATGTCTTCATTGTTTGGGCGAAGCTCCACACTTCCAACATTCCCCAATTGGACGTTCAACTTTACGAGTTCATATTTGTGAAATAAGCTTATGCGTTTCCAGAAGAACAATTTCAGGGCAAGGAGAATAAAAATAACAGCCAGCAGCAGCCAGAACGAAACCTCCAGCATCACGGAATGGTCGGCAATATAAAGGTGCAGTAAGTCAGAGTCGGGCATTAGTGTGTCACCCCGCAGACTCTGCACTTTGCGTTATATTTCATCATCTCTGAATCATTCTTGATAAGGTTTGCGCGATTAGTTCTATCGGCGAAAGCGGCTTCTATATTCAGCCTCATCTGAGCTGCGGAGTCTGGCATCGTGTAATAACGGGCGTAACATTTGTCTTGTTGATTGAAATCCCAATTCGCAGCGAGTCTATCCGGAACGTGCGGCCAGCCTGTGCTAAGTCCGGTAAATGGGTTTGTCTTGGGCATCGCTGACGGCAGAACAAAAGCGAGAAGGCCATTCGGCAAAGATTGGCCACGCCTCAGTGAAGCCTTAATCTCCCAGTCCACGTATCGCCTGCTCTGCGTACACTTTCCAACTAACACAATTGTGACCGAAGCATCGCCAATGTATTTGCTCCGAATCTGTCCCATCACGTATTCGGGGTTGTTGCTGTTAATGAAATCTTCGTTATCGAACGTTCCCAACGCCTTTGCGGTGAAAACCTTCTGCAAGGTGGCCCATTTGTAGATGAACGCATCCACTTCGCTTTGGTCACCGTGGTATGCAGAAATGAAGACGTTTCTTTTAGGCGGGGGAGGCGGGACAGGCGAAAGATAGGGGTTCCCGCCAAATATATTTGAATAGCTCACGGCTGGTGGACTTAGTATGACAGCGACGTACCCTCTCAGGCAACCCACCCCAGTTCTCTTCACGCAGCGTCAGGCAACACATTCAGTGGCCTGCCGTACTTCACGGCTGCCGCGTTGTATGCCTTGGCAGCTTCCAGTTCATCGGTGAACACGCCAAGACTTTTTGCCACTCCATCCACCTTTATTCTTGCCCACCACGCGCCGCGCTCTTTGCTCCATGAAACTCCGCGATACTGTGAGCGTTTCTTTTCTTCGTTTTGAATCTTCATTGTGTCTTTCAAAAAAGAGACGCGGACAAATCGTGATCTGCCCGCGTCGGTTGAGTTGTTGTGGTTGTTAGAAGGTCGCCAGCGTTGCGCGAACCCAAGTGTTGACGGCAATGCAGGCATAAAAGTGTGTTGCGTCGAAAGCAATCTGACCGGGCTTGCCGGTGGATGTTGCCGAGACTGGCGCGGCAACGACGAGGGCCGCTGCGTCCAAGATGGCAGCGTGGTCATTCACCGCTTGCGTAACGGGGTCAGTCAAGTTCTGATTCAGCGTGGTGAGGCCAAGCTTCGTGGTTAGCGAGTGGACGCCCCTGTTCAAATAATCTGGTGTGCTCATTTGTTTTTCCTTTTTCTTTTTCTCAGTTCTTAGCTTGCGGCCTGCTGCAAAACAGCAAAGGCATTCGGGTCTGTGGTCACGCAATCTTGGCGGTGCGTGAGGCTGTAGTAGGCTTGGCCAAACTCCGCATAGCGTTGGTAACTGACCACCAGCAAGGGTGCAGTCTCGCGGATTAACGCACCGCGTTTGAAGTTCCCGAAGGCAACAGCCTTAGCGTTAGCTGTGAAGCTGGCGGGCATTGCAGTGTTCAAAACGTAGCGACGGCCAAGCAACATACCGTCATTCATCTCTGGGAAAATTCTCAGCCCAGATGCCGTGGCCACCATAGACTTCAGCACGCGTTCAATTCCGGGTGAGAACATATAGACGGCACCGGGCAGATAGCCAGCGTCAATGTTCTGCGCAGCCGCAAGGTCTGCCACTGTCACCGAAGTGGTGGAACCTGTCGCCGCAACCTGTACGTTCGTGATGCTGGGCAACACACCAGCAGGGCCACCGCCCGCACCGTTCGTAAATTCAGTGTTGGTAATTCTCCCGATACGCTTGGCAAACATGTCTTGAAGCCAGCCGGAAAGATCAAAACCAATGTCTACCGCAAATTCAGTGGATAGCTGAACGCCTTTTGCGGTGTATCGGAAGGTATTTAGCGTGTTGACGCTGACAGTTGGGTTGGCCAAGCTCACCAAGTCTGTTTCATTCAAGCGTTCGCCGTCATTGGCGGTGTCATCCGAAAACGGATATTTCCACGCGCCACCGGTTTTGGTGGTGATGACATTCGCACCCGCTTCACGGATTCCAACGAAAGCCTTCAGGCGGTCAAGATACGCACCAGCCCACTGTTGCGGGATTAGAACCGCTGCGGTCTGTGAAGTCTCAGGCTGGTAGGTTCTTACGTTTAGTTTGTTTTCGTTGATGAAGGCGCGGCGCTCGGTGGAAATATAGGAAAGTTCACCGGTTCGCAAATACAACTCAAAATCCTTCTCAACTTCTGCTGCGCGCTCTTCCTCAGTAGTCGGCAGGCCAATTTCTTTTGCCAATGCCGTGACGCGTGCGCGGCGCTCATCGTCGCTGCGCAGATTTGCGGCCTTGCTCATCAGCAAGTCGCATTGTTTGCGTTCGCTGGGAGTCAGCGAAGGCTTTGCGAGTAGCGCGTCTATCTGACGTTGTAGCTCTCGCCGTTCAATTGAAACATCCATGATTCTTATTTCCTCTTTGGTTTTTTCTTCTGCACACTTCCACGGATGCGCGAGTGCAGACCCGCGCTGGCTACCGCAACGCTATGATGCGTTTCAGGTAGAAGCTTTTAGTTGAATAGGTTGTCGCGCCGCGCACGCAGGCGTTCGATGTCGGCCATCTCTTCGGAGACTTGGTTTGCTTTCCAAGTTGCGTGATCGTTCAAGATCGCTTGCGCCTTGGCTTTGCGTGCCGCTGTTTCTGCCGCCAGAGTTGCACCGGCCATGCGTGCTTCGACATAATCAGCCACGACATGCCGGGCTGTGGCGGAAGTGTTGCTGTACGCCGGAAAAGTCACAACAGAAACATCAAACAGACGGACGTTTTTCAGAGTGCGCAGCATGGTGCCGTCAGATTGCGGCAGCCAGCTTTCATCCGTATCTGGGTCATCAATTCCAAACCCAAAAGAGCACTCACGGATGTTGCCCAGCTTCAGGTTGGTATAGACATCCCGTGCAGCGGTGGTGTCTGGAATCGAGCAAGAAAACCTTAATCCCTTGTCATCTTGTTCCAGCCTTAACGTGCCCGCACTTTTTCTGCCCAAGATCACGTCTTCGTTGTGATTGAAGAGTGCAACAATCTCTTGAGTTTGGTCAGCTAGTGTGCGGGTGAACGCGCCGCGCTGAATCACTTCGCGGAAGTTTCCAATGTCTGCCACAGTTCCGAAAGTTGCGCCATATCCTTCGATCTTCGGTGCTATATCGCTGCCAGCCGCACGCAGTTCCTGTGCGAAAAACCTAATTTCTTTTTTCATTTCCTTGAAACTCTCTTCTCTCTCTTGGAGTTGTTCTTTTTTGCTTTCACAGCAGCCACGCGATACCAACGTTTTGCGCTGCCGTCGCTGTACAGGACGGACTTCACCGCAACGATGCGGCCAGCGCCGGGCCTGCCTTCAGTGAATCCTTCAAGGTCTGCCGCTGATTCGTTGTGGAAGATCGGAACGACTAGATGCTTTGTGACGTGGGGCTTTGGAAGGTCAGGCTTTTTGTTTTGCCGCACGTTGCCCGTTCCAAACCTTCATCATCTCCGCGTGCTTCCTCTCGCGCTCTTCCCGCTGGCGTTCACGCTCGGCTTCTTCTCTGCCCCATTGTTCGTAGACTTCACCAAGCGTAGGCCACACACCGGATTTGTATTTCATGTGACCGGCTTCGATGAACGCGGACACAATCGAAGATTCTGCTGTCACGCCTTCTTCACCTACCAAGGCAAACCACTTTTCACGATCTGCGAAGATCGTCCACGCTTCGTGGTTGTCAGCTTCCGTGATGCGGTAACTTTCTGGAATATCAAATGTCTTCATTTTTCTGTTCTTTTCTTCAGTAACTGCGTCAGGATGCTCTCTGTTTTTTCTTCAACCTGCTTCGCTGGGATTATTTTCTCCCTCGATTGCGGCGTCAGTCCCATTGATGCGAGTGATACCCGAAGAGAACGCTCGCAATCCTGAGCGATTTTCAGACAGGGGTGTGGCTTCGTGCGAGTCACTTTGTCGCCGTGCTTGTCGAGCACGGTCACGGTCTGCATCAGACCTTCTTCGTTGATTTGTTTCTGGCACTTGACCCATCGTGCAAAAGTTTCGCAGTGCAGAGACAGTCCCTGAGCGTCACCGGCAGTCAAACTCCCGCGCTCAATAAGCAAGGGAAGCAACCGCTTCCACTCGCGCCGCGCATCCGGGGAGAGATAGGAAGGCATCCGGGGAACGTCTGCGGAGTGCTTTGACTCTGCTGGCGGTTTTGATCTATCGCGGTACTTTCCACCCGTCAAAGCTAGGTGCGCATCACTTACCCGTGGCCTTGCCATCTATTTTTTCTGCTCTTTCTTTGAAAACTTCTTGCTTCAACAGTTTGGAAAACTTGGTTTGATCGTCAGTCAGCTTCCGAAGGTTGGCGCTTTGCTGCCCTCCCAAGTGCTGTACTGTGGCCTTCTTTCGCAGCCGGTCAATCTCTGCGGCAATCCGCTTCAGTTTGGACTTCAGGTACACATTTCAGCCCCTTTGGAAGAATTTGCGATGCGTTTTGTTTGCCACGCGTGAGAAGAAGCCTGACCGGCGTTCGCCACGGCAACGCATACAGATAAAACAACCCCCACTGGGGCTATGACTTAGCGGCTGATACAGACGGTGTTCCAAAGTGAACAGTTTCAGGCTGGGTATATCATGGCATTCTGTCTCTAAGTGAAAAAGAGAGAGCTTACCACCAAACAGTTGTCCTCTGTACCCTGTCCTACGTGTGGTGTGGCTGCCGGGAAGCGCTGTGTGCTGCATTCAGGTGCTCTGCGCTCAGAAGCACACGTAGAGCGGAAGCTATCCGCTATTGAAGCTCTCGAAAAGCAATAAGCTCAAGCAAATCACGCAGCTTTCATCTTTGCGAACTCGCTGTCTTCAGTTGCTGTCTTGTGTGAGTGACACGCGGCACACAGACCTTGGCAGTTGTCTATGTCCCACGCAAGGTCTGGGCGCTCGCTAACAGGGATGATGTGGTCTGCATGTTCGCTTGGCGCACGGTTACCAACATTGTCTGGGTCACAGATCACACCAGACATACAGAAAGGGTCACGCCGTATCACCATCGGCTGCAATCCACGTCGCCAACGGCTTAGTGAGTACATTGAGTTGTGCGGCTGCTTCTCACGCCGCTGTGTCTTCAATGCAAGATGCTTAGCACAGAACCGGTCTGCGCTACCAACCAATGCCGGGCATCCCAGCTTCTGGCAGGGCTTCTTAGCTGCGCTACCCATCAGTTCACGCTGGCGCTGGGGTCAATATCCGGCAGTGTGTCAAGCATCAGTATTTCGTCAAACGCTTTTCGGTACAGACCCACATCTGTGCTGACGATTGGCCGGTCATGCAGTTCATACCAACGCTTCGTGCGTTCCAGAGTTTGCCTCAACGTCAGCGTTATCTCTAATTCGGGTACTTCCTTCAGCAATTCGTCGCGTGATCTGCTTGCTGAGTTTTGATCTTTTTCTGCGCTCATTGTGTTCCCCACTCCATTGAAATTCTCGACACCAAGTCATTTGCCTGCCGCTCGGCCAAAATCAGGTCTATCTCTTCTTCGGTGACAGCAATAATCGGGTCTTTGGCGACAGGAATACCCAGTACAGTCGCGGCACCGATGAGACGATTCCAAAGTGCGCTTCGCTGACCAGCCGGTATGTCGCGCATTTCGTTAAAGCGAGAGAGACAATTTTTTACTGCGTTGATGGTCTTTGCCGTGTCGCCCGGAACATAGACGGGTAGCCGCCAAGTTTTAGGCGATTCGGGGTCAGGCACCAGCAAGAAACATTTCGCGCTCAAATCAACACCAGCAACTTTTTTCGTCTTCACAGCGTTCCCTTCCAACAAAAAAGCAGCGGTGGCCGCTAGCGGCAGCCACCGCGACCACGCGCACACGGAAATGCGCGGGTCAAATTTATGGGGCTGCCACAAGGACAGCCCGGCCCGCTGACCACGGACAAGTGGAACGTGGACTGCGGGGAACTCACAAAAAATTGCCCAGCGGGAGAGGTTTCCGCTGGGACTTAATCACCCGCTCGCTTTGGAACTGGCAAAGGTTCCTGCCGGTAAGCTGCGAAACTCCCGGCAAAACGGGTGAAACTCAAAAAAATCTAGCCCGGCTTGATGGGAGCACCCACCTTTGAAGCCGGGCAGTTAATGGCGCTTTCACTCGGCTCACTTGAATGAACGAGTTTCCACGCCAAAATCAAAAAAAAAAAAGAGACGGGTGCTGGGTGGAGGATTGGACTCCAACCCAGCAGGGGCCGTCTGAACGCTGGAACACAACGGTTAAGTTGCAGGCTTGCCGTTTCTAGTCAGCAAGCACACTTTGTCCACGTTCTAGCCAAGTCAGCGCGGTGGGCTAACAGTGGCAAGATCAAATTTGTTGGTGGGGATTGGATACTGGCCTACAAGCAGGAAGCTGTAGCCATTCAAAACGCACTGAGTGCGTTCGCCAACCTTGCGAAGACGCTAGAAACGTCTTCTTTCTTGATTTTCAAAGATAATTCATTATAACACGGTTCCTCTGGGCCGCTACCCTTTTTGGCAACAATCCCTGCAACAAACATGCAAAAAACCGCATGGATAAAGGCTAAATAAATCTTTCAGCTTCGTGTACCACCGGGGGTCACAAGGTGCAATCCGCTGCACCCCACTGTTCTTCTGCCGCCTGCTTGATGCGCGGCATTTTCCGAATCGCTTCAACGTTCAGCGCGTAGCAGTTTGATCTTCCGGGGTTCCCTGTAACATGAAGGACTCCGGTCTTCTCAATCTCGTTGATAGCGGACTGAAGCGCCCGGACGCCGATTCCACACGATGCCGCCAGCACGTCAACGCGGAGATGCGAACAGCCTTCTCTGCTACTGGCACCAGCCAACTTCAGCAAAATCACTAGCTCGGTTCCACGGAACTTTGCCGGGCACCGACTCCAAATCAAGGTAGTCAGCGTCTTGTTCACGCGGCCACCTTCGGCGTCATCGGTGACAGCGCGCCTTTGCCGGTCTTGACATCAACCACTG
>Ga0210406_10005643_pt1 | contig 13065 bp, 12 predicted proteins | sample IncBWC30MmetaG_FD_155454 | JGI IMG/M metagenome (GOLD analysis project Ga0210406, IMG submission 155454) | Forest soil microbial communities from Barre Woods Harvard Forest LTER site, Petersham, Massachusetts, United States - Inc-BW-C-30-M | ecosystem: Environmental > Terrestrial > Soil >...
CGAAACCAGGCCCGGCTCGTTGATCTCGGTCCGGGGATGTCTACGCCTTTCGTCCATGGCCTTCTGCCCTGATGATATCGCGTGTGAGTAGAATAGAGGCAAAGCTTAAACAAACCGGCAAGCCAGCTATTCCGAGAGGGCCGCGCCTACAACGCCCCTTGCCGTTCTCAGTCATCGCAGGTTAGCCTGACGGCCATGGCGATGCGCTGGCGCGACGCACGCTCTCAAAACAAATGAACAGGCGCCATGGGGAGAACGCCATGTTCCATGAACTCGACCGGCGGACGAGTCTGACCGGCAACCAGATCAAAATTCTGGCTGCCGCCATTATCGGCGACGCGCTGGAATTTTTCGACTATTTCCTGATCGGTTTTGTGCTCGCCTTCCTGATCGGACCCTGGAAGCTCACCTTCGGTCAATCCGCGACCGTGCTGATGAGCTCCGGCATCGGCGCGATCCTGGGCGCCTATGCGTGGGGTTGGCTTGCCGACCGCATCGGCCGCCGCATCGTCTTCATCGGAACTGTCTTGAATTTCTCGATCGCAACCGGGTTACTCTATTTCACGCCCGACAATGGCTGGATCTACCTGACGGTGATGCGCTTCTTCGTCGGTACCGGCGTCGGCGGGCTCTATTGCGTCGACCTGCCGCTGGTGCAGGAGTTCATGCCCTCCTCCAAGCGCGGCTGGGTCGGCGGTCTCGTCACCTGCGTGATCCCGCTCGGTGTCGGCGTCGGTGCCGTGCTCGGGGCGTTCATGGGTTCGGACCAGTGGCGGCTGTTGTTTGCACTTGGCGTGCTGCCGGCGTTGCTGGTCTTGCTGGTCCGCCTCTGGGTCCCCGAGAGCCCGCGCTGGCTGTGCCGCCAGGGCCGCTATGAGGAAGCGCGCAAGTCGCTGGCCTGGGCGTTGCAGGTCGACCCGTCGTCGCTGCCGATGCCGACCGCCGCCGACGCCGGCCCGGTCGTCAAATCGAACTGGCTCGACCTCTTCAAATATCCACGCAGCCTCCTCGTATCGTGGCTCGGCAATGCCGGCGCCCAGACCGGCGTCTACGGGATCACGCTGTGGGCGCCGTCGCTGTTCGTGCTGTTGTTGAAGGTCAGCCCGCAACAGGCGTCGAAGATGATGATCCTGCTTACCGTCTTCGGCTTTATCGGCCGCGTCTCCTTCTCCTATTTCTCGGAGCTGATGGGACGGCGCAAGGCCGGCGGCCTGCTCGGCTTCGGCGCCGGCGTTCTCACCATCGTGGCCGGCTATAATTACAATGTGATGTGGGGCGATTGGTCGGCGTTCTGGCTGATCCTGTCGGTCGGCTTCTTCTTTGCCGACGGCGGCTTTGCCATTGTCGGCCCCTACGCCGCCGAAATCTGGCCGTCGCATCTGCGCACCTCGGGCATGGGCTCGGCCTACGGCTTTGGCGGCATCGGCAAAATCCTCGGACCCGTCGGGCTTGCGCTGATCGTCGGCTCCAACAACTACCTGAAGCCGGATGTACCGCTACCCGAGATTCCGTTGGCCTTCATCTATCTTGGCTGCTGGTTCCTGATGGCCGGGTTCGTTTATTATTTCTTCGGGATCGAGACCCGGGGCAAATCGATCGAGGAGATCGACCGCGAGCTGAATGCGGGCGTAGCATCCGTGGCGGCCACGGCCCAGGTTCGTGAGGCTTAGAGCTGAACATGCTGGTTGCGACTTCTGCTGAACTGGCCGGCGATCGTCACGTGGTCGCCCGTGCCGAAGCTGTCCGCTCGGCGGTCGCCGCCGCCGCCGACGAGATCGAACGGGACCGGCGGCTGCCGCCGGCCCTGCTCGACAGACTGCATGAGGCGGAGCTGTTTCGCCTGCTGCTGCCGCGCTCCTCGAACGGGATCGAGACCGATCCCGTCACCTTCTTCCATGTCATCGAGACCATCGCCCAGGCCGACGCCTCCACGGCCTGGTGCCTGAGCCAGGCCGGCGGCTGCGCCATGTCGGCGGCCTATCTCGATCTGCCGGTGGCGCAGTCGATCTTCGGCGAGGACCCGCGCGCCGTGCTGGCCTGGGGCCCCGGGCCGCGGGTCAAGGCAATCGAATGCGAAGGCGGCTACCGCGTCAGCGGTGTCTGGGCGTTCGCCTCCGGCGGCCGCCACGCCACCTGGCTCGGCGCACATTGCCCGATCTTCAGGGCAGACGGCTCGCCCAGGCTCGATGACAACGGGATGCAGGCGGAGCGCACCATGCTGGTGCGCACGCAAGACGTCGAGTGGACCGACATCTGGAATACCGTCGGCCTGCGCGGCACCGCCAGCGACCAGTTCGCGCTCAGGGACTTCTACGTGCGCGCCGATCACTCCATTACGCGGGAGTTCGAGCGCGAGTGCCGCGAGCACGGCCCGCTCTATCGCATGGGCAACGGCACCTGCTACCAAGTCGGCTTCGCCGGCGTTGCCTGTGGTATCGCCCGCGGCGCGCTCGACTGCTTCCTCGATCTCGCCAGGAACAAGATTCCGCGCGGCAACAAGAGCCCGATCAGGGACAATGCCGTGGTCCAGGCGGGGCTCGCCCAAGCCGAGGTCAATCTGCGCGCCGCGCGCGCCTATCTCCTGCAATCGATGGCGGAAATCTGGAAGCATCTCTGCGCCGGCGCGCTGATCACGGTCGAGCAGCGCATGACCATCCGTATGGCCTCCACCCATGCGATCCACCGGGGCCGCGAGGCCGTCGACTTCGCCTATAATGCGGCGGGTGCGACTGCGATCTTCGACACCCATCCGCTGGAGCGGCGCTTCCGCGACATCCACACCGTCACCCAGCAGTTGCAGGGACGCGCCAGCCATTTCGAAACCGTCGGCGCCTGGATGCTGGGCGTCGATACCGACCTCACTTGGGTTTGAAAGACTTGGGTTTGAAAGATCTGGGTTTGAATATTTCCGTCTAACAACACTGGTCTGAACAAAAAGGAGAAGAACCATGCCACTTGGCGGACTGCAGCATTACACCATCGAGCCTCAGGACCTGGAAACGACCAAGGACTTCTATGTCGACGTGCTTGGCCTTGAGAACGGCGAGCGGCCGCCGCTCGGCTTCCCCGGTTACTGGCTCTATTCCGGCGGCCAGGCCACCGTGCACCTGATGGGCCCGCGCACCCCGCGCGAAGGCATCGTGGTGCGCGGCACCGAGAAGAAATTCGACGACACCGGCCGACTCGACCACATCGCCTTTGCCGCCAGCGACGTCGAGGGCGTGCGCAAGCGACTAAAGTCCAAGAACGTCGAATTCCGCGAGCAGATCGTGCCGCGCACCGGCGATACGCAGATCTTTCTGTATGATCCGGACGGGGTCGGCGTGGAGTTGAACTTCCCGAAGACCTGAGGCCAGGCGGCCTCCATTCGCAAACCAAGATCGGCCGGTCCGGGGTTACCCTCGGACCGGCCGATGGCGTTTTGGGATGAAGAAATGCACTGACCTGACAAGGTCACCGCCGAGCCATTTCTCAGGCGTGATTAGGTCTGCTTTTCTTCATCATTGGGTGGCGACTTGATGAGCGCCGCGCCGCTGCGGCAGGATAGCCGGGTGCCGGGCCTTTAACCTACCCCAGGGCACGGGTGCCCGGCTATTCGGGCCGCGTGGCGTCGGCGTGTGCCCTTTTGCAGGCACATGATCTTGCCGATTGCGCCCTAATCGAGCCCGCGTTCGTGGCTCAGGCGCACCATTTCATCGATGAAAATCTGCTTCTGCTTGTCGTCGAGACTGGCATAGAGCGGCTCAGCGGCGTCGGCGACACTGCGCTGATCCTGGGCGCGATCAACCAGGAATTGCGCCTCGTTGCGCATCTGCTCGACGATGTCATCGGGCGGATCGCGCTGGGCGCGCGCGATGCGCAGGTTGAGCCGGTCGGCGCCGTTATGCCCGAGATAATGCATGGCGCTGGAGAAACCGGACCAGTTCTTCTCCTGGTCGGCGGTGAGGCTCAACTCATTCTTGATCCGCTCGATATCGGCATCGCTGTTGGCAACGATCTGCTCGGCCGTGAGCTGCGGCGCGCCGTCCTGGGTCAGCACCTGGACCGGCTTCCCGTCCTTCGACTCCTTTGCGGCCTTGGCCGTCTTGACAGCCTTCGGCGCGCCCTGCTTGTCGGCAGGCGGCGCTGCCTGACCGGCCTTGTCGTTCGCCGGCTTGTTATTGTTGTTGCCACCGCCCGCGACCGCGCCGACCACGCCGCCGACGACTCCGACCACGCCACCGATGGCGCCGCCGAGTACGCCGCCAACGGGACCCGCAGCCTTGTTACCTTCGCGGGCGCCCTGCTCCACGCCCTTGACCAAACCCTGTGCGCCGACGATCTGCGGCGCGTTAACGATAAGGACTGCGGCCACCCCAAGCGCGACACACAGTCTCAGCCGTGCACGCAAGCTTGATGTCGGGCTGGTCATTGTTCGGTCTCCTGATCGGTCTGGAATTAACTGGGCTGGATTGGCAAACGGCAGATACCGCTCGCTCGCGATTCTACCGTGCGGCTGCCGATTTCGTCTACCATGGCAGGCTTCGCCTGCGGTCAAGAAAAGCTTGGCACGCAAAGCTGTTACCCTTGACTGCGGCAGATTTGCGCCAGGATTTGTACCAGTCGCATGCGACCGCTCCGGAACCATCGTGTGCGACGCAATATCGCGTGGCTCGCAACTGCACGCGAAACTTGCGAGGAGTCGCCTGCTCGTTTTTCGCGCACAACGTTAGTACTAGAACTCTACGCAGCTGATTTCTCGACAGAGGAAAAAAATTCTGCTCTGATCGTATTTGACGAAATCTTCGCGCCGCGGCGAAAAGCGCCAGCGCAGGAACAACAACAAGAACGAGAAGAAGAAAAATAACCGCGAGATTTCCTGACATATCCGATTTGGCCCACCAGGGAGGGAACGCCAATGTCACGGAGTAAGCTCACTCGCCGTCAGTTCGTTGCAGCTACTGCCTTGTCTTCTGCGGCGCTCGTTACCGCGCCCTTCGTCCGGACCGCGCATGCGGCCGGCAGCCTCTCCATCGGCTTCTGGGATCACTGGGTTCCCGGCGCCAACAAGGCCTCCACCGACCTCGTCAATGAATGGGCGGCCAAGGAAAAGGTCGAAGTCCAGATCGACTACATCACGAGCCAGGGCAACAAGAACCTGGTGACGATCGCCGCCGAAGCGCAGGCGAAGTCAGGCCACGACGTCCTGGCGATACCGACGTGGTGGGTCCACGCCAATTCGGAACTGCTCGAGCCCGTCAACGATATCATGGGCCCGATCGTTGCGGAGAACGGCGAGGTCAACGGCACCGTCAAATATCTTGGCCAATCGGAAGGCAAGTGGCTTGGCGTTCCAGCCACTTGCGGCAGCCAGATCAAAGGGCCCTGCTCGCGTATCGATCTGATGAAGAAACACGCCGGCATCGACGTGCAGGAAATGTATCCGGCAGGCTCGCCGCCCAAAGCCGACAATTGGACGCTCGATACGTTCCTGAAGGCGGCGGAAGCCTGCCAGAAGGGCGGCGTCCCCTTCGGCATCGGGCTGGGCGAAACCACCGACAGCGTCGATACTTGCGGCGCAATCTTCCAGTCGTTCGGCGCTCAACTCGTGGACCAGAAGGGCGACCTCACGATCAAGACCGACGCGGTTCGTCAGGCACTTGAATACTACAAGAAGCTGATCGCGTTCCTGCCGCCGGACGTCGCGGCATGGGATGACGCCTCCAACAACAAGTGGTTGATCGCCGGCAAGGGCGCGTTGATCATGAACCCGCCAAGTGCCTGGGCGGTCGCCAAGCGCGATGCGCCGCAGGTGGCCGAGCAGTGCTGGACCCACGGCTTCCCGGCCGGACCCAAAGGTCGCTTCGCACCGTTCCTGCCCTATTTCTGGACCACCTGGAGCTTCTCCAAGAACAAGGAAGCCGCAAAGAGCCTGCTCGTGCATCTGTCGAAACCGAACTCGATCGAGAAGCTGGTTGTCGCCAGCGGCGGCTACGATCTGCCATCATTCGCGAAGATGACGACGCTGAAGGTTTGGCAGGAAGAAGGGCCGCCGAAAGGCACGCTGTTCCACTATCCCAATCCCTATAACCATCAGACGCTGTCGATCGCGACATCGCCGGCGCCGCCCAAGATCGCGCAGCAAATCTACGCCCAGGCGACGCTGACCAAGATGTGCCTTCGCTACTACCAGGGCGAGTCGATGGAAAACACGCTCGCTTGGGCCGAGGGTGAGTGCGAAGGCTTTATGCGGACCTGAGCCTTGAGGATGGCGTGCTGCGGTCCGAGGGGGACCGCAGCGGCACTCCATTACGTTCACCCGACCAGGCCGCCGCGCATCCGATCTGCATGGCGCCAGGTCCTTTGAGGGATGATCACCATGGTCGATGTCGCACTTCAGCCGACGCGCGTCGTAGCAAGCAGGTCTACACGCAAGACTTCGAGCCTGAAAAACGCGCTGCAGCGAAAATCGACCACGGCCTTTCTCATGACGCTACCGCTGATCCTGCTGATCGGCATTTTTGTGGTCTACCCCGCCTTCTATGCCCTGCATCTGGCCACGCTGAACAAGGCGATGACCAAATTCGTCGGCTTCGGGAATTTCCAGTTCCTGTTCAAGCGCGACACGTTCTGGATGGTTGTGGAGCAGTCCTGCCTGTTCGCCATCACAGCCGTGATTTTCAAGGCGCTGATCGGTTTCATCGTCGCCCATTTCGCCCACAACATTCCCTCCAAGAAGCAACGCAAATGGCGCGGCATGCTGCTGGTGCCCTGGGTGATTCCGCCCGCCATGAGCACGCTGGCCTGGCTGTGGCTGTTCGATCCGTCCTACAGCGCCTTCAACTACACGCTCAGCGCTTTCGGGATCGGCCCGATCTCATGGCTCGGAGAGGTCGGCTGGGCGCGCTTCTCCGTCATTCTCGTCAATGTCTGGTACGGCGCGCCGTTCTTCATGATCATGTATCTGGCTTCGCTGAAATCGGTGCCCGACCAGCTCTATGAGGCAGCCGCCATCGACGGCGCCAATTGGTGGCAGCGGATCTGGTACGTGACGTTGCCAATGATGCGCAACATCATCGCCATTACCACGCTGTTCTCGCTGATCGTTACCTTTGCGAATTTCGACATCACCCGTATCCTGACCGCCGGCGGACCGCTGGATCACACGCATCTGTTCGCGACCTGGGCGTTCAAGATCGGCATCGAAAGCAGTGATATTCCGCTCGGCGCCAGCGTCTCGCTGTTCATGGCTCCGATCCTTGCCATCGCGGCGGTGTTCATCCTGCGCGACATCTCAAAACGCGGGAACGAAGCATGAGCGCGCTCACGATCGACAAGAGCGGGCCGACCCGCAAGGTCAAATACGGCAGCATGAGTCGCGACCGCACCTGGGCGCTGCGCTGGTCGTACTTCTTCCTCACGCTGTTTGCGATCGTCGCGCTGGTGCCGCCGATCTACATGCTGATTACGTCCTTGAAGAGCAGCGCGGAGATCTCGGCAGCGACCAATCCGTGGTGGGTGTATCACCCCACGCTGTCCAACTACAAGGAGCTGCTGACCTCCAACCAGTACCTGCGGTTCTTCTGGAATTCCGCGATGGTCTCGGTCATCGTGGTGGCCGTCACCATGCTGATCAGCGTGCCGGCCGCCTTTGCCCTGTCGCGTATGCGCTTCTGGGGCTCGGCGACGCTCGCAACCGGAGTCTTCCTGACCTATCTCATTCCCGACAGCCTGTTGTTCATCCCGCTGTTCAAGATGTTCGCACTGTTCGGCGATTACACCGGAATCCAGCTGATCAATCGCTGGTATGTGCTGCTGCTCATCTATCCGACACTGACGGTGCCGTTCGCGACCTGGATCATGATCGGCTACTTCGCCTCGATCCCCAAAGAGCTGGATGAAGCCGCCATCATCGACGGTGCGTCGTGGTTCCAGACATTGACCCGCATCTTCATTCCGGTGGCTTTGCCCGGCCTGATCGCCGCGACCATCTTCGCCTTCACGGTGTCCTGGGCCCAGTTCCTCTATCCTCTGGTGTTTACGACCTCGACGGATCAACTGGTGCTGCCGGTCGGTATCACCACCACGCTGATCAAGGGCGACGTATTCAACTGGGGGCAGATTATGACCGGCGCGCTGCTGGGCGCCGCACCGCCGCTCCTGATCTACGCCTTCCTGATGGATTACTACATTGCCGGCCTGACCGCCGGCGCGACGAAGGGTTGAAGCCGATGGCCGAGGTAAGCCTGCGCAAGGTGGTGAAGCGCTATGACGACGTCGAGGCCGTGCGCGGCATCGATCTGGATATCGCCGACCATGAATTCGTGGTGCTGGTCGGCCCTTCCGGCTGCGGCAAGTCGACGACGTTGCGGATGATCGCGGGGCTCGAGGATATCACCGACGGCGATATCACCATCGGCGGCGATGTCGTCAATGACGTGCCGCCGAAAGATCGCGACATCGCCATGGTGTTCCAGAACTACGCGCTCTATCCGCACATGACGGTTGCGGAGAACATGTCGTTCGGCTTGCGGCTGAAGCATTATCCCAAGGCCGAGATCAAGAGCCGCGTCACCGAGGCCGCGCGCATGCTCGACATCACCGACCTGATCGACCGCAAGCCCAAGCAGCTCTCGGGCGGCCAGCGCCAGCGCGTAGCGATGGGCCGCGCCATCGTCCGCAATCCGAAAGTTTTCCTGTTCGACGAGCCGCTGTCCAACCTCGACGCCAAGCTGCGCGTGCAGATGCGGATCGAGATCAAGAAGGTGCATCAGAAGGTTCGCACCACGACCGTCTACGTCACCCACGACCAGGTCGAGGCCATGACGCTCGCCGACCGCGTCGTCGTCATGAACAAGGGCAAGATCGAGCAGATCGGAACGCCGAACGATCTCTATCACAATCCGGCAACGCGTTTCGTCGCTGGCTTCATCGGCTCGCCGGCGATGAATTTTCTGCCTTGCCGGCTTGAGGAAACCGGCGGCGCAGTGAAGGTGCGCGTGACCGATCGCCTTGCCTTCCCGCTGCCGCCGGCCCGCGCAGCGCGCTACCAGAACGTGCCGCGAAACGAGAATCTGTTGCTCGGCATCCGGCCCGAGCATCTCACGGAGGTCAACGGGCATGCTGCGCCCGGTATCGAGACCTTCGAGACCGTGCTCGACGTCACCGAGCCGATGGGGATGGAGACGCTGGTCTATTTCACGCTCGAGGGCACGTATGTCTGCGGGCGCGTCGATCCGTCGGCCGGCGCGCGCGACGGTGCCCCGCTCCGATTGGCAGTGGACCTCAACAATATGCACCTGCTAAACGAGGGAACCGGCGCCGTCCTCTGATGGCGTACAAGCACCTCAAGGGCAGGAAATGGCCACCAACAAGAAGAAGATTTTCGTCACCCAGACTATGTCTCCGGGAGCGCGGGCTCTCCTCAATGAACGCGACGACGTCGAGCTTGTCGAGTTTCCTAATATGATCTCCGCCAAGGACTTTGAGGCGATGCTCAAGCAGCATGCGCCCGTCCACGGCGTGGCGCTGGGTGCGACGCGCTTCGGCGAGTCCGAGCTCGAAGCTTCCCGGGACATGAAGGTGGTGACGCGCATCGGCGTCGGCTACGACGCGGTCGATGTTCCCGCGCTTTCCAAGCGCAAGGTGCCGCTGATGGTGGCGGGCACCGCGAACTCGCCGTCGGTCGCCGAGCAGGCGCTGTTCATGATGCTGACGCTCGCCAAGCGGGCGCAGGAAATGCATGCGATGGTCAAGGATGGCACCTGGGCAAGTCGTCTCGGCGCGCTGCCCTTCGACCTCTATGGCAAGACGGTCCTCATCGTCGGCTTCGGCCGCATTGGCACGCGCATCGCCAAGCGCTGCCTTGCCATGGAAATGAAGGTGCTGGTCTATGATCCCTACAAGCCCGCGGCCGAGATCACCGCGGCCGGCTGCGAAGCCGTGCCCGATCTGGATGCCGCGCTGCCGCGCGCGGATTTCGTCACCATCCATTGCCCGAAGACGCCGGAAACGGTTGGCCTGTTCAACGCGGCGCGCTTCAAGCTGATGAAGCCGACCGCCTATCTCATCAACACCGCCCGCGGCGGCATCGTCGACGAGAAGGCGCTGCATGAGGCGCTGGTGTCGAAGAAGATCGCTGGCGCCGGTCTCGACGTGTTCGAGCAGGAGCCGCCGCCGGTCGGACAGCCCCTGCACGGCCTTCCGAACGTGATCATGGCGCCGCACGTCGCCGGCGTCACGGTCGAGGCCGTCGACCGCATGAGCGAGCAGACGGCCCGCAACATCCTGAGCGCGCTCGACGGTGCGCCGATCCAACAGAACGTCATCAATCAGGACGTCCTTTGATACCGTTGCCAAGACAATCCTGAAAGACAATCCTGAAAGACAATCCCAACGCGCCGGCCCTGGGACACCAGGGCTGGTCTGCGGCTGAAACATTGGGCATGTCCCTTTTCGGGACATCTCGTCGACAAAACTCAGCCTTATTCAAAAGCGAGGAAAGAGGCAGGCGCCCGGGTGGAATCGGCAGCGCCGATGGGACTTTCGGAGATTCTGTTTTGAGCGACGCCACCGATCATGCGCTCGCGACTATCGCGAGCATTCTCGATCAAGGGGAAACGCATCGCGAGGTCGAAAAGCCCGCGAGCGAAGCTACCCTTGTGCCACCCGCCGAAGCGATGATGTCGCCTGATGGCGAAGGCTATTCGAAAGTCGGACCCGGCCCGATCGCGGCCCTTCGCTTCCGATGGACCACGCGCCGCACCGACGATGGCGAATATTTTGTCGACGAGACCATTGGCGAAAATTCAACGCCGATCGTTGCGGGCCCGATGACCAGGGACGCCGCGATCAAGCTGGTCGATGAGCGCGAGAGCGAGGCACGGCATCGCTTCGAGCAATTGCGCCAGGAGATGACCGGCCGCGTGGCCGCTAATGTTGCCGGCGGCGGCGAGGCCTGACCGGCCTCCTCCCAAGCTCATTTGCGAAGTTTCGGCACTGCTCTATACCGGCGATGAATTTTCATCGCCGAGAGTGCCCTATGCTTCGTGTCCTGACCTGCCTTGCCGCGCTGCTTCTCAGCATCGCTTCCGCGCCGGCACAGCAACCTTCCCGCCTCGATCAGATCATCATCCGCGGCACGCTGCGGGTCGGCATGACCGGCGACTACCGGCCCTTCACGTTCCTCGACAAGGAAACGCAGAAGTTTGGCGGATTCGACGTCGACATGGCGGAGTCTCTCGGCAAGGCGCTCGGCGTCAAAATCGAATACGTGCAGACGGCCTGGTCGCAGATGGCTGGGGATTTCGATGCCGACAAGTTCGACATCGCCATGGGCGGCGTGTCGATCACCCTCGACCGGCAGAAGAAAGGCTTGTTCTCGACGCCGATCATGCGCGAAGGCAAGACGCCGATCGCGCGCTGTGCCGACAAGGACAAATACGCCGATCTCGCCGACATCGACAAATCAGGCACGCGCGTGATTGTCAATCCCGGCGGCACCAATGAGCGCTTTGCACGCGCTCATCTCAAATCCGCTGACATCCGCGTCTACAACGACAATGTCACGATCTTCGACGAGATCGCCAAGGGCGACGCGGACCTGATGATGACGGACGCGTCCGAGACGCGCTATCAGCAGAAGCTGCATCCAGGCGTGCTCTGCGCGGTGCATCCGGAAAAACCCTTCGACTTCGCCGAGAAGGCCTATTGGCTGCAGCGTGACGAGGCGTTGAAGGATTTCGTCGATCAGTGGCTGCACATCTCGATGCAAGACGGCAGTTTTGCGAAGATCTACGCCACCTGGTTTGAGTAGTCATTTTCGGACCTCATCATCGGAGCGCGCTCGCGTCTGACCTCGATGCTGGCTAAGCTTGTCTCATGGCAAGCAAGAGCTACGGAACAGTGAGTGCGGAACAGCGTCGTGCGTTAGGCGGGCTGGCCTTCGTGCAGGGCCTCGTCGACGGCACCTTGCCGCTCAACACCATCGCGCAGACGCTCGGCTATGACGTCAGCGAGGCCGAGAGCGGACGCGTTGTCGTCACGCTCGTCCCTGATGACAGCCATCTCAATCCTTCCGGCACCGTGCATGGCGGCCTTGCCGCGACCCTGCTCGACAGCGCCATGGGCCTTGCGATCTGGTCGACGCTCGAAAAGGGCCTTGGTCAGACCACGCTCGAGTTCAAGATTTCGCTGATCCGTCCCATCACATCAGGCATGGGTGTGATCCGTGCTGAAGGCACCGTCCTCAACCGCGGCCGGCGCGTTGGAACGGCCGAAGGGCGCATCACCGACGAGCGAGGCCGGTTGCTCGCCCACGGCACGACCACCTGCCTGATTTTCGAGGATTAAGCGGCCCCGCGCCCTTGCGTCGCAGCGGTTTGCCCCGAATTGAATCGACGTCCGCGCGATGATTGGATCGGCAAGGCGCCGATTGAACCCAAAGCCGCTGCCCCAAGACTTACGTCATGAAAGTGATGTAGATCACTCTACCAGGAACGGCCGCGGCCTAACTTGGCTTCTTTGGGGATATCCGCTGTTTGGAGGTTCACGATGAAAAGGCTGTTGGCGATGGCCATCGTCCTGCTGGCAAGCAGTGCCGCGCAGGCTCAGTACCAGTTCGAATATGGCGGCCGGACCATCCGCATCGACCCGGACCGCGGGACCGTCTCGATCCCCGGGGTCTATGACAACAGCGGCAAGCGGTCGAAGCGCGCCAAGAGCAACGACCAGGATACTTCCCACGGCAAGTCGGCTCCTCAGGACGCCAGGGCCCCGCAGGATGCAAAGGCCCCGCAGGATGCAAAGGCCGATCCGCAGGCGGCCCCGCCGCCGGCGTCTGCCCCAGCGCCCGCCGATACGGCCGCCGCTCCGCCGCCCGAGCCGCCGGCACCGCCTGCGCCGGCTGCGGCATCTACGACCACGCCCCCGCCGACCACGACGGCCAACAATGCACCGGCCGACACTGCGGTGCTGACGCCCCCTCCCGCACCTCCGCCGCCTGCCCCGTTACCGCCAGCGCCACAACAGGACGCCGTGCGGCAGCCGGCGCCTCCGCCCTCTCCGCCTGCCTCGACGGTTGCCGTG
>Ga0210406_10005644_pt1 | contig 13063 bp, 17 predicted proteins | sample IncBWC30MmetaG_FD_155454 | JGI IMG/M metagenome (GOLD analysis project Ga0210406, IMG submission 155454) | Forest soil microbial communities from Barre Woods Harvard Forest LTER site, Petersham, Massachusetts, United States - Inc-BW-C-30-M | ecosystem: Environmental > Terrestrial > Soil >...
TTCTTGGCTTCTTGCTCGACTTGAAGCGCGGCGTCGTTGGCTTTGTGGTAACTAAAGATGACATCCGCCCCGGCCTGCGCAAATAGTTTGACGGACGACGCGCCAATTCCGCGGGAACCACCGGTAATGAGTGCCGCCTTGCCTGCAAGTGAAATCATCCAGTCCCCCAACGATGTAGGAAATGAAAATCGAACCGCCAGCGCTTACGTCTTTTGGACAACAGCGCCACGAGCCGCGCCAACGAAATCACCGAACAACCGTTCAGAAAACGCGTCAGACATGCGCTCCGGATGCCACTGAACGCCGACGACCCAATTCGCGTCGCCGGTCCACTCCACGCCCTCAATAATTCCGTCGGTCGAGTGCGCCGTGACGCGCAGATTCTTCCCCGGCTTGCGGATGGCCTGATGGTGCGAACTGTTGATCTTCGCCCGTTCGCCCGAGGCAAGCCCGGCCAGCCGGCTCTTCGGCTCGAACTGGGCCCCGTGGATGGGATCCTCCTTCGGTTCCGGCGACAGGTCTTTCTTGCGGTGGGCCGTCGTCGTTCCAAGCTCTGAACGGAGGTCCTGAATGAGCGTCCCGCCCAGATAGACATTCAGCAACTGGCACCCATAGCAGATGGCCAGCACCGGCTTCCTCGCCGCAAAAGCGTGCGCAAGGATGGCTCGGTCGGCCTGTTCACGCGGCAAGTCGGCAGGCGCGCACTTGCCGTCATTCACCGCGCCATATTCGGCAGGTTCGACATCCGCGGGGCTGCCGGGAAGCACGAAGGCATCCAGGTCCGGTAGTAGGTGAGTGCGCTGTTCCCGGTCGGTCAGTGGGATGAGTACTGGTTCGCCGCCCGCCCGACGCACGGCCTCCTCGTAATTAGCAATCTTCGGGCGACTGTTCTGCGCTTCTTCTTCAGACGTTCGCCAGGGGATCCCCACACGGGGCCGGTTGGGAGTTTCGGGGCTCATGGGAATCCCAAATCGTAGCATTCGCGGGAGAGTGCGGCAACCCAGCCCTTCCTAGCCCTTCCCAGACCATGCCAGGCAATCGATCAAACTGCAGAGGACTTGCTCCTGCGGCCAGTGCTGTCCAGGCAAAAGTCTGGCCGCTGGAAAAAGCCCGGAAGGCTCGCAAAACGGCTGGTGAGCTGCTCGAAAGACGGCGCGCGGAGCGTAACGTGGCCGAGTTTGCGGCCGGGTCGGGGCTCTTTGCCGTAAAGATGGAGATGCGCCGACGGAATGGCAAGCACCTCAGCCGATTCCGGCACTTCCCCAATGAGATTGATCATCGCGGAAGCCCCAATCGCGGTGGTCGAGCCCAGGGGCAGACCCGAGATCGCGCGTAGATGGTTTTCAAACTGGCTGGTCACCGCGCCCTCGATCGTCCAATGCCCGGAGTTATGCACCCGCGGAGCCATCTCATTCGCCAGTAGTTTGCCATCGCATTCGAAAAACTCGATAGCCAGTACGCCCACATAGTTCAGGGCTTCGAGCACCTTGCGCGCCGCAACCTCGGCAGCCTTCTGAATCTCGGGGCCGACCCCTGGCGCGGGAGCCAGCGAGAGACGCAGAATGCCGTTGCGGTGATGATTCTCAACCAGCGGATAGAAGGCCGTCTCACCCGCCTTGCCACGCACGGCGATCACCGAAAGCTCCCTTGTGAAGGGCACAAAACGCTCCACGGTAAACGGCAGCTTCGGCAGTCCGTCCTTCGCGGTCTTCACCTCTTCGGCAGTCCTCAGGGTCCATTGCCCCTTCCCGTCGTAGCCCATTCGCCGGGTCTTCAGCACCGCCGGCAGCCCCACTTTTTTCACGGCCGAATCGAGATCATAGGCAACCGGGACGGAAGCAAATTCCGTGGTGGCTATTCCCAGCTTCTCGAACAATTCCTTTTCACGCAGGCGATCCTGCGCCGCCTCAAGGGCGCGAGGCGGCGGAAACACGGAAACCTTTTTGGCCAGAAAATGGACGGTATCCACGGGTACGTTCTCGAACTCGTAGGTCACCACTTCAACCCCGTGAGCAAATTTCTCCAGCGCAGCGCGATCCGTAAAATCGCCGGTGACGCGCGGAGCGATCCGTCCGACCGGAGCTTCCGGAGAGGGATCGAGAAAACGGAATCGCAGCCCGAGTGGATAGCCTGCCAGAGCCAGCATGTACCCAAGTTGTCCGCCGCCGAGGATGCCGATGCTCACGCGCGCTTCCTCTTCTTCTGCGGCCCCTTTTTCTCGGGAAAACCGGCGGCCGACGGATCAGGATTAGCTAGAACGCGCTCCGTTTGCGCGCCGCGAAATTTGCGCAACGCTTCGCGGATGTGCGGGTATTTGCTTCCAAGGATGGCAGCAGACAGAAGAGCGGCGTTGACCGCCCCGGCCTTGCCAATTGCCAGCGTGCCAACGGGAACGCCTCCAGGCATCTGCTGAATGGAAAGCAGCGAATCGAGGCCCTTCATTGCCTTCGATTCCACAGGCACACCGAGAACAGGCAGCACGGTCTTCGAAGCCGTCATGCCCGGCAGATGGGCGGCGCCGCCGGCGCCCGCGATAATCACTTCGAGGCCCCGCTTCTCGGCGCTTGCCGCGTATTCAAAAAGAAGGTCCGGAGTACGGTGAGCGGAAACGACGCGCGCCTCGTGAGGCACACCGAGCTCCTTGAGGGTTGTGACGGCGTGCTCCATCGTCTGCCAATCAGAAGACGAGCCCATGATGATGCCCACGAGGGGTTGTGAGTTTTTTCTGCTATTTTTTTTCACGCGAGACGTTAATTCCTTTTCTCCAGTGCGCAAATACTCCGACCAAAAACAAAAGCCCGGCGAAGATCGCGAAGGGAGAGAAAACCGGCCCTCCCCAATAATTCTCGTAATGAGTCTTGCCGGTTAGCAACGGAACGGTGCCCATGGCAATAAACAGGAGCCCCATCAAAGTGCAACCGAACCGCTGAATGGACCGCCACTCCATGGGCTGGAGGTCACGCTTCTCCATGACCGTGTCGCGCCAGGCAAACCGTGCTGGGTCAATTGCCTCGCCGCACTCCAGATGAAGGTATCACCCGAGCGGGATATTCTACGGTGTTTTTCATTGCGCGGCGACCTGCGCGCGGTTTTTCCAGTAGTGGCGCAGTTGGCCGACGAGGTAGAGCGACCCGGCGACAACGATGGCGTCCTGCGGAGCGGCCCGGTTGAGGGCATATTCGAGAGCCGCTTCTGGCTCAGGAACGACCGTGAAGTGAGCGGCGTCGTGAGAGGTGATTTCGGCAAGCCGGGTGACGGAAATGGCGCGCGAGGTGCGCGGCTGCGTGAAGATCACTTCGGCGGCAAGCGGAAAAAGAACGCCGGCCATTTCGTCGACGGCTTTGTCGCGCAGCGCTCCAAAGACCAGCCAGATTTTGCGGCCAGCAAGGTATTGTTCCAAGAAAGCGGCGAGTTCTCTGGCAGCGGAAGGGTTATGCGCGCCGTCCAGGTACACGTCCGGGTCCGACTGGAGCTTTTCGAGACGTCCGGGCCAAAGGGCTTCCGCGATTCCCTGCACAATCGCGTCGTCAGAAATACGATAGCCGCGGTTTTGAAGATAACGCGCGGCGGCGACGGCGTTGAGGCTGTTTTGTATTTGGTATTTTCCGGGAAGCTGCGGAGAAAGCTTAAACGACCAGCCGGATGCCTTCTCGGTGACGCTGGCGCGGCTGCAGCCGTTTTCCGTCCATTCCTTTTCGATGCGGAACGCCGCTCTGGTTTCGATGACCGGGCAGCCAAGTTCCGTGGCACGCGCGCGGATGACTTCAAGAGCTTCCGGCCGCTGCTCAGCCAGGATGAGCGGAACTCCCGGCTTCTGAATGCCCGCTTTTTCCATGGCGATTTCCGCCAGGGAATGTCCGAGAAAACTTTCGTGATCGAAATCGACGGGCGTGATCACGCTGACGACGGGAGTCAAAATGTTCGTGGCGTCCAGCCGACCGCCAAGCCCCACTTCAAAGACGCCAAAGTCAACCCGTTCGCGCGCAAAGTATTCAAAGGCCATGGCGGTCACGCACTCGAAGTACGTCGGATGAGCGCGAAGTTTGCCTGCGGCGAGCAGTTCCTCGTTCAAAGCCTGCATGCGCGTAAACGCTTCGGCAAACGCTTCGTCGCTGATCTCTTCGCCGTTCACGCGAATACGTTCGTTGATTTTTTCCAGATGCGGCGAGGTGTTGAGCCCGGTCCGAAAACCGGCGCGGCGGAGGATGGACTCGAGAAAGGCAGCCGTCGAACCCTTGCCGTTGGTTCCCGCAATATGCGCCGACGGATAAGCCCGGTCCGGCCGGCCAAGCCGTTCGGCAAGAATCGTGATGTTTTCGAGGTCGAATTTCGCCGCCGCGGCCTGCGTTGGCGCCGCCAATTCCCTGCCGAGCGAAAGCAAATAGCGGACCGCAGCCTGGTAATTCATTTCAGCTCAGAAGAAGATCGAAGGAATTGGCGATGAACGCCTTTAGGTCTTTGCGGTGGACGACGGCGTCGAGAAACCCGTGTTCCAAAAGGAATTCCGAGCGCTGAAAGCCCTCAGGAAGTTTTTGGCGAATGGTCTGCTCAATCACGCGTGGGCCCGCAAACCCGATCAGCGCGCCGGGCTCGGCGATATTAATATCGCCGAGCATGGCGAAACTGGCGGTGACGCCGCCGGTGGTTGGATCGGTGAGAAGTGAGATGTAAGGCAGTTTGGCTTCGTCGAGCTTGGCGAGCGCCGCCGAGACTTTCGCGAGTTGCATGAGGCTGATCGTGCCTTCCATCATGCGCGCGCCGCCGGAGCAGGAGACAACCACAAGCGGCTGGCGCGTCTCGATGGCCAATTCGATCGCTCGCGTTACCTTTTCTCCTACGACCGCGCCCATCGAGCCACCGATAAAACCAAATTCCATCGCGCAGCAGACGATCCCGCGGCCATTGAGCCGGCCTTCGGCGCTGATGACGGCATCATTCATGCCCAGCTTCTTGCGGGCTTCCTTGAGGCGCACGGCGTAGGGCTTGGTGTCGACAAACTTGAGCGGGTCCGTGGACGTCATACCCGCGTCGTGTTCCGTCCAGCGAGAGTCCAGCAGCATTTCCAGGCGCTGCTTGGCGTTCATCTTGAAATGGAATTGACACTTGGGGCAGACAAAGAGATTGGCTTCCAGGTCCTTGCGAAAAACGATGGTGCGGCAGGACTCGCACTTGACCCACAGCCCCTCGGTGCGCACGCGGCGCTCTTCCGGAGGCGTGGCTGCGTCGATCGATTTTTTGTCTCGCTTAAACCAGGCCATAGGAAAAAGTTGACGGTCGTCCGCTCGCGATCGTTAGTATGCACCGCCGACAACTACCATCGCGGGGCCACCTGCCCGCGCCGTTACTAGTAGTCAATTCCCCGCTGAGCCAGTATACCCTTGGTGTAAGGGTGTTTCACCTCGCGCATTTCCGTAACAAGGTCGGCCAGCTCGAGCAGCTGCGGATGAGCATTGCGGCCCGTGCAAATCACGTGCACGGGCTCGGGCCTGTTTTTCAACGCCTCCACAACTTCGCGCGCGTCCAGCATTTTGTAACTGATCGTGTAGTTGATTTCGTCGAGAACGACGAGGTCGTATGTCCCTCCATAGATCGCGTCGCGCCCGGCCTCCCAACATTCCCGCGCTAGTTTGATGTCCTGGGGATCGGTTTCGGCGCCCCCGATTTTGACGAATCCCCGCCCCATCGGCCGAATCTCAAACTTGTCGTCGCCCAACATTTTGGCCGCATCGAGTTCCCCGTAGTGCCAGGAACCCTTAATGAACTGCACCATCAGTACGCGAAGCCCCTGCCCCACGGCGCGAAACGCGGTGCCCAGCGCGCAAGTGGTCTTCCCCTTGCCCGGCCCCGTGTAAACAATCAGCAGTCCCTTTTCTTCCGGCATGATTCGCTTCCCGACATGATTACCCGGGTTACAGAGAAAGGCCTAAAGTGTGGAGCCTGCGAAAAAAAAGGTCAAGGTGACGGTTGCCGCGGCGCACCCAGCCCCACACATTGCAGATGCAAAGGTGAAGTCTAAACGCTCTTCGCACGGAACGCCTGCTTCACCTTGGGCACAAACAGATACACCACGATCCATACTTGGATTAGGAGCACGACGAGCCGAAACATCAGGGAAGAAACGTTTGGATGCGAGCGCAAACCAACCAGGCTAAGAGCCCCGAGAATTGCCCAGGAAAGGTGGAAGACAATGGCCAGAACCCGAGACCATTTCACCAGTCTTATGAAACCAATTGCACATATCACGTCCAGCAGAGATACGAACAAGCAGAGGCCGCCAGCAAGTGCAATTCCTTGGGCCGTCGGGGGTGGCCCCGTATCAGCCGGCCCGCTTAATCCGGAAAAGATCGCTCTCCCAAAAATCAACACTAGCCCGAGAATTCCAAGGAAACCGCCGAAAAGAATGTAGAACGAGGTTAGTATGGTCACGCCTGTAGGGCGCTGCATGGCCTCTCCCCCTGAGATAAACTCGGCAAGGATGGGAACTTCGCCAACTGTTTTCGCCAAATGCCTGCTTTAGGTGCGGTCGGGAGGAGCAGAACACGATCCACCCGTTCAGCGCGGCGGCCGTGAGCAAAATCGCCACCCAGGTCGCGCTTGTCAAAAAGTATGGCGCGGGTTTTACTGCTCCAAACATTTGTATGATGTTTCCTAGTAGCCTGAGAGCGTCCAATGCCACGCACGTCAGGTTTATGTACGCGAGGGCCTCCGTCACAGCCCGGGCCCACGTCTTGATGCTCAAGAGTCCAATACCTATCGCAGAAACAAAGACTCCAATGGTAAATACAACGACCATTACAATCAGGACCGCCGCTTCCCTATAGCCACCGAGTCCCCGAATCGTTGGGCACGGGGATTTGGCCAGCCGGACCATGCTGAATCCGCTGCCCGCGAGAAACAGAAGGCCCAAACAGGAGAGGAAACGAACCGCTCAGCATGCCGCCGGCCGGGCGTTTCATACGACCTCGCCTCTCCAGGCATCTAGCTGAGTTGGAGACGCCTTGCCAGTTCCGCTGCAATCGCGGCGATGCGTTCCTGTGTCGCAGCGGGCAGCGATGTTTTTGGCTTGGCGTGCGTATCGCGGAGGATGATCCACAGGCCCGGGCGGTAAACCTCGTCGTCACCGGGGCAGATAGCGCCGGTAAGCTGCGTGAGTTCGAGTGCCAGCGGAGCGGAATGCGTGAAGTCGAGATTGGCGTGCTCCGGAGAGTTGGCCTGGAAGGGAGGATGAACGAGGAGATCCATCAAGACGCCGCGGGCGTCATCGACTAGATCGCGAAAGCCTTGCGAGACAAGAATGGCGTCGACATCGCGAGGAGTGGGCTGGTCAAGCTGGAACAAGTCGTAATCGGGCAGCGGCTGTTCGAGCGAAATTTCAATCGCGGCGGAAGGCTGGTCCTGATCGGCAACAATGCGGATCGACATGGTGCCTAAAGTTTTACACCAGCGCGGCTATTTCGGATAGGGGCTGCCGGAGAGGATAGCGAAAGCACGGTAGAGCTGCTCGGCAAGCATAGCGCGTGCCAGCTCGTGGGAGTAGGTCAGGGAGCTGAGAGAAGTCTTTTGCGGAACACGTTCGCGGACGGCAGCGGGGAAACCGTCGGCGTCACCACAGACGAAAATGATCTCGCGCGTTCCGCGGTCGCGGAGTTCGCCGAGCCACTTGGCGAAAGCGATGGAATCAAGATTTTTCCCGAGGGCATCGAGCAGAACCGCTTTGGCAGCGCGATCTGCGTCCAGTTTCTTGATCGCAGCGTCGCCGTCGCGAACCTCGGTGACCTCGATGGGCGAATGGCGCCTGATGCGCTTCACATAGTCATCGATCACCGCGCGCAATTCCGTGCGCCGCGTCTTGCCGAGCATGAGCAGGCAAATTTTCACTTTAATCCGTATTTCTTGCGTTTTTCGAGGAGGGTTTTTCGGCTGATGCCGAGGGCTTCGGCGGCACGGCTGATGCGGTAGCGAGTGGCCTCGAGGGTCGCAGCGATCACTTCGCGCTCGACCTCATCGAGGGAACGCAGGCCGGCGATAGAGCCGGCGGCTCCGGAGGCCGCCGCGCGAATATTGTCAGGAAAATCGGCGGGCTCGAGCGTGTCGCCGCGGGAAAAAACGATGGCGCGTTCCAGACAGTTTCGGAGTTCGCGTACGTTGCCGGGCCACGCGTAGGTTCCGAGCATGCGGCGCGCGGGTTCGCTGAGCTGCGAGCCCGGGTGGCCGTGGATGGAGCGCAACACAGCCAGTAAATGATCGGCAAGAGGCTGGATGTCCGCACGGCGCTCGCGCAACGGCGGCACGGTCAGTGCGAGGACGTTCAGGCGGAAATATAGATCTTCGCGAAAGTGGCCGCTGGCGACGGCAGCACTCAAGTCGACGTTGGTCAGCGCCACGACGCGGGCTTCGATGCGTAGCGTTTCCGTGCCACCGAGCCGCTCGAAGGTGCGCTCCTGCAAAACGCGCAGCAGTTTCGCTTGCGCGCCGGGGGTCAGTGCGGCGACTTCGTCAAGAACGATGGTGCCCGTTCCGCCCAGCTCCAGCCGGCCGAGCTTGCGCTCAACGGCGCCGGTGAATGCGCCGAGTTCGTGGCCAAAGAGCTCGCTTTCCACCAAATTTGGCGGAAGGCTGGCGCAGTCAATCTTCAAGAAAGGCGCGTCGCGCCGGGGGCCAAGTTCATGAATGAGGCGTGCCAGATGATCTTTGCCGGTACCGCTTTCACCGCTGATGAGGAGCGTGGTCGCGGCGGTGGCCACCTTTTGCGCGAGTTCGAGAAGACGCTGGGAAGCGGGGTCTTCCGCGATCCACGGCAATCGCTCCGTGCTCATTTGGAATAGGCTTCGCCAGCGACTTGGGAATCACCGAAGGAATGGTTGCGCGCGGCGACGCCAGGTTCGTCGGGGATTTCGAGCTTTGGCGAGGAGCGCCAGAGGCGTTCCAGGTCGTAATACCGGCGGGCTTGCTCGCTGAAAACGTGCAGAATGAAGCCGCCGAAATCGATCAGCGCCCATTCCGCGGAGCCGCGACCTTCGCGGTGTTTTGGGGAACGGTGAAGATGTTTTTCAAGCTGCTCTTCGACCTCGCTGCAGATGGCTTGCACTTGCGGCGTGCTGAAGCCGGTGCAGATCACGAAGTAATCGGTGAAAGCTCCGACGCCACTGAGATCGAGAACGGTTATTCCTGCTGCTTTCTTGTTTTGCGCCGCTTCGACCGCCAGGCGGACGCCTTGGGGCAGAGAGTCTAATTTCACCGGTATAGGCCTTGTTTGAGAATGTATTCCTCGACGCGCACGGAGACAAGTCCATGAATGGACTGGCCGCGGTTGACGCGGCGGCGGATGTCGGTCGCCGAGACATCGATAGCAACAGATTCGAGCAGGTACACGTTGCTGTTCTGAAGATGCGCGACCACCTGCGATGGTGGCGCTTCTCCATTTTTTTTGAGGTCGCGGCGGCCGATTAGATCCGGGGGGATGACCAGCCGCAAGGCTTCCGCGCGAATTCCAGGACGGTTCGCGACGATGAAATCGCAAAGGCCGAGGAGCGTCTCGTATTCCTTCCAAACGGGAATGTCGAGGAAAGCGTCGGCGCCGACGATGAAAAAAATGCGGTCCCCGTGGCCGTTGTAGGCGTGGCGGAAGTAACGGACCGTATCCACGGAATAGTGCAGCTGCGTGCCGCTGAAGTCTTCGCCGGCTTCGGCGAGCGAAGGAACAAAGTGCGGATGCTCGGAACACGCCAGCGAGGCCATGGCGAAACGGTGCGGGAAGGGAGCGAGGTGCTGCTTGAGTTTGTGCGGCGGGCGGCTTGCGGGGATGAAATGGATTTCGTCGAAATTGAAGCGGCGGTCGGCGGCGCGGGCCACGGCGAGGTGGCCGTTGTGAATGGGATCGAAGGAGCCGCCGAACAGGGCGATGCGACGCGGATGATGTTTTGCGGCGGTGCGATGCGCCTGCGCGGTGGTCAATGCGCCTCCCGAGAAGTGACTGCGGTTAATTTTGTCACGAATTCTTGATCGGCGCAGGCAGGGAATCGTGTCCCGGCGCGTTCTCGTCAATTTCTCCCGAAGTGGCTGGCAAGTCCAAAGTTGTTTCCGGCGCCGGGCGAGGAATCTTGTCCAGCGCGTCCGCGATGGAACGAACCAGTTCTTTCACGCCGTCACCGGCAACAGCGGAAATGGAGTGGAATTCAAGATTACGCTCTTTCGAAAAGTCCTGAAGCGCTTCTAGCCGCGAGCGGTCGGTGGTGGCATCCAGCTTGGTGGCGACGACGATCATGGGCTTTTCGACCAGAGAAGGACTGAACGCTTCCAGCTCTCCGTTGATGACTTGCAAGGAGTGGACCGGATCATCCACGCTGGAATCGCTCGTGTCGATGAGATGAACGATGAGGCGCGTGCGCTCCACGTGGCGGAGGAAACGGATACCCAGGCCGGCGCCTAGATGCGCGCCTTCGATGAGGCCCGGGAGATCGGCGACAACAAACGTGCGGCCGAGTTCGGTGCCGTGGCCGCCGGTGCCGCCGTCGGCGTTGACGACGCCCAGATTTGGCGCGAGCGTAGTAAACGGATAATTTGCGATTTTCGGACGCGCGGCAGAAATTACGGAAATCAGAGTGGATTTGCCTGCATTTGGGAAGCCCACGAGCCCTACATCGGCGAGAAGTTTCAGTTCGAGACGAAGATGCCGCTCTTCCCCGGGAGAGCCGTCCTCGTGTTCGCGGGGAGCTTGGTGCCAGGGCTTGGCAAAATTTTGATTGCCGCGGCCGCCGCGGCCCCCTCGGGCGATCAGCACGCGCTGTCCAGGAACGGCCAGGTCAGCAATGGTTTCGCCGCTTTGTTCATCGTAAGCGAGCGTGCCCACGGGAACCAGCAGGATCAGGTCCGAGCCGGAGTGGCCGGTGCAGTTCGATCCCTCGCCGTGGCGGCCGCGATCAGCCTTGAATTCGCGATTGTAGCGGTAGCGGAGAAGCGTGTTGTCGTTGGGATTCGCTTGGAGATAAATGCTGCCGCCGTGTCCGCCGTCGCCTCCGGACGGGCCGCCGCGGGGAACGAATTTTTCACGGCGAAACGCGACGCAGCCGTTGCCGCCGCCGCCGGCTTTCACCAGGATTTTAGCTTCGTCAACAAACACGAGAATCACGCTCCAAAAAGGCGGCCGCTAGGCGGCTGCCATGGAAAACGATAACATAAGCGAACCATCGATACCGCATAGCCAACGGATACTCCATAACCTGTGGCCGCGCCAAGAAAACCATGTCCGCCGTGAACAAATGGCTTAAGCGACTGCTGCTACTGTTCGTAATCGCTCTGGCAGTGCTGAGCGCGGCTTTTTATGTTCTCTACTTCCGGCGAACATCTCTCGGGCCGGCTGCGCCTCATGCGCTGGTCGCGCCTTCCATCGCGTCTTTGCCCGGACTTTCCGCTTGTTGGATCGAGACCGGGAAAACGTTCAGCAACTTTTCCTTCGGCTCGACGGCGGGAAGCATTCTGGTGCGGCACCCCGCGGGTGATTTGCTGATCGACACGGGCAACTCGAGCCACTTCGACGAAGAGATTCGCGGCTATCCTTTCCTAACCTGGTCGAAACTGAGATTCCTGGCCGGACAGTTGAAGCCCGATGTTCCGCTCTCCGAATTGCTGCGCCGGGTGAAAGAAGACCCTGCAAAACTGCGGTGGGTGATTCTTTCTCACGCCCATCTCGATCATTCCGGCGGACTGATGGACTTGCCGCGATTGCCTGTCCTTCTTTCGCAGGAAGAATTGCAATTCGCAAACGATCCAAGCGTCCAAGCAAAAGGTTACGTCATGCGAACGCACGTGCCGGAGTTCCCTGCCCCCGGCGCGCCGACTTTGCGTTTTGAGCCTCAGCCTTACGAAACTTTCGACGAGAGCGCCGACCTCTACAAGGACGGATCGGCGGTCGTCGTGCCGCTGCGCGGACATACTCCCGGGAGCGTTGGCATCTTCGTGAACCTGTCGCCCGACCGCCGCCTGTTTTACGTGGGCGACGCCGTCGATGATGCGCGTGGATTTGAAGAGCGCGTCGGCAAATCGCTCATTCTGCGGGACAGTGACAACGACGAGGCGCTGGCCAATCAAATCGTCGCCCGGCTAAGTGAGCTGCACGAAAAACTGCCGGAGCTGCGGATCATTCCCGCGCATGGGCGGAGCGCGTACCAAAAATTCTTTCCCGGCGGACCGCTGAGCTGCGTCTCCGCCCAGTAATTGCCTTGCGAAGAAAAATGCCGTCCTGGAGAAACCGGACGGCAAAAGATATATTGCCGGTTGGAACGCCGCTCGTTGGGCGCCAGCGATTAATTGAGTACTGGCGCTGGCTGGGCTTGCTTGTCTGGCTGGACGCTGATGAAGCGGCCCTGGCGGCCCCTGTCGGTGAACTTCACGTAGCCGGTAACGAGCGCGAAGAGCGTGTCGTCCTTGCCCTGGCCAACGTTTTCCCCGGCCTGATGCCGCGTACCACGCTGGCGCACGAGAATCGTGCCAGCGTTGACGAACTGGCCGCCGAAGCGCTTTACGCCGAGCCGTTGTCCGTGCGAGTCGCGGCCGTTTGTAGAGGAGCCGCCGCCTTTCTTATGTGCCATGACGAATTTCCTTTTTTCTTGAAGACTTATCTCAGAAAACCCAAGCGAACGAACTTTAGGTTTCCTGAGAGACTACAGCCTGATTTCGCTGACCTCGACGGCCGTGAAATTCTGCCGGTGACCGCGAGAAATCTTGTACTGATTGCCCTTCTTGAACTTGAGTACGGTGATTTTCTTGGCGCGCCCTTGCGCGACGATCTTGCCGCTCACGCTGGCTTTGGAAGCGTCGTCGCCGAGGACGACCTTCTTTTCGTCGGTGTGGACGGCGAGCACCTTGCCAAAGGTCACGTTTTCGCCGACTTCGCCCGCGACGCGCTCGATACGAATCGTGTCCCCCGGTGCGACGCGATACTGCTTACCCCCGGTTTGAATAACGGCGTACATCTGCCCTCCAAGCTGTAGAGACAAACGTCAATTATACGGGTGAAGCGGGCCAACGGTCAACGAAGGATCGCACAAAGGGTGTACTCCATAGA